>Ga0080004_1114085_pt1 | contig 10460 bp, 12 predicted proteins | sample WasSprMetagenome_FD_69207 | JGI IMG/M metagenome (GOLD analysis project Ga0080004, IMG submission 69207) | Sulfidic aquatic microbial communities from Washburn Spring, Yellowstone National Park, USA - WS (SPADES assembly) (version 2) | ecosystem: Environmental > Aquatic > Thermal springs > Hot...
CCCAGCCGATGCGCTCCCCTTATTTAGATCGGAGCGCGGCTCGCCCCGTGAGCGGCGCTATATTCACGGAGAAGGCTCCCAAGCCGATCGGCCCTTACTCGCAGGCCCGCAAGGTCGGCAACCTGCTCTTCGTGTCGGGGCAGATAGGCATAGATCCGGCGACGGGCAAGCTCGTGGAGGGGGGTGTGCGCGAGCAGGCGCGCCAAGCCCTGGAGAACCTGAAGGCGGTGATCGAGGCGGCCGGCTTCTCCATGGAGGACGTCGTGTTCGTGATCGTTTTCCTCCGCGACATTTCCCAGTACAGGGAGTTCAACGAGGTGTACGCACAGTACTTCAAAACGTACCCGGCGAGGGCGGTGGTTGAGGTGAGCGGGCTGCCGGCGGGGGCCCTCGTGGAGATCGCCGCTATTGCTGCGAAGCCCTAGCCCCCCTGGGTCTTGCTACGGCTGCGAGCCCCCGCTCCTTCAGCTCTGCCACGAGCCCCTTGATCCCGCGGTCGGCTAAGGTTTCCAGTATCTTCTCCCAGTCGAAGAACACGAGGAGCGCGATCACGATCCCGAAAAGCACGAGAGAGGCGACGAGCTCGAGAACCAGCTCGTGCCTCGTCAGCGCCGCTACGGTCCTGCCGGCGTAAGCGGTCGCCGTGGACAGCACGATCTTCCCAGCGGCCAGGCCGAGGAAGAGCTTGAGAGCGTCGTACTTCATCAGCCCCAGGGGTATGACGATGACGTCGTCGGGGGAGGGCGTGACAGCGAAGAGGAAGGCGGCTAGGGCGCCGTAGCTCCTCAACAGCTTGCCGATCCTCTCGTAGCGGTCCCTCGTTTCCCTCTTCAGGAGGATCCTCGAGCCCCTGCCGAGGGCGTAGACCGCGAGCTTGCCCACAGCGCCGCCGAGCCCGCTCACCACCCCGATCAGCAGCGGGTGGGCCCCAACCCTCATCGAGTAGAAGTAGACGGCAGCCAGGTACGGGATCGGGATGAAGGGGATCATGTTGCCCAGCGCTGAGACGACGAAGATCCCGGCGTAACCGCCCACCGCTCTCGCAACCTCGTACAGCCACGGCACAAGCCCAGCTCGTCGCCAAGCGATTTTTAAACTAGCGGTCGCCGACCGCGCTCAAGTTTATAGGAGCGCGCTGGGGGGGCCTGCTGTGGGCGCGAAGTACGAGCTGGAAGTGAGGGAGGTTGAGAGACCGGTGAAGGTCCCCGATGAGGTGAAGGAACGCTTAAAGGGGCTCTCCCCCAAGCTTGTCTCCAAGATGAGGAGGGAGGTGGTGGATTGCCCCGTGCTCGGCAGGGAGGTGCCCTTCCTCCAGTGCTACTTCTGTCCCAACTTCATGAGGAGAGTTAAAGGGGTCGTCCACTGCCGGGGCTTACCGCTCCAGCGATGAGCGTCGCCAGAAAGGTTGTTGGAAACCCCGAGCTCGCGGACCGGTTGAGCGCCGGGGAGCTGGTTGAGCTGCTGGAAGAAGCTCGGAGCGTCTTCCGCTCGGAGCCGCAGCTGCTGGAGCTCGAGGGGAGCGCGCTGGTCGTCGGCGACACGCACGGGGATTTCGAGTCCTCTCGGAGGGCGCTGTCGGAGGAAGCGAAGCTCACCCTCTTCCTCGGCGACTACGTCGACAGGGGCTTGGAGCAGCTGAAGAACGTCAACTTCCTGCTGGCGGAAAAGGTCGAGCGGCCGGAGCGCGTTTACCTGCTCAGAGGCAACCACGAGTCCCCTCTGATGAACTACGGTTACGGCTTCTACTGGGAAGTGGTGGGGCGCTACGGCCCTCGTGCCTACAGGATGTACGCGGAGGTGTTCTCCAGCATGCCGTACGCCGCAGTCCTCAACGGCGAGGTGTTCGCGGTCCACGGCGGCGTGGCCGAGGGCTTGCGCAGCGTCGAAACGGTGCGCGGCCTGCCCAAGGGGGATCTCGAGCCGAGCGACCCGATCGCCCTCCAGCTCCTCTGGAACGACCCCGACGAGAGCGTGGAGTACTTCGCGCCGAGCCCCCGGGGGCCCGGCATCAACCTTTACGGCCGCAGGGCCGTGGAGGAGTTCTTCGCGGCGAACGGCCTCAAGCTGATGGTGAGAGCCCACGAGTACTTCCCGGAGGGTTTCCACGAGTACTTCGGGGGGATGGTGCTCTCCCTCTTCTCGTGCCGTTACTACCCAGCTACGCGCCCTAAAGCCGCGCTCCTCGAGGGCGCCTCCTGGAGGCTCGTAGCCCTCACCTAGGGCCTGCGCACCACGCGCTCGAGAGCCAGCGCGGCGGCGGCGCCCGCCGCGAACCCGCCGACGTGGGCCCAAGCGGCCACCGCGAGGGGGTACCCCAAGCCGGCGGCTCCGAGAGCCAGCTGGTAGGCGAACCACGCGAGGACGTAGAAGCGCGCCGGAACCCTCAGCAGGACGATGTAGTAGTAGGGTACGAGCGTGAGCACGCGCGCTTCGGGGAAGAAGACGACGTACGCGCCGAGAACGCCGGATATCGCGCCCGAGGCGCCGATGAGGGGGCGCGCGAGCTCCCCCGCGACCAAGCTCGGGGGCATCAGGAGGACGGCAGCCGAGTGGAGCAGGCAGCCGGCCACGCCGCTCGCTAGGTAGAGCAGGAAGTAGGGGAGGGGGCCGAGCCGGTCTTCCACGCTCCTACCGAAGATGTACAGGAAGAGCATGTTCCCCGCTAGGTGCGCGAAACCCCCGTGCAGGAACAGCGAGGTGAGCAGAGTCTCCAGCTTAACCCCCTCCAAGAGGTAAGCCGGTTTGAAGCCGTGGCTGGAGACCACGTACTCGAAGCCTCGCGCCAGCGAGTAGGCGAAAGCCGCCACGTTGCCGGCGATCAGCGTGTACGTCGCGGCGGGCGCCGCCCTGCGCCTGACGTCGTCGCCGACAGGGATCACGCGCTCGAGGTGTGGCGACAAGCATATTACGGTGCCGCTCGGCAGCGCACGCGTGGAGAAGGTAGTCGTCCTTATACCCGGCATGCTCGGCGCCGGCTGCACCTCCGTGGCCTTCGAGCTCGCTAAGCGGACCGGGTTGAGCGTCGTCAACAGCGAGAGGATCATCAGGGAGATCGTGTCGGAGAAGCGGGTGACGTTCGCGGAGCTGGCGCAGATGGCTAGGGACGGCGAGATCGACCTCGAGGACCTCGTTAGGAACGTCGCGCTCGACTACCTCAACGAGGGCAACGTGATAGTCGAGGGGCGCACCGCGCTCATGCTCCTGGACAGGCCGGTCCTCCTGAAGGTGTTCCTCTACGCCGACAAGAAGGTGCGAGCGGAGAGGGTGGCTAAGCGCAGGGGGGTCAGCCTCGAGGAAGCGATGAGGGAGGTGGAAAGGAGCGACGAAGACAGGGATAGGCTGACCGAGAGGCTGTACAAGAAGCGCTTCACCGACCCCTCGCTCTACGACATGGTGCTCGACACGACGAACCTCTCCTACAGCGACGCCGCCGCCCTCCTCGAAAGGCTGATAAAGTGGAAGCTGGAGTCGATGGTGAAGTAACCGGAAATAAAATAAAAAATGAGATTTTATTTCTAAACCGTCGCTGTAGCTTTTTCCGTTTCTGCCACTCCCACTCCTCTCTCCATGCTTACCACGCTGATGCGGCGGGCTTTCAAGCGCTCCTTTAGTACCTCGAGCCCAGCCCAGGGATCCGTGTGCTCGCCGCACGTGAACACGTCCACGGCAGCGTAGCCGTACTCCGGCCACGTGTGGATCGAGAGGTGAGACTCCGCCACGAGCACGTAACCGCTTACTCCATGCGGCTTGAAGCGGTAAACGTAATGCGAAATTATCTTGCTCTTCGTGGCTCTAGCGGCTTCAAGGAGCGCAGCCTCCACTAGCCTCGCGTCGTCCAACGTGGATTTATCGCAGTCAAGTAACTCCGCTATCACGTGCCGACCTAATCCCACCCCCCTCATCTCCCCCCCAGGCGCGCGTACTTTTTCGCGCCCTTTTAAAGGGGGCCTTAAAAAACCTAGCGTCTGCAGCCTTCCGGGGCGCGAGCGCGCGCTTATAAATCCGGGGACCGACCCTTCCCCGCTCGTGGGCGCGAGGGTCGAGGTCGCGTCCCTGCCGACGGGTTTGCGGACCGCCATCTACAGGTGGCTTCCAGCGGGGCCGGTTAAGGCGGTGGTTGTTGGTGTGCACGGTTTCGCGGAGCATGCCGGGAGGTACGACCACGTGGGACGCTTCCTGTCGGAGCGGGGGTTCGCGCTCTTCATGTACGACCTCAGGGGGCACGGGCGCAGCGAGAGCCCGCGCGGCTACGTGGACCGGTTCGAGCGGTTCGTGGAGGATACAGTCGCTTTCGCTAAGCTGGTTAAGAGCGAGACCGGCGCTAAAACGTTCCTGCTGGGCCACAGCATGGGCGGGCTCATCGCCGTGCTGGCCGCAGCCGAGCTGGGCGGCGAGCTGGCGGGGCTTATCACGAGCGGCGCGGCCGTGGAGGTGAAGGTGGGGCTGCTGGCTAGGTTAACGCTCCAGCTCCTCGGAGCGCTGAGGCCCACGTCCAGGGTTCGCACGCCCGTCGCGGCGGAGCTGCTTTCGAAGGACCCGAGCGTTGTGCAGCAGTACGCGAGCGACCCGCTGGTCTTCAAGGACCCGACCGTCAAGCTGCTGGTAGAGTTCGGCAAGGCCACCGCTAAGGCCTGGAGCGCGGCAAGGAAGGTGACCGTGCCGGCGCTCGTACTGCACGGCGGCGACGACCGCATCGTGCTGCCCTACGCCTCGAGGAAGCTCTACGAAGCTCTAGCGTCCGCCGACAAGACCCTGAAGATCTACGAGGGCTTAAGGCACGAGATCTTCAACGAGGTTGAGAGGGAAAAGGTTCTGAGCGACGTTGCGGAGTGGCTCGAAAAGCATATTTGAGTACGCGCGGTCTTTTTTACTTCAGCTTTTTTTCTTCAGCTCCTGTGTGCCAATCCTACCAGCTCTTCGATCGAGTTGAAGCCCTCCCTCTCCATGTACTCCTCGAGCCCCTCTAGTATTTCTTTGAAGAGCCCGAGGTCCTTCCTCGCGATCTCGGATCCGACGCCGACGGCTGAAGCGCCGGCTAGGATGAACTCGAGAGCCGCCTCCCAGCCGTCCACGCCGCCGACGCCGATGATGGGCGCGTCGGGGAAAGCCTCGTGGAGCTCGTACACCACCCTGACCGCTATCGGCCTTATCGCGCGCCCGCTGTAGCCCCCGTACACGTTCGAGAGGACGGGTTTCCTAGCGTAGATGTCGATCGCCATTCCCCTGACCGTGTTTATCGCCGTGAAGCCGCTCGCGCCCGCGTCGAGGCAAGCCTCGGCGAGCCTGATGTAGTCGTGGTGCACCGAGAGCTTCACGAACACGGGCACCCCCAGCCGCCTGATCTCGCCGACGGCGCTCGCGACCTCCTCCGCGCGGTGGCCCAGCTCCACGCCCATCCCGCTCACGTGGGGGCATGAAACGTTCAGCTCGACCGCTTGAGCGCCGCACTCGACCCCCCGCTTGGCCACCTCGACCAGCTCTTCGGCCGAGCCGCCCCCCGCGCTGAGGATGATGGGGATGCTGAGGCGTTGCCTCATCTCGCGCAGCTCGCGGCAGAAGTAGTCGATGCCGGGGTTCGCGAGCCCCACGGCGTTCAGGTATCCGTGCTCCAGCACGACGAACGTGGGGTTCGGGTAGCCGCGCCTCGGCTCGCGCGTGACAGTCTTCGTGGTGAAGGCCCCCGCGCCGGCCTCCTCAACCCTCTTCGCCAAGCCCGCGCTGAGCCCCAGCACGCCCGAGGCGAGCACTGTCGGGTTCCTCAGCCTGAGGCCCGCCAGCTCAACCTCCAGGCGCGGCAAGCCTGCCACCCCCTTCGCGCGCGCCCGCGCTTTTCTGCCCCCTCTGGCCCGCCTGTCACTGCTCCGGCGGGCCCACGGGGGCGTTAAATTCTTCACCGCCCGAGGCCCGGCGCCGAGTCTCGGGCTCCGTCCCCGAGCTTCATCCGCTAGGGGCGCCCGGCGCGCACGGGCAGCGGGGCGGCGCCAGAGGCGCGACCCCGCCAACCCGTCAGCGAGTACCGGGCTCGGGGCCCGGGGCTCAAGCCCCTTCACCGCGTTCGCTCCCGCCGCGCCGTTCCCGCGGCTCACGGGTCGAAAGGCGAGGTGGGGGTTTATAAATTCGATGTTAAGAAGCCTGAAAGTAAAATTTTCTAAACGGAAAGTTAAAGAAAAGAATAGAGAGTACGCAGATACGCTTAGAGAAGGCTCCAGCAAAGCTAGGCTGCGCGCGTACCCACCTCTCCCAGCGCGCGACACCGAAAACTCTTTTAAAACGCCTTCCGGCATGCGCACGCGCATGTCGGAGGAGCTGGAGCGGCATAAGCTGCAAACGTTCCTAGAGGAGCTCAAGAGGAAGAGCGGGAGGGGCACGGAGCTGATCTCACTCTACATTCCAGCGGGGAGGCCGCTCAGCGAGGTCATGGACGTCCTGAGGAGCGAGTACTCGGCGGCTTCGAACATCAAGGACCGGACGACGAGGCACCACGTTCTCGACGCGCTTACGGCGGTCATGCAGCGGTTGAAGCTCTTCAAGGCGACGCCGCCCAACGGGCTCGTGATCTTCGCAGGCTACGTGGCGGGCGACGTGCCGGGGGACGAGAAGCTGGAGGTGTACGTGCTTGAGCCGCCCCAGAAGCTGAAAGTGTGGCTGTACAGGTGCGACTCGCGCTTTTACACGGAGATCCTGGAGGACATGGTCGCCGTCAAGGAGGCGTACGGCCTCATCGTCCTCGACGCGGGGGAGGCGGCCTTCGGGGTGCTGAGGGGCAAGTCCCTCGAGGTGGTGAAGGAGATCGAGTCCGGGGTACCGCGCAAGCACAGGGCCGGCGGCCAGTCGGCCCGCAGGTTCGAGCGCATAATCGAGCAACTAACCCACGAGTTCTACAAGCGGGTGGGGGAGTACGCGAACAAGATCTTCCTGAGCATGCCGGACCTCAAAGGCATAATCATCGGGGGTCCGGGGCCGGCGAAGGAGGAGTTCCTGAAGGGCGACTACCTCCACTACCAGCTCAAGGAGAAGGTTCTGGGGGTCTTCGACGTCGGCTACAGCGGCGAAGCCGGAATCTACGAGCTGGTCAACCGGGCGTCCGAGCTGCTCAAGGACGTGCAGTACGTGAGAGAAAGGGACGCGATGAACGAGTTCCTCTACAACCTGGCTCGGGACACGGGCTTGGCGGTGTACGGTGAGGCCGAGGTCAGGAAGGCCCTCGAGGCGGGCGTTGTGAGGAAGCTGCTGATCTCGGAAGCCTTAAGGTGGGGGAAGGCGCGCTACGCGTGCAAGGCCTGCGGGGCTGAGGGCTGGGCCCCCGTCGAGGAGGGCGGCGTCGTCAGGTGCCAGGCGTGCGGCTCCCCCAACGTGGATGTCCTGGAGAGGGTTTCGGTGATCGAGGAGCTCGGCAAGCTAGCCGAAAGCAGCGGGGCCGAGGTCGTGATCGTCTCCACGGAAACGGGGGAGGGTAGGGAGCTCATGAGGGTGTTCGGCGGCGTCGCCGCGATCCTAAGGTACCGCTGGCAGCCGGCCGCCCCCGCGCAATGAGCGCGCGCGCCCTGCGCAAGAGGGATTTGGAGATCCTGCTCTCGAGGATCCCGCCGCTGCCCGCGCCAAAGCTGCAGCTCGAGCAGTACACGACGCCCCCGCACCTCGCCGCCCGCATGCTCTGGGTGGCCGCGGCGACCTTCCGCGACCTCCCGGCCGACCTGGTCCTAGACCTGGGCGCTGGCACGGGCAGGCTGGGCCTGGGCGCCGCCCTGCTGGGCTCCGCTTTCGTCCTGCTGGTCGACGTGGACTTCGACGCGCTGAAGCACGCCCTGGCAGCGGCTAGGGCGTTGGGCGTGGACGCGGCGGTGGACGCGGTCTGCAGCGACGCCACCCGGTTCGCGATGTCGCGGGTCGCCGACTGCACCGTGCAGAACCCGCCCTTCGGCGTCCACAGGAGGGGGGCTGACGTGGAGTTCCTCACCGCCGCCCTCAGGCTCTCGAACACGGTCTACAGCGTGCACAAAGCGGAGACCGCGGACTACCTCGTGAGGAAGTGCAAGGAGGAGGGCGCGGAGGCCGAGGTGCTCTTCGAGGAAGTGGTGCGCCTGCCGCCCACGATGCCGCACCATTCCAAGAGAGAGCACAGGGTCCGGGTGATCGTGCTGAGAGCCGCAAGGAAAGGGTGAGCTCGCGGAGCGGGCCCCGCGGAAAGGTTTTTCCATACGCTAGGGGAGACGAGCTCGTGGTTGAAGGGGAGTTCGTGGTTCCCGGAGACGAGGTCGGGGTGATCGAGGAGTTCGTACCGGCGGCGGGCACGTACGCTCGCGACGGCTTCGTGAGAGCGAAGGCCGTCGGATTCGTGAGGGTGGACGCTCTGAAGCACGAGGCTTCGGTGGCTCAAGCGAGGGAGGTCCCGCTCCCGAGGCTCGGCGACGTCGTCCACGCGGTGGTCACCGGCCTCAGGGACTCGGTGGTCTACCTCGACGTCTTCTACAACGAGACGAGGAACGCGCACTACGCGGTCCCCTTCAGGGCGATCCTCCACATCTCCGAGGCCAGCAACGAGCGGTTGAGGAGCACGTACGAGGTCTTCGGCTACGGCGACGTGGTGAGGGCGACCGTGATCTCGCGGAAACCGCCCTACATGCTCTCCACGAGGGGGCCCGAGTACGGGCTCATACTAGCCCACTGCCCCCGCTGCATGGCACCGCTGAGGAAGAGGGGGCTCTGGCTCTACTGCCCATCCTGCAGGAAAACGTACAAGAGGAAGAAGATAGCGAGCCGGCACTACCTGCTTAAGTAGCGCGCGCCGCTTCTTTGATGCTCCTCGCATCTTCGCCTGCCTAGCTCCGCCGGAGCGCCCTCTATAGTATACCTGTGTATTCTCTATTCTTTTCTTTAACTTTCTGTTTAGAAAAGATCACTTTCAGGCTTATCAACATCGAATTTATAAAGCCCCGGTTCGCTTTAAGCCCGATGCCGCGCGGGAACCGTGCGGCGGGAGAGCAAGCGGTGAAGGGGCTTGAGGCGCCCTGGGCCCTCGAGCAAAGGGCGGTGCCTGTGGAGGCGGGGAAAGCCCCAAACCGCCCTTGGGTCGGGCTGGGTTTCAGGGTCTACAAGCCGAGGGTGAGTAAAGCAAACAGAGAGAAGCTGAAAGCATTATACAACGATGTTATAAACTACCTGCTTGGCGTTGCAAGCGAGCTGAAGGGATCTAAGTACCTAACATACTACGCCGATGAGTGGAGGGAAATGTACGAGGAAGTGAAGCGCCAACGGGAGGAGGCTGGCAAGCGGACGCTGCCGAAGACTCCGCCGCTGCTCGTCCCTGTACGCTTCGTGATGCTGGACGGCAGCGTGCGCGGCGACAAGAGCGCGCCGACAGTAATCGACTTGAGGAGGGACGAGCTGAGGATCCCGAGCTACGGGGTTGCGCAGAGGCTGCGGAGGAGCCTCGTGAGGGCGCTCATTGAAGAGAACGAGCTGGAACCGAGGCCGGACTTCGTTCTGCAGGTGACGAGGAGGGGCTTCCTGCGCTTGATCGCTTCGCGCTACGCGCCTGCGCGCGTCGCCCTGCCGCTGCGGTTGATCTGCATCGACGAGAACTCGCTGAACGGCGAGGCGCTTGCCGCGTGGGACGTGATAAGAGCGGGCAGAATCGTGCGCTCCCGCTACGAGGAGCTGATGCCGAGGAACAGGGGCTTCCTCGACAGGACGGCAGCGTTATTCCAGAGCGCGGCAGCAGGCAAGGCGGGGGCGCTGGAAAAGGTGAAGGAGCTTCTGCGCGAAGCCGAGAAGGACGAGACGGAGATCGCGGCGCTGCTGGCGCCGGAGAAGCTCGCCGAGATCGCGGCGAGCACGCGCGAGAAGGAGGAGCGGTTGAACAGGGCGTTCGCGGAGGAGTTGACGGCATTGGTTCGAAAGTTGATCCGCGAGGCGAGGGCGAGGAGCTGGAGCGTCGCCGTAGTAATCGACCCGATCAACCACGAGAGCTTGAAGGGCTCGGAGCTGCAGAGGACGCTGCTGAAGCCGAGAAAACTCTTGAGGAACCTTGCACTGTACGAGGGCGCGCGCTTCAAGCTGTACAGGGTGAGCGGGAAGCGGTGCCCCAACTGCGGCGGGTGGGGCTTCGAGATCGGGCACAGGCGCTACAGGTGTCCACAATGTAGAATAGGGTGGGATAGGGATAAAGCGGCAACGTTCTGGCTCGCGAAAAGGTTCTTAGACGAGTATTTCAAGGAGGAGAGCGACGATGAGACGTTCATCGACATCAACGGCTGGCTGAGGAAGCACCCGAGGGGGCTGCTTTAGTCAATTAAACAATGCTGCTGCAGCCCGTTCCCCGGGGGAGGCACCCCCGCTGGGGGAACCTCCCCTGCGGGCACCGGCGCGCGGGGCCGAAGAGGCTGTGAAGCGCCGCGAGGCGCCGAGCCCATGAACACTCCCGGGCGGAAGCCTCAAAAGCCGCTCGGGAGCGCCCCCTC
>Ga0080004_1134391_pt1 | contig 10459 bp, 4 predicted proteins | sample WasSprMetagenome_FD_69207 | JGI IMG/M metagenome (GOLD analysis project Ga0080004, IMG submission 69207) | Sulfidic aquatic microbial communities from Washburn Spring, Yellowstone National Park, USA - WS (SPADES assembly) (version 2) | ecosystem: Environmental > Aquatic > Thermal springs > Hot...
CAACTGAATATTTGTATTCTATGTGTCTGAGTATTCTGAAGAGCTCCCTTAAAACCTCCTCCACAATATTCATCATGCTTAATCTTCCAGCGTAGATTTAAGTTTCTATCATCGTGGAGTTTGATGGATAAGCCCTCAGCACACCTTAAAATCTCCTTCAAAACTAAAGCCTTCACATAAAGCCTCAGAGATCTCCTGAATCTTCTCCCGCGAAACTTTGAATCAAAACCCATAAGATTAAAGACGTAGTTTAAAGCAGTCATCAAAACATCTACATCATGTGCTCTGACATCCCGCCTACGAAGCATAAAGAAGAAATAAATAGGGAACTAAAAATAATGGTTGGACATGCCCCGCAAAGCAAAAAAATTTTTAAGGCTCTACTCCCCTTTAGTATTTTGGGGAGTGTGTTTAATAAATGAGAAAAATGCTTGTTACTGTGTTGATTCTAGCGATAACAATTATTTCAACATCGATGTTGGTTCAATCCTCTGAAAATGTTGTTAAGGTTGGGGAAACGCAGTTTGCGCAGCCGATTGATAAACTTGTAGCAGCTTATCCTTCACTTAGGGCAGCTATAAATTTGGCAGCTGTTAGGGAACATATGGTGTTCCTCTCAAGTTTAGGTACAAGAGCTGTAGGTTATGAGGGAAATTGGAGGGCAGCTCAATATATTTACAACAAGTTTGTAGAGTATGGTCTAAAGGACGTCAGCTACTATAATTTTACTGTTGTGGACGCAATCAGCTATGGTGCAAATGTAACAATACTGGAATCAGGGCTGGTTATTAATTTGCATCCATTATGGCCTAACATGGTGTGTCCATCGACGACCCCGCCGGAAGGAATAAGTGGTAAAATTATTTATGCGAGAAGCGGCTACCTTGAAGATTTCGAAGTTGGGGCGAAAGAAGCTAATGCTGATTTTAATGGGAGCATTATTCTCCTAGACTGGTACACTGGCAATAGGTGGCTAACAGCCGCTAAGCTGGGTGCTAAAGCAGTAATATTTGTTCCCCCAAAGATTCTCGGATGGGGAACTATTGGAGCATGGCATGAGAAATTCCTGCCGGATTCACCATTCCTCTTCCCAAGATTCTATGTTGAGGAGGAGGGTGCGAAAATACTTTTACAGAATATTGGTAAAGAAGTTCGCTTAGTTTCCTCCCAGAAATGGAGAAACGTTGTTTCATGGAACATTATAGGTTATGTTCCTGGAAAAAATCCGGATAGAATAATTATGATATCAGCCTACTATGATTCAAAGTCTATAGCTCCAACAGCTTCGCCTGGAGCTGAAGAGTCAATAGGCGTATCTATTCTACTTGAGATGGCTAGGTTCTTCGCTAAGCCAGAAAATAAGCCTGAGAACACTCTAATATTCGTCGCCTTCAGTGGGCATCATAATGATCTTTGGGGGGCAACAATACTCTCAAAGGATCTATTTAGCATCTACACGTGGCAGAATAATCCAGACAGATTTAAAGAGGGTTTAAAGATTAAAGCGAACATTAATATAGATATATCGGCTGGTAGCCAAACATTGTACTTTGTTGCTGAGGGAAACGAGCTAATGTATTTTGGAGGAGATACGATATGGCTGGGCGTGTATGGAAACATGAGGCAATATATTGATAGGATCCTTGAAAGAATCCATAATGATAAACCTTTTGGAAGAACTTATCCGAAGACTTACTTCTTTGGAAAGTATGCTGAATATGAGCAGTATCTACGCTCAGATATCGACCACGTCGCCGATGGTAGAATGCTTGCTTGGAGAGACTTCATATATGATCATGAGCCATTTTGGGCTAATTATGTGCCAGCGCTCACGATAACAACAGCGTATGATCCAAGACCCCAATATGGTGAACCATTCGATACAATGGGGTGGGTTGACAGCAGAGCTAATGCGTGGGATAATATAGCAGCCCAATACGAGCAAATACTTCCAATAATTTATGTGGTTGCAAATGAAGAAAATATTGATGCTTTCTATAAGGGCTGGCAAATGGATAGAAGAGATTATCCTCCGCTTAGATACGCGTATTTTGGGACGATAGCGGGTAGGGTTGGAGAGTATGTTTTAGAAAAAGCCTACTATGTTCCGGTTCCACACGCCCTAGTTTACTTGAGAGTTGCGATTTCAAATACGCGGACAGGCTACTATTATAGGAGACTTTTCACCTTTGCTGATGAAAATGGAAAGTTTGAGGTTTTCCCAATCGTGTCTAGATATTGGGCTCCGAAGGTTATATCAGCTTGGGTTATAGATGAAGAGACTGGGAGGATAATATATGCTCCAGACTTCGGAAGATATAAATATATGCCGCGCGTATTGCCGGGAGACCTGCCAAGCTATCCGGTCAGCGATTTCGGTTGGTTTGCAGTCTTCAGGGCATCCTCATTAGTCATATTTGATATAGTGGATCCAGACACCTTAACGTTATATAAGCCTGAGGTTGGCGGTTTCCAGATGCCTGCAATGTCAGTACTTAAGTCTGACACGAAGGTTGAACCGGACCGCTTTAGCGGGATTGGAGGGGAATGGTCGACTGGAAGCATAGTGGTTCTCTTTGTTCCCCCAAATATGGATGTTGAGGTGACATGGCTCTTCCCGCCTAGCAGATATCCATATGCCATACTTAATAATGCGGATGAGCGGAATCCTATGGGTAAAGGCTATGTTCTTAAACCTGGAGAGCAGAAAGTTTTCCCGTACACAGCTATGAGATATACTGAATGTATTTATTGGGCGCTTACAGAAAGAATAAAGATTCTTGAGAGGATTGAGCCTAGTGTTTACGCGTCAGCGAGCTATAAGAGATATGTGGATGCGAAGAATTACATTAATGAAGCCTACCAAGCTATAAAGAACCGAGATTACTCTAGGGCATACGCTTTAATCTATAGAGCATGGTATAATCTCCGAAGAGCATACTTTGAAGTTAGGCCGAAAATTGAGGATTCAATATCTGTCGTGCCAATATTAGCGGTCTTCCTCTTACCGTTCGTGTTTTTATTTGAGAAACTGGTCTTTGCAGCTTCAGGGATTAAGCGGCTAATTTCCTTCGTGGGCACATTTGCTTTCATAATGGTTGCCTTCTATCTTATACATCCAGGTTTCCAATTGGCGGCAAGCCCGATAACAATCGTCATTGGATTCTCAACATTAATATTGTGTCTGCCAATTTTAGTGATCGTTGTAAGCTATGTGGGAGCGTACATGTCTGAGCTCAGGTTAGAGCGTCTAGGTCGACATGAAGTTAAGGTGAGCCGAATAAGCGAGATAGATCACGCTTTTATGACTGGCATAGAGAATATGCGTCGTATGAGACTGCGCACAACCCTCACATTAATATCTATAATACTTATGATTTCAGGCATAGTTAACGTTGCGTCTATCACGTCTGAGAAGGTTATGGCGGAAACCTTCTCGGCTGGAGGCGTTGCTAACTATCAGGGCATCTACATACATAGGTATTTGTGGGGTCAGGGAAGTGTTGAGCTGGGGGATGAAGTGCTTCAAACTCTAAAAGAGCTTTATGGAAACGAGGCTACAATAGCTCCGAGAGCATGGAGGTACTCAGCTTTCTATTCCTCGCTGTCAGCTTACCCGCAAAGGGTTGGCTTTATGATTAAGCACGGAGAAAACATGATCACAGCCATGGTGCTATGGGGCTTAACCTCAGAGGAAAAATATCTCTTGAGAACCAGTTTCTGGCTGAGAGCTGGAAGATGGTTTGAGCCCGGCGACGTGAAAGCTCTCATAATAAATGAGTATCAAGCGAAGATTCTGGGTATAAATGAGAGCGATGTAGATGCAGGGCCTGTTCCAGTAATATTTGAGGGAATGCCATATTATGTTATTGGAATAGTGGATAGATCCGTGGTTGAGCGGGTTATAGAGATGGATGGGGAAGGGGTGACGCCGCTTAAATTTGACTTAGATTATAATCCATATAATATTCACGTTGACATGAATTATGTTTTCATACTGCCATTTGAGGAAGTTAGAAGGCTCGGCGGATCCATAGCTAGCGTAAGTCTCATGTTTAAGGATGATGAATCAACCCTTAAATCAGCTTCATTAATTGCTCAAATGCTTCCGCAGTACCTCACATACTTCACTAAGAGAGACCCTGAAACAAAAGAGCTTAAGTGCTTTATGATGAGCGAGAGAATGGCTTACACTGTTAGGGGCTTTGAATTTCAGTCTATTCCATTAGTGCTGGTTGTGCTGGCAATATTCAACATAGTTATGGGGTCAATATATGAGCGTAGACGTGAAATATCAATATATAATGTTGTAGGTTTATCACCGCTCCACATATCCATAATGTTCATTGCTGAAGCAATAAATTACGCGGTGGTAGGCGGCATAATAGGGTATTTAATGGCTATGTCTGCATCAAATCTTATTAGTATGGTTGCACCGTGGTTAGCGCTGCCAAGGAATTATTCGAGCTCATGGGTTATGATTGCCTTAGCAATGTCTATGGCAGCGGTTGTCATAGCCTCATTATATCCATCTTTCGTTGCAAGTCGGCTGGTTACTCCAAGCCTGGAGAGGGCTTGGAGGATTACAACTAAACCGAGCGGTGATATATGGGAGATACCGCTACCATTCTACGCTAAGGAAGATGAGGCGAAGGGAATAATTGAATACATGATCGAGTATATGAATGCGCATGGCGCGGCTGAAGCCCCAGACTTCTCTGTTTCAGAAATGACTGTGAGTAGTGGGGAAATTGAGGGAAGGCGCTATGTGTCTATTAACGCCTTAGTCAGGCTGGCTCCATACGAGGCGGGAATATCCGAGAGAATACAGTTCCGTGTCACTGAGGCTACTCCTGGAAGATGGGAAAGCAGTATGATAGCTCAGCGTGTAACTGGACCAACAGATAGGTGGATGCGTTTACACCGAACACTTGTAGATCACTTTAGGAAGCAGCTTCTTTTATGGGGCAGCATAACACCGTCCGAAAGACAAAAATACATAGAAGCAGCTAAAAAGAAATACTCTTAAAGAGGGGATGAGAGAAGTGTTGGCGCCAAAGTATGAGTCTGGTCTAACAAGAACAACTATTTTAGCAATACTTTACGCAATAGTTGTTTTTATTCCAGCGCTAATATATTTGACTCTGATGACTGGTGGAGTTGGGGGGATTCCAGTAGCATGGTTCACACTACTGTTATGGGTTGAGATCGCCAGGCTTTCTGGGAGGAAAGTTAGTAAGCAGGAGGCATGCATGATTCTAATATTGACGGGTGCAGAAATGGTGTATCCACTAGGCCACGTATATAACGCTTGGTATAGGGAGTGTCCGATAGCTAGAATGTTCGGTATCTCAGAGTATGTGCCAAACTGGGTTGCTCCAGACCCCCGCTTTCGAATCATGGAGCTAAGAACATTCTTTCATCAAGCGTGGATATGGGATCCAGTCACGAATAAGCCGGGGCCAATAACGATAAGCATTCTATCAACAGTATTCTTCGGCCTTCTCTCATTCGGCTTAGCCTTGTGGTCTCGTGAAATATTTCTGGAAGCTGAAAGACTACCATTTCCAATGGAGCAGCTGAGCAGCGTAACAATAGTTACATTAACTGGTGAAAGGAAGAAGCCACTTTACTTTCTAGCGGTATCCGCCGTTATAGGATTCGCGTGGGGCTTTATAGTTTACGCCCTTCCATTTTTAACGCAGGCTACATCTGGGAGAAGTGTAACTCTAGTTCCAGTGCCATGGTACGACTTTAGCGATATAGTTCAAAGGTTCGCGCCGGGCGCAATTCTAGGTTTTTCGACAGATATAAGTCCAATCGCAAGCGGTCTAATTCTTCCACTGCCAACAATAATTGGTGTCGCTATAGGATCTTTTGCAACATGGTTCTTCGGGAACTGGTTGATCAACATGAATTGGGAGGCATGGGGTTTGCCGGATGCTAACCCAGATGTGCCAGGGGTTCAGTCTTGGTGGGAGCCCGGCATGAACATACAGTTAATGTGGCAGCGTTCAATATTATACTTCTGGATGAGCACCCTTGTAGGCGTCGCGTTAGCTGTGGGTTTAGCTCCAATTATGCGTAGACCAAAAGTCATATATAAATCGCTTGTCTCAGCGTTTAAACCGGCTTCTGGAGAAAAGAGGTTTACTGATCCAATATCATTCACAAAGGTTACGCTGCCAATGATCTTAGTTGGGTTGATAGGGGGAGTTGCCTTATTCATATATTTGGTTCCAGACTTCGTTGCTTTCGCGCCCTGGTACATTCCAGTGATGGTTACGATGCCATTTATAACAACGCTTATTGGTGCAAGGATGAGGGGTGAAACTGGAGTTGTCTATACGCCAGAGGGGTCAATAATGAACCTGCTTTACTATGCATCTGGATATAAAGGGGTAGATGTTTGGTTTGCTCCAGACATATTGGTTGCGTCTGGACATGGAAGACTTCAATGGTTTAAGATAGCTGAGCTAACTGAGACAAAGTCTTCTGACTTAATATTGGCGTACTGGCTTCTACTGCCAGTAGCGTTGCTTGTAGGGTACCTTTACGTTCAGTTATTCTGGTGGCTTGCGCCAATACCATCTGGCAGATATCCTGGAGCAGCCATATACTGGGATATTAGCGCCACGATGAGAAGCTTATGGATTAAGGGTCGAGAGGTTCCTGGATTATTCGCGATAGACAGGCTTTTCGCAGCCTTCATAATTGGCTCAGCCTTAAGTGTCGCTTTTGACTATTTGCATTCTCCAATATCGTTTGTGGCGATAGGCTCTGGAATGAACACTCTAACTCCAGTTGTGCTTCCATGGCTGATAGGCGGCTTAATCGCACATATCTTCAGAAGGAGAATGGGGGACAAATGGTGGGACGAATATAAAATGGTTCTCGCAGGCGGACTAGTAGTTGGGGAAGGTTTAGCAGTAACGTTAGCAGTCTCCTTCTCGCTAATAGCCGTGTCAATATGGGGCTTACCATACTAAACTTAAATATCCCCTTTATTTTTAATTTAATCTTGCGACTTAACCCTCTGTATTGTTTCTCTACCAGTTCAGGTTTACTATCATGTTGCATACGTTATTTTAGCTGATCTCTTTGCTATTTTTTATCTTAGAACTCGTCTCAAAACTATTTAAACTTCTCTTTCCTTGTTTTCTTTATGGAGTTTCGTGAGCTTAGTGATGGTGAGTGGGAGCTTATTAAGCCTTTACTGCCTCCTAGGGCTAGGGTTGGTAGGCCTAGGGCTGATGATAGGCGTGTAATAAATGGCATACTATATGTCTTCACCACGGGATGTAGGTGGATGAATATGCCTCCAATTGCCCATATAAGACTGCTTGGAGGAGGCTTAAACGCTGGCAGGATGAGGGAGTATGGGATAGGATACTCAAGGCATTAGCATCTATTAGAGGGCATGGAATTGTTTCTGTAGATAGCACGACTGTTGAGGCTAAAAAGGGGGGGAGAAGTAGTGGGGTATGATGGTTTCAAGCATAGGAAGGGGACTAAGATACATGCATGCGTAAACAAGGATTCCATGCCTCTAAACATAATTATAGGGCCTGGGAATGACTCTAGGAGGATTCTAGAGCTTGTAGGAGGATTGGAGGCCTGATCAGCTATATGCGGACGCAGCATACGATATGGAGCCCATAAGGAGTGGTTTAGAATCTATGGTATAGAGCCGAACATACCAGTGAATCCTAGGAATGGTAGGAAGCCTAGACCATATAATACTGAGCTATATGGGAAGATGAGAAGCGCTGTAGAAAGGTTCTTCGGATGGCTGAAATCATTCAGGAGGATAATTATAAGATATGAGAAGCTAGCATCAACATACAAAGCCCTAGTAACAATAGCATCAATAATAATCCACCTAAGATACGGAATTTTGAGATGAGTTCTTATAGGGTTCGTAAAAAGAGCCGGGCAGATAAATTAATTAGAGTCGCAAAAACAATATTTTTAGAGGATGTTCCGCAACATTTCCTCCATTCATAGGGCCCTAAATATTAAATAGAGGGAAGAATTAAAGAGTTAAATTGAGGATGCTGGTGGTGACCGCTTGTTTAGTCGCTTAAAAACTAAAGTAATAGCTGCTTTCCTATCTTTAATAATGCTTACCTCTTTTGCCGTAATATTACTTGGATACTATAGTGTCCCACCAAGCCTCTTGCCGGATTCACGGATAGTCCACTTAAAATGGGAGAACCTGGACGTAGTGATTCTACATTTTAGGCAGTACGGATACTTTGAGAATTATATTCGAAAGATAGTGGTTGAGGGTGTCTCCTACAAAATCTATAATTCAACCCACTTGGTAAGTGACCGTGGAGACTACTTAAAATATTTGGCTACTGGAAAGGTTTCAGTTGCAGAAAGACTCCTTTATGGAGTAACGTTTATTATACATGGAAGAGAGGAGCCCTTAGATGGACACATAATTTTCTGGGGAAAAATTTTGTTGGAGCATGATTCTCCCCCAAAAACAGTTACTGTAAGCTTAGAGAGGGCAGTTTTATTTTTCCCCAGCGTTCACTTACCCTTTGAAGTTAACGTTGAGTACATTCAAAACTTAAGTTTAGGCGAGCACCCACACATTTTCTATTCAAAAGAGGAGGTGCCAGCCCTTAGAAGTATGATTTGTAATGAAAAGAGTAACCCAATGAACGTATCATTCCCAAAAATATTCTCTTATCTTAAGGAGATGGCTGATTCCTTTCTCACAGAAAGCTACTTCTCAGTTTATAGTGGAGCAATGTACATTTATTTGCCTCCAAATCAGCCTCGTAGGCACTCAGATAACTTCCCATACTGGACTGGTATAAGCCGTGAGCTTCAAGCTAGATTAGAAACTCTATCACTAATATATTTAATCACGGGTGAAAAACGCTACGCTGAGAGAGCTAAAAGCTTCATGCTGTATATTTCAACATGGAACCAGTGGACTGACCCAGACTATAAATGCGCTGGCCCGAGAACATGCCTGGATATAGGCCACATATCCATGGGTATGGCTATAGCTTACGATTGGATCTACGATTCCCTGGACGCTGCGGAAAAATTCATTATAAGAGAAGCCTTAATTTCGAAGGGAATTATACCAGCTTACACTGAGGCTTTAGAGGAGAATTCTTGGCTTCAGAATCCAATGAGATGGCCTAATGGGTATGCTATCGTCATTTCTGGTTTGGGTATGGCTTCCCTTGCTCTTTTAGGTGAGGATCCCAGGGCTGAAACTTGGCTTGAGACCGCGATAAATCACATTGTTAGGTGGATGGACAAAATGGGGGCTGATGGAGGATACACTGAGGGACATACCTATGCATCCTACGCAACAGACTTTACATCTCGCTTCCTATACGCCCTCCTTAAATATAGAGGCGTAAACTTATTTAATCATCCCTACATGAAAAATATTCCATATTTTGTGATATACTCCGCTGCGCCAGATGGGAAATCTATAGTGAACTTTGAGGATTCATCTCTTGACGCAATTTATTCATGGAAGGAAACAATGGCTATGGCTGCTTCTCTAAACAATAATAGGTATGCTCAATGGTTTCTAAACTTGACTGGAGTGTACAATAGAATTATACGCTCACATACATATAATGGTATATATCACTTTATTGGCTTTAATCCAAATATTGAACCCCTCAACCCAGAAGGCTCCCTGCCAACCTCAAGGCTCTTTGCAAGCATAGGGTGGGCAATATTTAGAACTGGATGGAAGAATACCGATGTTCTTTTCGCATTCAAATGTGGACCATGGGGGAGCCATCACCACTTAGATGCTGCTGACTTCATCCTCAATTATCAGGGAGTGTGGTTTGCCGCTGCCCCAGGCTACAGACTTTCAACTTCAACAGAGGCTCATAACACGCTTCTAATCGACGGGAAAGGTCAGGTTTCAGGCGACTGCCAACTAACAGGTTTCTTTAACTCAAGTTTCATAGATTATGTTTGTGGAGACGCCTCTAGGGCTTATCCCATTGAAGGTTTATCGTTTGTAAGGCAGGTGATCTTCATAAAACCCAACCTCTTCCTAATATTCGATGAGGTTAAGGCTTCGAAAAGTATTTCAATATCATGGATCATGCATTCAGAAACAGGCTCCTCCATTGATATTTCAGGCTCTAAATGCACAATTAAGCGGAATGAGAGAACGATGATTGTAAATGTTGCCTCCCCACAAAGATTCTCTTCTAGCCGTGGAAGCACCGAAGATTTACCATACATAAGATTCAACATTGAACCCTCAAATAACATCATATTTCTGGCATCTTTAAATCCAACATCAAAAAAGGAGGAGGAATCCTCCATCAGCTCCCTCTTTTACGGAGATTACACTCAAATAGATTTCACTTCTCTGGAAGGCAGTGGATTAGCCGTCATCTCTAAAAAGATAGGTTACATGCTTACGTTACAGAATATATCTTCTGACGCTTCA
>Ga0080004_1122997_pt1 | contig 10458 bp, 12 predicted proteins | sample WasSprMetagenome_FD_69207 | JGI IMG/M metagenome (GOLD analysis project Ga0080004, IMG submission 69207) | Sulfidic aquatic microbial communities from Washburn Spring, Yellowstone National Park, USA - WS (SPADES assembly) (version 2) | ecosystem: Environmental > Aquatic > Thermal springs > Hot...
AGGATAACTTTGACATTTAATTTTGAGCTTTCTTGCCTTTTTTAATTCTGGATTTTTTTCTTCAACTGCTGGGCTATAAATCACTAAATCCGCATCTTTTGGCAAATTTTTTGCTTTATGCCTTCCAATAAAAATTTTTGCCCCCAATCTTTCAAGGGCTTTTGTAATTTCAGAAGAAACCAAATCAGAACCTGAAACTTCGTGACCCAAAACCAAATAATACCTCGCCAAAGCCGAAACCCCAATTCCCCCAATTCCAATAAAATGAATTTTCATGATTTTAGATTTAATTTTTTTAAAAGCTGAAGAAGAATGGTTTTCTCTTTTTCTTTTAAGCATAAGTAAAGAGCCTTTGCTGTGCCAATGGGTTTTAAAATGCCATTAGAGGGGATTTCAATTCTAGAAATCATCCTGCCCCCTTTTTGACAAAACTCTTTTAAGGAAGTAGGTTTTTCAGCTATTTCAATCAAGAGCTCCGGTCCTATTTCTAAAATTGCTGGATCATCAAGAGGAAAAATCTGATTGGAGAGAAAAATTCCACCGTAAATCAATACATTGGTAAAAGGTTTTCTTCCGGGCTCAGCTTTTGGACTTTTATAAATAATCCATGGTAGAGGTTCTCGTTCAAGTTTTGTAGAAAGATAAATTTTTTCTATTTTTTCGTTCGAGATTAAAATAGTTTCTCCATTTGAAGAAATTATCTCTACGTCCGACCCTACTTCTTCCTTCGCTTCTCGATGGAGTGAATGACTAGGGAGCTCATTTTTTTCTAATTTACCACCAATTCCTCCGAAAGGGAGAAGAATAATTCCCTCTGGAGTTTTCCCCCAACGATGCGGCTGCTTAAGAGTGAAGCAAAATCCATGACCTCTTGTAATTAAAAGCCCAGTTCCAACATCAGAATTTGGATCATTAAGGAAATCTTCTAATAAGTATTTATTTTTTATTTTCCTTTCCTTCCTCATTTTGAAAGCGGAACGCTTTCTAATACGGTATATTCTGCCCCTCCTCTTTTTAAATGGCTTTCCATTATTTCAATTGATTTTACTTCAAAGGAAAGATTTATATCCTCATCAATTTCTGGTCTTTCTTCAGGTTCCATTTGTTTGAATTCCCATTTTCTAATTCTTGCCAAAGTTATATGAGGGATGAATCCTCTCCCCTCCTCATCTTCCAATTGTGGAATTTTCATTTCCATCAATGCATTTTTTAAATCCTCTTGCAATTTCCATAAATTTTCATTTTTTTCTCCAATCGCCCAGACCATTCTCGGAGGAGAAACTTTTGGAGGCCCATAACAAACCTTTATTAAATTTATTGAAAATGGCGAATGATTCTTTGCCACATTTTTTGTGATTTCAACAATTTTTGGCAAATCTTCATCCTTTACATAACCTAAAAACGCCAAAGTAATGTGCAAATTTTCTGACTTTACCCATCTAGCTGGCAATTCTGAATATTTTTCTTGAAAAGAAATCAACTCTTCTTTAATTTTTTTTGGCAAATTTATCGCAATGAAAATTCGATGGCGCATATTTTTTAATTTTATCATAATATTTAAATTTGACAAAAAATTTGATTATGCTAATCTTAAATCGGTTCATATGGAAACGAAAAAAGAAAGTAAAAGAGTTGTTTCCGTCCACCTTCCGGAAGGAACAATAAAGCTCATTGATTATCTCATTAATAAAGGCCGTTATAAGAGTAGAAGCGAATTTATTCGGCGTGCCATTGAAATATTTTTGGAGGAAAACCAAATAAGACCTTAAGAGAAATAGTCAAAATCAGAGGATTCATCCCTCTTTTTTTATTTTGTAAAAAATAATTAGAAAGTTTATAATGAAGGAATGAAAGAAACCTATCTTTACAAAAAACTTCCAAATAAAAAAGTTCAATGTCGAACTTGCGCTCATTATTGTGTTTTGGCTCCGGGAGAAAGAGGAAAATGTGGAGTGAGAGAAAATATTGACGGAAAGCTCTATGCTCTAAATTATGGAAAGGCAATCGCAATAAACATTGACCCGATTGAGAAAAAGCCATTCTATCATTTTCTACCAGGAAGTCATTCTTTATCAATTGCCACAGTTGGATGCAATTTTTCTTGTTTGAATTGCCAAAATTGGGAAATCTCTCAAGCATTTAAAGGATCAAAGAAAATTCCCGGAGAGTATATTCCTCCTGAAAGAATTGTTGAAATGGCAATCGAAAATAAAGTTCCGAGCATTTCTTACACTTATACTGAACCAACGATCTTTCTAGAATATGCCTTAGATACAATGAAATTAGCAAAAAGAGCGGGGCTAAAAAATAATTTTGTTTCAAATGGATTTATGTCGGAGGAATCGGCAAAATTAGTAATCCCCTATTTAGATGCAAATAATATCGACATCAAAGGATTTTCCGATGAGTTTTATCAAAAAGTTTGCGGAGGAAGGTTAAAGCCAGTTTTAGATACTGCAAAATTAATGAAAAAATCTGGGGTTTGGGTTGAAATTACGACTTTAGTCATTCCGACCTTAAGTGATTCGGAGAAGATGTTTGAAAAAATTGCAAAATGGATTTATGATAATTTAGGCCCTGAAACCCCTTGGCACATTTCTCAATTTTGCGGCTCAATCTCTTGGAAATTGCAACATATTCCAGACACTCCTGTTGAAACTTTAGAAAAAGCAATCGAAATTGGAAAAAAAGTCGGCCTAAAATACGTTTACATTGGAAACATCCCAGGCCACAAAGCAGAAAATACCTATTGCCCAAAGTGCGGAACGTTAGCGATCAACAGAGTAAATTACTTTATCCATCGCTATGACAAAAACGGAAAATGCCCAAAATGCGGAGAAGATTTGAATTTAATTTTAAAATAACATGAAGAAAATTCTTTTAGTTGAAGATGACCCGTTTTTAATAGATATTTATCAGAAAAAGCTTAAAGATTCTGGTTTTAAAGTTGAGGTGGCAAAGGATGGTGAGAAGGCTCTTGAAATTTTGAAAGAAAAAAATTTTGATCTGATGCTTTTGGATATTGTTTTGCCGAGAATTGATGGATGGAAAATTTTAGAGGGATTAAGGGAAATGAAAAAAGAGAAAAAGGATTTAGAAAAAATGAAAATTGTCATTTGGTCAAATTTGGGAGAAAAAGAGGATGTTAAAAAGGGTCTTTCTTTGGGCGCCACTTCTTATTTAATCAAAGCGAATTTCACTCCAAGCGAGGTGGTTAGGGAAATTGAAAAATTATTAAAATGAAAAATTTTGGTTTTAAAGATGAAAAGGAAGTGCTAGAAACTTTGAAAGAGAGAAAAGAAATCAAATTTGTAAGAATGATCTTTCCAGATGTCTTGGGAAGGGAAATGAGTTTTTGCATTCCTTCTGAGGAATTGGAATTTGCTTTCAAAAAAGGAAAGGGATTTGACGGAAGCTCAGTTGAGGGATTTGCAAGGATTGAGGAATCTGACCTCTATTTTTTTCCAGATCCAAAAACTTTTAGAGTTTTGCCCTGGGATTATCAATTAGAAGGGATTTCTTGGAAAGAAGCAATAGTTTTTGGAAGAATTTTTGATTCAAAGGGAAATGAATTTCCAGGAGATTCAAGAAGGATTTTGGAAAAAGCTTTAGAGAAAACAAAAGATTACGGAGAACTTTTTGTTGGACCAGAACTTGAATTTTACATTTTCAAAGACGAGAAAACCCCAGAACTTTTAGATCACGGAGGATATTTTCATGGCGGAAAATGGGGAGAGATTAGAAAATTGACTCAAATTTATTTAAAAGAAATGGAAATTGAGGTTGAATGCGACCATCATGAAGTTGGACCAAGCCAGCATGAGATCGATTTGAAATTTAGTGACGCCTTATCCATCGGAGATTCAATAATGATTGCAAAATACGTTTTAAAAAGAGTGGCAAGGAATGCCGGGGTTTATGTTTCGTTTATGCCAAAGCCAATTACCGGGATGATTGGAACTGGAATGCATTTACATTTGAGCTTGTGGACTCCACCCACCCACCGCCCTCCCGCTCCGCCGGCCCCTAATGGAAAAAATCTATTTTTTGAAAATGGAGGACTTTCTGAGATTGCAAAAAAATACATGATGGGGTTGATAAAATACGGAAGAGAAATTCAATTGGTTTTGAATCAATGGATAAATTCCTACAAAAGGTTAGTTCCCGGTTTTGAAGCCCCAGTTTACATTGCCTGGGGGACAAAAAATCGATCAGCTTATATTAGAGTTCCCGAAGTACCAAAAGGAAAAGAAAAATCAACGAGAATTGAAATAAGAAGTCCAGATCCAACTTGTAACATTTATTTGGCCTTAGCAGCAATTCAGGCAGCTGGAATTCAAGGAATAAAAGAAAATTTGAAATTGGTTCCTCCACAAGAGAGAAACATTTATAAAATGACAAGGGAAGAAATGAAAAGAGCAAAAATTTTGACATTGGCTAAAGATTTAAAAGAAGCCCTAGAAAATTTCAAAAAGAGTAAATTGATGAGAGAAACCTTAGGAGATCACATTTTCCAAAAATTAATCCAAAACAAAGAAATTGAATGGCAAAGATACAAAAAGGCAGTGGGCAAAAAGTATCAAAAAGAAGTCAGTCCCTACGAAATTGAAGAATACCTACCAGTTCTTTGATGAAAAACTTATTGGAAATCAAAAATGCAGAAAGGGTAATTTTTGTGGGAGATACCCATGGAGATCTGGAAGTGTCTCAAAAGGTTATCAAGGATTATTTAAAAGAAAGAAATAAAATTGTCTTTTTAGGAGATTATGTTGATCGAGGCCCCTTTTCGAAAGAAAATCTTGATTTTTTGCTTGAACAAAGAGAGAAAAATCCCGAACAAATTTTTCTCTTACAAGGAAATCATGAGGGACACAGAATTTTAAAATTTTCTCCCGCAGAATTTTGGGAAAGTTTATCAAAAAAAGAATATCAAAAATATTCTCAAATTGTAGAAAAATTTCCTTTAGCAGTTGTTGTAAAAAATATCATTGCCCTTCATGGGGCATTGCCAAAAATTGATAAATTGGAAGACTTTGAAAAAATTAAAATCGGAGATGAAAATTGGTTTAGAATTTGTTGGGGAGATTTTTTGGATGAACCTGGGGAAGAATTGGGGCTAGATCCCTTCACTGGTCGCCCTCAATTTGGCCGGGATTATTTTTTTAAAATAATGGAAAAACTTGATAAAAAAATTCTCATCCGTTCCCATGACCCAGGCGCTCCTCGATTAATGTACGAAGATCGATGTTTAACAATATTTACCTCTTCTGGTTATAACAAAGAAAGAATAATTGCTATTTATGATTTTGGAAAAACAATTGGGACCGCTAAAGATTTAGAAATTATGAGAATCTAATTTTATGTCGAAGCTTTATGATTTATTGATCAAGCATTATGGAAGAAAAAGTCCCTAGCTCGAAGTGGAAGAAGTGCTCGAGGCCGAAGGAGAATCGAAAGAGAGGAAGGATTTTTACGACCCATTCAAAAATTTGGTAATTGGAATTCTTTCTCAAAATACATCGGATAGAAATTCAACGAGGGCCTATATCAATTTAAAGAGAAAATTCAAAATCGAACCAGAAGAATTGGCCAAAGCAAAGGAAAGCGAAATTTCACGGGCAATAAAAGTTGGCGGAATGTACAAAATTAAGGCAAGAAGGATAAAAGAATTGACGAAAGTTTTAATGGAAAAATTTAAAGGAGATTTAAGAGAAATTACTAAATTGCCACCGAAAGAGGCCAGAAAAATCTTAACCTCTCTTCCAGGAATCGGAGAAAAAACTGCCGATGTTTTCTTAGCCTATTGCATGAAAGAATCCACGATTCCAGTAGATACGAACATTGCCAGGGTTGCAAAGAGAATTGGATTAGTGAAAAGAGAGGCAGGTTACAAAGAAATTCAGAAAGCGCTTAAAAATATATTTTCAAAAAATGAAAGAATAAGAGGCCACGAACTTTTAATAAGATTGGGAAGGGATTTTTGTAAAGCCAAGAATCCTTTATGTGAAGGTTGTCCAATCTCTAGCATCTGCAAAAAGCGAATTTAAGTTGAAAAATCCGAGAAAAGGAGATATAAAAAATTGATGAAGTTTTTTATTTTAGATGCAGATTACATAGTCGAGGGAGGGAAAACGAAAATTAGGATTTGGGGGAAGGATGAAAAAGGGAGGAACGGGGTTTTGTTTTTTGAAGAAAGCCCCTATTTTTTTGTTTTGCCAAAAGATGAAAAAGATGCGATTTCAGATATTCAAAAAATTTTAGCAGAAAAGAAAATTAAAGTTGAAAAAATTGAGAGTGCAAAAATGAAATTGGCTGGCGAGGAAAAGGATTTCATAAAAATTGTCTGCAAAAGGCCAGCCGACACTCAAAATATTAGAGATCTCATTAAGGTTTTAGAAGAAAAAAGAGGAGGAAAGGGTTCAATAATCGATGAATACGAATACGCTATAAATTTTTACAGGAAATTTCTGATCGATAAAAGGATTAATGGGTGCTGCTGGATAAATGTTGAGGGGAGGGAAATTAAAACGAATTATAATGTCGATTTTGCTATGGAATGCCAAAAAATCGAAACTTTAGAAGATATCTCAATCCCCGAATTGAAAATTTTGGCCTTTGACATTGAAACGGTGGAAAAGAAGGGAGAAAAAGAAATTATAATGGCCTCATTTTTTGGAAAAAATTTCAAAAAAGTTTTGACTTTGCAAAGGGCAAATTTTAAAGAATGGGTTGAGGTTTTGGAAAATGAAAAGAAAATTTTAGAAAGGATTGTTGAAATTTTTCAAAAAGAAAACCCAGACATTGTTTTAACTTATTATGGAGATTCTTTTGATTTTCAAGTTTTAGATGAAAGATGCGGAAAAAACAAAATAAAATTGATAATTTCCAGAGATAAAAAAGAAACAAAATTTGCAAGGAGAGCAAGAATTTCTGCTGCAAGATTTAATGGAATTGTTCATGTTGATATTTTTAATTTTATCCAAAACATTCTCTCCCCTAACCTCCAAACTGAGGTTTTAACTTTGGATTCAGTTGCAGCAGAAATTTTAGGAGATAAAAAAATAGAAATGGATTATCAAGAATTGTTAGAAAGTTGGAGAAAGGGAAAAAATTTAGAAAAATTGGCAGAGTATTGTTTGAAAGATTCAGAATTGACTTTTAGGTTAGGTGAGGTTTTATTGCCCCAGATTTTTGAAATTTCGAGAACAGTAGGACAAGTTTTATTCGATGTTTCAAGAATGACTTACGGCCAGTTAGTTGAGTGGTATTTATCGAGAAAAGCTGGAGAAAAAGGAGAAATCATTCCAAATCAGCCAAAGTATGAGGAAATTCAAGAAAGAAGGAAGAAAACCTATGTTGGTGGATTTGTAAAAGAACCAGCTTTGGGAATTCATGAGAAAATTTCAGTTTTAGATTTTAGATCTTTGTATCCTTCTTTAATCGTTTCTTTTAACATTTCTCCAGAAACTTTAAATTGCGAATGTTGTAAGGGCGATGGGCACAAAGTTCCAGAGTTAAATTATTGGTTTTGCAAAAAAAGAGAAGGGTTTGTACCCTCGGTTTTAAAAGAAATAATTCAAAAAAGAGCAGAACTTAAAAAGAAGTTAAAAACAATTCCCAAAGATTCTTTTGAATACAAAGTTTTAGACAACAGACAATATGCTTTAAAAATCATTGCCAACGCAACTTACGGTTATTTTGGCTTTCCTGCTTCAAAATGGTATTCAAAAGAATGCGCAGAATCTTGCACTGCTTTCGGAAGATATTGGATAAAGAAAACGATAGAAGAAGCGGAAAATGAGGGATTTTTGGTAATTTATGCAGATACTGATTCTTTGTTTTTGAAAAAATCAGCGAGCATTGAAAAAGAAGTAGAAGAATTTTTGAAAAAAATAAATCAAAAATTCCCAGGAATTTTAGAATTGGAACTTCAAGGTTTCTATGAGAGGGGAATTTTCATTCCAAGGGGAACTTATGGAACCGCAAAAAAGAGGTATGCGTTAGTTGATGAAAAGGGAAATCTGTTAATCAGAGGTTTAGAAACAGTCAGAAGAGATTGGTGCAATTTGGCAAAAGAGGTTCAGAGAAAAGTTTTGGAATTTGTGTTGAAAGAAAAGAATGTTGAGGGGGCGAAAGAATATGTGAGGAAAGTGATAAATGAATTGAGAAAAAGAAAAGTTTCATTGAAGGATTTGATAATTTACGAGGAATTAACAAAACCGATTGAACAATACAAATTGATTTCGCCCCATGTGATGGCAGCGAAAAAATTGAAACAAAGAGGAATCGAGGTTGGAGAAGGTCAAGTAATAATGTTTGTAATCCAAGAGGGACCAGGTTCAATTTCTGAAAGAGCAGAACCATTTGAGTTTGCAAATCTAGAAAAAATAGATCTTGATTATTACATTGGCCATCAAATTTTGCCTGCAGCAATGAGGGTTTTACAAGTTTTAGGAGTAAGCGAAAAAGAGTTAATCAAATGATCGAGGAAGAAAAACAAAAACTCAGAGAAAAAATTTGGAAGCTATTAGAGGAAAAGAAAATTGCGAGGTTTCCCCTACCCTGCTTTGGAAGGATTCCAAATTTTGAAGGAAGCGAAAAAGCTGCAAAACTTTTAACAACTTTACCAGAATGGAAAAGGGCAAAAATTATTTTTTCAAATCCTGACGCTGCCCAACAACCTGTAAGAGAATTGGCACTAAAAGAAGGAAAAATTTTGATAATGGCGACTCCAAGATTAAAGAAAGGATATTTAAAAATTGAGCCAAAAAATATAAAAGGTGAAGAAAAAGAAGCATCGACGATTAAAGGTGCCTTCAAATATGGAAAACCGATAAAAGATTTATTAAAACCAGATTTAATCATTACAGGTTCCGTTGCAGTAGATAAAGAAGGATGGAGATTGGGAAAAGGCGGAGGCTATGGCGATAGAGAAATAAAAACTTTTTTAGAAAAATTTGGTAAAATTCCAGTAATAACAACGGTTCATGAATTGCAAATCATCGATGAAATTCCTCATGAAAGGCACGATACAAAGGTTGATTATATCGTAACCCCAGATAAAATTATAAAGCTATGAGAAAAAGGATTTTAACCCTTTGTACCATTCACAAAGATTCAAAAATCCTTTTGGGAATGAAAAAGAGAGGGTTTGGAGTTGGTTTTTGGAATGGATTTGGAGGAAAGGTAAAAGAGGGAGAATCGATCGAGGAAGCGGCAAAGAGGGAAACAAAAGAAGAGATTGGAGTAATTCCTCTTGATTTAAAAAAGATGGGAATTTTAAAATTCCAATTTAAAGGAGAGCCTGAAATTTTAGAAGTTCATGTATTTAGTTGTTCGGATTTTGAGGGGGAAATTAAAGAAACTGAAGAAATGAAGCCAAAATGGTTTAAAATCGAAGAAATTCCCTTCGATCAAATGTGGCCAGATGACAAGTATTGGTTACCTCTTTTATTGAAGGGAAAAAATTTTAGAGGAAAATTCTATTTTGAAGGTAGAAAATTAGTCGACTACCAAATTGAAACTACATAAACTGACTATTTAAAGGTCGAAAATAATCATAAAAAACTATGGCAGTAATTCACAAAAAAATTTGGCCAAAGTATTTTAGAATGGTAAGAGCGGGAAAGAAAAATTGCGAAGTAAGATTGGCTGATTTTAGAATAAGGCCTGGTGATTGGTTGATTTTAGAAGAATGGGATCCAGAAAAGAAAGAATATACTGGAAGGAAATTGAGAAAGAAAGTAAAAAGGGTGACAAAGCTAAATCTTTTTGATTTTTATAAAATAAAGGATGTTAAAAAATACGGCTGTTATTTAATTGAGCTTTAAACAAAGTAAATGATCGATGTTCATTGCCATTTAGAACAGAAAGATTATGAAAAAGATAGGGACGAGATAATTGAAAGATGTAAAAAAGAATTGAGGGCGGTAATCACTTGTTGTTGCCATCCTGATGATTTTGATTTGACGATGGAGATGGTCAAAAAATACAAAAATTTTGTTTTCGCAACAGTTTCAATTCATCCAGAGTACATCAAAGAAATTGAGCGCCTGGGGGTAGATGATTTTTTAAAAAGAATCGAAGAAAACAAAGAAAAAATTGTCGGAATTGGAGAAACTGGGTTGGATTTCATAATCGAAGAACCTGAATGGAGAGAAAAACAAAAACAACTTTTTATAAAATTTATTGAATTTGCAAAAAATTTAAATTTGCCATTGGTAATTCATGCAAGAAAAGCATTCGCTGAGGCAATTGAAATTTTGGAGAAATTTGGAACAAAAAGAGTTTTGATGCACTTTTTCACTGCAAAAGAACTTTTACCAAAAATAATTAAAAATGGTTGGTCGATTTCAGTGAATACAACGCTACTCAATAGCAAGAAAATTAAAAAAATTGTAAGGGATTTGCCAATCGAAAAAATAATGACCGAAACCGATTCTCCTTGGTTAGGTCCCA
>Ga0080004_1167036_pt1 | contig 10458 bp, 11 predicted proteins | sample WasSprMetagenome_FD_69207 | JGI IMG/M metagenome (GOLD analysis project Ga0080004, IMG submission 69207) | Sulfidic aquatic microbial communities from Washburn Spring, Yellowstone National Park, USA - WS (SPADES assembly) (version 2) | ecosystem: Environmental > Aquatic > Thermal springs > Hot...
TTCCCATAGTTTTTGTAATTCGGCTCTGGTCATAAGGGAAATCCTCCTCAGTCCGTTTTCTGAGGAAGATTATCCCTTAAACGCGAGCCCTGTGCCAAGGTGGGTTGTATTTGACGCTTACAAATTCACGTCGTTGCCCTTCTACCTCCACGTTCCAATCGCACCATAGTGGGATTGAAATCAAGCATGTCTAGGAGGCTTAGAGGGAAAGGTAGAGTTCCAATCGCACCATAGTGGGATTGAAATGTGCATTACGGGGTACGAGGTCAAGATGGACCGTAACGTTCCAATCGCACCATAGTGGGATTGAAATTGGCAAGTACGTGCAGAAGGAGGGCTAGGCCATGGGTGTTCCAATCGCACCATAGTGGGATTGAAATTATGGCGCTGCATCTCACGCATCGTTGCGTTGCTAGGTTCCAATCGCACCATAGTGGGATTGAAATCACGGATTGTCCGGGCGGTTCCCCCCGAGGTGGTTGGTTCCAATCGCACCATAGTGGGATTGAAATGGATTTTGGGCGATGCAGTGAAGCAGCCGGTATAAAGGCAAACGTATAAGCCGTAGCTTCCAATCGGCCCGCAGAGGTATTAGCGAGCTGCAGGCTCTACCCTTTAGAGCTGGGGATAAAGCAGCCAAATTTTTAACGCATTGTAAGAACGGGATAAGTCTGGTATAATGGAGGGGAAATCTGGGAAAGGCAGGTGCTTACTTGATGGAAACTACTAAAACTGTCCCCACTCCTGAGGTATCTACTGAATTGGGCTCCATTAGGATCGCAGATGAAGTGGTGGCCATCATAGCTGGGCTTGCGGCTACAGAGGTAGAAGGGGTAGCTGGTATGAGCGGCGGGATTGCTGGCGGTATAGCGGAAATGCTGGGGAGGAAAAACCTCTCTAAAGGAGTAAAGGTGGAAGTAGGGGAAAAGGAAGCAGCCGTAGATCTTTTTGTCATTGTGGACTATGGGGTACGGATACCGGATGTAGCCATAAAAATTCAGGAGCGCGTTAAGAGATCCATCGAAAGTATGACCGGCCTTAGGGTAGTGGAAGTGAATGTTCACGTCCAGGGAGTGGCTTTCCCCCAAGAAAAGACATCTGAAGAAGAGACAAGCCGGGTGCGCTAGAGGGAGGCTGGTCGGCAAGTGGTCTTTTTTGAACGGGCGGTCCTCGCCCTTTATTCATTATTGGTGGCTGCTTTAAGTCTGGCTTTCCTCCTTACCAATGCTGGGTGGACCATCCTACTCGACCTTTATGAATACACCCTTACCAATACCGAGTACCGGGTAGTAGGAGCTATAATAGCAGCAATCATGTTTTTAGCATCTTGGCGTTTTTTCTGGGCTAGTCTAAGGGTACCCCGTAGCAAAGTAGAGCAGGTTATTATTCACCGGGGAGAAGAAGGGGAAGTTACCATCACTTCTACGGCTTTAGAGCAGTTGGTTATAAAGGGTGCGCGCCAGCTCAAAGGACTCCGGGAGATTAAACCCAAGCTTAAACTTTTGCCCGAAGGAGTATCCATATCTTTAGAGGTAACTGTGAGTCCTGACTGTAACTTACCTGCTTTAGCCCAAGAACTCCAGGATAGTGTGCGCCGGTATATAACTAGTACGGCAGGCCTTGAGATTTTGGAAGTGAGGGTTTTGGTCAACGGTATCGCTTATGAGACCTTAAGGCGTGTGGACTAGGAGTGAGGCAGGATTGGATAAGGATGAGTTACTTAAAGTATGGCGTAAACACCGGGGGAAGATTTCTGGCCTTGCCCTAGGATTGCTTTTCGGGCTGGCCGTAGCTGCTTGGGGGCTAGGTAAGACCTTATTTATTGTTTTTTGTATGCTTATAGGTTACTTTTTAGGCCGCCGGCTCGATGATGGACAGGGTTGGTCAGAATGGTGGGAGCGGATCTGGCGGAGGCGCTGGTAGAAAGGGGTGCAATTTAAGTTTTGAGCCGGAGAAAGGCTAGGCGCAGGGTATTGCAGGCTTTATTTGCAGCCGATATTGGGCGTATATCAGGTGAGGCTGCTCTAGAGCAGGTGCTGGAAGGAAAAAGTTTGGACCCCGAAAATATCTCCTTTGCCCAGAAGTTGGTCCGGGGTGTGGAGGAAAAGCGGGAGAAGCTAGATGAGCTATTGGATAAATACGCTATAGGTTGGCCGGTAGAGCGCATGTCCGTGGTGGATCGTAATATTTTGCGCCTTGGTCTTTATGAGCTTATGTTTTTGCGGGAGGAGATTCCTCCTTCAGTGGCCATAAACGAGGCCGTGGAATTAGCCAAGATTTTTAGCACCGAAGAGGCTTCTGCCTTTGTGAACGGGATTTTAGATACTATCCGCCGAGATTTGGAAGAAGGCAGGGTAGGGATCTAGAGGTGGCTGTCCTGGGTATTGACACAAGCTGTTATACTACGGCGGTAGCCATAGTAGACTCTCAAGGAAAGCTTCTTTTTGAAGACCGCCGGTTGCTGCGGGTGCCCGAAGGAGAATACGGTCTGCAGCAATCCATGGCGGTCTTTCAGCATATTGGGAACCTTCCCGAACTCCTGCTCCGTGCCTTTGAAATTGTTCCTCCCCGGAAACTTCAAGCTGTGGCCGCATCCATAAAACCGCGGCCGGTTCCTGGTTCTTACATGCCCGTTTTTACCGTTTCCGCCCACCAGGGGCGTATTCTTTCTGCTGCCCTGGAGGTGCCTTTTTGGCCCACGACCCATCAGGAGGGCCACTTGCGGGCCGGCCTTTGGTCAACCGGATTTACTCCCCAAAAGCCCTTTATAGCCGTTCATCTTTCCGGGGGGACTTCGGAAATATTGCTGGCAGAACCTGAAAAAGGAATGGTTAAAATAAAAAAAGTGGGCGGCACTACTGATCTTAACGCCGGACAATTTATCGATCGTATAGGGGTACTTCTGGGTTTGCCTTTTCCAGCCGGTCCGCACCTGGAACAGCTAGCCCGTGGAGCAGGACAGGGTACAGAAGTAACCCTTCCTTCTGCTGTACGTGGCTATGATTTCAGCTTCTCCGGGCCGGCCTCTCATGCTGAACGCCTTATCCAGCAAGGTGCTCCGCCTGCTGCCGTGGCTCGGGCGGTAGAAAGGTGTATCGCCAACACTCTGGAGAAGGTCTTACGGCCCTTAATGGAGGAGACAGGATATAGGGATATCCTTTTCGTAGGTGGGGTGGCCGCCAATCTCTTCCTGCGTGAGCGCTTACGCCAGCGCCTCGAGCACCGGGCCGTCGGGGGGAAGCTTTATTTTGCCGATCCACAGCATAGCACAGACAATGCCATTGGAGTGGCCTTGTTAGGCCTGGAGGGAGCGGCTTAGACTGCGGCGTACGTCCGGCAGGAAAAGGCCCAACCCAAGGGCTGTAATGGGTAACACGCTCATTAAGGAGAGGGTGTGCGGTACCCCTATAGTATCGGCTATCGCTCCCAGAATAGTTAATCCTAGCCCGCCCGTGCCTACAGCAAACCCGATCATTAATCCTGAGGCGATGCCCACGTGTCCAGGCATGAGATTCTGGGCTAAAACAATGGAAGGAGAAAAGCTAGAGATCAAGACGAAACCGGAGACGGCTACCAGCAGGTAGAGCCAGGGTGGCCGGGCGTAGGGCAAAAGGAACACCATCGGTATCATAAAAGCCATCGAAAGGAGAATAAGGCGTCGCGGCCCCCAGCGGTCGGCTAAATGTCCTCCTACCAAGGTCCCCAGAGCACCGGCTACTAAGAATATACCGAGAAGATTGCTTGAAAAGATAGGGTCTCCGCCGAGGTAGTTGGTAAAATAAAAAGGTATGTAAAAGGTCATACCAGCATGAAGCCAGGAGCGAAGTATCACTATAACCAAAAGGAGTATTAAAGCTTTGGTACCCCTGCTGTGGAGCTGAACTGCTCCTTTATCCACTGATTGGGGAGAAGAGGGGGAAACACCTGGGAGCATCTGACTTAGAGATGGCAGGGAATACCATAAATATACGGCGAGAAGGCCGGTTGGAAGAAGCAGAAGGGGGGAAGATTTGGTTCCCCCATGGGTAAGGAGAAAAGCAGCCACCAAAGGCCCAAGGCCGAACCCTAGGTTTCCGCCCACTGAAAATATAGCCATCGAGCTAGCTTGTTGTTCACTGCTAAGATGATGGGCTGTTTTAGAGGCCTCGGGATGATAACTTGCTGTTCCTAGGCCGCTTAAGAACACGGCAAAAAGGAGGGTGAGGTAATTAGGGGCCCAGCCAGCCAGGGCCATACCTAATGCAGCCAAGAAACAGCCTACAGGAAGCATCCAGCGGCTTTCCCGGCGGTCAGACCAGAAACCAAAGAGAGGCTGGATAACGGAGGAGCTGAAGTTAGAAATAAAGGCTATAAGGCTAGCTGCAGTATAGGAAAGGCTAAATTGCTCCTTATAGACGGCCAAAAAGATGGGCAGGAGGCCTTGGCTAAGGTCGGTAAGGAGATGGCCTAAGCTTAAAAGATAAAGAAAACGTTTTTTCTGTTTCATAGGAGTACCCCCGATCCTTTAAATGATATTAAAACTTAATTACAAAAGGGTCAAGGCCCGGCGGGGATTGTTTTTGAGTTTTTCTAGGCGAACTTAAGCAGGAATATCGTTTTTTAAGCCGAAATATTAAACGGATATGCCCAAATGAGAACCATCAGGGTCCATAAGGGGAGGTGTATTAAGCTAAGTGTACCGTATAGTCAAGAAAAAAGAACTGGCTAAAAATATCAAGCTTATAGAAGTAGAGGCTCCTATGGTTGCAGCTAAAGCAGCGGCCGGTCAGTTTGTTATTTTACGCATAGATGAGCCAGGGGAGCGCATACCCCTGACCATCGCCGATTTTAACCGGGAACAAGGGACTATTACGATGATTTTTCAGGAAGTCGGGTATACGACCCGCAAATTAGGCGAATTAAAGGAAGGGGACTTTCTTGCTGACTTTGTAGGTCCTTTAGGGCAACCCTCAGAGATTGAAAAATACGGGCGGGTAGTATGCGTGGGTGGGGGCGTGGGAGTAGCTCCCGTATACCCTATAGCCAGAGCCCTGAAGGAAGCTGGTAATGAAGTGATATCCATCATAGGGGCCCGTAGCCGTGAACTTCTCATTTTAGAGGAGGAGATGCGAGCTGTTTCTGATGAACTCCTTATAGCTACAGATGATGGTTCCTATGGCCATAAAGGATTCGTTACTGATCTTTTGGCTGAGGTATTACGTCGCAACGGGCGGGTAGACAGGGTTTGGGGGATCGGCCCCGTGGTAATGATGCGGGCTGTGGCAGAGACCACGAGGCCCTTTGGGGTACCTACCATTGTGAGCATGAACCCCATCATGGTGGACGGTACGGGTATGTGTGGGGCCTGCCGGGTAAGTGTAGGGGGAGAGACAAAGTTCGCCTGTGTAGATGGCCCGGAGTTCGACGCGCATCTTGTAGATTGGGATTTGGCTTTGCGTAGGCTAAATATGTACCGCGAGGAAGAGGCAAAAGCCCTGTCTTACCATTCAGGCGAAGGGGGAAGTTGTCGATGCCAGTAAGCCTTAAAAAAACCCCCATGCCTTGCCAGCCACCGGAGGAACGTATCCGTAATTTCCAAGAGGTGGCCCTGGGTTATACGGAAGAACAGGCAAGGCTGGAGGCAGAGAGGTGCCTGCAGTGCAAGAAGGCTCCCTGCCGCCAGGGCTGCCCCGTTGAAATAGATATCCCGGCTTTCATTAATTTTATCAAGCAGGGAGACTTTGGGAGCGCTATTAAAAAGATTAAAGAAAAGAACAACTTGCCGGCCATATGCGGCAGAGTTTGTCCTCAGGAGAACCAGTGCGAAAAATATTGTACGTTATCCAAAAAAGGGGAACCTGTGGCCATCGGGAGGCTGGAGCGCTTTGTTGCCGATTACGAGTTGGCCCGCGGGGAGAGTGAGCTGCCGGCTCTTCCGCCTCCTACCGGTTTTAAAGTGGCAGTCGTCGGCTCAGGCCCGGCTGGGCTTACCGCAGCAGCGGATCTAGCCCGTATGGGGCATAAAGTTACAGTTTTTGAAGCCCTCCATGTTCCGGGCGGCGTCCTTATGTACGGTATACCCGAGTTTCGCCTACCCAAAAGGATCGTCCAGGCCGAAGTAGAGTACATCCGGCGTCTTGGGGTAGAGATACGCACCAACTCTGTAGTAGGAAAAATGGTAACGGTAGATGAGCTTTTGGAAAACGGTTATGACGCTGTATTTATCGGAACTGGTGCAGGACTTCCCTACTTTATGGGCATTCCCGGAGAGAATTTATTAGGCGTGTATTCGGCCAATGAGTTCCTGACCCGTACCAACCTGATGAAAGCCTACCTTTTCCCCCAGTATCTTACCCCTATTAAAGTGGGTGAGAGAGTGGCAGTGATCGGGGCAGGTAATGTAGCCATGGATGCCGCCCGTACGGCCTTGCGGTTAGGGGCTAAAAAATCCATGATCATTTATCGCCGTTCAGCCGAAGAGATGCCAGCACGCAAGGAAGAGGTAGAAAATGCCAAGGAAGAAGGAGTGGAATTTCACTTTCTAACCAGTCCGGTAGAGATCCACGGTGATGAGGCCGGATGGGTTAAGGGCATGACGTGTATAAGGTATGAACTAGGTGAGCCGGATGCCAGCGGCCGGCGTAGGCCCGTACCCATCCCCGGCTCAGAATATCATATGGAAGTAGATACTGTAGTAATAGCCATCGGCCAAGGGCCCAATCCCCTCGTTCTCCGTACCACCCCTGGATTGGAGCTGACCAAGAAAGGAACCATCGCCGCCGATGAGGAAACGGGAGCCACCTCCAGGCCGGGTGTTTTCGCCGGGGGGGATATAGTAACCGGTGCAGCTACCGTTATCTTGGCCATGGGTGCAGGTAAGAAGGCCGCCCGGGCCATCGATGCTTATCTTAGAGAAAAAGGGAGGGGAAACCATGGCTAATATATTAGATGGGAAAAAAATTGCGGCCGAAGTGCGGGAAGAAGTTAAAAGAGAAGTAGAAGAATTGAAGGCGCGCGGGATCACCCCTGGCCTGGCGGTTATCTTAGTGGGTGATGACCCCGCCTCCCAAGTTTACGTGCGCAATAAACACCGGGCCTGCGAAGAAGTAGGGATATATTCTGAAGTGCACAGGCTAGCCGCCAGCACTACCCAAGAAGAACTTTTAAAGCTTATTGACCAGCTTAACCATGATCCCCGCATCCACGGAATCCTGGTCCAGCTCCCCTTACCCGACCATATCGACGAAAAGAAGGTCATAGACAGTATAGCTTTAGACAAGGATGTGGATGGTTTCAGTCCCTCTAATGTGGGCAATCTGGTGATAGGAGATAAGTGTTTTTATCCCTGCACGCCCCACGGTTGTATGGTTTTATTGGACCGGGCAGGTATAGATCCTAAAGGGAAGAAAGCTGTGGTGGTGGGACGGAGCAATATTGTAGGTAAGCCCATGGCCATGATGCTTTTGGCCCGCCATGCTACGGTGACCATTTGCCATTCCCGTACGTCTGATCTCGCGGCTGAATGCCGGCAGGCGGATATCCTCGTGGCGGCCGTGGGAAAACCGGAGCTTATTACTGGCGATATGGTCAAGGAAGGCGCGGTAGTTATCGATGTAGGTATAAACCGGCTACCGGACGGCAGGCTAGTAGGTGATGTGCATTTTGAGAGCGTAAGCCAGAAAGCTTCTTGGATAACCCCTGTTCCCGGCGGGGTTGGCCCTATGACCATCGCTATGCTCCTTAAGAACACGGTGGAGGCTGCCCGGCGAGCGTGTTAAACCGGCAGCGCATCCTGAGTGTAAGTGAGGTTACCCTTTATATCAAAGAATTATTGGATAAAGATGCCCGCCTTAGTAACGTTTGGGTAAAGGGGGAAATATCTAACCTTAAATGGCATTCCTCTGGCCACCTTTATTTTAGTTTAAAAGATAAGGGAGCGGCCCTGCGGTGTGTCATGTTCCAGGGCCGCTGCCGCAATCTTAAGCTCAAGCCAGAAAACGGGAAACAGGTTATCGCCCGGGGATATATAAGTGTATACGAGCGGGACGGCCTGTACCAACTTTACGTACAGGAGCTTTACCCGGCGGGGATGGGCTTATTGGAGGCAGCCCTGCAGGAATTAAAGAAGCGGCTCGAAAAAGAAGGCCTGTTCGATCCCACACGCAAACGACCTCTCCCCAAACTTCCCCGAAGGATAGGCTTGGTTACCTCCATAAACGGCGCGGCCTGGCGGGATGTGGTAACTGTTATCCGGCGGAGATACCCGGGTATGGGGATCGTCTTAGCCCCGGCTGCTGTACAGGGAGACACAGCGGTCGAAGAGATAGTGGCTGCTATAGAAAACTTAAACCGTTGGGGTAAAGTGGACGTGATAATTGTGGGCCGTGGGGGAGGTTCAGCGGAAGAGCTTGCGGCCTTCAATACAGAGGAAGTAGCCCGAGCCATTTATGCCTCACGGATACCGGTTATCGCGGCAGTAGGCCATGAGACAGATTACACCATAGCCGATCTCGTAGCTGACCGCCGGGCCCCCACTCCTTCGGCAGCAGCGGAGATGGCTGTTCCCGTACGGGCCGAACTCGAGCGAGAAATACTAAAACTTAAAGAGCGGTTGGACCGTAGCGTGCTCTACAGATTACAGTTTATGAAAGAAAGGCTAGAGCGGCTGGTCCAGAGTCGGGGGTTAGCCCGGCCCGAACAAGAAATATACTCCCGGCAGCAGTATCTGGATGCTTTAGAGCAGCGGTTAGAAGCCGCATGGTCCCTGTTATGGCAGGAGAGGGTTAAGAAACTTGAGCTTTTAATTACTCGGCTGGAGGCAGCTAGCCCTCTAACCATTTTACGAAGGGGCTATGCGGTTTGCCGTGCTTACCCGGACGGCCGTGTGGTTCGTTCCAGCAACGAAGTAAAGCCAGGGGACAAGGTAGAGGTCATTTTAAGGGCTGGTGCCCTCCAATGTTTAGTGGAGGAAGTGGAGGGGGAGCGGAGTTGGCAAGAGAGAAAGAGTTGACCTTTGAGGAAGCTTTAGGTAAATTAGAGGCCGTTGTCCAAGCCCTGGAGGGTGGAAACCTTAAATTAGAGGAGGCCCTGGACTATTACCAGGAGGGTATAAAACTGGTACGTTTTTGCCGGGAGCAGCTCAATAAATTTGAACACAAGCTCCAGATCTTGATGGCCCAGGAGGATGGCGAGCTGGTTGTCCGGGAATTGGAGCTTCCGGAGGTATAAGGCTTATGGATTTAGCAGATTATCTAGCTAGCCGCCGGAAATTAGTAGAAGAAGCGTTAGAGAGGGTGCTCCCTCCGGCCGGAGCCTTCCCCCCTATTATTCATGAAGCTATGCGTTACAGCCTTTTTGTAGGCGGGAAAAGGCTCAGGCCTATACTGGTCTTGGCTGCAGGGGAAGCCGTGGGGTATCCTCCGGACAGGCTTTTACCGGCAGCTTGTGCCGTAGAGCTTCTCCATACTTACTCCCTCATCCACGATGACCTACCCTCTATGGATAATGATGATTACCGGCGGGGCCGCTTAACTTGTCATAAGGTTTACGGTGAAGCTATAGCCATACTGGCGGGGGATGCCCTGCTTACTGCGGCTTTCGGTGTCTTAGCAGAGCAAGTTGAAGCCGGGAGCAGCCCAGAGGCCACCCTGGCTGCCATCCGCGAACTTGCCCAGGCTGCAGGTAGCCAGGGACTGGTAGGAGGCCAGGTAGTCGATCTTCTTTCCGAAGGCGGGGCTCCGGAAGCAGAGCTGGTGGAATATATTCATCGCCACAAGACAGGCAGCCTTATCCGGGCTTGCGTTCGTATTGGCGGGCTTTTAGGGCAGGCGACCCAGGAGCAACTGGAGAAATTAACCCGTTACGGGGAGGATATCGGCCTTGCCTTCCAGATTATAGATGATTTACTGGATATAGAAGGGGAATTCTATTATACGGGGAAGGCTGCAGGAAGCGATGTTAAAAAACAAAAACTTACTTATCCTGCCTGCTTTGGCCTAGAAAAATCGAGGCAAATGGCCCGGGAACTTGTAAGCCGGGCAGCCAGCACTGTAGATGAATTGGGAGAAAAGGCATGGCCTTTAAAGGCTATAGCCTATTATATAGTAGAACGTAAAAGCTGATGAAATTTATAAAGAGGCTTAAGGTAAAGTAAAAGCCTGCAAAAGCAAGCTATAATGAAGTACAAGGAGCCTTATTAGGCTCTTATAAGGTTTCTTTTTCCTTAACCTCCGTGGTGAACGTTGGCTAGCTATAGACCTTATTCGTTCGTCTTGCCGGGGAACTTTTATATACCTTATAATACTTGATACCAAGGCTTAAGGCCTACCGGTTTTAGTGGGTGGCGCAGTATCCTAGTCAGCACCACCCTTTCTGAAGACGGGCCTAAAAATCCGTCAAGGGCACAGCGATGAAGTTCCTGGTGCTGGCTGCCGACGCCCAGTCGGGGGCTGGGGCTGGGGGTTAAGGAGGGGGGGGGAT
>Ga0080004_1158411_pt1 | contig 10452 bp, 7 predicted proteins | sample WasSprMetagenome_FD_69207 | JGI IMG/M metagenome (GOLD analysis project Ga0080004, IMG submission 69207) | Sulfidic aquatic microbial communities from Washburn Spring, Yellowstone National Park, USA - WS (SPADES assembly) (version 2) | ecosystem: Environmental > Aquatic > Thermal springs > Hot...
CTCATGGTTTCCATATCTTTGGCTTGTTACTCTAAAAGTTTCAACATTTTCCATTTCTTCAATATCAATTTTCTCTAAAGCTTTCTTTATTTCTTCTATCGTTGGTTTTTCTAAGTAAAACTCTTTTTTTAGCTTTATGATGTGGTGAATTGAATGCAATGTAAAAAATTTTTCATAATTTCCGTCTATTTCAACCAAAAGTTTTCCTTGAAAGTTAAAGAATTTGGAAACTTTAGCATTTGGAAAATTCTCTTTTATTTCCATTTCTGCTATATCTTCCAATCCAGGATCGCAAGTTATCAAGAATCTTGTCATTTATCGATTATTTATTTTTAATTTAAATGAAACAAAAACATTTTATAACTTTTGAGTAGTAAAATTTAAATACATACGCTTCTTAATATTTTACATGGTGGCACCCATAAAGGAATCTATAATTAAAATGAGTGAAGACTTAGTAGAAAGGATACTCAAAAGAGAAGGAACGTATCATCCAGTTTTTGGAGGAGAATATTATCACGTTTATAATGATAATAAAACAGAAATAAGAGCCTACGCTCTTGTAACTTTTACTGGAGGAGCATACGGAATTTACACTCCACCTCATGCTCATGGCGCCATTGATTATTATAAAAAAATTGAAAACTCGGATAATTCTGTAAGAAAGACAGAAGCAAGAGATTCATATAGAGGGATAGTTGAAATAGACAGAGACTTAGTAGACAAAGCTAGATCCTCAAAAAGAAAAAACCGTTCTATATTGTTGCTAGAATTGACTGCTGCTCATGAATTAGACCATAATGAGTTTACTCTAGAAACAATGACACCTTTTTATGATTTGGGTAACAGAATTTCTAGCACTTTTGAGGATATCGACTCTTTTACAGACATAGAGCTTTTGGAAAGAATTTTAAGAAAATATGATGCTCTCTTGGAGAAGCTATATGACGGACTGATGTGGGAAGAATTTGAATTGTCCGCTTTTGTTACAGAAATATATGTTTTGCTTCATCACTTGATAGAAAGAAATTATAGCGAGAAGATTATAGCTGATGGGTTAAGAGAAGATTTTCTACATGTAAAATATTGTTATAAAAACGGGTATTGTCCAAAATACAAATTAGTTGTTTATGAGTTGTTTGGAAATTTCGACTCTAGTCATTGGTTATTGTCAAGACTTCTAAAATTAATGAAAGACCCTAATGAGTTTTCAAAAGATAAAGATTCTATAGGAGAGATGATGAATTATTTGGAGGAAAAAAGAAGAACGCTGTATAATATTTGTGCTAGAAAAGTGAAGAATGCGAGTAGTAAGTTGAGTGAGGAGTTTGATAGGTTAAAAGAAGAAATTTTTAGAAAATGAATATTAGATAGATTATCCCATATTATTTCAAGCTAAAAATCTGTCCTTAGCTTTCTGAAAATCTCTAATTATGTCAATCTAGAAACATAAAACTCTATTTTTTCTTTATTTTCCTCTAAGAATGTAGACAGACGCGGTAATGGTATTTTCCTATTATCTTTTAACTCTTTGACCTTTCGCATGAAATAAGTGTAGATGATGTTAGTATCGAGATAAAGCTTAATCTTCTTAATAAAGTTTTTATTAATTGAAAAAGAGTTGAATTGCTATAAGATACTTCTAAGTTAGTTATAAGTTAGTTATTACATTGCTATAGCTTTATCCTAAGATTGCTATGAGATTAACATAAGATAACTATTCGATACTTCTAGGTTTGTTGTTTCACACGTGTGAAATAAAAAGATTGCTATAAGTTTGTTATAAGATTATTCTAAGATACTTCTAAGATAATTCGAAAGTAGGAAAAATGTTGAAATGCCAATAACAAAACCAATGTAGTGAACCATTATGTTTGTTCCAGCAGGATTATAAGGAAACATTTCAAAAGCAAAAGCAAACAAGCCAAAGTATAAAACAAAAACGTAAGCTTTCAATATTTTTACTATCAAAGGAAATTTTGCTCTTCTAACAAGCCTTTCTTCAGCTTTCTTTTTGATGCTCTTAAAAGTTAATATCAAAAGAACCAAGCTTATTGCAAAAGTTGAGAAAATGAGCAATAGATTGTTTGGAGTGTAGATAAGAGCAAAAGAAACCAGTATTACTAGCATGAAAGAAATGTAAGCAAATAGTGTGTTTATTCCTAAGGTTTTATTGAAAAACAATATCCAAGCGTATACTGCCATTCCTAGGAAAGAAGAAACTATGCCAGAAAAGCCAAAGCTTCTTTGAGCGTACTTTTGAGGCAATATGTTTATGTTGATTGGGATCCATATTAGAGAAATTATTATTGGCAAGATTGTTAGGTTTAGAATGAATAAAGTGTAAAAAAGCTTTCTTTTGTTGAGAGCTAATAATGGAAAGTAAAGCAAGCAAATTAAGACTAGATAATATTCGATGTTTCCTTGTAAATGTTGTAAATTGTCATGAATGAAATGGTTTGTAAGAAGTTCATAGCCAATTAGATAGCTTTTGTGTAGAATTAGCATTTCTTTCAGATTTTCTGGAAGGGAGAAATGTAAGATTGAGAGGAGCAAAGGAATAGCTAGAATTGTTGATAGATCTAACAATATTTCTCTAGCTTTAACTCGAGATTTTTTCAAGAGTTTTGGCATAATTAGAGATTGTGGAGAAATTCTATAAATCTAACTCTTCCCAATTGCTAAAATCGTTATCTTTCAATTCCTCGCTTGTTTTATTATAATAAATCCATCTACCTGTGTAATTCTTTTGGTCAGTATTTGTTACTATTCCACCGAATAGATTTTTGCCTTTTTCATTTTCTTTTTTGATATATTCATATAATCCGTCAATTTTCGGTCCAGCAATTTGTCTTGTAAATCCCGCCTTTGTGTCAAATAGTCCTATTCTGCCATCTTTTAGCATTACTATAAAATCTACATAAAATGGTCTTTCTTCTTCTCCATCTCTGTACGGAATTGCAAAGAATGTTGCATCCCTATCTCCGTTTTTGAACCACCATTCGACTTTTTCTGATTTTTCTAAAAATTCTATGAATGCTTCTTCTAGTCGCGATTTTTTATCTATATAAAAAGGTTGCATTACTGACTTTTTCCTATCTTCTCTGTGATAATTTTCAGAATAATTTAATTTCTCTGGTATGTTCCAGTTTTTGACGAATTTGATTTCTGGTTTTCTTTTTGAAACTTCCTTAATATATTCCTCTTTTGCTTTATCAATGACATTTAAAAAATGCTGAATATTTTTTTCATTTAAAACAATTCTTATCATTCTATCTTCATCATCACCTCGTCTCATTTTGAACTCGATCTCGAAAAATTTGTAAACAGATTGTTTGACTTTATCGACGGACCTGTCCTCAGGATATAGTTTTACTGCTCCTTCTTCTAAACTTTTTCTAACAAAATAATCAAATAATCTTTGTAAGTCATAAGCACTCATTTTGATTTGTTTATCGGCGATTAGTTTTTTGCCAATCAACCGATCTATATCTTCGGCTTTCCAATCGCTGAAAATTTTCATATCGGTTTCTTCAGAGTCTATATCTATTTTCTCTTTTAGCTTATAATATTGAGCAACTTTTAAAAAAATAGTTATAAATAATGGTGAAAGTCTGGTTTTTTCTCTATGCCTTACAGAATAACAAGAAAGTAGATTTATGGGTTTATAGTTATCAATTCTTTTACTTGTATAAATTGTTAAATATCCACCAGCTAAGTCTTCCTTCACTTCTATATCGCTTAAGTTTGTATAAACATAAGCATAGTTCAGAATATCGCTTTTGTAATGACCTTTTTCAGGCTCAGGCATTCTCATTATTCTACCAACTGTTTGTATTGAAAATATTGGGCTATGCCATTGCCTAAATAGAACCAAAATTTGTGCTCTGGGGCAATCCCAACCTAAAGCTATTGCCTGCTTAAAAATTAAAACCTCGACAATACTATCTGGCCTTTCTACATTTTCTTTGTTGACATGTTCTCCAGATAACCAAATTGCTAGTTTACCATTTTCTATAGAAATATTGTATTTTTCTTTCAATATCTTGATTATTCTATCTTTTTGCTCGTCTTCGGTTTTACCAATTCTATCAGGAAGTTGAATAAGAACCAAGGGATTGATATTAGATCCTTCTTCACGGTATGCTCTCAAAAGCTCCTCTCTCTTTTTTAATGCGGCATCAATAACCATTTCATCGCTTCCTTTACTTAGTTCTGACTCTATTTTACCATTTTTTAAAAGATTTATAAAATTGTCATTTAAAATAACGCCCTTTTTAATCATTCCTTCTGCTTTCACATCTTCTAAATCAACAACCACAATCTCATCTGGGTTTGCCATTTTTGGTGTGGCAGATACGCCTATTGTCAATTTTGGTCCAATCATCCCTCTAAGATCCTGAGAGATATCTGTTTCTGCATGGTAATGGATTTCATCGATTATTAGTATTATTTCTCTTCCTTCTTCTTTTGTTCTCTCTATTACTTTAGACAAATTAAACTCTTGTTCATTTTCTCTGATGTATACATTATCTTTCTTGTTTATGCTTTCCCAATTGACAAATAAAATTTCATTCTCTCCAATTTTTCTATCTTCTAAGTCTTCAAAATAAGAACATTTTATTGTTTTTATGTTTTCAAAGTATTTCTCAATTTTATTTTTGCTTTGCTCTGTTAAGACTGGCCTAGGGGCAATCCAAATGAAACTAAATGGTGTTTTAATCTCTTTGTCAGAAACCAATCTTTTTAGAAATTCTGCCATCATTATAGTTTTTCCAGAGCCAGTTGGTGCTTTGAAAACTAACTTTTTACCACCACGACTATTTAACAATTTCTTAGTTTTATACAACAATTCTTCTACGGCTTCTTCCTGATAATTTTTAAGTTTCATTTTTTCACCTAAAAATTCTTCTATATACTTTTAGTATGGCTTCTGGTATTGGTGATAATGTAACTTTTTGTTTGACATCTTTAAATTCTTCGTCAAAAGTATCGTCTGTTAAGGAAAAAATATAAACACTAAATTCTCCTTGCATATCTTTAATAGCATTTTTGAATTCAGATATAGCTGTTTGGTCCCAAATAATAGCAGTATAGTGATTAGAATTTTTAAAAATGACAAACTTTTCATTATCCATAACTTTTTCATAAGTGCCTTCTTTTACACAAACCATTTCTGTTACATGTTTGGCAAATTTTGTCTTATTTTTGTCAGTGGGTTCTTCGTAGTCTACAAAATCCGTTTTAAAATATTTCAAATTTCCACCCAATCCTTCTACCCATTCTCCCTTAGAATTCTTGTATCCTTCTATTACTTTTTTAATTCTTGGATAACAAACATCTGTGCATATATTGTTTTCATTATTAGTACAAAGAATGAATTGTCTATTGCCGCCATCTTCTTTATTAAGTTCTAAAACAGCATGACCAGTAGTGCCACTACCTGCCATAAAATCAAGAATAATTAAATCTTTCTTCCTAGAATACATCTTTATTAGATATTTTATTAGGCTTTTTGGCTTAGGATTGTTAAAAACTTTTTCATGGAAGATATCAAACAATTCTCTTGTTCCATCGGTTGTAGTACCAACATTGTCTAACCAACTAGATGGAGTAATAAGAGCCTCCTTTAGATAAAATTTGTATCTAGGCTTCTTTTTCGGATCACCATAAAAAATAATTCTCCCCTGCCTTAATAATTCATTAAATTTCTCTTTAGAAAACCTCCAACACTTGTTTTTATCGGGGTAGTATCTGATTTTATTTTTTTCATCATAAATTTCATAAATTAAACCTTTGCTGATATGAACTCCGGAGATTTCTAAATGGACCGCTTTCCATGGACCATTTGGATCGTTATCTGGATTGCTAAAATCCTTTGTATATTCTTCATCAGGCAACATTCTAAACATTTCTGGAATTTTTATTTTCTCGATATTTTTTGCATATACCAATATATAGTTATGATTAGTAGAAACTATGGCATCATTAGAGATTGAATGTCTTGATTTCCAACACAAATTTATAATAAAATTTTTCTCACCAAATATTTCATCCATTAGTAGCTTTAGCTGTGCTACCTCATTGTCATCAATTGAGACAAAAATGACTCCAGTTTCTTTTAACAAATTTCTTGCTAATTTTAGTCTCTTTTCCATAAAAGAAAGCCATTTTGAATGTCTATAACCATCTTCAAGATCTACATAATTGTCATTAAAAATAAAGTCTTTATTTCCAGTGTTATAAGGTGGATCAATATAGATTACATCAATTTTTCCAGCATGGGTATAATTTAAAACAGAAAGTGAATGATAGTTGTCTCCTTCAATTAGTAGATTTATAGGTTTGTTTTTGTCTGTAATTATCTCCCTACTCTTTACTTCTTTTATTATAGGCAACTTCTTTTTACACATCTCAACTACATCTTCTTTTTTATCTTCCCAGACCAAACCATATTTTTTTCTCTTTTTTAGCTCTTTTTTTAGTCTTTCTATTTCGGACTTAAGTTTCTCTATTTCTTCGTCTTTTGACACCATTAATATACCTCCCCTTTCATTTTAAACAAAGAACAATAATAGTAATATTTTTATCGTGTTTATTAAAATTTCAGAAATTCTCTCATACTTTTCATATTTCTATTTCCAATAATTATGTGATCTATTACTTCTATCCCCAAAAGCTTACCGAGTTTAATTGCCTCTTTTGTAGCTAATATATCATATTCGCTCGGTTGTGGATCCCCAGAAGGATGATTGTGAACTAAAATTATTGAAGCGGCATTATAATCAAAAGCTAGCTTGAAGATTTCTCTGGCAGAAAAAACACTTTCATTCAAGCTTCCTTTAAACACATCTTCAACTTTAATTAATCTATTTCTCGAATCTAACAGCAAAACTTTCAAAACTTCTTGCTCCAAATCTTGCATCTCACTTCCAACAATCTTAAACACATCTTCAGGTTTTTCAATTATTGGCCTTACATCTTCAACATAAGAATTAACTCTTCTCGCTAGCTCAAAAATTGCTTGAATTTGTGCAGCTCTAACTTTTCCAATTCCAAAGAATTTTTCTAGTTCGCCAATACTAGCTTTTGCCAATCTTTTCAAATCATACTTTCTCAAAACTTTCTGAGCCAATTCTAAAGCTGTAATTTTCCTTCCTTTCCAATTGACATCTTTACCAAAAATTATTGCTAATAGTTCAGCGTTTGATAAGCTGCTAACTCCTTTTTGAAGCAATCTTGTTAATGGTCTATCTTGCAATTTTTTGGAATAGCCTTTCATTTAAAGTTTTGAAATTTTGGAAAAAGGTTAATTGCTATAAGATAGTTATAAGATAGTTCAAAAACCTATTCAAAATGTTGGAGAAATAAAAAATATGGATGGACGTAGCTGGAAGGTCCAAAAGGATTTAGCTGAAGAAATAAGAAGACATCTTCTTTCTCAAGGTGGTATAGAAGAAGACATTACAAGCGCGAATGAAGAATGGAGGATAAAATTTTCAGATTCGGTATTTATTTATTATAAGAGTGGGACACTCTATTCAACAGCTTCTAGAAGTCTAGACCCTAGTGTAGAAAATGCTTGGAACTATGTAAACTCTTGTGCTAGCACTTATATACCTCCTTCAAAAGATTTTTTAATTGGATTAGATGAAACAGGAAAGGGAGAGATAATAGGTCATATAGTTCTTGTTGGAGTTATTTTTCCTAAAGAGATATTTCATGATTTAGATTTAATTGCTGGCGCAGCAGATACTAAAAAGAGACACACCTTCAACTATTGGGATGAAATCTTTAGAAAGTTGGATAGTTTCAGGAATTTAGGATTAGATTATATCGATCAAACTATACCACCTTGGCAAGCTGATACATACAATATAAACAAAATTATGGATGTTGTTTACCAGGGAATTTTATCACGATTTTTTAGAAGGATTCCGATGGAAAAATGTAGAATTGTAATAGATGATTATAATGTAGGACCACCTCTCTATAGATTTCTTAATTTCTTAAAACAACAAAAAGCAGAAGTTATAGTAGTACATAATGCAGACAAAAAATATTTAGAAGCAAAGATATCATCCTTAATTTCTAAAAGAAAGCGTGAGGAAATTGTTAAAAGAATTAATGAAAATCCAGAATTTAAGATAGATGGAATATCACCTGGATCAGGAAACGCCAATGATAAAGACACACTAGAATGGTTGAAAAAATGGTATTCGGCAAAAAAAGAATGGCCATGGTTCGTTAAGAAGTCATTTAGGACTGTTATGGAAGTGGAGGGGAATTTCAGAAAAATAGAAAAGAAAACACCTCCTATAAGAGAGGATTTACTTTCAAAAGAATTTATTGATGAGTTTAATAAAGGGCGTTTATCTATAAAATCTCTATCTATAGTATGTCCATATTGTGGTAATGAAAACAAATCTGTTAATTTTGCTATATTTGAATATGAAGGTAGGAAAGTTTCTGGTATTAGATGTCCGTCTTGTAGGAATTTAATCGGAGACGCAGGAGTTACTCTTAGATACTATTGCGGATATCTCGTCCCAGATAGTAGTGTAATACGTAGAGGCTTATTAAGTAAAGATCTCGATAGTTCTCGCTTTTTTGAGGGGTTCACTATACTACTTCCAGCAATTGTAAGAAGAGAGTGTGATACGGAAGCTGGAAAGAGAGAGTTTAAAAGATTGGCTGATTTTGCCTCCATAGGAAGAATAAAGCTAGAGAGTATTGGAAAAGTTGAAGAAATACCAACTAATTTGTTAAACATTCAAAGAGATGAGATGATTGTCGAGACTGCAGAACAATATAATGCTATATTAATAACGGCAGATAATGGAATGAAAACTTATTCTATTTCCAAAGGAGTATTCACAATATCCATTTAATTCTTTTTAACTGGATTGGAAGTGTAGAAGAGGTTAAATTGAAAATTGAGAAATCATCATAAATTTAGGTAAGTTGTTTCTTATCAAATAAAACAATTAGTTACAAGCAACAACAAATTTATTTAATCTATCTTTATTTCTAGAGAGAAATTTTTTATATTTTCCAAAACTTTCTTTCTTCTTTTATTTTCTTAATAATTTTGTCTATCTCTAAACTTGAAATACTAGTAAGATAATCATTCAAATCCCTTGTCTCCCCCCATAGCAGTTCATACCTTTCTTTAAATTCTAAATTAGTTAGAAGTACGTATTTTATAAGATTTTCTACAAGTCTCACTTTAGTGTCTAGAGGATTCAAATACCCTTTTGGTTCACAAAATACTAATCCTCCATCCTGATCACAACTTATCAATCCAACTTTTTCACGTTCTTCTTCTCCTATATCTATCTCTTTTCTAAAAGGTCCTGCAACGAATGCACTTGTATAATGGCTGATGTACTTTAGAACTTGACCAACACCACTTTTTTCACTATATTCTGTTGTTCTGTAGTCACTTGACTCTGCTTCTATTTCAATTAATTCTATTCTTTTTTTCACTTCAATATTTGAATTATTTGTATTGTTATCGAAAAGAGGCAACATTTCTAGCTCTTCTAAAAATATACCGCCATTTATTAGGCCTGAATTGATTAATTTTTCTGAATATTCAGGGATGTAGTACGCAAATATGTCTGCAAGACCACCTATCGAATATTTGGTTATAAAATAGCCTCTTTTTCTCAACACAACTCCAGCTATATATTCCCATAAATCTTCCCCATAAGTTCCATTATAGGTTGAAACCCACACCAGACAATCAATAGGTGAGATGTCTGTATTCTCAATTTTTCTTAATACATCTTTGAAAATTTCCTTGGCATGTAATTCATAAAATGGTATTGACCTATAGTAATCCGATGGAGTCACATATTTTTCTAAATTTACCATAAAGAGATATTTTGGCTTGTTCAACTCAGGAAAGATATTAAAATATCTGAAGAGAGGTTCTGGAAAAAGAAAGTTAATATAAGTACTTTCATAATAAGGAGATATAGCTATTGTCGGTGTAAGTAGACCGCCATTTAGCAGGTTGGAAATTGGAAAGAATTTTAACCTAAATTTTTCATTTAATAGGAAAAATGCATCCGTGTACATACTTAACAATATTGCTTCTTTTCCGTTTTTTATTACGAAATCTGCTATTCCAGATTTATCTTTTTCTAAAAAATCACAAACATTTAACAGTAATTTCTTCGTAGTCTCTATATCGATCCATTTTTCACCCATAAGATATATTTTCTTACAAGATAAATATAACTTACGAGAAATTATTTTTATTTTCTTCTGCTTTCTTCTTTTCCATTTCATCCAAAACTTCTATCTTCACTTTCTCCAAAGCAAGAAAAGCTTCAATTCTTCCAATCGTCTTACCTATATTGTAAACTTTTATCTTTTCCTCATCATAATTTCTAATAAACTTTTGTTCACATTCTTTAATCTGACTAACTATTTTCATCGATC
>Ga0080004_1094995_pt1 | contig 10450 bp, 8 predicted proteins | sample WasSprMetagenome_FD_69207 | JGI IMG/M metagenome (GOLD analysis project Ga0080004, IMG submission 69207) | Sulfidic aquatic microbial communities from Washburn Spring, Yellowstone National Park, USA - WS (SPADES assembly) (version 2) | ecosystem: Environmental > Aquatic > Thermal springs > Hot...
TGCTTGCTGCCGGGTCGGTAGACTGTTGGCGCCCCGGCGGGAGGTGCCCGAGTTGGCCGTCCCCGTACCCCGGAATGCCGATGAAGTACTGGAATGGGTTCGGCAGGGTGTGGTCTCGGCGCCGGAGGCGCTGGATCTGCTCAGCCGCCTGCGGGACGGGGGTGGGGGACAGGGGCCGCCGGGCCTCCCTGCGGCGTCGCCCCCGCCGGAATACGGAGGTCGCTCCTCGCGGGCGGGATCCCCTGCCACGTGGAAGGGAGCCGGCCTCCGGATAACCGTCCCGGCAGGCCGCCCAGGGGCAGCGGATGCCTGGCCAGCGGTAGGAGGGAGCGCGGAAAAACCGGCAGGCGATACTCGGCCCCTCGAGGCGGTGTGGCGCGAGCTTGACTCCCTGGTGGGGCTGAAGGAGATCAAAGAACTCATCCGGGAGGTCTACGCCTTCGCCGAGATACAGAGGCGGCGACAGCAGGAACACCTGGCCGCGGAGCCGCCCGTCCTGCACATGATCTTCCGGGGCAATCCGGGCACCGGGAAGACCACCGTGGCCCGCATCCTGGCCCGCATGTTCAAAGAGATGGGCATCCTCAGCAAGGGCCACCTGGTGGAGGTGGAGCGGGCGGATCTGGTGGGGGAGTACATCGGTCATACCGCCCAGAAAACCCGGGAGCAAATCAAACGTGCCCTGGGCGGTGTTCTGTTTGTGGACGAGGCCTACTCCCTGGCCCGGGGTGGAGAGAAGGACTTCGGCAAGGAGTCCATTGACGTGCTGGTCAAGGCGATGGAGGACCACCGGGATAACCTGATCGTCATCCTGGCCGGGTACCGGCACGAAATGGACCACTTCCTCCGCACCAACCCGGGCCTGAGGTCCCGGTTCCCTATCCACATGGACTTCCCGGATTACTCCCTGGAGGAACTGGTGGCCATCGCCGAGCAGATGGTGAGGCAGCGCCAGTACGTGCTGAGTCCCGGCGCGCGCGCCCGGCTCGAGCGCATCCTGGCCGGGCGGCTGCAGAGGGGGGAGGGGGCTACGGGGAACGCCCGCCTGGTACGCAACCTGGTGGAGAAGGCCATCCGCAGGCAGGCCGTCCGCCTCGTTTCGGCAGGCACCTTCACGCGCGAGGACCTGGTCCTTCTGGTCGAACAGGACCTGGGGGAGGAGTGAAGGTGGAGTGCATGCTGGTCGGGCGCCCGGGCAGCGGCAGGAGTTCCCTGCTCACAGCCCTCCTGCGCTGCTGGGGGTGCCGCAGCCTCCCCGTCACTACCTGGTACCCCGGCGGCTCGCCATCGCGCTGGCGCGTGCGGCTCCCCGAAGAAGAACGCAAGCTCCACCGTTTGCGCCCGCCCGCGGGGTTCCTGGCAGTGGAACTGGCGGCAGCCCCGCTCGGGCTGCCTGGCCGACGGTGGACCCTGGTAGAGACACCCGGGATCGAGGAGGAGGTGTCCGGGGACGAGGTTGCCCGCCAGGCCGTGGCGGAGACCCTGGCAAGGCTGCTCTCCACCGACCTGGTCATCCACGTGGTGGACGGGGCTGCCACCGGGGAAAGGGACGGGCTGGCTGCGGCGGACATTGCCCTGTGGCGCCTGGCACGCCAGTGGCGCCGTTACCTGCTGGTCGTCTCCAGGATGGACTGTGCGTCTGCCTTGGCGGGGCTTGCCCTGGTCCGGGAGCTGGATCCGGAAGTGGCGCTGGTGCCGGTGTCTGCCTTGACCGGGCAGGGCATCCGTCAGTTGCGGCACCGGTTGGCAAGAAGTACGTGAGGCGGGTGCGCAGCCGCGGGCGTGGTATAATGTAACCGCGCAACTGGTCGCGGGGAGGTGCCGTAGATAGCAAGAAGCGCCGAAAGGACGCTGGAACTGGTCAAGGCACTCCGCAAAAGGAACCTGGAGGCGGGCAGGGCTGTGGACGCCCAGTGGGCTCAGGACCTGGCGCGCCTGGTGGCGCGGGACAAGCAGGACTGGGCCGCGTTTTTTGACCGTCGGGGCCACCAGATCGCCCTGGTGCGGGGCGAGACTGCCTTCGCGCGGTGGGAGCCACCCGTGCGCCGCGGCCTGTGCGGAGTCCGCTGCATCCGGGCCAAGGCCGGGGGCACCCTGGGCCGGGAACTTGTGCTGGCGCAGGCGTGGCGCCTGGATTCGCTGGCCGTGGTGGAGGTGAAGAACGGTCGACCCTCTGCCGTGGTGGTGGCCTATCCCAGGGTCGATGAGGTGTCCTCGCCGGTATATCACGTGGTGGGGCCTCTCAGCGTTGAGGCTGCAGCCCTCGTGGATATAGGGGCAGAGGTCGAGCGGGCCGAGCGCGCCTTGGACCATGCGGAGGCAAGGACTGCCGCCAACCGGGTGCTGGTGGTGTCCCTGCGGTTGGGGGACGAACCCAGGTGGCGGGCCGAGGACGTGGCTAGCGAGATGGTGCTCCTTGCCCGCAGCGCGGGAGCGGCCACCGTGCATTCCCTGGTGGTGAACGTGCGAGAACCGGACGCGGCCACGCTGGTGGGAAGGGGGAAGGCTCACGAGATCGAAGCTGCCCGGCGCGAGGCGGGGGCCGACCTGGTGGTGTTTTCCCACGAATTGGCGCCTGCGCACGTTCGCAACCTGGAGGCGATCATCGGCGGCAGGGTGCTGGATCGCACCCAGCTCATCCTGGACATCTTCGCCCAGCGGGCGCGTACCCGCGAGGGCAAGCTTCAGGTAGAACTGGCCCAGCTCAATTACCTGTTGCCACGCCTGGTGCGGGCGCGGCCGGAACTGGACCGGCTGGGGGGCGGCATCGGCACGCGGGGGCCCGGTGAAACCCGCCTGGAAGTCGATCGCCGGCGGGTGAGGGAGCGCATCCGGCAGCTCGAGCGGGAGATCGAGGAGGTGCGCCGCACACGCTGCCTGCAAAGGAGCGAACGGCAGTCGGTACCCTACCCCCTCGTGGCCCTCGTGGGATACACCAACGCAGGCAAGTCGACGCTCCTCAACGCCCTCACGGGCGCTTCCGTCCTCACCGAGGACCGCCTGTTCGCCACCCTGGACCCCACGACCCGGCTTCTGGAACTGCCCTCGGGGCAGCGTGTGCTGCTTTCGGACACCGTGGGGTTCATCCGCGACCTACCCCACCACCTGGTGGCGGCCTTCCGAGCCACCCTGGAGGAGGTGCAGGAGGCCGACGTGCTTATCCATGTGGTGGACGCTGCTCACCCGGCGCGCGAGGAGCAGGTGAAGGCAGTGGAAGAGGTCCTGCGCGAGTTGGGGGCCGACCGCACGCCCCGCCTCACGGTGTTCAACAAGGTAGACCTCCTTCCTCCGGGGGAGGGTCGGGGGTGGAACGGAGACTCCGGGTGTGCGGCCGTATCCGCCCTCACGGGGGAAGGATTGGATGTCCTGGTGGAGAAGCTGGACGGTTTCTTCCGGCGCGGGCACCAGCTCGTCGACCTCTGGCTGTCCTACGACGAGGGCTGGGCTATTCCGTGGATCCACGATGCCGGACGGGTGGTCGAACTGGAGTATACACCGGACGCGATACACGTGCGTGCCGAACTGGACAGCGTGCGGGCTTGCCGCCTGACCAGGATGCTGGAGCGGGCGAGATCCCGACGTGATTCGGCGCAGGTGGCCACACGGGGCCGGGCAGGAGCGTGAGCAGGTTGGATGCTTCTTTCTGGGAGGCCGTTCAGACGGCCTTCCGCGTAGACGAGGACCTGGTGGCGCTGGCCCGCGAAGCCTGGGAAGGAAGCCGATCGGAAAGGGAAAAATATGCGGCGCGGGCGGCGGTCAACCAGGTGCGGGTGGCCCTGGCCTTCGCCAGGTCGGGCCTTGACGAGGCGGGCCTGACGGGATCCTGGGGTTACGGGTACGGTGACCGGGGGAGGCAGAGCCTGGAACGGGCCTGGAGCGAGTACTTCACAGCCGAAGCAGCGCTGGTGCGGCCCCAGATCGCGACCGGCACCCAGGCCCTGGCCCTGTGCCTGCAGGGGTTGCTCCGCCCGGGCGACGAGGTGCTCACCTGGCCCGGCCGCGCCTACGACACCATGGAGCAGGTGCTGGCAGGCCTGGCGGATTGGGGCATAGGGGCGCGGGCGGTCGCGGTTGATCCCCGGGATGGTCTCCCCCAGTGGCTGAGCGCGCTTGCAGATGCGGTGGCGCCGCGTACCCGGGTGGTGCTGGTACAGCGATCGCGCGGGTACGCACCCCGCCGCGCCCTGACGGTGCAGGAGATCGGGCAGGCCGTGCAGGTGGTGCGGGAACGATCGCGGTATGCCCTGGTGGTGGTCGACAATTGCTACGGGGAGTTCGTGGAAGATAGGGAACCGTGCGCGGTCGGGGCCGACCTCTGTGCGGGGTCCCTAATCAAGAACCCGGGCGGCGGGCTGGCGCCGACCGGCGGGTACATAACGGGCAGGGCGGACCTCGTGGCCCAGGTGGCGGCACGCCTCTACGCCCCGGGTCAGGGGGCGGAAGTCGGCCCCACGGGGTCCTGGTTGCGCCTGGCGGCCCAGGGATTTTTCGTGGCTCCCCACGCAGTGGGACAGGCCCTGGTTACGGCGGTCTTCGCCGCCCATTTCTTTTCCCGGCTGGGCCTGGAAGTCTCGCCGGGGCCCGGGGAAGAGCGCGGCGACATAGTGCAGTCGGTGGTACTTGGCACACCGGCACGCCTCCGCTCCTTCTGCCGCGGGATCCAGCAGGCGGGCCCGGTGGACGCCGACGCCCGGCCCGAGCCCTGGGAGATGCCGGGATACCGCGACCGGGTCATCATGGCAGGAGGGACCTTCGTGCCGGGGGCATCCCTCGAACTGGGAGCCGATGCTCCCCTGAGGCCGCCGTACGCTGCCTACCTGCAGGGCGGCACCGTCGCGGCCCATGGCGTGCTGGGATGCCTGCTGGCAGCCGCACGGCTGCGCAGGGATCACCCTGACTGCGTGGAATCAGGTCGGCACGAGGGTCGGGCATGAAAGAGCGCGAGCAACGACGCGAATCTCTTGTACACGGGATCGCGGTACTGGGGGCGGCCGGTTTTGTGGCCAAGCTGCTGGGGGCGGCTTACCGCATCCCCCTCAGCCGGCTCATCGGAGCGGAAGGGGTGGGCATATACCAGCTGGCCTACCCCGTCTACGTCACGCTGCTTTCGGTGGCGCGGGCCGGCATTCCCGTGGCGGTATCCAAGCTCGTGGCCGAGTACCACGCCCTGGGAAGGGACTCCCACGCCCGGCGCGTCTTTTCGCTGAGCCTGTACCTGCTGCTGGCCAACGGCCTCCTGTTCAGCCTGGTACTCGGGCTCGGGTCAAGGGCGGTGGCGCGGTGGCTGGGTGACCCGAGGGCGGCACTCGCACTGGCAGCGGTGGCCCCCGCCATCCTGCTGGTGGCCGCGGGGTCGGCTTTTCGCGGCTACTTCCAGGGACTCCGGCTCATGACCCCCAGCGCCGTCGCCGACGTGGTGGAGCAATTGGTGCGCGTGGCGCTGATTCTCGGCCTGGCCTGGTTGCTTGCGCCCCGCGGGGTGGAGGTGGCTGCCGCGGGCGCAGCCGGGGCTGCCGTGGCGGGGAGCCTGGCTTCTCTGGCGTACGTGGTAGCGCTCTACCTCCGCAACGGGAGGCGATTGCTGGGCCCGGGACCGGCGCCGCGGGGCGTGGACAGCATGCTTGCCCGCAGGATTCTTGTTCTGGCGATACCGGTGGCTGCTGCTTCGCTGGCCCTCCCGCTCATGGGCTTCCTGGATGCGGTGATCGTCCAGAATCGCCTCCGGGTGGCTGGCTTTTCTGTGCGCGAGGCCACCACCCTCTACGGCCGCCTCACCGGGCTGGCCATGACCCTGGTGAATCTCCCCGCGGTGCTGGCCACGGCCATAGCGGCCAACATGGTCCCCTGGATTTCCCAGGCTCACGCCACGCGCAGCCGGCAGGAACTGGCGCGGCGCGCCTCACTGGGGATTCGCGCTTCCTGTCTGTTTTCCGTGCCGGCCGCGGCCGGGTTGCTGGTGCTGGCGGAACCCATCACCACCCTGTTGTACGCCGACCCCCTGGCCGGGCCGGTGCTGGCCTGGGTGTCGCCGGCGGTCCTGTTCCTGAACCTGTACCTGGTGACCACCTCCATCCTGCAGGGAATGGGTATGCCTGCCCTCCCCATTTACCACATAGCGGCAGGGGCAGCGGCCAAAGTGGTCACGTCCTATCTGCTCACGGCCATTCCGGCCTGGAATGTGCGGGGTGCTGCCCTGGGATCCGTACTGGCGTACGTGGTGGCCGCATCGCTCAACCTGCGGGCCGTCATGCAGCGAACCTCGATGACGCCGGACTGGCGTGGCTGGGTTGCAGTGCCGGCGGGTGCTTCCCTGGGGATGGTACCGGTCGTATTGTTGCTGGACGCGCTGTGGCCGTGGGGTCGGTGGGCGGGGACCCTTGTGGCCATCTGTGCGGGGGCCCTGGTGTACGGTATGCTGGTGTTGCTGACAGGCGGCGTCAAGAGAGAGGAAATTGCTTCCCTGCCGGGGGGCGCCAGGATCCTCGCTCTGGCCGGACGCCTGCGACTGCCGATCCGCTGAGAAGGGCGGCCTGGGGGTCAAAGGGCGTGGAAGAAACGGACCTCCGAAGCCGGACCACAGCCGGAGAAGATGAGGCCGAAGGAACGATCGCCTCGGACACCTGGGTGGTGGTGCGAGGCCGGCGCTACCGCCGCCTGCTGGTGCGTACCCACGTGATCGGGGCCGGCGAAGACGTCCCTGCGCTGATGAAGCGCTACCTGGGACCCTACGTGCGGGCGGGCGACATCGTCTTCATCGGTCAAAAGGCGGCGGCTGCCGCCGAGGGTCGCGCCTACCCAGTGGACGAGATCCGCCCGCGCCCCCTGGCCAGGTTCCTGTGTCGCTTCGTCCGCAAAGTGGGGTACGGCATCGGCCTCGGCATCCCCGAGACCATGGAGATGGCCATCAGGGAAGTGGGCGTGTTCCGCATCCTGCTGGCGGCGGCCGTGGGCGCCATCGGCCGCCTCCTGGGGCGCCGGGGGGACTTCTACCGGGTGGCGGGCCGCCGGGTGGCGGCGATCGACGGCCCCACGCCCTACACGTTGCCCCCTTACAATCGCTGCGTGGTGCTGGCACCGCGGGACCCGAACGGTCTGGCCCGGCGGATCTCCGTGGCCTTTCTTCCCGTCCGCGTGGCTGCAGCCATCATCGATGCCAACGACATCGGATGCAACGTGCTGGGCGCCACCCCCGGGCTCGATCGCCGTCTGCTGGTGAGCATCATGGGCGACAACCCGATGGGGCAGGGTGTGCAGCGTACCCCGATCGGTATCATCAGGGCCGCTGGTTGACGGGCGACTGACTCTCCCGGCGGGCATGCTCGTTACTTTCCACCTGGAGGAACTGGAAGCTTCACAAAATCACCCCGAACGGAGCTCAGCAGCGCCCGGCCGTTTTGCTCAGAGTCGACGGTAGAGACCGATCACCTTGCCCAGAATCTTGACATCCCTGGTGCGTATAGGTGCCATAGCCGGGTTTTCCGGCTGCAGGCGCACACCGTCCTGCTCCTTGAAGAACCGCTTCACGGTAGCCTCTTCGCCGATGAGGGCCACCACGATATCGCCGTTGTCGGCGGACTCCTGCTGCCGTACCACCACGCGGTCGCCATCCAGGATACCCGCCCCGATCATGCTGTCGCCCCGCACGGTGAGCACGAATACGTTGCCGTCGGCGGTGAGTTCGGGGGGCAGGGGAACGTAATCCTCTATGTTCTCAACCGCCAGGATCGGTTCGCCGGCGGTCACCTTGCCCACCAGGGGTACCATGGCCACCTTACCCCGGTAGCGAGTCGCGCCAGGACCGAGCACCTCAAGGGCCCGGGACGTCATGCGTCCCCGCCTGATCAGGCCCATCTTCTCCATGCGGTCGAGCTGGGCGTGCACCGACGCCGGCGACCTGAGCCCCACGGCCCGCGCAATTTCCCGCACCGAAGGGGGGTAGCCGCGCTCTTCAAGCGAACGCTGGATGAACTCGAGAATGCGCTCCTGCCGCTCGCTGAGCCCCTGCCTGTTCCTGGGCATCCCAGTTCCTCCCTCCGTACATAGATTCATACCCGCGCTATTCTACCACTCCCCCGCCCCCTTGTAAACATCCATTCGGAGCTGCCAGGTCTGCTGGAAGGTGGTTGCCATCGCCGGCGCGAATATTGCGTTGGCGTGGGCCAGTATGGGGCCGGCAGACCCGGATCAAGCGGGCGGGTCTGGTGGACCTGCGTATGCCGGCCGGGCGACCGGTAAGGCCACTGGGGGAGGTGGGCGGTTGGTAATCGTGGAGACGGAACGGCTGGGCAAACGGTACGGCCAGACCTGGGCGGTGCGGGATCTCGACCTGGCGGTAGAGGAGGGGTCCATCTTCGCGCTCCTGGGCCCCAACGGTGCCGGCAAGAGCACCACCGTGAGGATGCTCGCCACGGTCATCCGGCCCCACACCGGGACCGCCAGGGTGTGCGGGTACGACATACGCACCCAGTCGTTCCAGGTGAGACGTAACATCGCCCTGGTGCCCCAGGGTGGAGGGCTCAGCTACCAGTTCAACGTGCACGACAATATCTGGCTCTACCTGGTGTTGCGGGGCCTTTCACCGTGGAAGGCGAAACGCCTGGCGCGCGAGACCCTGGAACGCTTCGACCTCGCCGCCCACGCCCGCAAGAGGCCGTCGGAGCTATCGGGCGGGTTGCGGCGCCGGGTGGATGTAGGCCGGGTGCTCGCCCTGCCGGCGAGGGTGCTGTTTCTGGACGAACCCACCACCGGGCTGGATCCGGTGGCGCGGCGGACGGTGTGGAGCAGCATACGGGAGGCCCGGGAAAGGGGGTCCACGGTGTTCCTCACCACTCAGGCCATGGACGAGGTGCAGGAACTGGCCGACGAAGTCTGCTTCCTTCGGCAAGGCGGGGTGGTCTGGCGGGGCTCCAAGAGCGCCCTGCTTGATGAGTTGGGGCAGACCAGTGCCACCCTGGTCCTGGAAGGATCGGGACAGCCATCCGACGGGGGTATCCCCGGGCTGGTCGAAAAGGTGCGGACGGTGGACGGCGTCCTCGCGGCGCAATGTGTCGCGCACGAGCCGCCGACCCTGTGCCTGGAACTGCAGGGAAACGGCGCCTGCCTGCCCCAGGTGATCTCGCTCCTTTACGGGTGGGGCCACCGCCTGGCCGGGCTCCAGGTGGGGGCTCCCACCGTGGAGGAGGTCTACCTGCAACTCTTCGGGAGGAGGGAGACCAGTGCTTAGGGAGTTCGGTCTCGTCCTCTACCGCGACCTGCAGGGCCTGCTCAAATGGCCCCTGGGGTTCACCTTCCTGGTGGGACCGATCCTGTCCTTCCTTCTGTTCGCGCCCTCCCTGGGCCGGGCGGTGGGGACCATCCGGGTCGGGGCGGTGGAGATGAGCTATGCCGCCTTCGTCGTACCGGGCCTGCTGGTGACCAACTCCATGATCCTGGGCCAGCGGGCTTGCTTCTCGGTGTGGATGGATAAGGTCACCGGTCAGCTCGAGGTGCTGTTTGCCCTTCCCCTCCGCCGGGCTACGTTGCTCGCCTCGGGTGCAGCCAAAGCGGTCTTCGACGTGGTCCTGGTGAACTCCACCCTCATGCTCATATCCGTCCCGGTGCTGTCCGGCCAGGTGAGCTGGACCCTGCGCGCGGTACTGCAGGTGTGGGGGGTGTCGGTGCTGTCCGCTACGGCCTGGGCCCTGCTGTCCATCGGCGCCTCCGCCATCATCGAGCGCAGCGAGTCCTTCAACCTCTTCATAAACTTGCTCATCACCCCCCTCATGTTCACCTCCAGCGTCTACTACCCCCTGGCGGCTATCCCGGACTGGATACGCCCCCTGGCCTACGTGAACCCCCTGACCTACGCGGTCAACCTGCTCCGCGGCCTGCTCAGCGGTGCCCGCGGCTGGCTGGGCGTCGACCTCGCCGTGCTGCTCATCTTCCTGGCCCTCTCGGGCGCCTTCGCCGCCGTCCTGTACCCCCGCTCCGTCAAGTAACCACCAATCCGTGACTGACGGCGGAGAGGAACGGCGCGCAGGCTCGCCGACCCCCGCTGGCAGGCATCCCGCTGCCCGACTGGTGCTGGGCCGCCGGCGTCACCGGGCTGCCGATTGACGGGCCGAGGTTGGTGCCGGTAAGATCGGGGTACAAGAAGTCGCGGGTGACTCGGAAGCGGGGGGACCGCCCTGGAAAACTCTAACGTGGTGAGGCAAACGGTGCCGGAATACCTGCCGGGTCGGCGTCTCACCTACGAGGACTACTGCCGGATGCCGGCCGGGCTGCGCTACGAACTGGTCGAGGGGGACCTGAGGATGACGCCGTCGCCGAGCACGATTCACCAGAAAATTTCCGGCAGGCTGGAGAGGATTCTGAGAGAGTGGGTTGAGGGACGCCAGTTGGGGGAAGTGTACGACGCTCCCACCGACGTGGTGTTGAGCGAGCACAACGTGGTCCAGCCGGATATCCTCTA
>Ga0080004_1114922_pt1 | contig 10447 bp, 9 predicted proteins | sample WasSprMetagenome_FD_69207 | JGI IMG/M metagenome (GOLD analysis project Ga0080004, IMG submission 69207) | Sulfidic aquatic microbial communities from Washburn Spring, Yellowstone National Park, USA - WS (SPADES assembly) (version 2) | ecosystem: Environmental > Aquatic > Thermal springs > Hot...
GGTTCTTAATGGTAGGCTCTATATAGTGGTTAGTGGCAGTGACGGGGGCATTTATTTTGGTCAAGTCGATCTCAGCAGTGGCAAGTGGCTCGGCTGGTCACAGTTGAGCGGCATGAGTCCAAGTGCTCCAAGCCTAGCGAGTGACGGCTCGAATCTCTACCTTGCTGTAATGGGTGGAGACAACGGGATATATATCAAGACCTGGAGCGGTGCATGGGGTCCATGGGAAAAAATACCTACAGGAGCAACACAAACCACACCAACAATTACATGGTACAACGGGACACTCTACATATTCGTCCAAGGAACAGACAACGCTATATATTACTGTGTTAGATTGGGTTCTGGACAATACTCTAGGTGGACTAAGCTGGATGGCCTAACTCCAAGTCCACCTGCCACAGCTGCACCGTAACCATAAATAATTTTTTTCTTAAAGACGTTTTTCATACATTAGTATGCCTGATGGAATCAAGATTTTTGTAAACGATAAAGCTACACCAAGCGTCAATGTAGATGACCACTATCTCCGGGCCGAGTACTTGAGGAACCATCAATACGTGCCTAGAAAGGGATGGATCATTCTAGACATTGGAGCACATGTCGGTTTATATTCTATATGGGCATCCAGGAAAGTTGGCGAAGCCGGCTTTGTCGTGGCTTTTGAGCCGAACCCCCTCAGCTACAGGTGGCTGGTAAGCAATATAGAGTTAAACAAGGTTAGCAACATAAAGACTTTGCCATTTGCTCTAGGAGATAAATTGGAAAAAAAGACTTTATATGTGGCTAAGAAAAATGTAGGTGTTTCATCCCTTATAAAGAACCATGTCTTGCATAATCCCTCTGGCAAAGACACTATTTTTTTCCAGCCATGTGGTGCAGGTCCTGACGCTTGACTATTTATTGGAGAAATCTCCTAGCGCGCACGATGTAATTCCTGTCAATAAGATAATTAAAATTAAGAAACTTTACTTCTTTCGTTTAGAGGATTTTGCTCCCTTATGTATTCGATTGTTAGACATATTACACCAACCACTAGCAACCAATAGGCATAAATCGATAATTGATTCGCAAGATATTCATTCCCATAGACAGCAAGCACTATTGCGGTCAATATTAACAGCAACAAAGCATAGACTACAGGGATCCTTCCATCGAATTTGAAAATTGTAAATGTTGGAATTAGAAAAATGAAAAGAAGAAATGTTTTCAAAACTTCTCCTTTAAAAATTAAGTGAGAAACGAGGATAAAAATTAGAACCAAAATATATGGAATTTGAGATTCTCCCCTATATTTCCTCTTTTGCATTTTTTATTCTTCCTATAATTGTTTGAAATTTCTTTGCTAAAGCTAAGGCCCATTTATCTTTTTCGCTTTTCCTCCAATCATAGAAGAGATAAAATAGAGAAGTAACAAACGTTATTCGAGATATTACCAAACCAATTTCAAACCAATCTTGAGGCGTATACCTTATAATAATTTCTAGATTATCTCCAGTTGTGTTAATACAAAAACCATTTATTACTCCATAAAGCGGAATTGATTTAACGTTTTCTACAAGTTTTCCATCTTTATAGACTCTCGCTTCCCAGAGAGGATCATAAGATTCGGCGAAAGAAAGAACAAAAGGCTTTGTTGCATTAACTTCAACTTTCCAAAGAGTTGGATTTATCTTTGAATATTTTTTAACTTTAGCGGGAATTTCAGTCATATAAAATAAATCTTCAAGCTTTTTGTTTGAAAGAGAAGAATTAACAGAGTACACCCAAATGACATCAAGATAATTTTGTGTATATCCATGAATTGTTACATTTGTTATCATTACTTTGGGAGATACTTCAATTTGGTGTTTTCCTTCTTCAAGATAAATTGGGCCTATATAAGTGAAATGCAAGTCATCTGAATCTATTAAAAATGTTGAATTATCGATTTTTATTTCAAAACTTCCTTCCAACCTAAACGCAAACATGTAATATCCATTCTTCACTATTTCTATCTCTTGCCATGCTTTTCCATTTGGCAAAATATTTAAAACTCTTCCGTTACTAGCTTGCGAATTTTCTTTTATACTGGCGTATTCATTATACATATCGCTTTCTCCTTCTAAAATGTAAATAATTATTTTGTTTTCAAGATATTCCTTCATCTCTTTTTGCAACTTCAAAAATTTTTGAGATGGAATAATGGCTAACAAATTAACAGCATTAAAGCCTTGAATGTTTCTGAGAATTATAGTATGCACACCTCTCTCCAAATAGAATTCTCCTAAATCTTTCCAAACAAATTTATTCAGTTGATCTTTGGAATTCAAAGAAATTTCTTTATCATCTAGAATTACTTTGATTGATCCTCCTTTCTGATTCTTAAAATACCGAATGAGTAAATGATAAGTGCCATTTTCATTAACTTGGAAGTTCATCTTTAAATCGTTTGGTCTTGTGTATTTTGTTAGCTGATATACTCTAACATCGTCAACCCAATAGTAAGAATCTGTTTGATTATTCTGCAAAACCCAAAACTGAATTTTTATATATTTTGCATCTTTCGGAGAAAGGAAATTAACTATAAATTCTGTCCAATCAAAAGTTCCACTTTGGCCTCCAAATATAAAATCAGCTTTTATTTCGCCCTCGGTATCATTGTAAAAAATTACTTTTGAATGAACACTGTTAACATCTTTTCCTGAAATCCAGATCCTAAATTGGTACCAGGTATCTGGTTTAATTGGTAAGTAATCTGTGGAAATTACTTTCCACCCCAGGGTATTGCCTTTAGAGACTTTTACTTGTAAGCTATACCTTCCTTCCTTAGCTTTTTCTGAAAGAGAGCAGTTCAGGAATTGTGGTGAAAGATTTGTAAAGTTAATAGAATCCTCAAAATTATAGCGATAAAAGATATCATCTTCTGAAGGATTTATTTCTTCACTGGTTAATTGTGTTTGCGCCCAAGTAAAAACTAAACCCATTCCGTAATCTGATTGCCAGTTTTCTATTCCTAGATTTTTTAAATAAGGATGCCATTCAGTATGAAGGAGATCTGAAGATGAGGCTCGTGACCAGAAATAATTTGGATCATATCTATAGGTGAATGAATAAGGTTTAAGTATAAGACCTCCATCGTTATCATTTAATAATTGCCTAAACATTTCGGATAATACATCGTTAAATAGTTCAAAGTGGAACCTGTTACTTTCTCTACTTGTGACTGGAATTTGAGAGAGAAATGCTATTGAATAAAATTTTTCTGCATCATCATCTGATGAAATAGCATCTCCGTAAATAGAAAAAGAACCTCTACTCGTTCTTTCACAAAAGGTTAAATATTCTAATTTAGTACAGTTTAGCCAGGTATAATTAACATTAAAGCCAGTAGCACCTAGAATGTCTGTTCTCATTACTATATATTTTATGTTTAAAGCATCAAGCACGTTTTGTGGAGCTTCTTTTTCATTCATTAATCTGATCAAATCAAATTCATTTGGATATGTAGAACCTATGCTATATTCAAGAATTTCAGAAACTGCTTTATTTGTATTCCATTTGTATCTCCAAGTTCCTAGAATGCTTTCTGCATCAGTAGGATAAATCCAAAGAGTCTTGTATGTAGTAGAAATTTTCTCGCTCAGGTTATAATACTCCTCTGGAACATAAACTGGAGAATAAACCTCGTAAAGATAAATCATAGACGGTGAAGTAAAAATATTCAATAGAATTATTAGCAATAACAATTTCAGGAAAATATATTTTTGCCTCCCTTTTATAGAAGAAATGCTAACAACTAAAACTAATGATAACAATATAGGAAGAAGAATACAAATTCTTTCCCATTCTCGGAATGGAGCTGTAATTTCCAGGAGGTGATTTTCTTCTAGCAGTTGAAGGAGCTTAAAAAGTAAAGAATTGTTAGTACCCTGAGCTATAAAAATTATCAATAAAGAGAAAAAGAGAGAAAGAAGAGTAAGAAACTTGTTGCTTCCTTTCATTTTTGATAACGAAAATACAGAAACGAAAAAAGTACAGACAAAAATGCTCAATGAAGAAATGCGAAATATTAAGTTGCCAAATATGTTTTCTGGCGGTACTTGAGGCCACCAATTATTAGAAAACGTAAAGAGTTTAGATAATTCGCCATTAATAGAAAGCATTATTAATTCATCGAGGGTAATTGAAACAGGATAGTTTAGAGCCTTATTATGTGAAAAATAGGAGAATAAAAAAAATGAATTCAAGATGAAGTAAATACCCAAAGGCATTAATAAAAAAATAACGAACATTCTAACTTCTTTTTGAGTAAAAATAAGGAACAGTGCTAAAAAAAGATGAAGGATTTGAAGATAAAGAAAAGAATGAGGTATTATACCAAAAAATGAGAAAAGAAGAGCGTAAAGAATTAGATAAAAAATTTTTTTCTCATAGATATAAGAAAAACCGATTGATAAAAAAAGAGGAAAAATAGCATATGTTATCCATATCCACAAGTGTCCGATTCTTTCCACACTCCATAGGTTAAGAAAATAAAATAAGATAATAATTAGCATAAGTAAGAAAGCGGAGATTCGATCTTTTTCAAATAAGTTAATAACTCTATATATTCCATAACTTCCAAGTAAAATCACAATCAAAATAAGTATCGCATGTCTCTGAGAATCTGTTCCAAGACAGCTTATAGCACCTTCTACTAATGCTGCTCTTGCGAGGTCTCCGTTGGGAACACCCCTATGCTCATCAAAAGAATAAAAAATATCATTATTTCTTATAATACTTGAGTTTCTGCTGATTATATTGGAAAAGTCACCATAAATAAATTCTAGTTTACTATTAAAGATTGGAAGTAGTAAAGGAAAATAAAAGTAAAAGATTACTGAAACTGCTAAAAAAAATGACAAGATAGACAAGTTTTTTAAAATTTTATATTTTAAATTCATTTTTACCTCTTTTATTTCTTTCCAACCAGCCATATTTGACCTCCTAAACTCGTTTTATTTACTATTTTCTGAATAAATTCAGGAAGAGGATGAAATGGAGTCTCGGTCTTTACTATTTTGAACCCACTTCTTTCCACCAAAAAATTCAAACTAACTGGAGTAAACAAGTACAAGTGAGTTTTATCGTAATATCCGTGCCACTCTTTTTCCTTACCAAAAAGTTTTTTTAGATATCTCTCTATTGAATTTAAATTTGGTGTTGTAATTACTAACCAACCTCCGGGTTTCAATACTCGGTGTAGCTCTTTTAGAGTTAAGAATGGAGAAGTTAGGTGTTCGATTACATCGAACATAGTTACGAGATCAAAAAAATCGTTTGTAAACATTGGTAACCCTTTATTTACATCATGCAGAAACAACTTGGCTTTTGTTTCTTTTTTGGCATGGTTAATAGCATACTTGGATATATCAATACCATAAGTTTCACAACCTACTTCATCACATAATTTTAAAAAATATCCATACGCGCAACCTATGTCTAGGACTCTCATTCCTTTAGAAAGAGTAATATCTTGAAGAATTTTAGGAAAATACTTCTTTCTCATTACTATTATTTTTTCGTCCTTATAAGAAGCATAGTTAGAATATCTTTTACCCTCAAAATATCGTTTTCCATAGATTTCTTCAATTTCTTCTTCACTCATACCTTCACCAGTATTTCTTCTAATTTTTTGGTTGAAGCTTCAATTGAAAACTTACTTCTAGCATATTTGCTAATAAAGTTATGATTTATTTTGATTTCTCTTTCTAATATAGAAGATAAAGTTTCCAAGAATTCTGTTTTATTTTGTACTAGAAATCCTGTCTTTCCATTTAAAATTATTTCACTTGGTCCCATACAGTTGAATGCAAGTACTGGAGTACCACATGCCATTGATTCTGCTGGAACATATCCAAACGTTTCGAATTTTTGAGGACATACTGTAAGTAGAGATTCTGAATAAATCTTCGCTAACATTTCATCTGAGACTTTAGGTAAGGGAGAAATTTCAATCTTTTGTCTTAATCTTTGCTTAATAATTTCATTACCCATAGTTAAAATTTTAAAACCTTTATCTCTTAAGATCTTACAAATTTCTAAAATAAAATCTTCACTAGTATCACCAGCATTTGAACCTAGATAAACTACTACTTGTTTTTTCTTTCTTTTTGCTTTGGGTCTGAATATATTTGTGTCTACTGGTGGATAAACAATTCCAGTTGGTTCAATACCATAAAGGATATGCAAAAGATTTGCTGTTATTTTACTATTTGCAATAATTATGTCTTGTTCTCTCAGAAGCTTTTTATATTCTTTTTTAATCAAGTTAAAGGGAATGTATTTCATTGCTTCAAATAGTAGTCTTTCTCTGAGTGTTAGTAGATTGATATTAAAAACATCTAATATAGAATGTGTGGCAAATAGAATTTGAATGTATACTGCGGTTTTTATTTTTGTTCTGCCTTTTAATTTTGTTAACAATCTTAGTCTTGAAAAGTAATCATCAGATAAAAGAATATCTAGGTTATTTTTGTTCAAACTCTCTATTAACTCATTAAAGGTATTCAAATTTTCAACTTGAACTTTCTCTATCTTTTCGACAACTTCTACCAATTGTTTACCACATTTATACAAAAAAAGGTATACTTCATGGCATTCTGAAAGTTTTTTTACCCAATTTATGAACGGTCTAACCCTTCCTTCATATGGGCTTTTCTCATGTGCTAACAATATGCCGATTCTAATATTTACCACCATTTAATTCAGCTTATTGTTAAATACAGCTATTTTAGTCAGTTTTTTAGAGCAGTCGCTATTTAGGATTAATTCTATGAATATAGTTAGTTTTTCCTCACTGTAATAAGTTGGAAGAACAATTGAAACTAAAGGTCTTTTACTTTTCATTTACCACACCTTCTATAACTTTCAAAAATTCTTCAGCTGTTTTATCCCAGTCGTACTTCATTGACTCTATTAGACTTCTCCTGGATAGTTCCTTAATTGTATCTTCTTCCAGAATAGAATCTATAATTCTAGCTGCATAATCGTAATCTTTGTATGGGACAAGGTAACCATTAACTCCATCTTTAATTATTTCTGGCATAGAGCCGGTGGCGTATGCTACAACAGGGGTTCCGCAAGCGTTCGCCTCAACGACCGTCATTCCCCATCCCTCGATAAAGGAGGTTGATAATACTAGCCATGCTTTTTGGTACAAATTTATTTTTTCTATCTCAGATACTTTGCCAAGGTATCTCGCTCCATATTTGGAGGCAAACATAGCTACCTCATTTGAAAGGTCTCCAGTCCCAGCAATCACCAGTTCTGGCTTCTTCTTTAACCTTTTATAGATCCTGAAGGCATCAATCGGGTTTTTGTATTTTTTCATTCTTCCTATCCAGAGGATCATAGGTTTAACCGATTTCTCACTAGGCCTATATTTTTCATGGTCAACACCATTATAAATGACATGAATTTTACTCTCATCTACTTTAAGTCTTGTTACCAGGTCTCTCTTGGTAGTATTTGAGACTGCTACGATGAATCTATAATATTTTATCCCTTTCTCGAGAGCCTTAATAATGGTTGCCAGAAAAGGATCAAGTTCATACATTAGCACGTCTTGATGCACATGGTGCACAACGGCTACCGTTATTTCATTAACCAGCCATGAAGAAAATGGAACAGCATGTGCCACGTTATCAATAACTACGCCATAATTTTTTGCTTCAAAAAGAGAATAAAGATGCAAAGTATACTTGTTACCACGCCGCTTTATCCTTATGTTTTCATAAATCTCTTCGGAAACTCTCGATGGAACAGATTCCGCTAGCCATGTGACATTATGTTTCCGAGCGATTCTCTTGCCAACTTCTAGCAAGACAACTTCTGCGCCGCCTGCTTGAGGGTGAAATGGATCCCGGTGATTAACCAGAAGTATATTCAAAGGTTATCACTCTGGTTTGTATTTTAAGCGTTTGTAGCGTTCCACATGAATAGGGAGAGTTTTTGAAAAGTTCGCGTGTACAATAGCGGGCGAAATCTGCTATAGTAGAGGCGTAACTTTACTAAGGAGAAAAACATTCCCAATGCAACCCTTGGAAGGTTTTTAGAAACCTTGCTGTAGTCGTCAATGTGTTTATAAGTTATTCCAACTTCTTTAACTGTAAAGCCATGCCTCAAAGATGAATAAATCAAATTCACGTCAAACGTAAAACCAGTTATAAATAAATCTGGTAATATTTTGCTTATAACATATCTTTTGACAACCTTTGCACCGCACTGTGTGTCATAAATTTTGCTCATTCTCCAAAACATTAATTTAACCAATGCATTAAATGCCCTCCCAAGAATAAATCGATTAAAAGGCTCTTTGATCAGAAGACATGCTCCATTTGAATACCTTGAACATATAACGACATCATAATTTTTTGATTCTGTAATAAGTTTGTATAGCTCGGCTGGAGCTACTGAATTATCAGCGTCTGTAATTACGATAATGTTTCCTTCTGCCCTCCTTAATCCTTCTATTATTGCACCTCCTTTGCCTAGTCGCTTGGAAAAGTTTAACAATTTTACTTGAGGATGTTTTTTTGAAAACTCTGATACGAGAAAATGTGTCTTATCTGTACAACCATCCGTAATAACAATTATTTCAGGGTTTCCCATATTCTTGTGAAAGAAATTAACTAAAGTTTCTAGTCTCTCAATTATTCTTTTCTCCTCGTTATAAGCAGGTATAATTATTGAAAACTCTTTTTTTGAGTATTTATTACTATATGCATTACTCATGAAAGATCTAAGGCTGATATACATATACTGCTATGTTTTGAAATGTTTTAATGAGTTTAAATTGTGGAGGCGGTCGTGGCATGTTATACCACGTTGTGTTAGTCCACCAAATAGTATATACCATGTTGTTTTGAAGTTCTGCTAGTTGCAACAACTGTTGTGATATATTCGCTCTTGTGGGAGAAGTTAGATCGGGTTCCACTATTCTTATAAGGTTTGTATGTCGAGCATAAAGCTGAGCCCAGTTGTGGAATGCCTCGTGGAGCACGAGGGTCTTGTTTCCTGGGAGGGAGTCTACCCATTTAATGGCCTCTATTGTTGGTTCTATGTCTTTTAGTGGTATTGAGGATTGGAGCATTGAGGTCTGTATAAACTGTTTGTATGAGTTCCAGTCCCCAAAGTACTTATTCCATTGTTGCTCAGGTGGTAAGGCGATATATGTCGCTGTGAAAACAAATACTAGGACGAGTGTACCAAAGGCAACTTTCCTAGCAATACTTCTTTTACCGGATTGACTACTGGTTAACAGCTCGAAGCCTTTTGCGGCAGTGATTGTAATTGGATAATTTAATAGTATTACCCACCTGTACCAGTGTATATCGAATCCAAATGGGTTTAAAGGGAGGTAAGATAGAGCAAGGCATGTAAGAGTCCAGTTTCTGAGCTGGGGGGTTTTTAGGAAGTTTAATGCTGGGATTACTAAGGGGGCTATTGGGAAGTAAAGGTATACTATGAAAACTGTGATGAAAAAGAACAAATCTAATGGTGATGACGACTTCACGTGGAAGACTGGTATTTGGAGAGCAACTTCTCGAGGGCTATAAACTTCATAAAGAAGGAATAGGGCGGCTGGTAGTGCTGGTAAGGCTTCTTGTAGAATTTTCCATGGATTTTTTTTCTCAAGTGCCTGTATGCCTTTGTGCACAAGAAGGATAACTGTTATGAATTCATGACTCCATGCAGTTAGAAAGCTTAGAACCGCTTGAAATATCTTGTTAGTCAGGGTCTGGGGCTTTGTTTCTAAGTAAAATATCGTGAAGAGAAATAAAGTCGCAAGCATCTGTCTGTACATTTCCCAGGAAATTCTTAGGGCGACGAAGTATGTTGTTGATAGAAGGGATGCTAGGAAAGCTGTGCTTGGCTTAACTCCTAATCCTCTTACGAATTTATAGACTGTGTAACCTATTAAACCAGTGAGGAGAGGAGCTAAAAGCTTTGATGGGAGAAGAGAGTCTCCAAGCAACTTATAAAGTATGGTATAAACTACGTAGAGAAGGTAGGTACTTTTCACAAGTTTCGGCAAACGAGTTTTAAAGACAACTTCTTTCACTGCTACTGGGGCGTAAAATCCGACTGTGTCAAAGCCTATAGGATAGGGCCATGCAAGAATTTCTGGAATGAGCCTTACGAAGAAAGGTATTACAAACGATAGAATTTTCACCACCTTTTCCGATATCTTTAATTTCCTCATAGAGCTTTGCGAATTACTTGTCTTATGAAATTTACGTCTCTCCTCCGTAGAATAGTGGTGTGTTTAGGTACTGTATTCCTAGGGTTTTGATTGTGTCTAGGCTGGCTTTTTTGAGTGCCTCGGCTATGTGTGTTGCGCCGATTGCTAGGGCTAGCTGTATCTTTTTGGCTAGTAGTTTTAGGCCCTCCTCGTAGGCCTTTATCATTGTTGCCTTGGAGG
>Ga0080004_1118653_pt1 | contig 10446 bp, 11 predicted proteins | sample WasSprMetagenome_FD_69207 | JGI IMG/M metagenome (GOLD analysis project Ga0080004, IMG submission 69207) | Sulfidic aquatic microbial communities from Washburn Spring, Yellowstone National Park, USA - WS (SPADES assembly) (version 2) | ecosystem: Environmental > Aquatic > Thermal springs > Hot...
CCATATGCAAGAAAGATACTATACATGGCAGCATTATCAGCAATAAGGTTTAACAAATACTGCAGAGAATTATACGAAAGATTAGTAAGTAAAGATAAGGCTAAAAAGTTAGCATTAGTAGCTGTAGCACATAAGTTATTAAGGCAAGCATATGGTGTATTAAAAAACAGAAGACCATTTGATGAAAATTTTTGTACTTGACATTTAACATAGAACATTCTGAGGACGAAAGTCTGAAGGATCCCTTTTTTAAATTTTATAAGAATCCCTAATTTCTCACCCAAGGGATAATGTAATGCATTTTGTTGTAAAATTATTTTGATGGATTTAGGTTAAAATTACAGTTAACATAGAGGTGTGAACTTATGGCATATGGAATACCGCTTGAAACATATTAAATGTTTGAAAAAGTACCTGGAAAAGAAGATGCTCAAAAAGCCATTGAAATACTTACAAAAATCTATTAATGAGTCCTTAGAGTTTTTTGAAGAGAAATTGAAAATCTCTATCTCAGATGACCTTAAAAAAGAGCTTGCTTCTAAGTATGATATTGAGTTATTGAGACAAGAAATGAAAACGTTAGAAGTTGAATTTAAAAAAGGGATTGATGTTGTTAGGAAAGAAATTGAAATAACAAGACTGGAATTTAAGAAAGATTTAAGAATCGCAACCATCATTTTGATTGCTATTATTGTAATTTTGAATCAAAACTCTTTAGAGCTTTTAGCTAAACTGTTTGGTATCGTTAAATAATATAGCTTCTTTTTAACTGAGGGTGCTGAAAATTTTTTAAGATGTGGAATGAATATATAGATATAACTTTACTTTTGCCCGTCGTCCTTTAGGACTTTAGTCCTAAGCATATCCTATTCTGATTTTTTTTGATAAAAAAGTAGATTCTTCGCCGGCTTCAGAACGACAACTTTGATTTTTGGAACAGCCTCAATGAATATGTGGATATAACTATACTTATGCCATTAATCCTTAAGGACTTTAGTCCGATGGATTGCTTCTTTTAGTCGCTCCTTTATCTACTTAATCAATCTCTTTAATTTTGGGTCTAAAGCATCTCTTAAAGCATCGCCTAAAAGATTAAAAGCAAGGACAGTTAGAAATATAGCAACCCCAGGGGCAAGTATCCATGGATACTGAGATATGGCTGTTATGCTTCTTGCTGATGCAAGCATATTTCCCCAGCTTGCATAAGGCTCCTGAATTCCAAGACCAAGCAAGCTCAGCGCACTCTCTCCAAGAATATAACCCGGAATAGCCAAGGTTGCAGCAATCAAAAGATATGAGTAAGTATTTGGTAAAATATGTTTTATTATGATTCTAAAGGATGAAGCACCATAGCTTTTTGCCGCCATGACAAAATCCTGCTCTCTAATAGATAAAACCATTCCCCTAATGACCCTTGCAAGTCCAGCCCAGCCAATAAATGAAAGTATAACAACTATCAAAAGAAAAACCTCAACAGAAGACAATGTGATAGGAAATACAGCCCTTAATGTTAGCATAAGATAAAAGCCCGGAAATGACATTACAATCTCTGAGATTCTCATCAGAATATTATCAACTCTTCCGCCAAAGTATCCGGCAATTCCGCCTACTATCGCACCTATTAAAAATGAAAGAAAAACTCCAATAAGTCCAATGGATAATGAAATCCTTGATGCATAAAGCATTCTTGAAAATATGTCTCTCCCAAGATTATCAGCGCCAAGTAAAAAAATCCTTCCTTCTTTTACTCCAAAAAGATGTAAGTCTGTTTTTATAAATCCCAGAAGGTAGTGAGTATGTCCGTGGGTAAAAAAGTATATAGGATACTTGACATCATAGTTAATTTTATAGCTTTTTGAAATTGGGTCTATCAGTTCGTATTTATAAACAAAAGGTCTAAGATGAAATTTTCCTTTTTCGTCAAAAAAATGTATCTGGGTAGGTGGGTGATAAGGTGTATCTCTATGCTGAATGTCGTAAGGATAAGGAGCTATAATGTCGGCAAAGATTGCTAAAAAGTAAAAAATTCCTATCAGATGAAGGGATAAATAAGCTAATTTATTTTTCTTTATATACTTAAGCAGCTCCATTACTTTAAAATTCCTTCAACTTCTCTCATTCTAATCCTTGGGTCAAGCTTTGCAAGGAGAATATCAGCTATTAAATTCCCAACAATAAGCATAATTGCACCGATGTATAAACCACCCATCACAAGGTATAAATCCTGTGATAATACAGCATCAAGCATTAACATTCCCATCCCAGGCCAGTTTACGATTATTTCTATCAATGCGGCACCGGAAAGCAATGATGCAATTTCAAATCCAAGTATAGTTATAAAAGGATTTAAAGCATTTCTCAAAGCATGTTTTAAAATTATATCCTTTTCTTTTAGTCCCTTCGACCTTGCAAACATTACATACTCAGATTGAAGAGATTCTATCATAGCACTTCTTACTAGTCTGACAAGACCGGCCAAAGATGTTATAGCTAAAACAAAAGCCGGTAGGCTCACATGCCACAATCTATCTAAGATTTTTTCAAACAAGCTCATTTGGTCGTAATTTGGGCTGACTGCTCCACCGGTTGGTAGGATTCCTGTTTTAACTGAAAAGAATAATAAAATAAAAGCCAAAAAGAAGCCGGGTAGAGACATAAACGTAAAAGAAAAAACTTGAACTGCTTTATCAATGATGCTATTTCGTTTAACCGCTGCCAAAACTCCAAGAGGAACTGCTAAAAGCCACGATAAAACGCCGGAAGTGATGGATAGAAATAGGGTGTTTCCTATCCTATCTTTGATTAGGTCTAAAACCGGCATGTTGTAGCTGAATGAGTATCCAAGGTCAAATTTGATGGCATTTATAAGCCATTTAAAGTATTGAACTAAAATTGGTTGGTTTAATCCGTAAGCTTCTTCAAGCTGTTTTAAAGTTTTTTCTGAGATTTGAGGGTTCATTTTAAGCTGGTCTAAGTAATCACCCGGTGCCATCTGAATGATAAGAAAGGATAGAAAAGTGATTCCCAGCAAGATGGGAATCATCTGATAAAGTCTTTTAATAATGTACAATAACATTACTTTCTCATTAATTTTTTGATGTTAGAAACCGCCTGTCTTATTCGTTTTTCATTTTCTACAACCGCAAACCTAACATAACCTTCCCCGTGTTCACCAAAGCCAATACCCGGTGCAACGGCTACCTTTCCTTCAGTTAATAAAAACTTACTAAATTCCACAGAGCCCATATGTTGGAATTTTTCAGGGATTTTAGCCCATAAAAACATGGTTGCTTTCGGCTTTTGCACATTCCAGCCGGCTTTATTTAATCCATCAACAAGAATATCGAGCCTTTTGCTGTAAGTATCTCTTGCTTTTTCCACGACCGAGTAATCACCTTCCAAGGCAATGATGCTTGCAACTTGTATGGGCGTAAATGTTCCATAATCTAAATAACTTTTTATTCTTTTAAGATTGTATACCAAGGTTTCATTTCCAAGAACAAATCCTACTCTCCAGCCAGCCATTGAAAAACCTTTTGTTAAAGAGTAAGTTTCTACTGCAACATCTTTCGCACCTTCTACTTGGAGGATGCTTGGAGCTTTATATCCATCGAAGCATAAGTCTCCATATGCAAGGTCATGGACAATCCATAATTTTTTCTTTTTAGCAAATTTAACAATTTCTTTAAAAAATTCTATATCAACTGTCATTGTCGTTGGGTTGTTTGGAAAGTTTAGAATCAAAACCTTTGCTTCAGGGTAAGAGTCTTCATATGTTTCATAAATATTTTTTAAAAACTGCTCTTGTTTTTGAGAATCATCCCCTTCAAAAGGTAGTGGAACTGTTAAAACGCTTGCACCTGCTATTACCGGTGCGTAGTAATGAATAGGATACCTTGGACTTGGCACCATTGCTATATCGCCCGGCTCAAGCATTGCAAGCATAAGATGCGCCAATCCTTCCTTTGAACCAATGGTCATTATAACTTCTTTTTCTGGGTCCAAATCAACGTCATACCTTTTTTTATAAAATTCTGCTATTGCTTTTCTTAATCTTGGAATTCCTTGAGACATAGAATATCTATGGGTTGTTTTCTTTTTGGCCGATTCACAAAGTTTTTCTATTATATGCGGTGCTGGTGGTAGGTCAGGGTTGCCCATGCCAAGGTCTATTATATCTTCACCCTCTTTTCTTAACCTTGCCTTTAAATCATTAACTACAGCAAAAACGTATTGTGGTAATCTCTTTATTCGCGGAAATTCTTCAATCATTCTCTCACTCCTTTATTCTAAAATATTCAACGGGTCTACAGGTGTAACATTTTTTCTGACTTCAAAATAAATTCCACATTTGTCAGAATTCTTTAGCTTTCCGGCTTTACCTATTACGTCTCCTCTATTTACAACCTTTCCTTCTCTAACGGATATATCATCTAAATATCCATATACAGTTGTTAGTCCATTATTGTGTCTTATAACTACCAAGTTTCCAAATGCTTTTATTCCATCTCCGGCATAAATAACCCTTCCATCTGCAGCAGCTTTTACGCTTTGACCGCAGTCTGTTTCTATATCTATACCAAGATGTCTAACCTGTTCGTCATTTTGAAATTTAGCTACAACATTACCTTTTACAGGCCATGATAGTTTAACACCTTCCAGCTTTACAGTCTCTTTTTCGGTTTCTTTTGGTTCAACAGGTTTTGGAAGAGGTGGTTGCTTGGTCTCTATTTTAACCTGAGTTTCTTCTGGCTTTTCTTTTTCTCCGGGTTTTTCAGGTTGTTCTGTTTTCAGAGCAACAGCTGCCGGTATCTTTAGTCTTTGACCGTAGTAAACTTTTTCTCTTTTTAGATTGTTTAATGAGATAATATCTTCTTTAGAAACACCAAATTTTTCCGCAATCTTTTCAAGCGTATCTCCTCTTTTAACTCTATAAACTATGATTTTTGTTTTTTTCTCTTCTTGGATTGCTTGTTCAGACTCAACTTCTTCCTTAGCTACGCAAACTTCTTGACCGGCCGGAATAGTAGATCTTGATAAATTATTCCATTTTTTGAGTTTTTCTACGGTTACGTTGAATTTTCTTGAGATTTCATCTAAAGAAACTGTACTTTTAGGTCTATAAATTAAAGTACATTCTGAAGCTTTCTTTTGGGCTGTCTCAGCTGTTTTTTCCTCTTTCTTTTCTCCGATACAAATTTTTTCTCCGGCTTTTAGCCACTTGTCAGCTGAAATGTTATTTAATTTTTCCAAGGTTTTGACGCTTATGCCAAGTTTTTTAGACACATGTTCTAATGTTCCACCACGTTTTATTATATAAACTTCACAGCTTGACAAGTCTCTCTTTTCTTGCTCTTTTTGTTCTTGTTTTTGTGCTATTTTTGCACCTTTTTTGGGTATCTTTAGCTCATCCCCTGCAAAGATTTTTTCATCTTTCATATCGTTGTAATCCATAAGTTCTTTAACAGTAAGTCCATATTTTTTAGCTATCGTTTCTAATGTATCTCCCTTTTGAACTACATAAGTTAACTCTCTATTTCTTTCAGATTCTCTTTTTGATGTCTTTTTAGACTCGGTCTTAGAATTCGTCTTGCTGGTTGGAATTTCTAATTTCATTCCATCTCTTATTTTTCTTTCATCTTTTATATTGTTTGCTTTTTTTATCTCTTCTACACTAACGTTGAATTTTCTTGCTATTTTCTCAAGTGTATCTCCTTTTTGGACTGTGTATGTTTCAGCAAAGGCAATTAATGGAAAAATAGAGGAGAACAAACCTATTTTAATACTCAATTTTAAACTCATCAAAGCCTCCGTCTTTTTCAATAAATTCATATCTGATACCGTTTACTTCAGCTAAAGGTGGCCCGTTTTCAATAGCATCAAAAAAAGATTTTAATGTTTCTTCGTCTCCTTCTGCTAAAACCTCAACAGTCCCATCCGGCAGATTTCTAACAAAACCTTTTACTCCAAGCTCATCTGCCTTCTTTTTCACAAACTTTCTAAAGCCAACACCCTGAACTCTTCCGGCAAAAATTATATGAAGAAGCATCATTTCGCCTCCAATATATGTGATTTTAAATAGTCAATAAATTCCTTCGGATTATTAATATCAAATCTTAATGGAAAATCGTAATAATCAGTTATCACTCCAACTAAATCCAAATCGTCTTTTAGCATTAAATCTCTATTCTCTTGTTTTCTGATTACTTCAAATTTTTTAAAGTTTTTAGCGGTTTTAAATCCTTCTACTATTATTATATCAATCTTTGGGTCTACAGATTCTATTAAATCTTCTAGTGTATAGTCTTGAACTTTTTTAAAATGCGATATTTTGTTTGGAGATGCGACTATAACCTCTGTTGCTCCTGCACTATAAATTCTATAACTGTCCTTTCCTTCTGTATCTGTTTTAGCTTTGCCTTTTGGGTCATGTTTAATATATGCTACTTTTACACCTTCCTCAGAGAGTATAGATACCACTTTTTCAATAAAGGTTGTTTTTCCGCTATTATGAGCACCTACTATAACTATTACGTTTCTATCCATGGGTATGTTTTATCAAAGTATATATAGTCTTTTTTAAATTTTTTCTATCTACTACCAAATCTATCTGTCCTTTTTCTAATAAAAACTCTGCTCGTTGAAACCCTTCCGGAAGCTGTTGCCTAATGGTTTGTTCTATAACTCTTGGACCGGCAAATCCTATTAAACTTTCCGGTTCTGCTATTATTATATCTCCAAGAAATGCAAAGCTTGCGGAAACACCGCCCATTGTCGGGTCTGTTAAAACGGATATATACAAAATTCCTGCTTTATTTAATCTATCTATCGCAATGGCAGTCTTTGCCATTTGCATTAAAGAGACTATACTTTCCTGCATTCTTGCTCCGCCGGATGCTGCAACAGAGATAAAAGGTATATTTTTTTCAATAGCAAACTCAACTCCTCTCACAAATTTTGCACCTACAACGCTTCCCATACTACCACCCATAAAGTTAAAGTCCATCGATGCTAAAACAACTTCTCTATCATAAATATTTCCATAAGCTATGATGATTGCATCGTTTAAGCCTGTTTTTTCCTGTGCTTCTTTAAGCCTGTCTTTGTATCTTTTTGTGTCTTTAAATCCTATAATATCAACAGGTTTTATTTTTGGAAAAAGGTCATAAGAATAAACTTTATCTAAAAGAGAATCTACCCTCTCTTTTGCATTCATTCTAAAAGCGTATCCACAGTGAGGACATATCTTTAAGTTTTTTAATAAATCCTCTATATATAAAATGTTCTTACATTTATCGCACTTTATCCAAGCTCCTTCTTCAATCTTTATTCTGCTTTTTTTTATATTTTTAAGCTTATCTACAAAATCTTTTAATCCCATCTCTATTCTCCTTCAATAAATGCTAAGGTTAAAATTCTCTCTTCTATATTGCCATTTCTGTAAGAAAAAAAGTTCTTACCACATTTTGTACACTCATCAATTTCATAAACTATATTAACATGAAGCTTTTCAAGCTTATTTTTAAGAATTTTATTTAAATCAACAAAATATTTATTTTGAGATATTGTAAAAAAATCACTTGATATGTTTAATTGGTCTATAAAATCAAAACCAACTTCATAACAGCATCCTCTAATAGATGGACCGACGAAAGCAAACGTATTAGATTTATCTTTAAATTTATTGTATGCATTTTCTACGATTCCACCTAATAACCCTCTCCATCCTGCATGAATTACAGATATTTCATTGTCGTTGAATAAAACTAATGGTATACAATCTGCAGTTAACACTCCAACGGCAACACCTGGCTTATCTGTATAAACTGCATCTGACGGCTGAGTTAAATCTTCATTATGGTTTAAGACTATGTTTGTATGTTTTTGATTCGGTAGAAAGATTTCTTTTAGATTTAATTCTTTCTTGACTCTTTCTAAGTTTTCCCTATCTCTTAAATTCCCGTCGGATTTTTCAGTAACGTATATATTTGTCTTGTTATATTTAAACTTTTTCATTTTAAAATTATAACACATAGACATTGTATCTCGGGGGTAAGAAATTAGGTATTTTGACAATACTAAAGCCTTTAAGATGGGTGACCAAGACGGACAGCAAATTAAATGGATGCTGCTTATCGTCTTTCACCTATGCTATACACAACCCTGCTTTATCTTTATGACATTCTTTAGTTATTTTGTATCTGCCGAGAGGAGTAAGACTGTTCTAAAATTCTCATAGGCTTACCTTTAGGCGTCGTCCTGAGGCTGTAAGCCGAAGGATCTCCCCTTTTAAAAATAAGAAAAAATGAGATTCTTTGCCGGCTGCAGAATGACGATGTGGATTTTTGGAAGCCTCCCAAGAGGAGAAAATATTTTTTCCTAATGAAAAGGTAATTATCTTTCTCTTAGACAAATTGGCAAAAGGAACTTTTTCTTCAATACCTTTAAATTACCGTTTACATCCCAATAGAGCTTATTATTATTTTCACATCTGGTATATTATTAAAGTGTTCTTATTTAGATAATTAAAATATACCTTGGGTGAGAAATTCAGAAATGGATAAAACATCTAAAAAAGCTCCTTGGTGGCAGTTAAAATTTTAATAGCAAAAATTCCACCAAGGAGGTAAAAATGCAAAACTCTAATCTTTATTTTACAATATTTCAAAAAATCTCTGAGCATTTAACTATACTTTTAAACATTCAATCAAAAAAGAAAGCAGGTAGACCACCTAAGGTATCTGATTTACAACTTGCAGCTTTATATATCACATCCTACATTTCAAACACTCCTATTCTTACACTTGCCAGATTTCTAATTTATCCTTCTATTCAATCTTGGCATCTGTTTAGAAAATCAAAATCAGAAAGAGTTTATAAAATCCTCAGAGAATATTGGCTAAGAAGAATCACGATTATTATGATGCTTAAAATTGTTCTTGGAAAAAAGGGAAAGCTTATAGTAGATGGTACTATAATTGAAGTAGCAAGATTAAGTAGAGCAAAAACTAAAAAGATAAAAAGAGTTTCAGGAAAAAGATATTGGGTAAAAAGAAAGAGGAAAATATACAGCGAGCATTTGAAGAAAGAGATAGAAGATGAAAGTATTTACTATGGACTTTTGGTTATGGTGGTTTGTGATGAAAATGGTATGGTTTATGATATATGGTTTCATCCAGCAAGTTATCATGAAGTAAGGTCATTAAGAATAAGACATAAAATGAGTAAATGGTTTAGATTTTTGACTGAAAATTTTGAATTTATGGGAGATAAAGGTTATAAAGGGTGTAAATATGTTAAAGTATGTGGAGATAAACAAGAAAAGAGTAAAAGACAAGCTATTGAAGCAGTAAATTCTCAAATAAAGAATTTCAATCTTATAAGTAGATGGAGAAAGATTAAGACTTTTGTTGCATATCTATATGCATATGCTATTGGTTATAGCTTTTTTAGAAAAAGTAAACTATGGAGGTAATTTCTCACCCAAGGTATTATTAAAGTGTTCTTATTTAGATAATTAAAATATGATAAATTAGTAAGTGTTTACAAACTGTTTAAAAAGAGTTATGATAATAATCATTAAAATTTAGCAGGAGGTAAAGCTATGGCAGATGAAAAAATGTCCCGTAGAGACTTTCTACTGTATGCTATGGGAGGATGGGCTGCGGTAGGTGTTGGTGGAGTTTTGTATGCAATGTATAAAACATGGGAACCACTTCCGGAAGTAAAAGCTCAGGCAACGGTAAGCTTTGACCTTTCAACAGTGCAACCTGGAGAGCTTAAAGTTATATCATGGAGAGGAAAACCTGTATTTGTTTTGAGAAGAACTCCGGATATGGTTCAATGTAAAGACAGAAGTGTAAAAGACGAGTACACAGTCGTAATGGGTATTTGTACGCACCTTGGTTGTATTCCAAACTGGGAAGCAGACAAAAAAATCTGGCATTGTCCATGTCATGGTGGTGAATATGATGCTTGCGGAAAAAACATATTTGGACCACCACCAAGACCGTTAGATGTCCCCCCATTTAAAATCCAAGGAACAACTATTGTTTTAGGTGAAGAAGGTTCTGAATATATACAAATGAAAGAAAAAGGTCTAACTACATAAAAACATAGAGGAGGTTCACAACAGTTGATATTTTCTGTAAAAAAGTGTAAAAAAGTGCATAATAAAAACACAAAAACAAAAAGTGTAAAATTGTGAATAAAAAAAGAGAGTAGATAAGATGATAACTCTACAGTGTCAACTTGAGTTTCAAAATAAGCAAGATAAAGAGATTGTATTAGATTTAATGCGTAAATTTTCATCAGCAATGAGATATGCATACAAAAGATTATTAGAAGGCAATAAAAGAAAGGATTTAAAAAAAGACTTATCAAAGCTATTTAACATAAACACAAGATACTCAGACGATGCTATATTCTTAGCACAATCAACAGTTG
>Ga0080004_1063753_pt1 | contig 10443 bp, 12 predicted proteins | sample WasSprMetagenome_FD_69207 | JGI IMG/M metagenome (GOLD analysis project Ga0080004, IMG submission 69207) | Sulfidic aquatic microbial communities from Washburn Spring, Yellowstone National Park, USA - WS (SPADES assembly) (version 2) | ecosystem: Environmental > Aquatic > Thermal springs > Hot...
GCTACTGTTGGCATAATCCACACAGGATTTCCATGGTATTTCGATAACCCTTTTATAGCAAGTTCAAGCTCATGAGCAATAGCATCAGCATTTGTTTGTTTAGCAGCATAATCGAGATGAACAATAACATCTCTATCAATAGGGTATACTACATCAAGATAAATTTTGATAGCTAATACAACTACAACAACGATTAACACTATAAACATTGCTACACCAATTCTATTTATAATCCTCCTCCTTCTTACAGCTCTCTCATACTGCTTAACCCAATCCATACGCACACCTCAGTATAGAGGTATAGATAGCTCAATACTGACCTCCTCCCCACTCTAAAGGGCGAGAGTTCCTTTTGCAGTTAATCGGTTCTCCTCATCTATTTGGGTTTACATCTGTCATTTGCGGGGTAGTCGGGAGGACCAGAGCTTCCCCCATCACACCTGTATGTGGTTGCATTCCCTGCATTCAGATGCTTAGAGGTAACTACAGTTCTGATCATACTCGTCATTGAAAGAATTTAAAACAAAGGAAGTTTATAAACTTTTCTATTCATCCACGCCGTAAATGGTGAGGCTTTCAGTTGTAAAGCTATAGGAGGTAGTGAAAATATGTAGGGTGTTGTTAGTGGGTTAAGTTGAGAAGTACCTAGATACAGCTAAGTACTATCTTGGGGAAGTTCTTAAGCTTCTTGATCGTGGAGGTCCTACGCGGACTTTTGATGATGGAGTAAATGTGTATAGGGAAGAGGGTACAGGGTTATGTGAAAGTGCTACTATATCAGCTAACTTCACCATATCACGTAGTGCTTGGTATAGGATTGAGGATGCTGTTAACCACCTCAAGTCTCTTGGCTACAACGTAACAGTTGATGATTTACATGACTTAACTATACAGATAAGGTTCTTTATTTGGAGGACTTGGGGTAGATAGCTCTGCAGATGAGGGGATGAGAACACGACCCAATGCAGAGAACCCCGAGACAAAACAATGTATCTACATACAGCTAGCTACAGATAATTGTCCCAGGGAAACCCTCTGGATAGTTTATAACAGAGCTATGCTTGGCTCTACCTATGTTGTGTTTCAAGGTTTTTGTCTGTGTTACGGAGTAGCAAACCTCATTAGTGCTTGTACTACTAGTGTTGCTAGTACTGATATCGTTAATGCCCATGAAACTTTTGTTACATAATCAATTCTCCTATCTAGCGAATCTATTCTTTTATCTAATGTATCTATCCTCTTGTCTAATGCATCTATTCTTTTATCTAGATCACCGATTCTATCAACTAGTTGTGTAAATGCTCCTTCAAGTTTTGAGATTCTCTCCCTAAGCTCAGTGATATATGTGTACATCTCTTTCCTGAGAACTTCGATCCTCTCCTCAAGTCTAGCAAACTCTTCCTTTGTTTCTGTCCTAATTTTCTCGATATCTTCCCCAGTAGCTATCCTAATTTTCTCGATATCTTCTCTAGTAGCAACCCTAATCTTCTCAATCTCATCTCTAAGTTTTGCAACATCATCCTTGGTAGCAACATCTCTAAGGACAGCATTTATAATAGCAAGTCTTGCATTAGGTTCTGTAAGTACTTCAGGTACAAGAAGCTTAGCTAACCTCCTCCTAGCATTCTCATCAGCTTCGAAAAGCTTAACAATATCCTCAGCAGTAACAGAGCTCACAAAACACCCCTCAAAAACAACAAGTTTTAAAGAGTTAAAAACTCTTTAGAGAAATACCCCCGGTAACTGTACCCTGTATTTACTGCTCAATCTCTAAACCTTCCTGAGCTCTTCAGAGTCTCTTGCTGTTGCAATAACCTTGTCCTTCTCAAGCACTAGCATGAATATCAGTGTAGAGCTTTAGCTTGTTAGTCAACCTCTTGATCTTATTCTTCTCACAAGATCTACTCTATCAGATAACTGCATGAATACATCCTCAACCTTGCGATACCCTCTTTAGTAAAAATTTCAAATTTTTCTATCTCCACAAGTTCTTCTCTAAACCTTGTAGAAAGAAGTATTGTTCGCTTATTTTGTTGTGAAGAATATGAAGAGAAAATGTAGAAACTTGATAAAGTATCTACTGTATATGTATATCCTCTAAAGCTTAGAGATATAGCTAAAGCTGGGGAAGAATTCATCGAGCTACTCTACTCTGAGAAAGAGGTGTTCGCAATAGTTAGGGAATTCGAGGAACTTCGTAGAGAGCTAAAGTGGGAACTCTGAATCTATGCAGTATATAGAGGGAAAGAAATGGGGTTAGTAGTTTAAACATGTTTAACCTTATGCAAGTTTAGATTTTATGAACTTTACAAACCTTTTTATTGCATAGTAAGCTCCTGCTATTATTGTTGCTATGAATGCTATACCTATAGCTAGAGCTACAAGGTCTACCTCCCCACTCTTCGTTATACTCGTTATCGTTGTGGTCAAGGTTTCTGTAACTGTTTTCTCAACTGTTGATGTGTAGGGAGCAGTAATTCTGTACTCCAAGGTCTTGGTAACAATCTTCTCCATGGTTTCGGTCGCAAACACTTTCCTCTCCACAGTTTCCATCTTCTCCACCGTTACTGTCTTTGTCGTGGTTTCCCTCAGAATCTCTGTTCGCATTACTGTTTTCTCAGTAGTTATGGTCTTTGTTCTCGTAATTGTTATTGGAAGTGTTGTAGTTGTTGTTAATGGTACAAATGTTGTTATTGTTGTTGGGCTAGTAATAACTATTGTGTATGGACTTGTAATAATTTGCATCACTGTAGAAATGATGGTTGTTGGTATGGTCATGGTTTCGGTTACGATCTTGGTGGCAGTTGCTGAGGTTATTATTGTGTAGGTGTGGGTATAGGTTGTAGGTGTTGTTATGGTGTAGATAATGGTTGTTGTAGTAGGTATTGTTGTGGTTCGTGTTATTGTTGTGGGGGATACAGATGTGTAGGTGTATGTTACTGTAGTAGTTGTTGGTGTTGTTGTAGTTAATGTAATTGTTGCTGTGGTTGTCGATATCTTGATCTCTGTATAGGTTGTTGTGGTGGTAGTGGTTGTCGTCATTGTTATTGTTGCTACTGGTTCTTGTTCTGGGTAGTAGATGTAAAGTTTCCATGTGTATGGATTGAACTCGTTAACATAGTCGCTTATCACTGTGTAGCCGTTGTCAATAAGCCACTTGTTAACGTTTAGAAGATGGGTCTTGTTGTACCTTACATAGACAAGCACTACAAGTCTACCGTACTTATCGGTAACGTAGTAATCGTCTACATCTAGGTAAACCAGTTTATAGAGGATAAGCTTCTTCAGAACTTCTTTAGCATCGTAGTACCCTGGTTCACCGTATTCAGGTGCATCTATATCAGCTAACCTAGTCCTTATCCCGGGCTGGCAGTCAAACGTATCCCCATCAACAACATAGCTAGCGTAGCAGATAACATCGATCTCAAGCTCTTGAACATAAACATAGAATCTCTGCGTAGTATTAACAAGAAGTGTTGATACCAATACAGAGATAACCAAGGTTATAACCAGGATACGTCTAACCACCATACCTAGCAACACCTAGCAGAAGACAGTATCTTAATAACTAAAAACTTTTCAAGAAGTAACCAAATTAAGGACTATCCCAATGGATTAACATACGAAGAGAAGAATTGCTGAACCATTAATAAAAGCTCATCATCTTAAGCATTGCCTTAACTTTATTGATGCATTGTACAGCTATGCAAACGCTTTTCAAGGCTCTATATACACTTTTTATGCTACTCCACACTATATGGTGTTGTAAAGAGCTAAATCTTTTGGATGTGCTTGTAGTGGTGGTTTTGTGGTGGAGGTAGCTATTCAACAGATTCGTGTAGCGACTACGTTTATGCTTGACCCTGATATTGTTCTGCTTTTAACGCACTTATCTAGGAAGGGATATGCAACTGCTTTTGCAAGACCTGGTCTTGGAGGTGCCTCTATAACCTCTATTATACCACCAAATGTTATTGCTATTAAGGGTAACATTAGGGTTGACTATGATTTTGGTAGGAGGAGTCTAGGTATAGAAGGTTTGGATGCACGAGAAGTTGCTCTATCTTTTCAAGATGTGTGGGAAGTTCTTAGAAATCTTGGTATAGATATTCAGAAAGCGTTGATACCATGCGAAGCAATAGTGATAGCATCTGTATCTCTAAGCCCTAAATTCAGTAGTAATAGGGTTGAGGTTCTGGATCTGCTGGGGCACAATCTTAGAATTGTTGAAGCAGGTTTTGCTCTTGAGGACGGAGATCCAGCATCACCTACTAGATGGCTTCACATAAGAATAGTACCAGTATATAGCTCGTATAGACCTGGTGAGAAGGAGAATCTCTACAGGATCGAGGTTGTTTATAGGGATGAGAAGGAGAAGGTATTGAGATTTATAGAGAATGTAGGTGATGTCCTTAAAAAGCTTCTTGAGAGGGTGTAGGGAATGAGTTTCAATAGCCAACAATATCTGGAGCTAAGCTATGCAATACCAACATCATCAACGTATAGTAGTGTTGTAGAGAGGGGTGTAGAGCCTGTATCAAGACTTCCTGAAAACATTACTGTCTCCACAGTTTCCTACACATCAACTCCTCAAGAAAGTTCCTCACAGAGACTATTGGAGGAGCTACACCCGGGTATACGCAGCGTAATAGCTAGTATTGTTGGAAAAGATGTTCTACGCAACATTATGGTCTATAACGATCCTAATTATGGGTATGTGATAAGGCTTGTTGTCGACTTGGATGCTAAGCAAGCTCTTGAGCTATGGCAGAAGCTTGTTGAGGTCTTCCCCTATAAAAGATTTGGCATCGTTATAGGTGTTAAGTGGATAGGTAGAAACAATGTCTTAGAGGATGAACTCGTTGATTACATAGTTAAGATAATGCATAGCGCAGGTCTTAGACTAGTTGCTAGAAAGCCTCTGAGTATTGTGGAGGAGATGCTTGAGGAGCGGGAAAAGAGGTAATGGCGTATCTAGATACAAACGTTATTATTGGTTACTGCTTTCCACAAGATAGAAATTATCCTAATGCTGTACGCCTCATGAAGAAGTTGCGAGAGCTAGGTATTGAAAGATTTTACAGCTCTCCCCTAACACTTGTTGAGCTCTACTCATACATATCGAGAAATATAGATTCTATTGAGCTTCCACCAGAGCTCAGAGAACTTGTACCAACCAAAACGCTTAAAGTACGCATAATTGTGAAAGCTTGCGCCTCAGAACTTCCACAGCCAGTGACATTCATTTCAGATACAGAAGGCTTACTAGATGTAGAGGCTATATATGGAGTAGCTAACATAAAGATGTTTCACAAATTCGCTAAGGCACTAAAGCTTGCTCCTGAACTACAGATACCTACACTTGATCTTCTACACCTAATCTACGCTAAACAGGTACTTGATCATGTCAAGTACTTTGCAACGCTCGACACAGCAATAATAAAGAAAGCAGAGGTTATAGAGAAGGTGCTAGGGGTCAAGGTTATAGGTGTGTTACCTACTCCAAGCCTTGAGCTCCAATCCTCACAACTCTCATTAACTACGTAACTACAGCTACAATCTTTACTAACCCTAGCTAAGAAGATGTGCAAAGGAGTGTAGATGGCGTTCTCAACAGTTCCTAAACCTTTAAAGATTTGAAACCCCTTTTTTAAGGAATATCTTAACAGACTTTTGTTTGCTTTCTATTGGAGTTTGTCTTTGGCAAGGCAGTTGTATTGCTACAGAGATAAGGATTTATTTTTGGTAAGAGTCTTAAGGTTATGGTTGTGTTGGTGAGTATGGGTTGAGGATCATTATTGAAAATTTCAAGAGTTTAAAACGTATTGAGATGGAGTTAGCTGATGTAACTGTTCTTATAGGCCCTCCAGCTTCTGGGAAATCAAATATTCTTGATGCAATAGCTTTTGCAGGTTACTTTCACAGGTTTCATGTTTTAGCCGAAGAGTACGGAAACAATGCTTACTTTTTAGAACCGTTAATGAGTATTGCAAGGTTTTCTAATCCGCGAAACATATTCCCATTCTACGATATTAGCCAAGATATTGTAATTAGTGTTACGGGCGAAGCTAATGTGAGGTGCATTGCTAAGTTTGAGCGTGGCTCTGTGAAGGTGTATGTAAATGATGTTGAGGTTCCATGGAACATTGGTACATCTCCAGCTGTTGTGAGAACAGATGTTGTTGACGCTGTTAAGAGTGCTAATGCGTTGTTTGAGGCTAGGCTCTACAGCTATGACAGGTATGGGCTGGGGATTTAAGGCTGTAGCACAACACTATGTGGATTTAGCTACATAGTCTCGAATGCCGTTTACGCCAGACAGTACCCAGTAAACATCTTGAGCGACCTAGGTCAAAACGCAACACACATACTTCTGCAAAGCCCTTATATTGTGTCAGGCATTAATAGGAAGTTTGCTGAAGGGTTTAACGAGAAGGTTAAGATACATGTCCTTAGGTCTGGAGAGATAAAAATATTTGAAATGTTTGATGATAAAGAGTACGAAATGCCCTACGATGCCCTCCCCGACGGTATACTAAGAGCTTTGTACATACTGCTAGCACTAAGCTCAGCTATAAACTACGCTAAGGTTCATGGACTTGAGAAGAGGCTTGCCATACTATTGGAGGAGCCAGAGACACACGCATTTCTCTTTCTCCTCAGGCTACTAATAAACTACATTAAGAGAGCTTCGCAGAAGATATACATTGTGATATCCACACATAATCCATTGCTAGCCACAGCTCTACGAGATGAGGTAAAGAACTTCAAGGCATACTATGTGTATAGAGATGAGAACGGCTACACGAATATAGCTGAGCTAGACATGGATAAAATGGCTAAGGATCTAATAACGTTTGAAGACATAATGAGTAAAAACCCTAACGATGTTTTAAGGGAGTATGTCTTAAAGAGGTTGTAGAAGGTGAGGATAGCGTTTATTATGGCCGAATGCTATGCAAATTATTGCTTTGCACAGTATATTTTTACAGTTTAGCGAGCTAAGGAGCTATGTTAGTGGTACTCCTATACATAAGCATGAGTATGGACGTGATGAGCTATTGCGACTTGCGAAAAAGAATGTTGCAGATGGTCGAGTTAGAGAAGGAGAAATTCAACTTTTAGTAATAGATTATGAGGAATCAGAGCGAGCAAGGAGAGTAATTAAAAATCATTTTGATATGCATAATGCTATTAAGATTGGTACTGCGCCTATATACTTAGCTTTATCGAATAGGTTGAGATCTATAGCTATAGTTTTTGATTCAAATATTGAGGAGTTTTTGTGTAGGGTTACCGGAAGGTACTGTGATGATTATAGCAGAGAAAGTATTAAGCATGGAGATGCTGAAAGGGTTTGCAGAATTCTTCAAAAGGATTTTGAGGACATTCAAGGAGTGTTTCATGAAGTGGTGAAGAAGCTAAAGAATGTTTTAAGCGAGTTAAGATAGTTGTTCCATTTGTATGAGGTGAGGCTAGTGAGTTGTGCTGATATTGGGGATGTAAAGCTGGGTAAGCATGCTATTGTAGGTTTTGGTGGGCTCAAGTATAGGGTTCTATTCTATCGTTTTGGGTATTCACCTCATTATGCGGAGCACGTTATTGATCCTCTCGATGGTAGGGAGAAGCTCATTCTCGCCATTCCGCATACAACGCCTAATGCAGGTAAAGTAGTTATCTATGATATTGAAAACGATGTTGTTGAGTGGGAGGTGAACTTAGCGAAGTTAGGTGATCGGGTTAGGTCAAATCCTCACGTAGCTCACATAATTGTTGATGAGGACTTCATGAACCCTGTTACTGGTTCTTGGGCACAGGTAATGGATAAAATAAGGGCTAGTCCAGGCGATATAATAGCTCCAGCTCCAGATAACACATGGGTTGTTATTGACAGAAGGACTAAGAATGTGAAGTTTAAGCTTAAACCTGTATTCAATGCTAGTTGGATTCACGATGTACTTCCCTCTACCTCTGGAGATGGGCTTATAGTGACAGACTATGGTGTAGGGTTATTTAAGATTGATTTTGACGGCACCGTTAAGTGGGGTCCAATAATTGGGAAAAGCTCTGCTAAACTTAGCAGAGTGTTTCACGCTGTTAGAGAGGGTCATGAACCTAGTTTTGGAGGAGACTACATAGCTGTTGCGAATAGGGATACCTCTGGAGTCTATGAGGTAAGCGATGAGGGGTCTATTACATGGTTCTGCGGATCAAATCCAGGAGCAATAAATGTTTTCTGGTCCTTCACACCGCACTCAGCCTTTAGACTAGGGCTTGCAGAAAGGGGTGGAAGCTTAACTATAGTTGGTTTAGAGGCTGGTGGAGGTATTGTAGCTATTGACAAGGATTGTAGACCTAGATGGGGCATAGTAAAGCCCTACAGCTTGATTCCAACGTGGATCTATAGACCCACAAGCTTTGGACTTATGGAGACAACGCATGTCTTTCCAACACTTAGGGGAACGATAGGGTTTGTTGATTGGAGCGGGAGATACGGTTCAATAGTTGGTGAAGTACTTGAGATCCCGTATCACCAAACACTATGGTTCATCTTAGCACATGACCATGACCCAGGTGATGATGGTACCTGGTATGATCCGCCACTAGAGGTTAGCGAGTGGAGAGAAGTGAAACTAATCTTCATAAACATAGGGAATAACAGCCTTGATTACTCAGTATATGTAACAAACATGCCATTCCTAAACCCATTTGACTGGCCTACACATTGGAAGAAGCTTAGAGATGGAAAGGTTGATGCGGGAAGTATTGAAGAAGTTGATGCTAGTGGCTATGTAGCTATCAGGGTATTTGGCAAGAGAACAGTTCTTCATGCCGCGTCACAGTGGAAAGTAATTGTTGTGCTTAGAAGATGATGCAGATACATAAAAAGGTTGAGGGTGCTTCATGTGTTCACGAACTTTACTTTAGCTCATCAATACCCCGAAGCTTTAGCTCCCTACAACACTCTGTACATAGCTTATTATACATCACATACAAGCACTGATATAGCGTCTGTAACGGGTTTCACTCCCCTAGTATCTCTCGTTATGTGTGTTAAGATGTTGCGTGATGTTTGTGATGCTGAAGTATTGAGCTTCCTAATCTCTAGACCCGAGACACTGATCGATTTTATTAGGCTCACAATCACCGTCCATAGCTATCTAAATGGTTTAGGACTTAGGAGACTTGAGGACTACGTGATAGAGCTGTCTATGTGGGTTGATGTAGAGGTTGAGGATTGGCGCAAAGCACAGATAGTTGTTAAGCTTCGTGATAGTGGTATTAGCAAGATTAACGAGAAGGGGTTGGAGGAGTTCAAGCTCTTAGAGAACATACTTAGAATTGTCTCAGAGCTTGTCTCTCAAGAAATCTTAGCGGAAATCCTTATCTCGGTTGAGTGACATTGCAGAACCATGTGTTTAGCCCAATAGATTTTCATCGTTTTGCCACCTTCCTAGCTCAGCAACTTTCACATATACCATCGGATCTTGAGCAAGCAACTATTGGAACTTGTATTAGCAGAGCTTACTACGCCTCATTCCTCCTAATTCGAGACCTTATACTGTTAAGATATGAAAATATGTTGTCACAGGATCTAAAGCGTGTGATTAGGACTAATAAAGCTCATAGGGTTGTAGCCCAGTATACTTGAACTCGCAAATCCTGTACATGCTCAATACTTTATGAATCTAAGGAAGTCAAGGAATAGAGCAGATTATGAAACTAGAGAAAGTTTAGTGCATAGAGATTTGGTCAAAGCTCTAAAGCTGGCAGAGGCAATAATTAATAATGTAAATAGTATTGCTAGTAAAATTGAACTAAATATTCTAATCAAATCATTTCAAGATCCGGAAAACAGGGCATAGCTATGAGTACCAAGATTACGATCCATATCTATGGTCACTCTGTAGCAAGTTATGTAACATTCACATCAAAATTCTTAGATGCTAAGCAATATATGTTAGGATCTTTTGAAGACTATACCACTTCTTCAACTCTCTATACGCTATCACTTCAAGAAGCATTACTAATTACTGAAGCTAAGTTTTTCAGCAACTTAATATGCATCGACATCAGTACTCATTTCTGGTGAAGAGCCTGTTAAGTGTATCGATATTCACATGAGTTACTGTGAGTTGTTTAGGGGTGGGAAAGGTAGGGTATGGGTGATGATGACAACATGTTTGGCGGGGCTATACAATTGTTGGCTATGGATCTTGATCTAGATGTTTAAGTGTCTCAACATATTTTCTAAAGTCATGATCTTCAAGAAGCTTGCGCACGTCAATGTCTTTTGCCCATTCGCTTAGGTGCTCCTTCTTATAATCCCTAACACTCCTTAGTTTCCTAAGCTCATGCTCTGGATCTTGTCTGCACCTAGTCTTGTCCCCTCCAAGCCCTATACAAAGCCAAGTCTCATGCCTGGTGTCAGCAAAGGCAGTA
>Ga0080004_1187580_pt1 | contig 10443 bp, 9 predicted proteins | sample WasSprMetagenome_FD_69207 | JGI IMG/M metagenome (GOLD analysis project Ga0080004, IMG submission 69207) | Sulfidic aquatic microbial communities from Washburn Spring, Yellowstone National Park, USA - WS (SPADES assembly) (version 2) | ecosystem: Environmental > Aquatic > Thermal springs > Hot...
GTTAGGGTCTTAAGTAAGAGGGATGAAGTTGGAAGGACGGGAACATTTCTCAAACTCAATGTTCCAAGAGAAGAGAATGTGGAAAAATTTGTTAGAGACAAGGCTTCATCAAATTGGATGCTCAGAAAGGTAATAGAGGAAAGGGGATATTTTTAGACTTGCGCTGTCTTATACATGAATACTTCTGTAAGATAAAAAGATCAAAAATAAGATTTAATGTATTCATTGCTCGCAATATAATTTTATGGAAATTAGGTCGTGTCAAACACTATAAAGACTGCATTCTACTACTGAGGAAAAAAGATTTATAAACTTGTTTTCTTTAATTAGAGGCTATGTATCGCAGGTCTAGGCGTTTAAAAGCAATTTCCAGAAGTCTTTTAATAACTGCTGTCGTTGTCATCATCGTAGTGGCCGCCATTATAGCATATCTCGCATTACCGCCTACAAAGACAACCACATCTCCAACTACTTCCGTAACATCAACAACTACTACAACTACAACAACCACATCACCCTCTGCTAAAACCTTAAAACTATGGATACAGGCTTATGCTTCACCCATAGATCGCCAAAAATGGGAACAAGTTTACAAAGAGTTTGAGGAGAAGACTGGAATAAAGGTTCAAGTTTCAGAATTTAGTGCAGCAGATCTCGTTGCAAAGTTTACGGCTGTGCTAGAATCTGGTGTTCCAGAAACCTATCCAGATCTTTATGCATGGTCAACAACATTTAACGTCATGTGGGCTTCAAAGGGACAACTTGAGCCTTTGGATGACATTGTCGATTGGTTATACAAAAATTGGGGAAATGATATTGTGGACCAAAACTTCCAAATGTGCAAGTGGATAGGTCCAGATGGTAATAGGAGATACTATGCGGTTTCAGTAGGTTTTGTAACGCAGTCCCTTTTCGTTAGACAAGATATTCTTGAAAAAGCCGGTTTAACATTAGATGATCTGAGCACTTTCGATAGGTTCAACAGATCACTATATATATTGAGGGACAAGCTAAAAGAAATGAACCTGAACATGTTCCCATTAGACATTCAAGTTTCTGCTGTAGCACCTACCGATGGGACCTACGACTATTGGCTTATTTGGAGACTCTTCTCCGGCGTAGAGCCTGTGGATGCCTCTGGAAAAATATATGTTAATGATACTCAAGCACATTTTGATGCACATGCCAAAGCAACTGCCCTATTATCAAAATGGTATAAGGATGGAATCATTTCAAAAGCTGCTCTAACAGAGGCGGAAGTAGATAATAATGTGAACTTCCTAACAGGAAGAAGTGTAATGACACCAAACGGCGTAGCAAGCATATACGTGCAGGCTAAGGCTCAGCACCCTGAATGGAAAATAGCTGTTATACCCTTTCCTGAAAACCCTGCAAGCGGTGCGAGCAAAACTGTTATTACAGAAATAAGACCCTATCTGATACCAGCCGGTTTACCCTCCTCACGTCTTGAAAATGCTAAAGCATTTCTTAAATTTATCTTGAACAGAACAAACTATGAAAAATGGTTTGGAACACAGGGTGGATTTGGATGGCTTGATGCACCATTTTACAAGAGTTTATTGGACAAAGAGCCGTATCTAACTGACCCTGTGTGGAAGGGTGTAAGAGAAGGAGTGCTTCACGGGACGATGGATCCAGCGACAATACGACCCTCGTTCTCTCAACTTCATGCAAGGTCGTTCTTCATGCTTACCGCAAGCAAAGTTATGCTGGATGTAATGACACCCCAAGAGGCGGCCCAAGCAATTGTAAAGGAAATCTATAGTGCGGTGGCATCCTATGATAAAGGGTTTAAGGCATAAACTCTCCTATTATTTTTTTGCAATACTCCCAGTACTATTGGTTTTTGTAGCATTACTTGCTTTCCCCCTAGTTTATGAGTTTATACTGGCTTTTCAGACATTTGGCGGAGAGCTTACTCTAAAAAATGTTATATATGTGATCCAAGACCCACTTTATAGGGCTTCTCTCCTTCGTCTAATAATATATATTACTGTAGACATTTCAATAAAGTTTGGCTTAGGTCTCATTACAGCAGTTAGTCTAAGACAGATTAAGGGGTATAAGATAATTTGGGGGCTCCTTCTTCTTCCTTGGACCATCCCGTTGGTTCCGTCACTTTTTATATGGTATTGTTTGTATCATCCTGAATGGGGTACAATAAACTACTTCCTCACCTCGACTGGCCTTACAAAAGGGCCTATAATGTTTTTAGGTGACCCCAACATTGCACTTTATTCCATTATATGGGCTCATGCCTGGAGGTTCACCCCATTATGGACTACGACATTGCTGGCCGGCCTATATGGGATTCCAGAAGAATACTATGAAAGTGCTAAAGTTGATGGTGCAACACCATTTAGGACATTTATAAGAATAACACTTCCCATGATAAAAAAGTTTTTGCTAATGAATGCAGTCTTATCACTAATTTGGACAGCCGGTGACTTTGCAAGTGTATGGATTCTGACCAGGGGTGGACCAGCTGATTCAACACATATAGTCGGATCTTATGCATATTGGTTTATGCTAGCACAGGGGAACTTTAATATTGCCGCAGCAGCACTTGTCTGTGCTTTACCGTTAATAATCTTGCTTATGGTCATTTTCATGAAGATTATGGCGTGGAGGCGGTAGGCTTGCGTGAGATAAAGCCCGAGGATGTCTCAAAACTTCTAGCCTATTCATATATCCTGTTCTTTAGCGTCCTAATGCTTTATCCGATATATTGGGCGTTCAGTGGCGCTTTCAAAAGTGATGTTGAAATATTTGATCCAACTAAAATTTTTCCGAGTAAACTCTCATTTTCAGCGTTTCTACCTCCGTCATTTCAAATGCTGTACTATACTTGGATAGGTAATAGTATGTTGGTTGCTTCAACTGCAACACTTATTACTGTTCTAATTAGTGTTCCAGCTGGTCATGCACTGGCACGAGCGCGCGGCCGTTTCTATAGAACACTTTCTACTGTGCTTATACTGGCCTACCTTTTTCCAGCATACTTTTTGATCGTTGGCTTTGTCAGATTACTTTCATTATGGGGATTGATAAACACGCATGTAGGTCTAATATTAGTGTATGTGGCATTTAATACACCTTATGTTACATATCTTGTCTATTCTTACATGTTTGCTATCCCCACAGAACTGGAAGAAGCACTTCTCATTGATGGCTATAGTAAATGGCGTATTTTAACAAAAATAATATTCCCGTTGTCCTTTCCAATAATAATTACAGGTGCTCTGTGGACATTCATGTGGTCTTGGAACGAAGTAATCTACGCTTTAGTTGTTTTAAGTTCGCCAAATCTTTTAACCGCCCCCATAGGCTTGGCTACACTTCAGCCTGGAGAAAGCATAATTCCTTGGAGCACGTTTTGGGCCTTCTCTTTACTCTACTCCATACCACCATTGATAGTCTTCTACGCTTTACAAAAATACTATATTTCAGGCCTCATGAGAGGCGCAGTTAAGGCAGCCTAACCCTTTATTTCTTTTTCACTACATATTTTTTAAAAAAAATTATAGTTTAAAATAAAATTTATATATCTTGTCTCGTAAATTATTGTGATGCCAATTTGAAGGCTGTTGTTAAAGAAAAAGTTGGAGAAAATGGAACCCTCTTAAAAGATATAGAAGTACCAAAGATAGGTGAAGATGAAGTTCTAATAAGAGTTAAAGCGTGTGGTGTGGGTGCTGGAGATTATAAGCTTTACAGAGATGACCCTTACATCCTCAATATGGCCCACCTTCCGGTTGTTCTTGGACTAGAGAATGCGGGTGTAATTGAAGAAGTTGGAAAAAATGTAAGGAATTGGCTTCCAGGCGACAGAGTCGTTTGCGACGGCTACATAAGAACATGTGGTGTTTGCCAATATTGTAGAAGCGGATACTATATAATGTGCAGGGATATCCTGTGGCTTGGGCGAAGCGTGGATGGTGCGATGGCCGAATACTTTAAGGCGCCAGCCAAAACATTACATAGAATTCCGGATAATATTTCATTCGAACAGGCTGTTGTTGTTGAAGATGCGAGTGTGGTATATAATGCACTTTTTCAAAGATATACGTTAAGGCCAAGTTGTAATGCGGTTGTACTCGGCCCAGGCACTATAGGATTAATAGGACTGCAGATGCTAAAATTTGCTGGAGCGAGAAAGGTTCTAGTGGCAGGTCTCTCTTTAGATAGGAACAGACTTGATATGGCGGAAAGGTTGGGTGCCGACTTGACTGTGGAAGTTGATAGAGAAGACTTGAAGAAGATTGTTGGAGAATTCTTTGGACAAGACGGTGTAGACCTTGTTTTGGAGGCTTCAGGAGCACCTAATGCTATAGGCGTTAGTGCTGAGTTGGTTAAACGAGATGGAGCTATTATTGCTATTGGGATACCTCCTCCAGAAGAACATGTCATATTCCCTTGGAGAGCACTGGTAACTAATTCAGTAAAGGTTTATGGCACGTTTGGTGCTACAGCGACTTCTTGGGATGAAACCTTTAAAATGTTTTCAAGTAAGAAAATAAATTTAGATTTTATAGTTGACAAGAAATATTCTATTGGAAAATGGGAAGAGGCCTTTGACGCTTTTTCGAGAAGGGAGTGCATGAAACCTTTAATTATACCCTAATCTTACTCATAGGTTCGAATATAGTAAACAGACCATAAGATTGGAAAGAATAGAAGTATTTTTCTTTAACTTTTTTGCTTAACTGCCATTTTTACGGCTTCAGCAACATGTTTGGCACTTAAGCCATATGCTTGCTTCAATTCTTCGACAGTTCCGGATTGCCCAAATTCGTCTTTTACACCGACTCTTTTCACCGGCACAGGATAGTTTTCGCAGACGATCTCCGCGACAGCCCCTCCTAGTCCTCCAATGATGTTTGCGTCTTCAACTGTAACTATTGCACCCGTTTTCTTCGCAGCATCTATGATCGTGTTTTCATCTAAAGGTTTTATTGTGTGAACGTCAAACACCTGTGCTTCAATTCCCTCTTTAGATAGGATGTTTGCTGCTAGCAGGGATTCAGATACAAGCATTCCGGTAGAAAATATTGTTACATCTCCTCCTTCTCTGAGCAACGTGGGCTTTCCAACTTTGAAGGGATAATTTTCGTCCTTGTATATTATTGGAGTTGGAGGGTTGGCTAGTCTTAAAGTTACAGGCCCAGAATGTTCGACAGCAGCTTTCACAACCCTTTTAGTTTCAACAGCGTCTGCTGGAGACATTATCATTAGGTTAGGTATAGCCCTTAATGCAGCAATATCTTCTATGACTTGATGGGAACCACCCATGAATGGCCATAACATTCCTGAATTGCAAAGGACTATTTTAACGTTAAGCATATCGAATGCAACATTTTGCCTTATTTGATTATAAGCTCTTCCTACAGCAAATATTCCGTGGCAGTGTGTGAAAGGAATTTTGCCACATGCAGCGAGTCCTGCTGCGGCTGTTATCATATTGGCTTCCGCAATACCAAAATCAAATATTCTAGAAGGATATTCTTTTCTAAAGAATTCGCCCGCAATGTCTGATGGAAAGTCCGCGTAAAGTAGTACAATCTTATCGTTTTGTCTTGCAAGCTCTATAATGGCTTCATTGTACGCCTGATACATTGTCTTGAGCTCGTTCAAGGATTCTCTAACATACTCTTTTATCATTCTTACTCACCCAAAATCTTCAAGGCTTCAGAATACATTTCATCTGTAACCTTCACAAAGTGTAGGTTCTTTCCCTCAAACGAGGGCACACCCTTTCCCTTTATAGTGTGGCATATGATTGCATGAGGTTGTCCTTTGACGTTTCCAACTTCGTCTAGTGTGTCAAGCAGTTGTTCAATGTTATGTCCATCTACTTCCATGACATGCCATCCGAAGGCCTTCCACTTTTCACTTAAAGGTTCAAGTCTTATCTTTTTAGAAACTTCTCCTGTCGACTGGAACTTGTTATGATCAACAAGTGCTATCAGATTATCTAGCTTAAAATGAGCAGCACTTAACACAGCCTCCCAAACTTGTCCTTCATCACATTCTCCATCTCCAATAATGCAGTATACTTTATAGTCTAATCCATCAATTTTTGCAGCTAAAGCTTCTCCAACGGCAAAAGATAGACCTTCTCCAAGAGAACCGCCCGAATATTCTACACCAGGAACAGTCCTCCTATCAGTATGCGCTTGTAGAATTGCTCCAAATTTACCGTATCTCAAAAACTCTTCCTTTGGAAAATAGCCTGATTCGCCAAGAGCAGCATAAACCATTTCACAACAGTGCGCCTTAGATACTATAAGCCTATCTCTTTCCATCCATCTTGGATTCCTTGGATCATGCTTCATTTGGTGAAAGTAAAGCACTGTCACGATTTCAGCTTCCGAAAATGAGCCACCAAGCCATCCAATCCCTGAACTTCTTATCATTTCCAAAGTGTATCTTCTAAGACGCTTAGCCTTCTCTTCTAAAAATCTTATAAGATTTTTATCATGAACCATGATGCTTCTTCCTCATCAACTTGCATATAAAAATCTTTTGATAAACACTTTTATAATACCTTTACGCATACCAATAAGCGTATGGAAAATGACTGAAAATGAAGTGAAAATGGGAATAGGCCCACCACTCCCTCTAAGGAAATTACCTGACCCCCCAGCGTTAACACTTAAAGAATACTTTAGATGGTGTGGTCCTGCATTGATCCTAGGTTCCCTAGGAATAGGAGGTTTTGAAGCATACCACGCCGCCTATGTCGCAAACCAAGGTTTTATTGGAATATTTTGGCTATATCTTGTTTCAACATTTTTTCAAGTTCTGATAAATAGAGAGGTTGGTCGATGGACTATGGCTACAGGTGAAACACTCACACAAGGCGTGTCCAGGCTGAAACCAAAATTCTTTTGGCCTATACTTACAACATTTTGGGTTTCATTTTACCTTTGGCCAGCTTGGATAACAGGTGCTGCCGCAGCCGTAGCCGCCTTAACAGGTTTATTTGATTGGATAATATGGAGTGCAATGGTATTGATTGTAACACTTTTAATGTTCTATCTTAGTCCAAAAGTGTATTCGATGATCGAAAAAGTTATTGAAGTAATCTTTTTTATCGGCGTTATTGGCATTATAGCTTTTTCTTCGCTGGGCGCTTCTGCAACGTCCTTTTCAGAAACTGTAAAGGGGTGGCTAATTCCAATGATACCTGCTGGTATTACTTGGTCTGTGATAGGCCCCTTCTTACTTCAGCCCGGCGGCGGTCCAGTAAATTACTTCCATACCTATTGGATTAGAGAAAGGGGAATGGGAATGGGTGCTTATATTGGGAAGGTTACAGGTCTTGTGGCTAAGCCAGAAGAGATTGCAACTTTCGGTTGCACCTTTGATACCAAAGACCCAAATGAAATTAGAAAATGGAAGGGCTGGATGAGGTTAAATACTGTGACCCTAATTGTATTCATGGCTTTAGCCTCAATCTCTGTAACATTCTTTGTCTCACTTCTAGGTGTGGCTGCACGTGAGAAGGGCATAGCTGCACCCTCTGGTTGGAAGGTCGCTGTCGTGATCGCTGATCTGCTTGGCAAAATATATGGGCCAATAGTATACGTTATGTTACTCTTTGTAGTCTTCATAGGTTTATTTGACACGCAGTTCGGTTTCTATGATGCTATCGCTCGAACGTTTGCGGACACAGTATGGGTGAATTTTAAAAAGTTTGCTGCAAGAAGAAGCTACAGATTCTGGTATTTTCTCTTTTTAACAGTGGGATCGATTGTGTGCCTGGCAGTTGTACCATTGGGTACACCATACATTATATGGCTTGTTGTAAACTGGATCGCCTATGTTATCCAAATAGTATGTACTGTTCCAATGCTTTACTTAAACTTCAAATTCCTTCCTAAAGAAATACGTCCTAGTTTGTGGACAATCGCTTTACTCGTAGCTTTTCAAGTAGTGTTAGCAGCTGGGTTTATTCTGTGGGGTATGGAAATGTTCAGAGCCTAAATACTTTATCTACCTTTCCTTTTTTTTTAAGTTGGCTTAAAAGATTCTTTATAAAGTTTATAAATATATGACAAGAATATTTGAATACGGTGAATTATTTTTGAAGGCTATCATAATTAAAAAGCCTTTTGAAATTTCAGTAGAAGACATTAGTATGCCGGAGATTGGTCAAGGTGAACTTTTGATAAAGGTAAAAGCCGTTGGAATATGCGCTTCGGAAGTTCACGCTTTTCAGGGTACACATCCTTTCAGAATTCCACCTATCGTATCTGGGCATGAATTTTCAGGAGAAGTTGTGAAAGTTGGTGATAGTGTCAGCAATTTCATGGTGGGAGACAGGGTTACAGTCTTTCCGATAATCACATGTGGTTCTTGTGAATACTGTCTTTCAGGCAAGAATAATTTATGTGATGAGAGAAAAGTTCTCGGTACAGCCCAATGGCCAGGCCCCTTCGGCGAATACGTTAAAGCACCACATACTGTTGTATACAAAATTCCTGACGACATCACATTTGATGAAGGTGCATTGATTGAGCCTCTAGCAGTCGGTCTTCATACCTTTAGAAGGGCTAATATTGAGCAAGGACAGGCGATAGCAATTTTTGGATCTGGCGCGATAGGACTATCTACTCTCATTATAGCAAAATATTTTGGTGCTAAAGTGCTGGTGATTGAACCTATAGAATTTAAGGCTAATCTTGCAAAAAGACTCGGAGCCGACATTATAATTAATCCACTTACACATGAAATTAAAAAAATTTTATCTGAAACATTCCCTAAAGGTGTCGATGCAGCCGTAGATTGTGCCGGCGCAAAAAACAGCCTTTTAAATGCTATAGAAGTAGTGAAAAAGGGCGGAAGGGTAATTGTTACAGCCCTATTTAAGGAGAAGGTTGAGATAGATCCGCTGACCGTTATGTTAAGGGAAATTAATATTCTTGGATCACAAATGTACACGAGTGAAGAGTTTAAACAGGCCATATCATTAAGTTGCAAAGTTAGAGATAGATTACGTCAGCTTATAACTTATAAAATGAACTTTGAGCAAGCCAAGGAAGCTTTCAAGTTAATGCTAGGGAACAAGGCAGTAAGAGTAATTTTATACCCGTAGGATTTTAATTTCGGCTATCAATTTTTAATTCCATGATTAACTAGGATGCCACATTAAAGACTTATTACCATTTCTAACTCTTATGATGTTTAGGTTTAATTTATAAAAAAGAAGTTTGGCCGCTGAATAGAGGCTTTAAACCTTTATGATGAGTGCATCCTCCGACAATAACCCTATTAGAGGTTTTCGGAGTACTGAGCTTAGAACATTCTTCAACAAGACAACAAAGCCTCCATCAAATTAATAACGGGTTCATGAGAATGTTCAACCGCCTATACAACATTATGCCAACAAGAGGACCAGCTTGACTCTTATCCTATCTTTATTATTATCGATATTGCTGAAAGGATTGGAGAGAATATTGTTATCGTCTTCGATGAGTTTCAACAGTCGAGAGGGAGCATTGGTTTGATGCTTCATAATGCAATAGCGTATTCATATGATTACTATAGAAATCTATCTTTTATACTGACAGGCTCGGAAATGTGTGTCCTTTATGACATATTGAGAAACACTGAGAACCCGCTCTATGGAAGAGCCTTTATCAAAATAAGGACTAGAAAACTTAGAAAAGGTAAAGCTGTAAACCTTCTAGAAATGGGTTTCAAAGAAGTTGGAAGAGATGTGTCACAAAGAGAGATTGATATTGTTGTGGAGGAACTTGATGGCATTATAGGTTGGCTGGCATACTATGGATACTTGAGAGTTAGTGGCAAAGGAGATTTTGAAGAAATCAAGAGAGAGACTGTGGAACTCGCTAAGGCGGAACTAGAAAATTTTCTAAAAGGGAGGGTGAGCAGAAGATATAGGCTCGTGCTGAGGCTCTTAACGGAAGGTGTCAAGGAATGGAGCCTGCTCAAAAGAGGTCTTGAGAAGGCTGAAGGAAAAGAGTTAAGTGATAGAGTTATTTATGAAATTCTTCAGCAGCTTAAAGCACATTCTATAATTGATGAAGAAAACAATTTCACAGACCCGATAATCAAAGAGGCTTCTAAAAGCATTTGACTTTCTAGGCAATTGAAGTTTCCTCAATTTTGACAACTTCTTTTTTCCATCATAGAATCTTGTATGCTCACTGTTTGGAGATAGTTCAAGCTAATGAAAGTTTTGAGCTTAACTTCTAGTATTCCCTGTTTTCGTTTGCAATGAAATTATGGTTATCTGTTTATTCTAAGTCTATTTGAAGAAAAGTTATTATCAATGCGGGATACTGCAGTAACTTTATGGTAGAAAAGTTGCCTGGTGAAGCTGAAGAGAATGTTTACATTTTAGAGGATAAAATTGTTATCACTGTTTCCTACACTGACGTATCCTCTAGAGGA
>Ga0080004_1134411_pt1 | contig 10439 bp, 8 predicted proteins | sample WasSprMetagenome_FD_69207 | JGI IMG/M metagenome (GOLD analysis project Ga0080004, IMG submission 69207) | Sulfidic aquatic microbial communities from Washburn Spring, Yellowstone National Park, USA - WS (SPADES assembly) (version 2) | ecosystem: Environmental > Aquatic > Thermal springs > Hot...
GTCCTGTCCTCAAGCATCTTCTGTAAGAGTTGTTCGTTTGCGTAGATTTTTACTGGTACTCTCATTCCCTCTTTTGCACTTTTAGGTATTTCATATTCTACTTCTGAAACCTTTTGAGGCATATATTTTGCCATTTTGGGCCACCTCTTTCGAGAGCATTTTCTCGGAGGTGAGCCCATTCTAGTCCTCCAAGAAGAACTTTCCTTTGTTCATTAAAAGATTGAAACAGTATGTTTATAAACATTTAAGACTATGAATGGTAATTTATATTTATTTTGTATTTGAATGATATAAATTATGTCGTAAAATTTAAATAGAATTGTAATGGCTAAAAAGGTTGATGCAAATCTTATCAAGTTATAAAGAGCAACTGAATCAAATTTTTAAATTAGCTGAACATCTACAAGGCGGTGAATTTATTGAATCGCCATTTGATTCTCCTATTGAAGATGAGAGACAGGGTGATCCAGATCAAAGGGATGACGATCAAAACTTTTTGAGCGATGAAAATGTTTGTGTAACGTTGGAGAAAGATCTGAAAGATGCAAAAAAGGATATAAAAAATATCCAGTATACACCAAGGTTAACTTACTTTTTAGACGGTTCTCTTCGTACAAAATATTTAGGAGAATATATTGAAGAAAATAGAAGTTTTCCTATACTAGCTTCTGAACTTTCCTGTGCTGTTGTAATGAAAAAAGGAAAATGTTTGGTACCATATACAGTTAGAAAAAGACTGGCATTTATCTTCCCCCATAAAGATACTGGTTTAATCTCAGATACACTTTATGAAAAATTATATAATTTAAATCAAGAATGGGAAAAAAATAATACACTGTTAAGAATAGAATTTCTAAAAAAGGGTTATCAAGAAATAAGGGATATAAGATATTCAATGCAAGGTAAAGCTAGAGACCTTATGCATTCCTTAGAGCATGAGGTTGCAGAACATCTTATGCTAAAAAATGATTGGCTTGTTATGGATGGCGCCATAAGAAAAGAAGAATTTCTAAAATTAGAAAATACTCTTGGTTTAGCTAAATCCTTTAGTAGAAAGCCAACATTTGATCTTGGCGATGGTAAGCCATTAATGATTACTACTTATCTTTCAAGAGTAAAGGAAGGTGAACGTTCGGCGGCTTTTAAAAAGGGTGATGGAAAAGTAGTTTTTTGGTATTTAAGAATAAGGACTTATCCTCCTATGGAACCATTAGGGGGATTAGTAAAAATTGATTACAAATTAGAAAATAATTATCTCACAAATGATATAGTGAGTCTTATTGATCAAATTTCTGCAGAAATATATTCATTCCGTTCACCATCGGTTTATCCACATCCACGTTGGCCTTCTTTTGTGTATCCAATAAGATTAGCTGAGGAAATTATGGCGAGTACTTATTTAAATAAAGAAATTATAGGCTACTTTTCTAATATACTTAAGAAGGTTATTAAAGGGGGTAGTTAAGGATTTGATTAATAATTCTTTTGAAAATGTTAAAAACCAGGAGCTTGTTCTTATTGGTAAGACAAGTTCGTCACTAAGAGAACCAAATACAACATCGACTTTTTATTTTTGGGTTCGACCTGGAGTAAAAATAAACCCATTTGATTTCGTTTTTGTTGAACAAATCGATGGCTCTTATTCTATTGGATTAATAAATGAAATTTTCGTTTATACAGATTCTGAATCACATTTAACAAACTTTATTGGTAATGAACTTGGACAGCCAGAAGTAGAACCTTATGTTGAAAGAGTTTCTGTGACAGTTGCTAGAGCACAAGTTCTTAGGAATATAAGGAATGATGGTAAAGAAGAAATCTACATGCCTATTCCATCAGAAAAGAAGGTTTATTTGGCAAATAATGAAGCTATTAAAAAAGCCCTAGGTTATGATAGAATATTAGGTACACCAATTCCTGCTGGATTTATAATTCAAAGTAGTGGAGCAATGATACCAGTATATCTAGATTCGCATTATATAATTGGCCCGGAAGGTGCACATGCAAACGCGACAGGAATATCCGGACTTGCTACAAAAACTTCTTACCTCATGTTTCTAATATATTCAATATATAATTCACTAAATGGAAATGTCTGTGTTATCATATTTAATGTAAAGCATTCTGACCTTTTGCATATACATGAGGAACCTGAAGACTTAGATGACAAAGATAGGGCAATGTATGCTAATCTTGGATTAGAAGCTAAACCTTTTGAAAACGTAACATATTTCCTTCCGCGAGGAAAGGATGGAAAGCCTGATTCAGATAATCCGCCTCAAGGAAACATGACAAAGATATATGCATATGCTCTTGAAGATGTTTATGAGGATCTTGACCTGCTCTTTAGTGACGTTCACGACCCCTACCATACAATTGATGCCTTTATAACATATGTTCAGAGATATTGGCAGGAGGGTAAAGTTATTTTTGAGTATGATAAACAAAAATATGAAGCAAGCAAATGGGATGATTTAATAAATATACCTGAGACCGCTATATCTCAAGCAGTTTACGGCTCTAAAACTCATGCAACGCCGCCAAGGATTAAAAGGGAACTTCGCAGACTAACTAGTTACTCTATTTTTGTCTCACGAAGGTCATCAAAAGAAGTTTATTTAGGTGAGGAGGTTAAACAGAATATAAAACCAGGTAAAATCAATGTAATAGATATTTATCGTGTTCCAAGTAGAAATTGGCCTTTTATAATAGGAGATGTAATAAGGAATATAGAACAAATGTATCGTGAAAGAGAATTGGAGGAAATACCTCCCCTTATAATATTTATTGATGAATTAAACACTTTTGCACCTGCAAGTGAAACATTAAATCCTGTAACAGAATTAATCATCGAGATAGCAAGAAAGGGGCGAGCGAGAAAAACGGCATTGTTTGGTGCTCAGCAATTCAAAAGTGAAGTACATAAGCAGATATGGGGGAATTGTACATTAAATATCTTAGGAAGAACTGGTAGCGCCGAACTAAGGACTGCACCGTATGGCGAGCTGGATGAAAATACTAAAAATTCTATACTTAATTTAGCTCAAGGTGAAATGGTTTTATCTTTTAGAGTTTGGCGTTATCCAATAAAAGTGACTTTCCCAAAACCACCTTATAAAAGGCCCAAAACGTAGGACTAAAAATTCTTTTTTGATTAGGCTAAACTAATATTAATATAGATGTTCTATTATTGCATAAAATTTGATGGGGTTTAAAGAAGTTAATATTAAAAGGGCTTTTTCTTCTGATTATGATGATATTTTAAATGATTTTTATGTTCCTGTTTTGGAGAAGGCTATTGAATATAATAGGCTGGCTGGCTTTTTTTCTTCAAAGAGTTTAGCTGTTGCAGCTAGAGGAATCTTAGGCCTAATAAGAAATGGTGGAATTATGAAACTAATTGTTTCACCTAAATTTAGTAAAGAAGATATAAATTCTATTGTTGGAGTGTATGAAAATCCTGAAAAGTATGTTACTACTAATATGTTGGAAGAAATTCAGAATTTAGAAAATGATTTTGTTCGAGACCATGTCTTTGCTCTTGCTTGGATGTTAGCCAATAAAAGATTAGAAATTAAGGTTGCTATATTGTATGATGATAAAGGAAAATTGTTGGATGAGGATAAAATCCAGCAACTAGGAATTTTTCATCAGAAAGTTGGTATCTTAAAGGACTCCGAGGGTAATGTAATCACATTTAGTGGTTCAGTTAATGAAACCGCTGAAGCTTGGTTGGGTAATATTGAGGAATTTAAGGTTTTTAGAAGTTGGGATGTTTCTGAACATGAATATGTTTTAGCTGATATAAATAAATTTGAAAGATTTTGGAACAATTTGGCTACTAATGTTAAAACCATTGATTTACCTCAGGCGGTTAAGGAAAAAATTATTTCAATTGCACCGGATGACATAGATAAGGTAGACTTAGTTAAATGGTATAGAAAGGAAAAAAGGCCAGTAATCTTGTATCCTTACCAATTAGAAGCTGTTCAAAGTTGGCTAAGCAATGATATGAAAGGTATTTTTGAAATGGCTACAGGAACCGGAAAAACATTCGCAGCACTAGCTTGCTTAAAAAAAGCATTTGAAATATACCATAAACTTTTATGCATTATAACAGTACCCTATCAGCACTTAATTTCCCAATGGAGAGAAAATATTAAAAAATTTTGCTTAGACCTAGATGAAATTATAGTTGCTGACAGTAGTAACACTAATTGGGCAAAAGAGCTATTTTATTCCTTAGCAGATTTATATTTGGGGTATAAAAAGAAAATTGCAGTTCTTACAACCCACAACACATTCTCATCAAGTAAATTTATAGATATAATCAAAAAGAATAAGAAGCAAATCAAAATTTTTCTAATAGCGGATGAGGTACATAATATAGGAGCTGAAAAAAGGAGGGCAGGCCTAATAGAAGAATATGAACTTAGATTAGCTTTAAGTGCAACCCCAAATAGACTATTCGATGAAGAGGGCACGAAGGTAATATATGAATACTTTAATTGTCCCTCCAAAAGAGCAACCTATGAATTTTCACTTAAAGACGCTATTACTAAAATAAATCCGGCTACTGGACAAACCTTCCTAACTCCGTATGAATATTTACCCTACTTTATACAACTTGAGCAAGATGAATTAGAAAGTTATTTTGAACAAACAATAAAAATTATAAAAAATTATTTTTTCTCAAAAGATGAGGTTGATAAAGAAAAATTTTTTGAGCTAATGCTTTTTAAAAGAGCCAATATAGTTAAGAATGCGAAGAAGAAATATGAGGTGTTAGAAAAAATTGTTAACGAACTAAATAATCCGACTCACACAGTAATATATTGTACTCCTCAACAAATTGATCAAATTACTAAACTACTAAGTAATAAAGAACTTCACTTGCATAGATTTACGATGGAGGAAGGTACAACCCCTAGTAAAAAATACTACGGCTTATCACAAAGAGATTATATATTAAATATGTTCCAGCAGGGGAAAATCCAAATTTTAGTTGCAATGAAATGTTTAGACCAAGGGGTAGATATTCCACAAGCAAAGATAGCAATATTAATGGCGAGTAGCGGTAACCCAATAGAATATATCCAACGTATAGGTCGTGTAATAAGACGATATCCTGGAAAAGAAAAAGCAAAGATTTATGACATAATTGTAGTTCCATCATTTTCGCAATTATCCCAAGAATACAAAAAGATGGAATATAAAATCTTTAGCAAGGAAGTGGAAAGATACGAGTTTATTGCATCTCACGCGATTAACAGTTTTGAGGCGTTAAGCTTAATAAGGGCCATGAAAGAAAAGATTGTGTCAGGTATATGAGTTATCCTGTTATTACTGAAAACATTATTAAGGAAATAAGAACAAAAAGCAACAATAAGGAATTAGCAGATTTGTTAATAGACTTACTCTATTTTGAATTAGAAAATCCTGACCTGTGGGCGTGGAAAGAAAAATATCGAACTAAGCTCAAAAAATTTTTAGAGGAAAAAGGTGACTTATATGAGAATAAGTAGGATCGTCTTAAAAAATTACCGGCAATACAGAAAATGTGAAATTAAATTTGATAAAAATAAGGAAAATGACTTGCATATTATTATAGGCAGAGGAGGCATTGGAAAAACAAACTTACTAAATGCAATTAATTGGTGTCTTTATGGAGATGAGCCACATTTATCACAGAGATCAAGTCAGTTACCACTTTTAAACCTGAACGTTATTGAATCCTCAGATGACCTACAGGATCAAGAAGTAAAAGTTGAAGTTTACGTGAACTTTGATGATAACCGTTCTGCTCTTTTTTCAAGACAAATTATATACAGGATATATAAACAACAAAAACTAGACATTGTTAAGCAGACAGAGGATTTTAGTGTAATAATTAGGAATGAAAAAGGCAACTCTGAGCCGTACTCTGGTGAAAAGGCCAAAAGGTATGTTGAACAGTTCTTCCCTGAAAAGATAAGGGAATTTTTCTTTTTTGATGGAGAAAGGTTGGACAGCTATTTTAAAGAAGCTACCGGTCAGAATATAAGATCCACTATATTCCAGATATCTAAACTTGATTTGATAGAAAGGGTTGAGAAAAAGATAGATATAATTAATGCTGATTTAAGAAAGGAGGCTGGTAAATTGAATCCTAAAATTGAGGAATTGAGAAAAATGATCGATGAAAAGGAGAATGATATAAATGAGTTAAAAGATTATTATGAAAATTGTCAAAAAGATATAGAAAACGTAAAAATAAAAATTCAAGAATATAGAGAAAAGCTCAGGTCAATACCTGATGTCTCCTCTTTAGAAAAACAAAGGAATAGACTTAAGGAAATGGAAAAAAATAGACGAAATGATTATTCTAAAAAAGAGACAGAAAAATATAATATAATGTTTGAATACGCCTTGACTATTTATCTTTGGCCTGTTATGAAAAAGGTGCTAGAATTAATTTTACAAAAAAGAGCGAATAAGGAAATACCACCGCCCGTTAATAAAACGATATTAGAAGAAACACTTAACAAAAAGGTTTGTATCATATGCGATAGGGCGCTCAATCTTTCAGCTGAAGAAAGGATACGTGATCTTTTAACAGAAATCACGCATACCACCGAAATTTCAGATAAACTACTCATGATAGAATCCATAATTAATAATTACAAAGAGAATTTGCTAGACTTTGAAACAAGGATGCAGGAAGTAACTGAAGAATTAAATAGTATTAAAAAGGAAATAGAAGAAACAATAATTAAGGATATAAATGATATCGATAATCAAATTAGAGGATACAATGTTGAAGAAATTAAACTTTGGTATCAACATCTAAGACAATACGAAGAGCAATTAAATCAGTTAAACCAACAACTAGGCTTCTTAAGGGATAGAAGAACTAATTTAGAAAATGAAATGAAAAATTTAAAAAATGATTTGGATGAAGAGTTAAAGAAAGAAGAACAACTTGAGAAAGTAAGAAAAGAGAAGCAGCTATGTGAGAGAATTCTAAGTATATTAACTAATTGCAAAATATCAATTATGGAGTCTATAAGAAAAGAAATAGAAGAATATACAAGAAAATATTTCTTTGACTTAATTTGGAAAAAAGAAACATTTAAAGATATTATTCTTGATGGAGAATACAACGTAAAATTATTCCATTCATTGGGTTATGAATGTCTAGGCAGTGTTTCTGCTTCAGAAAGAGAACTTCTAGCATTATCATTTACTCTGGCGTTGCATAATGTTTCTGGATTTGAATCACCAATAATAATTGACACGCCAGTAGCAAGAGTAAGCACTGAAATGAGAGAAAATTTCGCCAAAGTCTTCTCAGAAATTAGTAAAAATAAACAGATAATATTATTATTTACAACAAGTGAATTTTCTCCAGAAGTTAGCAAAGTCCTGGATCCTATCGCATCAAATAGATTTAAATTAGTTTATGGTATTAATGAGTATGAAACAAATCTAGAGGAGATTTAGAATGTCCATACCTGACAGACTCTATATTCATACAAAAGACAAGGAATTATATGATATGCTCCTAAAAACTAAATTTTTTAGTGGAAAGTCAAATAAGGAACTATTTTTATTTGCTATGGCAATAGGTTTCAAAAACCAAGTAAGGAGAGAGATATCTTCTAAATTGGAATTTGTTAGAACAGAATATTTAAAAGAAAAGGATTATGCATTATTATATTCGTTGGCCATCTTCGAAACAGGTAAAACTAATATTGTTAATAATGAAGCTGAAGTTTATAAAATAGCAGAAGAATATGCGCACGGCGGGATTCAATTGCTTGTTGAAAAGGTTAAAGGTTCTAATTCTGAGTTTTTTGAAAAACAACTTGAATTAGAACTATATGAATACTATAATAAAATAAAAGCCGAAAATGAATAATGTACATGTTTTTATATCTAGTGTTACCCTATTGTATGAGATCGATGATTTCTATGAAGATTTTGCTGGTTGAACCAAAATATTATACGCAGTTTCCACCACTTGGTTTACTTAAGCTCTCGTCGTATTATAAAAGTTTGGGTAATGAAACACTTTTGGTAAAAGGAGAAGTGTTGCCAACTTTTGTCCCAGACAAGGTTTTCATCACAAGTCTTTTCACGTGGGCTTGGAAACCTGTATGGGATAGCGTAAAATATTATAAGATGATGTTTCCACATGCTGAAGTAGTTTTAGGAGGGTTATATGCTTCACTTTTGCCAGAGCATGCAAAGAAAAGCGGTGCGGACACAGTACATCAAGGGCTTTTTAGTGAAGCTGAGGACCTCATGCCCGACTATAGTCTTCTCGAAAGCTCTGATTACAAGCTTTGGCGTGAATGGGATGGAAGCATAATCTTTTCAAGTAGAGGCTGCATTTTTAACTGCCCATTCTGTGTGGTTCCGAAACTTGAGGGCAAAATAAACAGCATGAAGTCTTCGATAAAGCACCTAGTTTATCCAAAGTATAAGAGGATCATATTTTTTGACAACAATATCTTGGCATCAAAATACTGGCGTGAAATATTCAATGAACTCATAGAGTTAAAAAAACTGGTGGACTTCAACCAAGGAATAGACGCAAGACTAATCACCGACGAAGTGGCTTCCTATTTGGCGAAAATCAGGATCGAAAAAGTCGTTAGGATCGCGTATGATGAAATAAATCGAAGAGAATATGTTAAAAGAGCAATAGACCTTCTAAACGCTCACGGAATAAGCGGTAGAAAAATAATGGTTTACACATTATATAATTTCAACGACAGCCCAGAAGACTTTTTCGAAAGAGTTAGGGATGTAATAAACTGGGGTGCGGTAGCCTATCCAATGTGCTTCCAGCCACCAAATTCTCTAAGGAAAAACAGTTACATTTCAGAAAAATGGACAGCTGAAAAGCTTGAAATGGTTCAACAGGCAAGGAGGGTAATCGGCTTTGGAGGGGCTTTCCCTCCATACGAAGGTTTAAAAATAAAGTTTAATAAAGCACAAACTTTCGAAGAAGCTTTTGCGTTAAGACCAAAACTAAAAATATTGCCTAGCTATAAATAAAATTCTACTATTACTTTAAATGTAGCAGAATTTTCTATAAAAAATAGGAACTTATATTTTAAATATGAATTCAATTGGATAAAACAAGGTGAGAGATACATATTTTCAATTAGGATCCTTATTCAGAGGAAATAACATATTCTTCTTCATAAAAGAGTAACTAGATGTTGAGAATTTTATTATCTTGGGTGTGCAGAAATAATGGACAAGAATGTATCTTTGAAAATTAGTATAAAGAGTGCGTAAGCAGTTACTATATAGTTTGAATGAGTTTTAATCCCATTTAATATTTTATAATGTCAGAATTTAATATGAGGTTAAAAATTTTTATATAGTCGTGATTATAACTTTTCTCTATGGGAGGGAAAAAATCTTTTTCTGTTAGTTTAAGTGAATATGTTTGTTCTTATTTGGAGGATGTTTCTAGATATTTGGGTGTGAAGGAGGAGGATGTGATAAGGTTGTTGTTGGATGCTGTAGCGGTAAACTTTTCCAGACGGCTGTTCGAAGGAGAAGTTAATTCTGCGGTGAAAAGCTTTAAGCTTTCAAAGTTTGACGCCTTCCAATCCACTTTGTGCGATACAATTTATGTTGGAATTCTCTCTAGAGCTTTGTTCAAAAACTTATTTGATGCCTTTAACTGTAGCAAGTTATGGCCTTCTATAGAGGACATGTGGTCGCTTGACAATTGTGAAGGTATTGAAATGAATTTTACATTAGAAAAATCACAGTATATAAGTGATGTGTATGTAACCCTATTCACCTATGGTTCAGATTATATTCAAGTTGAATCAATCATAGGTAATAGAGAAGAACTAGGAGAAGATTATGATAAGATTAAGAAGGATTTCGCTAAAGCGGTGGAAAAAGTTGAATACGAGCTTGAAGAACTTGAGGACGAAATGGACACAGACCTAGAGCTTAATATTTTAGATGATGGGTATCTAGTTTTAAGGCTGGAGGGTGGATTAAGTGAGAGAAGGCTGCCTGACCTTATGGAGGTTGAAAGGCTTTTCAAAAAACTGTACAAGTATGCTTCCGTTAAAAGAAATTTAAAATAAAAAAAGAAAAAGTTTCTCTAGTGTTAATGTACGTTCACTGTATAAGGTGATTGAATCTAAAATGAAAACGTATCAACTGAATTTTAAATTTTGAATATAGTGTATCCTGCTAGTGTTTTTAGGAGGTTGTTGAAGTTTTTTAGGTATATTGCTAGTGCTTTCACGTGTGCTGTGACATTTTCAACTGTCTCTTTTCTATCTTTTACTTCTAGTGTTGTTTGGATATAGTATAGTGTTCCTTTGTGTTCGAGTTTTAGGTTTGTTTTATAGTGTTTGTTTAGTCTGCCTATGCTGTATTTTGTGTACTTGTATAATCTTACTATTTTTGGATAA
>Ga0080004_1126531_pt1 | contig 10434 bp, 7 predicted proteins | sample WasSprMetagenome_FD_69207 | JGI IMG/M metagenome (GOLD analysis project Ga0080004, IMG submission 69207) | Sulfidic aquatic microbial communities from Washburn Spring, Yellowstone National Park, USA - WS (SPADES assembly) (version 2) | ecosystem: Environmental > Aquatic > Thermal springs > Hot...
ACGAAGAAGGCTACTTCTGGTACGCCGGTCGGGCGGACGACGCCTTCAAGTGCCGGGGAGAATGGGTGGAGCCGGTGGAAATCGAGAACGTGCTGATCGAGCACGAGGCGGTGCTGGAAAGCGGCGTGGTAGGAGTAGAGGACAAGGACGGGCTGCTCAAGCCCATGGCCTTCGTGGTCCTCAAACCCGGATTTGAAGCCTCGGAAGCGCTGGCCCAGGAGCTGAAGACCTTCGTGCGCTCCCGCCTGGCCGGCTATAAGGTGCCGAGCTGGATCCGCTTCGTGCCCGAGCTTCCTAAGACCGCCACCGGGAAAATCCAACGCTTCCGCCTGCGCCAGGAGGCGGCGGTCGGCGCCCAGGGTTAGCCACAAAAGTTTGCGTCCGATGGGGAAGTAACCCGGGTCTAGGCGAGAAGGCTGGTGCGCTCGTACTCCCGCATCGCGCTCACGAACGCCGGCACCAGCTCCGGGTCGTAAAGGGTGCCGCGACCGCGCCGGATTTCCTCCAGGGCCGCCTCCGGGGTGTGGGCCGGCCGGTAGGGCCGGTGGGAGGTCATAGCGTCTACCACGTCGGCCACGGCCAGGATGCGCGCCGCCAGGAGTATCCGGGGGCCTGCCAGTCCGTCCGGGTAGCCGGAGCCGTTCAGCCGTTCGTGGTGCTGCCGCACGATGGTGGCCACCGGGCCGCCGAAGTCGATGTCCCGCAGTACCTCGTAGGCGGTGACCGGGTGGAGCTTCACCAGGGCCATTTCGGGGGGCGTGAGGGGGCCGGGTTTGTAGAGGATGGCGGCCGGAATGGTGGTCTTGCCGATATCGTGGAGGTACCCGGCGATGCGGATGGCATCCACCGCGTTCTCGGGGAGGCCCATCTCCCGGGCAATGGTACAGGCCAGTTCCGCCACGCGCTGCTGATGGCCTGCGGTGTAGGGATCGCGCAGTTCTGCAAGCCGGGCCACGGCGCGTACGCTGTCCTCCAGGGCCCTTTCCAGCCTCTGCTTGGTCTCCTGCACCTCGCGCTGCACCCGACGGCGTTCCGTCTCGTCACGGAACACCAGTACCACGCCGAGCACGTTCCCGCCGGGGCCGCGGATGGGCGCCGCGCTGTCCGCGATGGGGATGCGCCTCCCGTCACGCGCAATGAGCACCGTGTGGTTGCCCAGCCCCACCACGGCCCCTTCCCGCAGTACCCGCGCCACCGGGTTCTCCACCGGGCGGCCCGTTAACTCGCTTACGATGCGGAATACGTCGCCCAGGGGGCGGCCCAGGGCCTCTTGCGCCGGCCACCCGGTAAGCTGCCCGGCCACCGGATTCACGAAGGTGATCTTACCGGCCGGGTCCGTGCAGATGACGGCGTCGCCGATGCTGGTCAGGGTCACGCGGAACCGCTCGTGCGCTTCCTCCAGGCGCGTCTGGGTCTCTTTGGGAACCGTAATGTCGCGCACGATGGCCAGCAGGGTATTCCGGCCGCCGATGGTGGCTCGCTTCAGGTTCACTTCCACCCAGAACAGGCGCCCCTGGCGGTCGCGGGCCAGCCACTCGAAAACCTGGGGCTCGCCCGCGGCGGCCCTTTTAATCCAGGCCAGGGCCTCCCGCTGGGTGTAGGGCGGTACGCCCGCGCTCAGGTCCTCTACCGTGAGCTGGCGCGCCTCTTCCGCGGTGTAGCCGTACATCTCGGTCATTCTGGGGTTGACGTCCAGGATGCGGCCGGTTTCCGGGTCGTGCACGAAAATGGCGTCGTTGGCAGCCTCGAAGATGGCCCGGTAGTAGGTCTCGCCCATGCCCAGGGCCTCTTCCTTCCTAAGCTCCGTGATGTCCATCAGGGAGGCCACACTGCGCCTGGTGCCCGGGATGACGTCGGTGGTGATCCGCACGTTCCTCACTTCGCCTTTCGCGCTGACGAAGCGGAACTCGTACCAACGGGGCGCAGACGCGGGGTCCAGCCGGCGCAGGCGGGGGTACTCGCGCATGCGCGGGAGGTCGTCTGGATGCACAAACTCGGTCCAGCTCCGGCGCCCTTCGATTTCCGAACGCGGGAGGCCGGCCAGCCGCGCGAACTCCTCGTTGCAGAGGCTGATGGTGGTGTCCTCCTCCACAAGGGTCATGGCGGTACCGGTGTTTTCGAAGATGGTGCGGTAGATGGGGTCGGGGAAAAGATGGGGGCCGCCGTGGTCGTGGGGCACTCGCGTTCACCCTTGCCGTGACAGATTTCCCGCCGGGGCGGGTAGGGACCTTCGCGGGTCGCCCGGGCCCCACCCGCGCGGTAAGGTTTTTAGGAAAACACGGTTACAGAGCATGCGTAACTGCTATTTTTAAAGAAGATTCGACAGCATACGACATGACTCCTGTTGACGCCATGGAAACCATTCGGGACTCGGTAAGCTGTAACCGGAAGAGGACGAAATCATCCCGTTCAGATAGGCAGGGGCTTTTCCGCCTAATAGCGAACTTATACCTGGCAGGGTGGCGCTTTTCGGGAGACCAGTCGGCGAGAGACGTATGGTAGCGTCCGGGACTCTGGTCTTTCCCGTTGATAAAGTCCGAGGGGTGCTGGAGTGTGCTGGAAGTTGGCCGACACCGGGTTTGGCCATCAGTGTTGGGGTAAGAGCCGCGTGAAATAGGGGAGTTCGGGGACCTGTGCCACGGGTGCTAGTGGAGTACCCGCGTAATTCCTGGGCGTAGACCCTTCGCCTCATCGGGGCAGTTCGGAGGAGAGGACGTCTGCGACCACCCCTCCCGAGGAGTGGTGGCTGGAGCCGGGACCCGAAGAATGGCGGCCCGAATGGCGGTAGGCGTGAACCGGGTGGGTGTAACATTTTACACCTCCGGCGGGCTGGGGAGGCAGTCGGTTTACCGGCATCCGGACCGGTATGCCCCGCGAAGCTACCGGCCCGTAATGGAGGTTAAAGCGGCTTCGGGCCGATGGGTTTCGTGTTTTGAGGCCCGGTGCTGCAAGCCGTTTTTTAGGTCGGGCTGCAGGAGGGAGGGATGTGCCGTGTGCGCCGCGACGCTCCGTCAAGGGGACGTTTTGATTAGCGCGAGGTTCAGCGAGCCCATGCGCATCGTGAGCGAGCCATACCAGGGCGACGGCTACGTGCGGGTCGATCTGGTAGGGGTAAGGACGCAAAGCTACCGGCCGGCCGTTTTTCTCAGCGTGGGAGATTTGGCCGAGATCAAGGTAGAAAGCGCCGAGGCCCGCTTTCAGGGGAATCCGCGGCTTTTCCTTTTGGGTTTTGAAGCGTTGCGCCTCAGGCTGGCCTACGAATTCGACCCTTTCTTCGGCTTATCCATTTCCCGGGTCGACCCGCTACCCCACCAGCTGGATGCCGTTTATAACCACATGCTCAAAGCGTGGCGCTGCCGCTTTCTGCTGGCTGACGACGCCGGTGCCGGTAAGACCATCATGGCCGGGTTATTGCTCAAAGAACTGAAGTTGCGGGGGCTGGTGGAGCGGGTCCTGGTAGTATGTCCGGCCAATCTGGCCTTTCAGTGGCGGCGCGAGATGAAGGACCGCTTCGGAGAAGATTTCGAACTCGTCACGGGTGCGCGCTTGCGGGAGGTCTATGCCGTCAACGTCTGGAACCAACACGACCAGATCATCACTTCGATGGACCTGGCCAAGCTGGACTACGTGCTTCCGAGCGTACGGCAGGCGGAGGATTGGGATCTGGTGATTGTGGACGAAGCCCATCGCATGTCGGCGCGCGATCCCGAGCACAAGAGCGAGCGCTACCAGCTGGGCGAGTTGTTGCGCGACAAAACGAGCCACCTTTTGTTGCTTACGGGTACGCCGCATAAAGGAGATCCCCAGAACTTTTGTTTGTTCCTGCAGCTGCTCGACCAGGAGGCGTACGCCGACGTGCGTTCCATCCAGGAGGCCATGCAACGCCGCGAGGCCCCCTTTTACTTGCGTCGCACCAAAGAGGCTATGGTGAGTTTTCCGGAGCGACAGGCAGACGGTACCTGGGTAGCGCGCAAGCTCTTTACCAGGCGTGTACCCCAGACCATCGCCTTCGAACTCAAGGGCGGGGAATGGGAACTGTACCAGGCCGTTACGGAATACGTCAAGGCTCAGTCCCGCCGCGCCGCAGTGCAGGGCGATGATAAACGGGCGCGGGCCATCGGGTTCCTGATGGCCATGTACCAGCGGCGGATGGCGAGCTCAACCTACGCCTTGAAGGAATCGCTGCGCCGGCGGCGCAAGAAGCTCCAGGAGCAGCTGGAAAGGACCGCCCGGGAATGGGACGAAATGCCCCTTCCCGACCTTCCTTCGGAAGAGGAATGGGACGAAATGGAGGCCGCGGCGTGGGAAGACCTGGAACAGAAGTTGGAGGCGGTGACGCTGGCGCGGCGCCGGGCCGAGCTGGAAGCCGAACTCAAGGACATCGAAAAGCTCGTGGCTCTGGCCGAACGGGTGGAGCAGGCCGGGCGGGAAGTTAAGCTGCAGGCGTTGCGGGAACAGCTCACCGCGCAGGGTATTTTCGCGGACCGGTTCTTGCGCCTGCTCATTTTCACGGAATATAAGGATACGATGGATTACCTGGTGCGCAAGCTCCGGGAGTGGGGCCTCACCGTGGGCTACATCCACGGCGGCATGAAGCCCGGTAGCCGCGACGAGCCGGGCACCAGGCTTTTTGCCGAACGGGAGTTCTGGGATCTCAAGACCCAGGTGCTGGTGGCCACCGAGGCGGCCGGCGAGGGTATCAACCTCCACTGTTGCAACATCCTTTTCAACTACGACATCCCCTGGAACCCCGCCCGGTTGGAGCAGCGGATGGGCCGGATCCACCGCTACGGCCAGCAAAAAGACTGCCTCATCTTCAACTTTTTCGCCCGCAACACCGTGGAGGGGCGGGTCCTGCAGAAGCTCCTCGACAAGTTGCAGGAGATACGCGACGCCCTGGAAGACGATGCGGTCTTCGATGTGGTGGGGGAGGTCCTGCCGGCCAACCAGATCGAAAAACTGCTTCGGGATTTTTACGCCGGGCTTCTGGGTGAGGAGGATATCCACGCCAAGCTGGAAGTGGCGGTCAACAAAGAGGACTTCGAGCGCATCTGCCGTTCCGCCCTGGAGGGTCTGGCCAAGCACAGCTTAAACCTGCCCATGCTCGTAGAGTAACGCGCCCTGGCCCGCGAGCGCCGCATCGTGCCCGAAACCGTGGCCCGGTTCTTCAGGAGCGCCGCCGATTACCTGGGGATAGAGATGAAAGAGGTGCGGGAACGCGAGCTGGCGTTCCGGCTCGGGCGCCTCCCGCTGACCCTTTACGAACTCGCCCGCGGAGAAGGGTGGCGCCTGCCCCCGCTGGCCAAGAACTACGACCGCATCACCTTTGAGCGGCGAACGGGCGAGGAAGACCCCCGTTTTGAATGGATCACCCCCGGCCACCCTTTGTTTGAAGCGGTACGCCGCAAAGTGGAAGAGGACGCGTTATCTCACCTGCAGCAGGGGGTGGTTTTCTACGACCTGCACCGGGGAGCCCCGGGCCTCCTGGAACTTTACGTGGCTTGCGTCGCGGACGGTACGGGAAAGATTCTCCACCAGCGACTCTTCCTGGTAGAAACCTCCCCTGCGGGAGAACGCCGTTTGCGCGAGCCCACTTACTTGCTGGACCTTGTTCCGGCGGAAGAAACGCCCTCCGAACTTCCGGGCATTACGGTAAACCGGGAAGAATCGGAGACCTTTCTCTATCAGCGGGCCCTGCAGTCATTTCTGGCAGAAGTTATGGCCGAGCGACAGAAGGATTTGAACCTGGTAGAACGCCACGTACGGCTTTGCTTCGAAGAGCTGATCCGCAAGCGCGACGAGATCCTTAACAGGCATCTACTGGCGAAGGAACAGGGCGATCCCGGAGTTAACGGTCTGATCGAAATCGAATCCCAAAAGCTCCTGGAGCTGCAGCGGCGTCGCGACCGGCGGCTCGAAGAGCTGAAGCGCCAGCGGGCCCTTTCGCTGCAGGGGTTGCAGCGTCTCGGCGTGGCGCTGGTGCTGCCCCACCCGGCGCGGGCCCTGCCGGAAGTGTCCTGCCTGGTTCCGGACCCGGCCACCGAGCGGCGCGCGATGGAGGCGGCCATAGCCTACGAGCAGGCCCGCGGTTGCCGGGTAGAGGACGTCCATGCGCAAAATCTGGGATACGATCTGCGGAGTCTGAACCCCGAGACCGGCGAGCTGCGGCTCATCGAGGTGAAGGGTCTGGGCGGCGCGACGGGCACCATCTGCCTTACGCCCCACGAGAGGCGGGGGGCTGAGGACCGGCGCGACGTGTACTGGCTTTACGTCGTGACCAACTGCGATACGCGTCCCACCCTGCAGGAACCCATTCCCGACCCGGCACGCCTGCCGTGGCACGAGGTCAAGCGGGTGGACCACTACCGGCTTACGGTGGACGCCCTGACCCCTCCAATGCAAATCCATGAAGAAGACGCACCCTATGAGGTTGAGACGGAGTAAGCAGCGGACGCGCTTGTTTTAAAAATGAGCGCCCTCGTTTTAAAGGACGCGTTTTATGATTCCCAAGGGCTGCAAGCGTTTAATCGAAGTTGATTTCCCCATAGCCCTGGTTAGCCGGCACGCGGTACGGGAAAAGTCCATCCGCCACGGGCACCCGTCCACGCTGCATATCTGGTGGGCGCGCCGGCCCCTGGCGGCCTGCCGGGCGGTACTAATGGGGCTGCTTCTGCCGGATCCGGCCGACCCTGCCTGCCCGGAAGAATTCAAGGCGCGCGCCAGGGAGCTGCTCGGGGAAGTGCAGGGCCGGCCGGGTCAGAGGGACCTGGACTTGCGCCAGGCGTTGCTCCGGTTTATCGGTAACTTTGCCAATTGGGAGCTCTCGGCGAACCCGCAGTTTCTGCGCGTGGCGCGGGAACTGATCCGGGCGGCCCACCCCGAGGAAGCGCCTCTGGTGGTGGATCCCTTTGCGGGGGGCGGCTCTATTCCCCTGGAGGCGCTGCGCCTGGGGTGCGAGGCCTTTGCCAGCGAGCTGAATCCGGTGGCCTGCCTGATCCTCAAGGTGCTCCTGGAGGACATCCCGCGCTACGGCCCGGCCCTGGCCGAAGAGGTGCGGGCCGCAGGCGCCGAAATTCGGGCCACGCTGGAAAAGGAGCTGGCGGAGTTTTACCCTTCGGACCCGGACGGCGCGCGGCCCATAGCCTACCTCTGGGCGCGCACGGTGCGCTGCGAGGCCCCGGCATGCGGGGCCGAAATCCCGCTGGTGCGGAGTTTCTGGCTGTGCAGGAAGGCCAACCGGCGGCGGGCACTGCGTTACCGTGTGGTGCGGGAGGGTTTAGGCCCGCCGCGCCTGGAGTTCGAGATCTTTGAGCCGGAAAGCGAAAGTCAGGTGCCACCCGGCACGGTGTCGCGGGCCAAGGCCAAATGTCCGGCCTGCGGCGCGGTGCTGGCTCCGGAAAGGGTACGGGCCCAGCTGGCGGCCCGGCGGGGCGGCGCAGACGTGGTTTTCGACGACCGGGGGCGGCGTATCGGCGGCGCGCGGTTGCTGGCTGTGGTAACGTTGCGGGAAGGGGAGCAGGGCCGGCACTACCGCCTTCCGGACGAAAGGGATTATGCTGCGGTCTGCAAGGCCGCACGGGCGCTGGCGGAGCATGCCGGGCGCCCGCTGCCCAACGGGCTGGCCCCGGTGCCCGACGAACCCACCCCGCGGGGGGCGGTACGGGTGCCGGACGGGCCTTTTCGGTGCAGAAGTACGGGATGCTCCGCTGGGGCGATCTGTTTGCCACAAGGCAGAAGCTGGCACTGCTACAGTTTTCAAGAAGGCTTAGGGGTTTGTCCGATGATACTGATCAGAGAGAGGCAGTTAAGTTATGTATGGCCTTGGCCTTAGATCGCCTTGCCAACACCGTCACTTCCTTGTCGCGATTGGACGTAACTAGGTCCACGATAGAAGGCTTATACTCCCGGGCAGCTCTGCCGGTGGTATGGGACTTTTGCGAAGTCAATCCTTTTTCGACGGCCACCGGAGGATTCGCGGGAGCCTTGGAGTGGGTGGCAAGTGTGGTGGACCGGTCGGCTCCGGCATGTTCAACAACGGCTGGTCAATACCAGGTCGCCGATGCCTGCTCCCACCCCCTGCCCGACGCGAGCTGCACCGTCTGGTTCACCGACCCGCCGTACTACGACGCGGTGCCCTACGCGGACCTCTCGGACTTCTTCTTCGTGTGGCTGAAGCGGGCCCTGCCGGGGCACCCCCTGTTGCGCGACCCCTTTGACCCGCAAAACCCCCTCACGCCCAAGAAGCCGGAAATCGTGCAGGACGAGAGCAAGGAGTTCGAGGGGCGGCCGAAGGACAGGACCTTTTTCGAGGAAAGAATGGCGAAGGCCTTTGCCGAGGGCCGGCGGGTGCTGCGCGAGGACGGTATCGGCTGCGTGGTCTTCGCCCACAAGACCACCGAGGGCTGGGAGGCGTTGTTGACTGCCCTATGGAAGGCCCGCTGGACCATCACGGCCTCATGGCCCATAGCCACCGAGATGGAAACCCGCCTGCGGGCGCGGGAATCCGCGGCCCTGGCCACCAGTGTGCACCTGGTTCTGCGGCCCCGGTCCGAAGACGCCGGGGTGGGCGATTGGGCCGAGGTTAAGGCCGAGATGGAGCGGCGGGTGCGGGAGTGGATGAAGCGCCTCCTGGACGAGGGAATCCGCGGGGCCGACGCCATCTTCTCCTGCATCGGGCCGGCCCTTGAGGTTTACAGCCGGTACGCGCGGGTGGAGACGCCGGCGGGACACGAGGTACCTTTGGGTGGCGACCCGGGAGCCACCGAACCTCACGAGCGGGGCTTCCTGGCCTACGTGTTCGAAGCGGTTTCCCGCGAAGCCCTCCGGCAGGTTCTGGGCGAAGCGGAGACCGAGGGGTTCGAAGAGGACGCCCGCCTTACCGCCCTTTTCCTCTGGACCCTGCAGACCACCCGGGCCAACGGAAACAATGCCCACCGCGGCGTGGAAGAGCAAGAAGAGGTGGAAGGCAACTTTGATGACGAAGAAGAAGAGGAACGGGAAAGACCGGCCGGTAAGAAAGGCGGCCTGGCGCTTCCCTTCGACACCTTCATCCGGCTCACGCGCCCCATGGGCATTCACTACCAGCATTGGCTGGGCCGGATCATCGAGATCCAGAAGGGCGTGGTGCGACTCATCCCGGTGGAAGGGCGGCGCGAGGCCCTGCTCGACGAAGACGTAACCGTACCGGCTGCGCCGGTGTTTGATCCGGGCCCCACCCAGCTGTCCCTGTTTCCTCCGGCAGAGCGGCAGCCGAAGGCGTCCCCCGGGGTACGGAGGGTGGTAGCGAAACGACTGGTAAACCTGACCACGCTGGACCGCCTCCATAAGGCTATGCTCCTTTTTGCCGCCGGCCAGACCGCAGCCTTGCGCCGGCTATTGGAGGGAGAACGGAGGCAGGGGAGGCGGTTCGAGCGTCTGGCCCTGGCCCTTACCGCCCTTTACCCCCAGGGGACTCCGGAACGGCGCTGGCTGGAAGGTGTGCAAACATTAATGAGAAGATGAGCCTGGAGGTGACCTGTCGTGGAACCGTGGTACAAGGTCGCCCTGCCGCGGAAAGAACTGCGTGAAGGCAGGTCCCTGGACCCCAGCGAGTTTGCGGTACACCTGGATCAAATCGTCAACAGCACGGCACCGGAGGAATACCGCGACCCGGCCAAGTTCTTTGCCCGCACGTATTTTGCCAGTGCCCTGGTGGAGCACTGCGGTTTGGTGTTGCGCCGCCTGGCCGGCGAGACGGTCAACACCGCCCCGGTGCTCTCACTGATCACCCAGTTCGGCGGCGGTAAAACCCACACCCTGGCCGCCCTTTACCATCTGGTGACCGCCGGTCCGCAGGCCCGCGAATACGAAGGTGTGGCGGAACTGTTGGGGAGAATCGGCCTGCACGAGGTGCCGAAGGCACAGGTGGCCGTATTCGTGGGCAATGCCTGGGATGCGGAAGAAGGATGCGAGACCCCCTGGCTGGACATGGCCCGGCAGTTGGCCGGGGAGACCGGGCGCCGGTTGTTGGGCGAGAGTGCCCGCAGCAGGGCTCCCGGGGTCGCCACTTTGCAGAAACTTTTTCAATTGGTCAACCGGCCCATTCTGATTCTGTTCGACGAGACCCTCAACTATCTCGGACGCTATCCGAACAGGCAGAGCAGTTCCACTCCTTCGTCCAGAACCTCACGACCGCCCTCACGGCCACCGAGCGGGCCGTTGGGATTTTGAGCTTGCCGGCCTCGCCTACCGAGATGACCGACAAGCTCTACGAATGGCAGACGAAGCTGACGAAGATGGTGGGGCGTGTGGGCAGGCCCTTGCTCGCCGTTGACCCGGAAGAGATTTCCGAGATCATCCGGCGCCGCCTCTTCGAGGACCCCGGCCGGAGAACCATGCAGCAGGCCGTGGCCCGCCAGCTCGCCCGGGGGGGCTTCCAAAACCGGCACCGCCCGC
>Ga0080004_1107211_pt1 | contig 10431 bp, 12 predicted proteins | sample WasSprMetagenome_FD_69207 | JGI IMG/M metagenome (GOLD analysis project Ga0080004, IMG submission 69207) | Sulfidic aquatic microbial communities from Washburn Spring, Yellowstone National Park, USA - WS (SPADES assembly) (version 2) | ecosystem: Environmental > Aquatic > Thermal springs > Hot...
ATAGGATAGGAGATTTTAACGAAATTACCATTTATTTCGAAAACTTTTGCTTTCAATTTTTCTATTCTTTTTGGAGCATGTATTAAATCGCTCCAAGTTCCACATGAGGATTCGCTAGCAACTCTGGAAGAAGCATCTTTCATGTTAAAGCCTTTTGCTGGTTTAATTCTGAACAAAGCTACTATTTCATCTTTTGGTTTATACTTCAAGTCAATAAAATCTTCGTACTTCATTCTATCAACCATCTATATACTCTTTTAACTTCTTGAATAAAAGTCTCTGGTTTTAGAACCCCAAGCTCGCTGATTACTCCAGTTATTAGTTTTGGGTTAATTCTCTCAAAAACGTAATTTGAAATTTTTACCCCTCTTGGGGGTCTATCCCAAACTTCTTTGGTAGCTCTTTTCTCTATTTCAACTTCAAAACCAAAGAAAGTTAGAGGATCAAATTTTAAAGAATGAGTAGCAACATAAACAGGAACGTCATATCTGTTTGCAACTTCAGCAAAAAGCTCACTACCAATTTTATTTATGACTATTCCTTCGGCTGTTATAGCATCACAACCTATCATCATGATGTTTGCTTTTTTCAAAGCTAATCTAGCAGCGGAATCAACAAAAATTGTAACTGGAATGCCTTCTGTAGCTAGCTCTTTTGCTGTTATCCTTCCTTGGAAGAAAGGTCTTGTTTCTGTTACATGAACTTCGAATTTTTTTCCATCTTTCCAAGCTCTTTTCAAAATAGAGGTTACAGTTGAAGAGTGGCAGTGTGTATAAACTATGAAACCATCTTGAATTTTTTTGCTACCAATCTCTTCTATCTTTTTTCTATCTTCATCTAACTTTTTCAAAAGACCTTCAGCATCGCCAAATTTTTCTAAATATTTTAATGCATTTCTTAACATCGGTTCAGTTGGTCTAGATTTTGCCAATTTTTCAGAAGCCTTCTTTTTGTCTTTTGCTTTGCTCCAAGCAACTATAGCTGCTCTTGCTATGTTTTCAGCGCCTTGAATTTTCAGCTCTTTTATCTCTTTAACAGTCTTATCAACAATATCCATTATAATTATTGTTCTTTTGAGAATAAATTTTATGGAAGAAATTGAAAGGCTTATTGAAGAGTACAAAAGATTTGGTTATCTGAAAAGCAAAAAAGCTGAGAGAGCATTTAGGAAAGTTAGGAGAGAGTTTTTTGTTACAGAGGAATTAAAAGACCAAGCTTATGTTGATACACCTCTTCCAATTCCAGGAGGAGTAACAATTTCAGCTCCTCATATGCACGTTATTTGCTTAGAAGAATTGAATTTGAAAAGAGGAGAGAAATTTTTAGAAGTTGGCGCTGGAAGTGGTATTTTTCTTGCATATGCTTATGAAATTATAAAAGAGAAGAATAAGGTTTTTGGAATTGAGATTAATGAAGAAACGTACAATTTTGCTTTGAGAAATCTGGAAAGAGCGGGATATGCGGATAAAGTAAAGTTAATTTTGGGGGATGGTACTTTAGGTCTACCAGAAGAAGCACCATTCGATAAAATTTTAGTTAGTGCTGCAGCTCCAGATTTTCCTAAACCATTAATAGAACAATTGAAAATTGGAGGAATAATTTTGGGAATAATTGGCTACAATGACCAATATTTAGTTAAGGGAATAAAGAAAAGTGAAAAAGAAATAGAAAGAAAAGTTGTTTTACCTGTTGTTTTTCTACCGCTAAAAGGAAAATATGGATGGAGTTAGACTGATTAGCATTTCAATTTTCATTGCTTCAGGCCTATATAAATTCACAAATTAAAAAGATATTAGGACAAAAATGAATAAAAAGTTGATAATTGGTATTATATTAATAATTTTCTTAGGTTTTATGATTTTCATCCTATTAAATAATTTTAGAGTAAGTCCTCTCAACTACGTCTTTAGCAATGATTGGTTAGATAAGAGAAATATATATGTTTTTGGAACACCCCCAGTAGAATATCTTAAATTAGTAAATGCAACCGGCGTCTCTTTTTCTGTTTATTATGGCGGATTAAATAGCTATGATAAAGAATATTTGAGAGAATTACATCAAAATGGTTTTAAGGTTAGTTCGAATTTTCCAACAATACAAGCCCATATTACAAAAAATGCAACTCTGATAGAAATTGCAAAATGTTTTGATATAGAGGGCAATCCATTAGGCTTTTTTGGAGAACAATACTCTATGTGTAGTGAAAATAAAGAATGGAAAGAGTTTTTGAAAAATAGAATTAAGGAGCATGTTGATGGAGAGGCGGATGCTATTCAAATTGATGAGATTGGAGTAAACTATGATTGTTTTTGTGAAGATTCAATGAAAAAGTTTAGAGAGTATCTTACAAATCGTTACTCAACTAAAGAACTACATGACATTTTCAGAATAGATGATATAAATTCTTTCGATTATCGAATCTACCTTTTGAATAACGGTGCTAAAAATATTTGGAACGACCCTAATCAAAATTTGTTAAATGAGTATTTTAACTTCAAATATCAAGATAGGGTCTCTTTTATAAAAGAATTAATTCAGTATGCTAGAGAATACGCAAATAGAGACATCTTGTTTTCTGGAAACACTTATGGTTTTAGGCCAGACCAACAAATTTTTATTCCATATTTGGATTTTTTAGTTTTTGAAATGCCTATAGGTTCTTTACCAGGAGGAAAATTGTGCACTATATATTTTCTTGGCGAAGCTATTTCTTCTAAACCAATTGTCGGATTTCCAGACATTTTTGATTTGGCAAAAATATCAGAAGAAGATTGGTGGTTATGGAGGCATTGGTTGGCAGAGGCGTATGCGTGCGGAGGATCTTTTTTACTTCCATATAATTCTTATGCTTTTGGTGGAGGTTCCTATAGTGTTCCATTTGAGAAGCTCTCAGATTACACAAACTTTATAACATCTCATCGAGATTACTATGTAAACAATTCAAGAATAGCGAGAGTTGCTATATTGTTCGACTTAAATTCGACGTTGATAAATCAAGCTAAATGGAGAGCATGGGAAGCATGGAATAGCTTTTTAAAGGTTGGTTACGCATTGCAAGAATCTCATATTCTTTTTGATGTTATATACAATGGTGATGGGAAATTCATAAACAAAACAGCTAATTTAGATGATTTAAGAAAGTATTCAATCGTAATAATTCCTGCTTATTATGATTTAGGCTCAGAAGCGGAAGGATTACTTAACTTGTATCATCAAAATGGCGGGCTAGTTTTAAGACTTAAAGAAGATATGAATGTCTCCGAGCTACCAAGAATAATCAAGAATACTGATATAGACCTTGGTTTAGGAACGAATGCATCGAACGATATAAGTATAGTTGCTTACAAAAGAGGCGACTCTATTATACTACATTTCATCAACTACGATTATAACAATGTTACACATAAATTTATACCAAAACAACTTATAGAAGTTGAAGTAAGTATTCCGGATGGTGTTAATTTGAGTGGGAAAAAATTGAAGCTGTTAACGCCAGATGCTAACGAAAAAATTATTGAATATAACATTCAAGAAAACAAAGTAAAATTCGTAATTCCAGAGGTTTATGAGTATATGATTGTTTATTTCGAATAAAAGGTTAAATGGGGCCGCTGGGATTTGAACCCAGGTGACGAGGTCTCTTCTCATCATTACTCAACGCTCCATGAAGACCTGGAGCCTCGCAGACTAGACCAAGCTATCTGACGGCCCCTTTGGCTGATTCATCTTTTGTTACTATTCATATTTTATGCCCCTAAATTAATTTTTGGCACTACAAACTATAATACCTCCGGATTAATCATTCTCCTACATTTTGGGTCCGCTGGGAGTTGAACCCAGCTCTCCGCCGTGTGAGGGCGGCGTCCTAACCGCTAGACTACGGACCCAATAAATATTTTTGAAAACAAAAATTAGTTTATGATTTTGAGTAGTGAAGAAATAAAGGAGAGAATTTTAAAAGAAAAACTTATAGAGAATTTTATTGACTTGGAAACTCAAATACAACCAGCAAGTTTTGATTTAACATTAGATGAGATTTATCTTTTAACATCTTCAGCTTCGATAGATTTTACAAATAAAGAAAGAAAACTACCAAATTACAAAAAAATTGAATTCAATAACGATTGGATTGAATTGAACAACGGAATTTATCTAATCAGTTTCAATGAAATCATCAATATTCCAAACGATTTACTTGCTTTCGTGAGGCCAAGATCTTCTTTAGTAAGAAGCGGTGCTACAATTTTTTCTTCACTTTGGGATCCTGGTTACTCTGGGAAGAGCAATTGTTTGCTCGTCGTTCTAAACGAGAATGGTATCAAGCTTAAGAAAAATGCAAGAATAGCTCAAATAGTCTTCTTCAAACTTTCTTTTCCAGCAAATAAGACATATTCCGGAATTTATCAAAATGAAGGAATAAATAATTTAAAGAAAAAGCTTAAGTAAGATTTATGATTGAAGTTTTCTCTTTTGATAAAAGAGAAATTTTAGAAATAAGCATTGCAGTTTTTATTCTAACAATCATTTTTTCTTTTGATGGATTGTATTTTAATTCAAACCTTTTAGGTATAAGCTTTTTAGCCGTCATTACAGCCTTTTTGCTTCATGAGCTTGCTCACAAGTTTGCTGCAATAAAACTTGGATATCATGCAAGATTTAGGTTATACATACCTTCCACATTGCTAAGTTTAATTCTTGTTTTTACTGGAGTAAAAGTTGCAGCTCCAGGCTGGGTTGAAATTTATCCTTACAAATTCAAAGACTGGCTTTACAGAAGATTAAAATTTTCTGCAGAAGAAATCGGAAAAATTGCTTTAGCAGGTCCATTAACAAACATAATTTTGGCATATTTGTTTTTGTTGTTTGGTTTTGATTTTTTAAAGACAGTTAATGCTTGGATAGCTTTTTTTAATTTATTACCAATTCCTCCTTTAGACGGCTCTAAAGTTTTACATTGGAAGTTTGGAGGTTGGGCCTTTTTTTTAATCTTAGCAATAATTTTACTGATAGTATGATTGAAAAATTAAGACAGGAATTAGAAGAAAAGAGGTACTTGGATACACTAATTCATAGTTTAGTAGCAATTTCTTTATGCATAGCATTTTCATTTCTTTTCCCCAGTTTTGAAAAAAACACTATTATAATTACTGTGTTTCTAGGTTCTTTCCTCCCGGATTTAGACCATCTTTTGCTTTATAAAAAAAGAAGGTTTTATAATTTCAAAGCGTTCCTAAAATGGATACTTCATAGTAGCAGATACAGAGTTGGTTTCGAACTTTTTCATAACTTTCCTTCTATAATTACTCTACTGATTTTATTGCCATTCGTTTGTATCAAAAACAAGCTAATGTTCATGTTTTTTGTAGCATTTCTTTTTCATTTGCTTGTGGATTTAATGATTGATAGAATAGTTTTAAGAAGTTTTAGATTTTGGAGATTTGGTTTTTAGCTACAAACCAAAATATTTCATTGCTTCTCTTATATCTTTAACCTCAATGACATCAATTCCAACACTTTTACCCACGTTTTCAATCTTTTTCTTATAGATTGTTGTGCAAAAAGTAAAGTAACCCATTTGCTCGCATTTTTCTTCAGGAACATAATTAACTTGTGTGCCTTGTCCTTCTGGTACTAGAAAAGTTGTTGCTCCAATTTCTTTTGCTGCCTGAGCTTTTGGAATAATTCCTCCAACAGGACCAATGCTTCCATCAGGATTTATAGTTCCAGTAATCATGACTTTTGTAGTTAACTCTTTTCCTTCTATAGCAGCTATTGTTGCTATTGTTAAGGCTGCTCCCGCGGAAGGTCCTTCTACGACAGAAGCATTGATATTTTCTAAAGAATAAATTAGGTCAAATTTTGATAAATCAACTTTTGTTACTTCTTCAGCAACTCTTTTTGCTGTTTGAATAGATTGTTGAGTATCCAACCAGAATAATATATTGTTGACATCTACCAAAACTTTTCCATCTCCAGGTTTTATTCCAACTTTTAATACTGTAGCTACTCCTTTACCTTCACTATCTACAGCTGGCACATAAATCTTAACGTATCTTTCTTGAGTAGAATAATTTGTTGGTAATTGAATTTCTTTCTTTATTTCTGTTTTTTCGATGCGAATGTATCTACTACCAATAAAAGCTAAAGCAATAATTAAAATAACTCCAACAATGATTATTTTCTTGCTATTAGTTCTTCTCCTAGAAATCTTTTTCACCATAGATTCTAATTCAATTTAAAAAATAAAAAATTGCGGGTGACACGCTCTTGGTGGGTATGCGTTACTAAACTGCTTTATCCAAACATTCTTCTCAATTCCGTATCTCCACAGCACCTGACTATCTTCTTACCCTTGCTGCATTCCTGCCCTGGGGGATTCAAAGATAGTCAGGCCCATGGAGGCGAAATTTCATCGTTGAATGTTTGGGGCAGTTTAGTAACGCATACCGCCCTTGAGCTTCGGCCCAGCCATTTTGGACCGTTTGCTGTGACAGGCGAGGTCCAGCCGCCCGGCCTAGTCACCCGCAATTAAGATTTAGTTTTGAGCAAAATATTTAAATACCTTATTTTACTATAAGTATAGCAACAAAAGGTGAAAAAATGGCAGAAGAAGAATGGGACGAAGAAGAATGGGACGAAGAAAGCGAAGAGGACGAAGAAGAATGGGACGAAGGAGAAGGCGAGGAAGAGTTCTAATCAGTAACTTCAAGAACCATTTTTTTATTTTTTCTATTTTTATTTTACCAAATAGTGATTAATTTGAGATTCTTAAAGCTTTTTAAGCATTTTTCTAAATTTAAATTGGTGAGAAAATGGCAATCTTTGGTGGCTTAATCGACTTGGGAATAGCGTTCCTATTAGCTGCAGCGTTTGCTGAATACCTTAAGTTCAGAAATGTGGCAAAGAAAGGTTTCAATTGGATAATTCTAGCAGGAATATTCTTCTTGTTTGCTGGAACTTTCACAGTGGCAACTAGTTTGGGAGGTTACTTAGGAACTTCAGTATGGAATGGTCTAGCACAACTATTTGAGATTCTAGGATGGCTTTTTGCTTTAGTAGGAACTTTGTTTGTAGTATATGAAGCTTTCATTGAAAAATGAATCTTTTTTTTTCTTTTTATTTTTTCTTGAATTTAATCTTCTAGTTCTTTTTATCATTCATCTAAAACTTATACGGGATAAAACTCTTGCAGGGGGTGGGATTTGAACCCACGAAGGGACTAACCCAGCAGGTTTCTTCTTGGCACCTAAGCCTCGGCTAATTCTGAGCTTCAGCTTTTTATCTGCCGCCATTGACCAGGCTAGGCGACCCCTGCACTAATAAGAAATTATAAGAGAAGAATTTAAACTCTAAACCCAAAATATTTGATGATTAATAGCAATGACATCCTAATATTTTTTGGAGCTATTCTTCTCTACCTTATAGGAAGTGTCATTATAGCAATTTCTTTGATACCTTCTTACTTTTTATTCATGTATTTTCTCCAAACAGAAAATCTGTTCATTATACTTTTTGGTTTTGCATTTTCTTACTTTGTTTTTGGAATTGTTTTGATGTTCGTTGTTGCAATAGTTATCAGAGCATTCAGAATTAGACTAATGCCAGGAACATACAAGATAGGAGGAAAAGAAAGTTTAATCTGGCTTTTGAATGCAGGTTTTATTTCATTGGTGAGATTCCTGTTTCTTCCCTTCACTAGATCTTCTATTAACATATTCTTTTACAGATTATTGGGCGCAAAGATAGGAAAGAATGTTATAATCAATACGACTTGTGTGTATGATGCTCATCTTCTTGAAATAGGAGATAATACAATTATTGGCGGAGATGCTGTGATAATAGGACATTCAGCTGAAGGTAATAAGCTAATAGTTGCTCCGATAAAAATAGGAAAGAATGTTTCTATAGGCCAATATACAACCGTTTTACCTGGAGTAATTATAGAGGATGGAGCAATAATTGGAGCTATGAGTTTAGTGCCTAAATTTACGAGAGTTAAAAAAGGAGTATGGGGCGGAGTTCCAATAAGGAGGTTAAAATGAAGCTGAAAGATATTGAGAGATTGCAAAACAAGAAGTTAAGAAGAATGATGAAGCTAGTTTATGACTTTCATCCATATTATAGAAGAGTTTTCAAGTCGCTTGGAATAAGGCCAGATGATATTAGAACCAAAGAAGATTTGAGAAAGCTTCCATTTACTAAAAAATCTGATTGGATTGGGAAAGAAAAAGAATTTATTCTAAAACCAACAAAGAAAGTCTTTTGGTATCTTGGTTTAAAAGATAAGATGCTTTATTTTTTTGATAAAAAGAAATTTTTTGAAAGAATTAAATGGGAATTTTTACCAGCAACTTTTTTTGCAACTTCCGGGAGAACAGGAAATTCTGCTGCTTGTTTCTATACTAGATACGATTTTGAAAGAATTAAAGAAACAACGATTAATGCTTTACAACCGATTATGAAAGCATTAAATTATAATCATCGAATTCAAATAACATTTCCTTATGCTCCACACTTAGCTTTTTGGCATACTATTTTTGGATGGTTGGCAGAGCCTAATACATTTGCCACAATTTTGGGCGCAGGAAGAAGTAATTTGCAAATAGAGATGATGCAAAAGTTTAAGATAAATGCTTTGATAGGAATGCCAAGCTATATTTCTCACCTCTCACAATTGGCTGTAGAGAACAAGATCGAGACAAATATTAAATACATAATCGCAGCAGGAGAGTATCTGCCAGATAATATGAGAGAAAGAATTAAAGAAAACTTTTCAAAAGTTGGTCTAGAACCAAAAATACTTCAAGGTTATGCTTCTACCGAATCAAAAGCAGCTATTTTCGAAAGGGAAGAAAGAGGAGGTTATGTTATAGATCCAAATCTTCATTTGTGGGAAGTAGTTGATCCAAAAACAGGAGAACCAGTTAATTTTGGTGAAAGAGGAATTCTCGTTTTCACTCATTTAGATTTCAGAGGTTCTATTTTTCTAAGATATTGGACAAACGATATCATTGAAAAAGGAATGATTTATGAAGACGGATACTTGAAATTAATTGGAGATATTTATAGAGAGAGCGATATAGTTCCAATAGAAACTAAAGTTAAAGGCACTCTTATAAACACTCTTTCTCTAGAAAATCTTTTGAATAGTATGAAAGAAATTAAAGAATATCAAGTTGTTATAAATAGGAAAGAATCTAAAAAACATTTTGGTTTAGATGAGATGATTATAAAGGTAAGCTTGCATGAAAGATACTTAAGAATGAGAGAGAAAGTTGTTAAGAAGGTTCAAGAATTAATTAAGGATTATTTTGAAATAACACCAAAGGTAAAAATTGTTCCTTTTGAAAAGATTGTGAGTGAAGTTTTTGAAAAGCTGAAAGGAATGCATGTAATTGATTTAAGATTTTTGAAAAAAATGAATGCTCCCGGCGGGATTTGAACCCGCGTCTCAAGCTCGAGAGGCTTGAATCCTACCGGTTTCTAGTTCTTAATCTGGAACTGACCGGGCTAGACGACGGGAGCTTCTATTTGAGAATTAGTTAAAAAATTAAAAAATGTGAAAGTCAGAAAAATTAGTTTCGGATTGCAGCTTCTCTATTTTTATATCTTTTACTTCTGCTAATGGATGATTCTTTTTCATTATTTCTATCATTTTTTCTATATCGCTTTTTTCTCCACATAAAACAGCTTCAACTTTATTGTTTGGCAGATTTCTTACATATCCTTTTAAGCCTAACATTTTTGCATATCTTCTAACAAAACTTCTGTAACCAATTCCTTGAACTCTTCCATAAACTAAAACTCTAACTTTTTCTTCCATGCTTCTATTTTTTGTTTCAATCTATAAATTTTTGTTAGCTAAAAGCAAAAATGGAAGAAGAAAAAGAAGCAATAATAAAAGAAGGAAAAATTAGAATTGATGAAGAATTAGTGAAAAAGCTAAAACATGCTCAATATGGAGTTTTTGGTCATTCTACAGTAGATGTTTGTCATTATACCAAAAAAGCTTTGAAGAAAGAAAAAGTTTGCTACAAAAGAAAGTTTTTTGGTATAGAAACGCATAGATGCATGGAATTTTCACCAGCTGGTCTATTCTGCCATAATAGATGTATCTATTGCTGGAGACCAACAGAATTTTACAAAACATTAAAATTAGAAGAGGATAAAGTTGACGATCCAAAGGAAATAGTCGAAAATCTTTTGAAAGAGAGAAACAAATTGCTAACAGGTTTTGGAGGAAATGAAAAAGTTGATAAAGAGCTTTACAAAGAAGCTATGATACCAACTCATTTTGCCATTTCTTTAAGTGGAGAACCAACTTTGTATCCTAAGCTGCCTGAACTAATAAAATATTTGAAGTCTTTACCTCATACAAAATCAATATTTTTGGTAACAAACGGTCAAGAGCCAGAGATGCTTGAAAGGTTG
>Ga0080004_1124133_pt1 | contig 10431 bp, 12 predicted proteins | sample WasSprMetagenome_FD_69207 | JGI IMG/M metagenome (GOLD analysis project Ga0080004, IMG submission 69207) | Sulfidic aquatic microbial communities from Washburn Spring, Yellowstone National Park, USA - WS (SPADES assembly) (version 2) | ecosystem: Environmental > Aquatic > Thermal springs > Hot...
TTGTGTCTCCGCAGAAGAGGATATTTCCCCAGCCACGCTGAAGCATGCCGTCAAACCTTACCCATAAAGGCGTGAAATAGGCTAGAAATCCGGCCATAGCCAAGTTACGCCTTCCAACAATCTTGCTGAAACGCTCAAAATTGTCCAAAATCCAATTAACCCGCTCCGAAAAGCTTAATCCTTCAAACTTTTCCTTGAGGGTGTTCAGCTTTTCCTTGTCAAAAGTGGTGTTTTCGTCTGGAAAATCAACCTTGTAGGCTAGTAGGGTTGTCTGTTGGGTTTTAGGGTTTGGCAGGGGTAAGCCTTCAACCCTGATGAGGCTTGACGGCTGGAAAACTATGGGCTTCTCAGCTACAACATAAATGTCTAAAGCCTTATACTCGAAGCCCCTCTCGTCGACTATTTTTTCGCCCCTCTTTTCTAGGGTGAATACTGGAGGTCTAACGCGAATGCGGTAAACTGTTCTGTAGCCCTTCTCCTGGATATTCGCGTCCCTTGAAAGGCCTAAAAAGCGTTTTAAACGCCTATACTTTACAGCCTCGTTTACGCTGATAAGCTGCAAGTTTAAGGGGTCTTCTGGCCTAATTTGTTTGTGGGTTGTTATGTCAAAGCCTTCATCATCGCTGCCTAAAGCCTCAACCTCCATGGGGCATAGGTAGGCTACGCTTGTGCTTGAAACCAAAGCCTCAACAGCAACCGGCTTGCCTGCTAAACTTGGATCCTCAATCATGTTTAAATGAGACAGCATTATGGGCTGAGGCTCTCCAGGCTTGGCTAAGGCCTCTTCAAGCCTTTTCCTCTCCTCTGTTTTGGTTAAAGTGCAGTATCGCCCACACTTCTGGCATTTGAACCATTGGGTTCCAACATCGTCTTTATGGCTAAACCTTAGCTGGGATGAGCCGCATTGGGGACATAGCCTATCCTTAATAAAGCCGAAATCGTCATATTCTATTTTGACTTCTTCAGCCAACGTTTACCCTCAGGCGAGAGCTTACCTCTTTTTGCGGCCTACGGTGGCTCCATTCTTGAAAACCCAGTAGAACCAGCCGTTCTTGGTCATTTTGCCATTATGGGCCTGCAAATCCTTAAGCATGGCCTTAAACTCTGGATTGTTGGCGTCGTCGCTTTTCTGGAAAGGCCCGCTTGGACCAGTGGTTTCATGCCACTTAATCCTTTCAGGATCCCAATCCGACACAGCCTCCATTATTATTTGGCGGGCTGAAGCCACGCCGGCCTCAAGGGCGTTTAACAGTTCCAGAAGGGCTTTTAGGGCTGTGTCTTCGCTGTTCATATTGTCCAAGCCCCTTCTGTTGAGCCTAATGGTTTAGCGTATTTTTCAACTAGCTTGCGGTATGCGTTTTCCTGCTCCTCAAAATCTAAGGTTGTGCACATCCTATGAGCCTCGAAAATTACGATTCCGCCGCTGTTTTTGTCGAGGGCGTAAATCCTAAAGACTAGGCGGCAATATACCTCTCCGAAAATCTGCCTAAAGGCTCTGTGGTGTATGGGCTTTTCCGGGTCTATTCTGGCCTTAAACTCTTCATAGCTGTGCAGTATTTCTTTCGGAACGGTTTTTATGGGCTTTGCTGGTTTGGCTGTTGTTATGGTTGGTTCATGCATTATTGGGCCCCCTTGGGGTTTTTGGTTTTATTTTTGGCTTTGAATTGTTGTTTTCTTTGTATTTTTGGAGTCCAATTTCGATTAGGTGTTCTATGAAGGTGCTTCTTTTCACCATGCCTCTTGCCGCGTCTATTTTTGCTAGGAGTTCAGGTTTTATGGTTAATCCAACTTTAACCTTCATTTTTGTCCCTCAAGGTCTTCAGTATACTGAGTATACATCGAAGAGTTTATAAATCTAATGCTACTAATCATACTTGTCATACTGGGGGTTCAGCGCATGAAAACCCTTAAAATTTCAGATGATGTTCATGAGAGGCTTACAGCCTTGTTGGGTGAGTTGACGGCCAGGACTAGGAGGATGCAGACTTATCAGGATGCCATAGAAGCCATGCTTAGCCAGTCAATAATATTGCCTCCTGAACTGTTGAGGGAGGTTGACAGCTTCATAGAAAAGTATAAGCATAAAGGCTACACGAGGAGGGAGGAATTTGTAACTCAGGCCGTGCGCTTCTTTTTAAGATGGGAGTCGGAGGAATACGAATATGTAGAGATACCTAAAGAGAAGTATGAGAAGCTCAACAAAGCGGTGAAGGAGATGAAAACGCCTTTCTATAACGCGGCAGAATTCATAGACCACCAAATAGAAGAAGCCCTAGAACAATACGAGAGATGGCTGGAAGAAAAAGGAGAGAAAGAAGAAGAGTAAAAAGGCAATTAAAGCTTTCACTTTAACTCTGGTGTATGTTGAATAGCTTTCACTTTAACTTATCTCTCTCACCAGTCATGAAAATACGATCCATGGCAGGCTTTTTAAAGGCTTAACCACAAACCGCAACTTCGGTTATAATGATGTTCAGGCAAAATTTAAGCTTGAAACTTGAGGGCCTCTCAACCTTGCAGCGTAAACTCCTCATAGAACTAATGCAAAAAAGCTATCCACAATACTGGAGCATGTTCAGGAAGCCAATCAACTGGACGTTTCAAAAAGAAAACTTGGAGAAATTCATCCACAACCATTACGGAGAATTTGCCATGGAGCTTGCCAGGGCTGGATTGGCGTCTGATTTTTCAACCATCAGGAGGGTTAGGCATGCCCATTGATGAGCACTGTAGAAACCCTTGGAATGGCAAGTGCAGAAACCGGGACATTGAAGTGTACATCCTCTACAAGGGGGAGAGGTTGCCCATATGCAGGAGCTGCTGGACCAAAATTGCTGAAAGCGAGATCCAATGGAGCCAAAGTGAAAGGAGGATGGATTAATGCATGCCTTCGGATTATGCTGGAAGGCGGAAGGATTGATTTTCAGCGTTTATTGGCATGCTGGAGACATCCACGCCACTTTAAAGGTTAGAAAGATTGAGGCTTCCAGCTTTCAAAATTGTGAAAAGCGTGTAAAGGAGGTTGCTGAAATTGTCAGATGAGCTTGAAAAAATAAAGAGTGTCAGCCCGTCAACGATTTCAAAGCTTCGCAGCGCGGGATATGTGACAATTGAGGCTTTAGCAGTCACCCCCGTCAGCGAGATAATGGAGAAAGCCGGCGTGGGAAGGGAGACAGCCGTCAAAGTATGCGATGAAGCTAGAAAGCTTATGAACTATGGTTTTGTCAGGGCTGCGGAGCTTTGGGAACGCAGGAAAAACCTTGCAAGATGCACAACGGGATCCAGGAAAATTGACAAGATATTGGGCGGCGGCATTGAAACTCAGGCTGTTACTGAGCTGATAGGCGATTATGGTGTGGGGAAAACCCAGCTGTGCCTAACGCTTTCCGTTATGGCTCAGCTTCCAAGGGATAAGGGTGGGCTTGAGGGAAACGTCATATACTTGGACACTGAAGGCACATTCAGCCCTGAAAGGGTTTACCAAATAGCAACGCAGAGGGGTTTGGATGGCCAGAAAATTTTAGACGGCGTTATAGTTGCCCGGGCCTACAACAGCGACCACCAATGCCTACTCATGGACCACCTTTTCAAGAAATGCCCAGAAGAAAACGTTAAACTCGTTGTGGTGGACAGCATGGTAAGCCATTTTAGAGGCGAATACCTGGGGAGGGAGAACATAGCCCAAAGGCAACAAATCCTAAACAGGTATTTGCACAAGCTTCTTAGGCTTTCAGAAGCCTACAACCTGGCCGTAGTCATAACAAACCAGGTTTTGGCAAACCCGGCGACATTCTACACAAACCTTGAACTCCCAGCCGGAGGCCACGTTATGGCCCACGCCTGCACCCACAGAGTGAAACTGAACAGGGGTAAAAGCGGAACAAGAATAGCAAAAATAATTGATTCGCCATACCTGCCGGAGGAAAAGGCGCCATTCATAATAACGGAAAAGGGCATCGAAGACACGGAAGCAGAAGCTGAAGAAGAGGAGGAACCCCAAACCCAGACCCAAAAAATTTAACAACAAAAAAGTTAAACAGATAATGGTGCAAGATTTGTCCGAACAGAAGCTCACAGAGTTCCTCAAAACCGGTAGGGACTGGAGCAGATTAAAAACAACAGTTCCAGGAGTTTTCGTTTTGAAGCTTCCAGCGTATAAGGGTTCGCCGAGCAGGCTTGCAGTCGAGCTTAACCCGGTAGGCGAAGACGGAGCCCCAAAAAAGAGAAGAGGCCTAGTAATAAGGTCAAAGGCTGAGCTTGAAGAGTATAAGGAGATTTTCCAATACGACAAACTCGCCAAACTCGTGGAGATACTTGAAAATGTAAACCCGAAGGTTGAAGCTGCAAAACCCAGGAAAGGCGAAGAAGTCATAGAGCTTTAGAGCTGTAAAAAATGCTTGAAACCCAAAAACACATTCAGCATCCCCTAATATGGCCCGGCAAAGTTGAGTTTAGACTATACCAGAAAAGCATTGCTGAAACAGCCTCCGAAAGGAACACGCTTGTCATATTGCCAACAGCCCTTGGAAAAACAGTCATATCAGCATTGGTGGCCGCAAACATCCTATACAACTATAGAGACGCAAAAATCCTCGTCATGGCGCCCACAAGACCCCTAGCAACACAGCATAGGGAAACATTCCTCAAAATATTAAAGCTTAGAGAGAAGGACACTGTCGTATTAACTGGACACACGCCCGCAGAGCATAGAACAGCCTTCTGGCGAAGCGAGGCAAGAATATTTTTCTCAACACCCCAAGTTGTCAGAAACGATCTTCTAGAGGGTAGGCTGAACCTGGAGAAGTTTGCGCTTCTAGTTTTCGACGAATGCCACAGAGCCGTAAAGGAATACGCATACACAGACATTGCAAGAATATATGTTAACCAGGCGCGTTACCCCCTAATCCTCGGCATGACAGCCTCCCCAGGATCAGACATCAAACGCGTCCAAGAAGTATGCAGAAACCTATACATAGAACGTGTAGAGTTCAGAACAGAGGAAGACCCAGACGTTAAACCATACATCCAACCAATAGAAATAGAATGGAAACGCGTAAACCTGCCAAAAGAATACATAACAATAAAAACGCGTATCCGAAGCATGCTTGACAAAAGGCTGAACTGGCTTCTAGCAAACGGAATAATAAAACGTAAGCCAGAATACGTTACGAGGAAATGCCTCATAGAAGCAGGCGAAGAACTACGCTACATGCTTGAAGCAGAAAGCATAGAAGAAGAACGCGGAAAAATATTCACATTCATAATAAACCAGTCCCTCGCCCTAACACTATTCCACATGCTCGAACTACTAGAAACCCAAGGACTGCACACGCTTAAAACCTTCATGGAAAAGGTTGAAGCCGAAAAAAGCCAAAAACACAGCTACGCAATCCTAGCAAACGACCCGGAATATAGAAGCCTAAAAACACTCGTATGGCCCACCACACCCGAACACCCAAAAACCGAAACCCTCAAACAAATAGTGCAAAACCAGCTCACATGCAAACCCTCATCAAGAATACTTGTATTCACACAATACAGGGACACCGCAGCCCACCTCACAGAACAGCTCAACACACTTCCAAGCGTAAAAGCCGAAAGGTTTGTTGGACAAACATCAAAACTGAACGATAAAGGACTAACACAGGAAGAACAGGCTGAAAGAATAAGAATGCTTGAAAACGGAGAACTAAACGTTCTAGTAGCCACAAGCATAGCTGAGGAAGGCCTAGACATACCAACCGTAGACCACGTAATATTCTACGAGCCAATACCAAGCGAAATACGCTACATACAAAGAAAAGGAAGAACAGGAAGAAAAGCCCCAGGAAAAGTTACAATACTGGCTGCAAACGAAAGCCTAGACATGATATACTACTACGCAAGCAGAAAACGAGTAGAAAAAATGAAACGCATAGTTGAAACCCTAAACCTAAAACTTCCAACAATCCTACGCAGACACACAAAACCAACACCAAACCCCCTCACACCAGAAGAGTTAGCCCAAATTGAGAGGGAAGCGTTAAGAATTGAAGTTGAACCCGAAGCCATAAAAACAGAAGCCGAAACCATAAAAGAATTTAGCAAGAAAGCAGCCAGGGCAGCAAGAATAGCCTACATAAAACTTCTAGAAACAGGACCAGAAGGAGCAACAATCGAACAGTTAACCCTAAACCCCGAACTTGAATGGGCCACACCCAACATAATAAAAGCAGCATTAAAAACGCTCATAAACGAGGAACTAATAGCAGAAGTTGAACCTGGAAAATACGCGGCAGCACCAGCAGCAAAACCAAAAACAGGCAAAACATACGAAATAGAAATAGAAAAAATCTACCCAGGCTCAGCCGTCGTCCTTGTAAACGGAAAGTGGAGGGCGAGACTTGAACCAAGCGACTATGAAGGGCCTGTAAGCCTAATCAAGAAAAGCTCAAGGTTTAAAGCAGTAGCAGACCTATACAGAATGAACGGGGTCCTCCACATAAGAGTTAAAGACGTTGTTCAGAAGCTGGGGTGACAATTATGCCCTTCATAGCCGACGTTGAAAGGTCAAGCGATAAAGAGGTTGAAGGAGCCTTCAAAATATCGGCGAAAGGCGTCAACATGTGGTTTAGAATATACAAGACAAACTTTGGAGATAGAGTTAAAATTACAGTCTCATACCTTGAGGGTAACGTTTGGAAGCAGACCCCAGCCATATGGCTTGACGCAAAAACATGCACACAGCTGGCTGAAAGGCTGAAAAACATAGCCAGCAAACTCTAAAATTTTGAGGCTGCAAGTTTCGGAGGGGGCGCCTTCAACATGCAGTTCGAAGGAAAATAGCTGTCTAAGGAGGTAGGCGACGCGGAGCCTAAAAGAAAATCCGCTAAAACCTTCTTGAAAGCCATGCCCCTACGCGACCTTTCCATGCTGGAAACTGTTAAAAACGAAGTCCGCTCAGGAAACATCCTAATCCTAAAGGTAACTCCCTTAATGGACAAAAACATCGACGACGTTAAAAAGGCCATTGACGAGCTGTGCCATTTCACAGAGTCCACCGGCGGCGATATCGCTCGCCTCGGAGAAGAACGCATAGTCATATGCCCGCCCCACGTCAAAATCTGGAGGGAGAAACCTGCAAAAACCCCCGTTCAGCCAACTTGACTCTAACAGCCATTGCTTAACCGGACTTTCCGCCCGAACATTTTGCCGAGGCGCCTAATAACAAGCCTTGGAGCCGGATAGCGCTTAAGCATTGCAAGCACAACTTTCCTTGCGTTTACCCCTTCACCATGAAATCCAGAGGTTCTTCAAGCCTTAAACTGCGAAGCGACCTTCTTACCCACACGTTAAGCGAAGTGCTTCCAGCATCTTTCAATAATACAAGCGTCAAAAGGAACCTCCAAAGGTTCCGCCCATGCTCCCTTCATTGATATTCTGATAAGGGAGACCAATATGTGTTAACTCACACAATTTTATGAGAACTATTCAGAAACGCATCATTTTATTCCAACACTGAAAACGATATTTTGGAATGTTCCAGATACTTTTTGATGGTGATGTCTCTGCACAGTTTAACGGAGTTTAGGAGAATTTTCGCGTTTGATTATAGGTTTAATGGTTCTAGAAGCTTAGATGAGGTTGCTGAAAGGTTGAGGGGCAGGTTTGAATTTGAGGACGTTTACAATTTTGAAGAGGTTATTCGTCGTCTCCGCAGTAGAGGGTTTTTGAGGGGGTGGAGGAACGCTTTGGCAATGAAAAGCGCTGCGGTTTATCCTCCAATGATATACTTCTTATTTTTCCAAATCAACAGTTTAGGAGGCAGATTATTTGTTCTGGAAACTGGTGGAAGCTGGTATAGCTTTGAAAAAATTTTACTTTCCATGAGGCCTTTTTGTAAGAATGCTGGAGTAGATTGCAACTTTGTCAGTCTTTGCTGACGCAGTGGCTAACCCTTATCCTTGCAGGCTGCAAGTTTATTTGCCGCGCGCGCAGCTCAAGGGTCGACAAAGGATTTTCTGGACCGTGTGCGCTCAAACTGGATTCTTTATACATAGAGTTCTGGAGCATACACTGCCTGAACAACAAGAGTTTCATTATTTGGCAATGGGTCACCATTACATGCTTTAAATTCCACTTCGCGTCCATTTCACCCAAACCATTTTGACAAATCTGTTTCTCTTTTTTCCTCCTGCTCCAGTTTAATTTTAGATTTCCTAGGAGTCTTTGATGTCTCTAAGATTTTATGCATAGTTTCAAGCTCTTTTGTTACCGCATCATAAATCTCGTCTAAGCGTGATTTCCAAGCATCAAGCCTGAGCATTTCGAGGGCTAATTCGTCTAAAGATCTCTGGATAAAGTCGTGCTTTTTGATGCGTGAAAACAAAGGCTTAACATCAACCTTACCAAGTTCGCCAAACAATTTGGAAATCTTTTCCTCTATTACATTTTCAGGAAGGGGAACATGTAGGTGAGACCATACTTGTTTGCCATGTAGCGCAACCCATGCACCTTCAGTTTCAGCGCTAAAAGCAATTAATTGCAAAAGCGATATAGTGCTGTTAAAGTATAACGTAAGTGACTTGGCAAACGCGATATCTTTTACTTGTACATTAATTAAAGGTGCTGAAGGGCCAATAATACGGTTTTTTGACCAAAAAGCAAGCCAAAAAAGATTATTCGATGTTAGTCTCGCTCTTCTTGCAATTAAAATATTGCCTGAAAGATCCTCATAGGCGTATTTTATATCACGTGCTGCCTCATACACTTTATCTTTTGGTAATAAACCCGCAAATTTTAGTATTTCATTTTCTAGAGCATCTGGGTTAATTATAACAGCTTCTTCTTCATCAGAAATATCCATATGTCTTACACCACTTGGAGTTCTAAGTGAAATAGCACACGCACCTAAAGGTATCAAACAAATTAATTGTGAACCCTTAACTTTTATGCAAAGTTTATCGCTGTATTTGCTATCAAATAAAAACACTACTTTAGAGCCTTTAGGACAGTATTTGCTGATAAATAACTTACGTGCAAAGCTTTCGACTCCACGGGTTTTGTATTGCCCGGGATTGTAATCCCGAATTTTGATTTGTTGGTTTCTTTCCAAATCACCCAATGTAGGCGCATCTCTCAGATCATCTAAAAGTTCTAGTGTTAACTCTGCTGTTTTAATAGTGTTGAAACCGATAAGAGGTTTCAAATTTTCTATATGCTTCTTTGTTGTTTCACGGATATTATGAACTTTAATAGCGTCAAACTCGTCTGTACTCAACTTCTCAAGAAGAGAAGATGAAAACTCTTTTATTCTATCGCAGGTTCCTTGGATGTCAGTTATATCTTTCATAGACTTCTTCAAAATGACTATCGTTAAAGGAACGATCTGTGGTTTTCTGCTCATAACTATTAAATAATCTCGATAATGTGCTCCTTCGCTAAAGGCAATTTCTTTTGAACTTCTAATAACATAGTGCACCTGATACCCTTTACTGAAAAGATATTCTCTAACACTTTGAGCAGACCGTCCTACAAAGAATTCTTCTGGAATAACTATTGCGAATGTCCCGTTTTCTTTCAATACTTTATCTGCAGCTACCACAAAGTATGCCCAATACCCGGTCTTTCCCTTAACTTCTGGCATTAGCTTTTCTAAATCTTCTTTTTTAACTGGAATTCGCTCCCTTCGTGTAAACGGCGGATTCATAATAACGACATCAAAATCATTTGGAACCTCTTTCTCCTCTTGGACAAACTCCAACCATTTAGCAAGTGGCTGTTCTTCACTTTGTAGGGGGTCACTACTTTTACACATTTTCTGCGCTGATTCAATCATTGTCTTTATGCCATCTTGACTTAAAACATGGGGCTTGAGTGGAACCTCGATATTCTGCGCTGTAAGATTCATTGAGGTCATGTGGTATGCGAAGTGCATGACGTCTATGCCCCATATATCGTCGATGAGCCTTTTATGAAGCTCTTCTTTGCTCATTGGGGGAGCTAGTGCTGCTTTTCGTTGGTAGGCTTCAACCAGTAGTGTTCCTGAGCCACAGGCTGGGTCGAGGACTTTTACGTCCCAGCGGTCTATGGCAAGCGACGCTAATAGTCTCGCTGCTTCTGGCTTTGTGTAGAATGCACCTAAGTTTTTGCGTGTTTCAGGCGGAATAGTCTCATGATAAAGTCTCCCGAAAAGATCTTCACTTATGTGTTGTGGGCGAAGCGCTTTAAGGGTTGAGACAACACGCGCTATTGAATAAACGATTCTTAAATCGCCACGTAAAACCGGAAACAAGTCAAAACCTAGGATGTGAGGATAGGCTTCTCGTCCCTTCTTCAGAGTATGTTCAAGAACATCCATGAAATCTTTGGGCGGGTTTAATGGGTCAACGTCCGGCAACTTATCGTAGCCAAGCTTTTCAGATATAATGTGATAAAACAATAGTTGGTTAA
>Ga0080004_1154292_pt1 | contig 10431 bp, 5 predicted proteins | sample WasSprMetagenome_FD_69207 | JGI IMG/M metagenome (GOLD analysis project Ga0080004, IMG submission 69207) | Sulfidic aquatic microbial communities from Washburn Spring, Yellowstone National Park, USA - WS (SPADES assembly) (version 2) | ecosystem: Environmental > Aquatic > Thermal springs > Hot...
ATCTCGCTTTCAATTTCACCTTCCCATCGAACTCGATTTCCACCACTTCAACCCTGATTTTCCCATCCACGCCGTCTATCTCCACTAAATCGCCTGGCTTGACTACTGGCGGAGCGGGTGCTTCCCATTCGTAGGTCTTCTTTGTATGCATCTTTTTTGCGAGAACCTGAAGACGCTGTTGAACCGCTTGGGATGTGTTGAGGCTTGCGTCTACCTCCACATATTGCTTCCTAAATCCGATGTAGTCATCACTATCGGGGTTGTTTATGCTGTCGGTGTTGATTAAAAAGCCACAGATGGGATAGCCGAGATAATCCTGACCGCAGACCCAAGCTTCGTTTATCTCGGGAGGTTCTGTCGTCTCTTTGAATTGGAACATTTTGAGGTAGACAACGCCAGCGGGAGGGGTTTGGTTGGCGTCCGCTGTCTTTTTCCAAAACTTCGCCACTATGCTGGTATTAGCTGGGTCGGGTTCAGGGCGGTAGATGAGTTTTGCGGTTGGATAGCCATTTGCGTCCACCGAGAAGGAAGCTATGAGCTGCCAGCCTGTGAATTCCGCTATCCTTTCCAAGAGGTCAAGTGCGTTCGTGCCCTGTTCCACCTGCCAGAGGAAGCCCTGTTCTGGTGTGCCTTGCGGTAGTTTGAGGTTATTAGGGTCGGTTGCGATCTCCACATCTATCCCAGCATAACCGCAGATGTCCCTGACTGCGTCGGTGTGGAGGACGCCATCGTAAGCTGTGCCAGCGGGTAGGATGGTGTTGCGGAGCTTAAAGGCTATCCCTTGAGCGTTGAGTTCCCATTCCTTGCCATAGATGACCTCTTTCGCTGATGGCTCTAATAGATAGCCCGAGAAGATGGCGGTATCATCCCATTTGACGCCAAATCGCAGGTGGCGTTGAGGAGAGAGGGAGAGGTCGGGGTCTTTAACCCTTATCCTCGCCTCTTCCTCCGAGATGTTGAGGGAATAGGTGAGGGAGAGATAGAGGGTCTTGCTCGTTATATCCACTGGCGTTGGTGCGGTCTCTCCCGTTGAGGATGGGAATGAGACCTTGAATTTCCTTGCCCAGCCATTTTTACCCAAGACGATTTTGACACGCATATCCTGACCAGCGGAAGGCGTCCATTCAGCGAAGTTGTCTTTATCCATCAGGAAGACGGAGGCGTTATAGCCATCTATGAAGTATTGCTGGGTTTGGGTTGGAAGGTATGGAGCGGTAAAGACAGGGGAAAGAGCGAAGGAGGCGCCGTCTGGGTCGGTGAGTGAGGAGTATTTGAAAAGCTGGCGGGTAGGCGTCCAAAAGGTCATCTTGGGATTGGAATTCTGAACGAGCCCATCTTTTGAGACTATAAGAGATGGACTTTCCTGCGAGAAAAAGAGGAAGATATAGCGGTCGTCAAGCTCTATCGTTCTACACCAAAAGGTGAACCAGCCCTGTATCGGTTCCTCTGCCTTGCGAAGGGTTAAGACTTTGAGGTTTTGATATGAGCCATCGGAGAGGAGCTTCTGAACGAGAAGCCTTCCTTGATTAGAGAGATTGAAGCGAAGCCCGATGCGATATTCCCAGCTAATCCACCAAGTATGGACGGCATTGGGTTCGGAGTAAGCCCAAGCTGAAAAGAGGAAATTGAGGGGGAGTGTGTAGGAGTTGACTTGTTCAAACTGAACTATATCGTTTGAGCTCCACCAAAAGTCGGTTGAGCCTCTGATTGCCACCTTATCCCAGAGGGGATTGGTTGAGAGGTCGGGGTAGGGCGAGCCATAACTTTCCTCTGTGACTTCCTTCGGCAAACGAACAAGGAAGCCAGATGGATGGAGGATACATTTATCAAGGAGCCAGCCAGGGAAGTAGAAATCCTCCGAGATGGCAAAGCCTGGCTCCTCAATTTGCTTATCGGGAAGCTGGATGAATAAATTTATAAACATCCTTTTATGTAAAGGTCAACCCCAAACGAGTCTTGACTACCTGAATAATTTGCCTATTATATTTATAAATCTTTTTACAGGAGTGATTAAAGATTGTATGAAGGCATAAAGGTTTCCGTTAAGGAAATCCTTTTAAAATTTCTTTCCTCTGTTTTAGACCTTTCTCGCAATAATAACCATCATCACAAACAGACCGCCTTTATCAGCCTTAGGATTGCCGAACTTATGGGCTTATCTCCCGAGCGAAGAAACAATCTTTTCGTCGCTTCCCTCATTCACGATGCAGGGCAATTGTGGGGTAAAGAGGAAGAGTTCAGGGCGATTCTTGAACCATCCAACCCTACCCCTTGGCGACATTGCTTATTAGCTTATCTATTGCTTAAAGATTCTCCTCTTATAACTCGCTTAATTCCGGATGTTCCCAGAATGATTCTCTACCACCATACCAAGTTTGAAAAGTTAACCAAACCGGAAAAGAGCCGTTTGCTTCTCCCCTTAATTGAGTTCACAAGAGAAGAGGTTCCCCTGGAAAGCTTGATAATAAATATCGCAAGCGCTATTTCAATGATGATAAATGACCAAATACCCATCCTTCATCAAGCGGAAGAGATAAAGGAAAGGATAAAGGACCTCAAGGATTCTTTCTTCCCGAGCGACATCGTAGATGCTTTCCTTGAAGTTTCAAGCAAGGAAGAGTTCTGGCTCGCCCTCGCATCGCCCTTCATAGAGGAGTACCTTGAAGCCATTTATCCCTTGCCAGAATACATAATTAGCGAGGAAGAGATGGTCTCCCTTTTCCAATTGATTTGTAGATTCGTTGATTACAAATGCGCGCTCTTCGCTACTCACTCAGCGGCAGTATCCGCTATGGCAGAGGCTCTTGCTAAACTGGCGCAACTGTCCCCAGATGCTGTAGAGAGACTGAAAATAGCCGGCTATATTCACGACCTGGGAAAACTCAGCCTACCCCTATCCATTATCGTTAAGAAAGATAAGCTAACGAAGGAGGAATTCGCTTTGGTAAAAGTTCATCCTTTCACCATTTACAGCTTACTATCCCGCACAAAAGGGCTTGAAGGACTGAGGGAATTGGCGGGATTTCACCATGAGAGGTTGGATGGCTCGGGTTATCCATTCGGTCTTAAGGGAGAGGAGCTACCATTTGAAGCTCGCTTGCTGGCAGTCGTTGATGTCTTCTCCGCCCTCCGGGAGAAGCGACCCTATCGCCCTGCGTTAGAGTTCGACGATGCAGTAAAAATTTTAGAGGAGGAAGCAAAGGAGGGGAAATTAGATGGGGAAATCGTAGCTCTATTGATTAAAAATTTAAGCGACATAGATGGAATCTTCTTGAACACCCATTTTTCGGAAATGAAAGAATACCGCAGGATAAGTTCTATTATGGCTTCGTTCTTTGATGGTAAAATTGCCCTTGAATCCTCCTGAGTTTAGGAGATTTAGTGAATCTCTTCTCATAAAAACCATCCCAAAAGGTCGGCTTCTCGGATTAGGAAGAACCTCTAAATGAAACCTTTTTTTCAAATTTGCTGTCTAAAATTATAGTAGAATATCTTAATCCGAAGGGAGTGATGCCCGGTAATGATTGAGGATTTAGAATTATCCGTAGAGGAAATAGCTCTGAAGCTTTTTTCCTCCGTCCTTGATTCAACCTTTTCTCGGCTTACCTCCCACCACAAGCAGACAGCCTACCTATCTTTTAAGATAGCTTCCGCTATGGGATTGCCAGATAGTTCCCAGAGAGAGCTTTCCCTTGCCTCCCTTATTCACGATTTGGGATTATTCTGGGGAGAAGAGGAGGACATAAGCGGCCTACTAAACCCATCCGCACCCACTCCCTGGCGTCATTGTCTCGTCGCCTATTATCTTCTCAAGGATTTCCCACTCATAAATCAATATGTCCCCAATGTCCCAAGGATAATCCTCTACCATCATACGAAATGGAAAGATGTTCAGGAGCCAGAGAAAGCATCCGGTCTCCGCGCAGTGATGGAATTCACAAACCAGGAGGTCCCAATGGAGAGCTTCATCCTCCACCTCTCGGGAATTGTCGCCCATTTAGCAAATCCTCAAAAACCGATTCTCCATCAAGCTAATGAAATAAAAGAGAAGATAAAGGAACTCTCGGAATATTTCTTCCCCGAAGAGGTAGTGGAAGCCTTTATGGAGGTATCCAGCAAAGAGGCGACTTGGCTCGACCTTGTCTCCCCATTCTTAGAGGAAATCCTTTATCAAATGAATCTCCTACCCGAATATAAACTCAATAAGGAGGAGCTGATTTCCCTATCGGAGCTCTTCTGCTCTTTCGTGGATTTCAAAAGCCATTATACAGCTTTTCATTCAAGGGGTGTTGCTAAAACTGCTGAGGAAATAGGAAAGCTTCTTTCCCTTCCGCAAATCGATATTGATATGTTGAAAATAGCCGGGCATTTCCACGATTTGGGGAAGCTCGGTCTCTCTCCATCAATTATAGAGAAGGCAGGGAAGCTTAGCCAGGAGGAATTCGCATTGGTTAAGGAACATGCCTATTTGACCTATATAATCCTTAATCGCTTGAGGAATTTTGAGAAGATAAGGGATGCCGCTGGCTTTCATCACGAGCGATTGGATGGCTCAGGCTATCCATTTAAGTTGAAGGGGGAAGAGATTCCCCTTCACGCTCGGATAATGGCTGTTGCTGATGTCTTCTCCGCCCTACGGGAAAAACGCCCCTATCGTCCCGTGTTGGAGATGGGTGAAGTAATAAGTATTATGGAAAAGGACGCTAAGGAAGGAAAATTAGACCCCGAAATTGTCTCCCTCCTAATCTCCCAACGGCGAGAGATAGATGCATATCACTTGGAGATACAATTTTCCTCTATGCAGAGATATCAAGAGACTTTCCTCACCCTCTCCTCTTTGCTTGATAGAGGCATAGCTTCCTGAAAAAGAGTAGAGAACTTTCATTGCGAGGCTTCCCGAAGGAAAGCCGAGACAATCTACCTTTTTGTCATTGCGAGCCCGCCGAAGGCGGGCGTGGCAATCTCGTCTTTTAGGAAGACACAAAAATAGATTGCTTCGTCGCTCCGCTCCTCGCAATGTCAAAAAGTCCTTCGCTCCTTTCAATCTCCATTTTTACATTTCAAATAATAACTTTAATAATGCCAATCTCGCAACCTTTTCACTACCTAAACAACCTTGCTACTCCTTTGGTAGAAGCCTTCTCGCCGCCTCCCTGATTTCCTCCTGCTTATCCCACTTAGCCAACCTCTCCACCAACCCCTTCACAGAGGGAAAGACATCCCTGGATTCCCAAAGATTGCTCAGCAATTGCAATCTCAAAGAAACATCCTTGCTACCCAGCAGCACCCTTCTCTGCACCTCAAAGGAGCGAGGCGTCATTTTCCTATAGCTTAACGCTATCGCTGCTTCTCTCCTAACCAATTCCTCTTTATCGGAAATCAACGCTTTAAGAAGGACTTCCTCTGCTTTTTCGCTCTTGACGAACCTCATCGCTCTCAAAGCGCAGCTCCTTATTTCTCCCGACTGGTGGCGAGAGAAATCAATGAGCAAGGGCAAAGCCCTTTCCGACCCCACATTCCCCAATGCCAATAGAAATTGGGAGATTTCCTCTTCGGAAGAAGCAGATAAGAGATGTTTTGATAGTTCATCAACTATTTCAGCAGATGTATTGGGAGAGGAATCCTTTAACCTATTTGCCATCACTCCCAAAATCAAACGGGCTGGCGCATTCAACTCCCTGTTAGAGCAATTAAAAGCGAACTCCCTGAGCGTCTCTATGGTCTCGGGAGTGGGCTTTTTGATGTCAAAAAGGGAATATAAAAGAGTAATTAAAAGGGTAGTATCATCCTGATGGGAACGAATAAGGGAAAGGATTATCCTTTGCGCTTCCGCATTGCCAACCGAAGCTAAAGCGTCAACTATGACCTTCTTTGAGGAAATGGATAAATCCTCGCTATTTAAAATCCCTTTCAGCTCATCGCAAACTTCCGGTTTCAGATAAATCAAAGCCTTGAGTTTAAGATAAACTGGAACGATATCCTCTCCATTTTCTTCCCTAACCTTCAGCTCCTCAATGAGACTTCCCAATGTTGCTTCGCCGAGGATTTTTCGGCAAATGACCCGCTCCGATTCCTCACGAGAAGGTGGTTTATAAAGCGAAATGCTTTTCCTTTGCGAGCTCCTTGAGTGATAAAGATTGGCTATCTCGGAAATCCCCTCCTTCCCAAAAACTTCTTCCTTCTCCAGCTCTAAAATCACTCCATTCTTGAAATCCCCCACCTTCTTTCCACCAATATATATCGCCCCCTCTTCCTCCCCCTTCAGGGAGAGAATGTCTCCCTTCTTCAAATCCAATACAAAAATAGTCTCTCCCTTTGGGATGACCGTCGGGCTTAGCGTAGTTTCATCCTCGTCTACTTTCTCCTTTAAATACTTAACTTTACGCTTTGAAAAGGAAATCGTGTTTTTTAAAGCGCTCTTAATGGTTTCGTAATTCGCTATATACAATCCCGTGGGGTCGCATTCACTTGTCTCCCAATTGAACATCTTGTCCTTTTCGGGGAGGACGAATTGAAACATTGAGAGAAGCGCCCTTAGATAGCTGTCGCTCAGCTCTGAGACATCTTTTTCTACCTCAAGGGAAAGGAATTTCCCCTGTTTATCAGTTATCAGGAAAAAAGGCTTCTCCAAATCACTTTTTATCCCTTCCGTGTCGCTTTTAGATTCTGTATTATTCAAGGAGAGATAGAGATTTTGGACCTTCATCTCGCAGAAGAGGATTGTATTGTTTTCTGCGAATTCAATGGGAAGATAGGAGATTTCGCCCGATATTGTTGTTAAAATAGAGCCACTTGCTCCCGGCATAATGACAGCCTTATCTCTTTCCTTACCTCCGAACACCTTTGAGAAATCGTAATTTGCCGTGCTTCTATAGCGGAAACGATAAAGGAGCTTTCCCTCTGGAAGGCTGTAAAGTTTAAAAGCCTCGCAAAATGCTGATAAAGTGGCGAGGAGGAGAAGGAACCGAATTTTAAATCGCAAAACTTCCCTCACTTGGCTTTGGCTGGCGCTTCCTTAAATTTTATGGGAATATAGAACTCTATCTCTCCATCCGTGCCTTTCAGCCTAATTATATCTCCTCTCTTGCCGGTTGCATCGCCGGTGAATGTTCCCTTCTCAAGGTCTAAAATCAGGACTATATCACCGCCATTTGGGTCCACATTTAAACGATGGTTTTCCTCCAATATCCCTTTTTCTCTCTCCGGCTTCCTCGGACCCCAAACCTCCATAACTATCACGACCTTCTTATCTGATGGAGGGACGATTTCCTTCTCCCATTTTATCTCCTTTCCGAACCAAATGATGGTTTTAGTGGGAGGTGCGGGAGCTTCCGTGAGGCTATAAGCGGAGGTGCCGAACAGAATCTGCGCATTTCCCGTTCTGTATTGTGTTTTCAAATCCTTCACTACCACAGAAACCGTCTCCTTAGTGAACTTCTGCCCACTTATCAGGCTCTGGCAGTATTCTTCCGGACCCAAAATATACCCGCTCGTCTTCACTCCATCCCATTCAAATATATCCCAACTGAATTTCTTATGACCTATCCAGTAATCAATATCCACATAAGCATAGATCTTTCCATCCAATGCGTGAAGCTCGTTTTGACCGGCATATTTAAGGACGAGTATCGGCTCTTCTCCCACCAATTGTATTCCCAATTCTCCCTGAAGATTCATTCTATCCTTAAGAAAACTCAACTCCGCTCCCGCCCCCGCATTAACGAACTCCAAACCAACGCCCGCCTCCGCATAGCCACTGGAATCAACATATGGGGAGGCAATCCCCGAGACATAATTTGGGGTCATACAGAAACCGTAATCAATTCCCACTTCTCCCTTGAATCCCAAAGTAACGGTAACAGGAATTGGGCCTATGGTGAAGCTTCCAGTGTAGCTCTGGTCTATGCTTTTAGAAGTTGAATTTTGATAAGCATAGAATGTATCCCAACTCTCATCCAAAATATCATAGCCAATAGCTCTCAATTTAACGGTGGCATTCGCTTTATCCTTGGAGGAAGACATCGTCGCTTTCCCATCGAGAACCTCCGCCGACTTTCCCATAACATAACCCGTTCCTTTGCCATAAACTGTGAGGACCACCCTGTCTCCCTTACCGTTCATTATCAGCCCTGCCTCAACTTTAACAGCAAACTCGTCCTCCTCTCCCAATTCCTTGGAGAATCTCTTATCTATCTTCAACGGCTTTATCTCCTCTGGCTTGCTTTGAGCCAATTTCTTCTCCACTATCTGTATCGTGTTTTGTGCCTGTTCCATTTGCTTCTTAAATACATCGGGGTCCAAAAACGCAGGATTTATCAAGGGTTTAGGGATAAGGAGCTTCAAGCCCTTTTGAGCCGTCTTCAAACCCGCCTCAAGTAAGTCAGGAGAAGGAGCGAAAAAGGAGGGTTCCTGCGAATGGCTTTCTATCAGTGCCTTTTTTGTCAGTTCAAAGATATCTTTGTTCAACACGGTTTTCTGGAGAACAACTTCTCCTGGCTGTCTCAGAGAATAACCTAGCTTGTTGAACTCCTGCTCCAACTGGTTGAGTTGGTTGAGGTAATCCTCAACATTCATCCTGTTTCCGTTCTTGAAGACGACCTCCTTTTGGGACAAGAGACCCAGCTCTTCAAGGGTAAATTTTCGGAAAGGAACAGCATTTCTTGTTATGAGCCTGACCATTTGGGGGCTAAACTGAATTCTGATTGGTTCCGCCTTGAGGACCAAACGTCCTGAGGGAAGTTGTGAACCAGTGGGTGGCTGAGGGACAGCTGGCTCAGCCAAAAGGGTGGGAATGAGGATAAGCAGGGTTAATGAGAAGACGAGAGCAATTATGCTCCCCTTCCCAAATCCTGCTAATCCTGACTTCTCTCTTCTCCAAAACATTCCAAACGCCTCCTATATCGATTTTTAAAATTTTAAAAAATATCAAAAATTTTGCAATTATAAAATGAAGAAGTTTTCATTTTGAATTATCGTTTCCGGCTTGAACCCTATTTAAAGTCATAAACGAGGTCGCGGACTCACTTCGCTCCTCTCAATGACAGCGAATGATCCGTCATTGCGAGGCTTTCCAAAAGGAAGCCGAGACAATCTACCTTTTTGTCATTGCGAGCCTGCCGAAGGCGGGCGTGGCAATCTCGTCTTTTAGGAAGACAAAAAATAATTGCTTCGTCGCTATGCTCCTCGCAATGACAATAGAAGGGACTGTCATTGCTGGCAAAGGTAAAGGTTTTTGAAATGGATAAGGAATAAAAAGTGGAAATAGCGATTTGTGAAGGCATCGTTTGTTATCGAAAATATGAAAATATCAAATTTTATAAGTTATAGTTAGGGGAATGGATTTATATAAGGGGAGGAGACCAATGCCATATCAAAAAACTATGCCCATAGATGCGAGGGCTCTCCTACGGAGAGCCCGTAGCAATGACAAAAAGGTCTATTCGCTCCTCACAATGAAAAACGACAGCGGAAGGAATTATAACGAGAGGTCTTGTATATTTTTAAAAATCACATCTTCTTGTGAAATCTCTTCCTTTTTAATAAAATATTTCCGCTATGCTCTCTCTTTTATTTTCAAGCTCAAAAAGCAATAAATGGATAAATTTCCGCAAACCGGTTTTGCTTCTCCTCTTCATTGCCATTCCTGCACTTTCCTCCTTGAGAATTGATTGCTTCTTCTATCATCCCGACCCCTTATTCCCTTATGAAAAATTCAAGGAAGGCTTCAAGCCCGCTGGCTTCTTTGAGATTTACATTGAAAACAGTGGTGATGAACCCTTACAAATTGAGGATTTACAATTGAACGAAGACATTGTCTGGTGGAGATTGCGTCCCGACCCTCTGCCTCCCAAATCTTTCGGAGAAATCCTCATCCGCTTGAGAAACCAGCCCCAAAAAGATTTGAGAGCGAAGATTAAATTCAGCGATTTATCAACAATAGAAATCTCCCAACCTCCCAATCCCCCATCCCTATCTCTTGAAACCCTCGCCTCCGATAAGAACATCTCAAAGATTTATCTTTTCATTAGGGGAAAGCCAAGCAAAATTAAAGACATTCTTTTGGATGGGCATTCCCTTCTGAAAAGAAGCAAAATCCTCGGCTTTTGGAAGGATATCTGCCCCATCATCGTCTCCCTTCCCCAACCTCTTCGCTATGGCAGCTTCCACTATCTCCGTTTAAATACCGATAAAGGAGAGAGAATCGCTTTCCTTTTCCGAGCGAGGGATGATTTCTTTCCCCTGGGGAGCTATGGATATGTCACTCCCGAAGCATATGCGCAAGCCAACTGCAATATCTATGCCTCCTTCGGCGCTCTATCCAAGGAGCAATTGGACAAGCTTGGTGAGTTCAATATCAGGGGAATCTCCGCCTTAAGCGGAGATTCCCCTCCCAAGGAGATAATATCCCATCCCTTCCTCTGGGCTTACTAC
>Ga0080004_1133079_pt1 | contig 10428 bp, 11 predicted proteins | sample WasSprMetagenome_FD_69207 | JGI IMG/M metagenome (GOLD analysis project Ga0080004, IMG submission 69207) | Sulfidic aquatic microbial communities from Washburn Spring, Yellowstone National Park, USA - WS (SPADES assembly) (version 2) | ecosystem: Environmental > Aquatic > Thermal springs > Hot...
GCACGCTGCTGACCATCCTGGCGGGCGTGGTCATCTACGCGCAGGGCCGCCGCCGCGCGGCCGCATAAACGGCCTCCATGAATTTGGGGTTCACGGCAGGGCGCAGGCGATACGCACGGGCTGCCTCAAGTCTTGTCCATCACGGCCCTCACCGGACCTTCCTATTGCTTCGGGGGCTTCACCGCGTTAAAATTGAACCCCGGGGGGTATACATTTGAACCGTCGCTCAACACCGAAGAGATCTTTTGCAGCAAGGGCCGCATTGGCCATCACGCTGACGGTGCTCCTTACCGTGCTCCCGGGGGGATGCCGCCCGAGGCAGGACCCGGGAGGCCAGGCAGCCCCTGACTTCACGCTCCCCGACCTGGCAGGTAAAGAGGTAACCCTGTCGGCGTTCCGGGGGCGGGTCGTGCTGCTAAATTTCTGGGGGACCACCTGACCCGCTTGCCACACGGAAATGCTGCAGTTGCAGCAGGTGCACGAAAATCTGGGCCGGCAGATCGTCATCCTGGCCCCCAGCCTCGACCCGGAGCGCGCCCCGGTGGAAACGTTCGTGGCGGCAAGACGCCTCACCTTCACCGTCCTCCTGGACCAGCGGGCTGAAGTGGCGCAGGCATACCGGGTCAGGGCCATCCCCACCCTGGTGCTCATCGACCGCCGCGGGAACATCCGCTACCGGCACGAAGGGTACCCGGGGACAGCCACCCTCACCCGCGAACTCCAGGAATTGATTGCGGAGGCGGGAAAGTGAACCGCCGCCTGGTTGGAACCATCTTCCTGCTGGTGGCCCTGCTCGCACTGGCGGCGGGCGCCGCCCGCGGGGAACTTACCCTCATCTACCGGAACGCGGTGACCCTGTGCCTGTCGTGTCTGGGCCTGGTCCCATGAACAGTCCCGGTCTTGCTCCCGCCACGGGCAGCCGGCCCGCTGGCCGGACGGGCAAGGGTTCGAACCGGCGCAGCGTGTGGCAGCTGGTTTCCCTGGTGGCGGCAAACCTCTACGCGCTCCCGGTGCTCAAGCACCTCCCCTACCCCTTCCTCCACTGCTACGCCTGCCCGCTCGCCATAGGGGCCTGCCCGGTGGGTACCGTGCAGTACTTCCTGAGCCTGGGGCGCGCCCCTCTTTTCACTCTGGGCGCCCTGGGGGCAGTGGGGGCCTGGTGGGGCCGGCGTACCTGCGGCTGGCTCTGCCCCTTCGGCTTCATCCAGGAGTTGGGCTATCGCCTTGGCCGGCGCCTGCGCCTGCCCCCCGTCCGTGTATCGAACCGCCACTCCTGGACCCGCTGGGTGGTGACGGTCCTGCTGGTGATGCTGCTCCCCCTGGCGGTGCACGAGCCCTGGTTTTGCAAGCTTTGCCCGGCGGGAACCCTAGAGGCGGGGGTGCCCTGGCTGGCCCTGGACCCCGCCCTGCGGGCCATGGCGGGCCCGCTCTTCGGGGTCAAACTGGCCATCCTGGTGGGGCTGGCAGTGGCCGTCCTGGTGGTCAAACGGCCCTTCTGCCGGTTCGCCTGTCCCCTGGGCCTCTTCTACGGCCTCGCCAATCGCTTCAGCCGGCAACACCTGGAGGTAGATTCCCGCTGCACCGGCTGCGGGTGGTGCCGGGAACTGTGCCCCATGGAACACGAAGTGTGGGTCGATCCCCGATCGTCCCAGTGTATCCTGTGCCTGGAGTGCACCCGCTGCCGGCACGTCCGCCTGGTGAGCGGAGGCGTCCCGCCGACCGCGAAGGGGGAGTGAAGGTGCGCATCGAGTTGCTTTACAACCCGGGCTGACCGCACGTGGAACCGACCCGGGCGGTCGTGGAAGAAACCCTGGCGGAACTGGGCCTCAAAGTGCCCGTGACCATGGTCCCCGTCCCCGATGCCGCCACCGCCCAGCGGCTGGCCCTCCCCGGGTCGCCCACGGTCAGGGTGGACGGGCTGGACGTGGATCCGGCTGCCCGTACCATGTCCGGCTGGAGCATGGCGTGCCGGGTGTATCCCGGTCCGGGGACCCCACAGGGATTCCCGCCCAAATCCATGGTGGCGAAAGCCATCTCCGAGGCCGCCGGACGCCAGATCAAGATGTGAGGCGGCCAGAACCACCTCGCGCTGCCGCAGGCCCGGTCAGCCCTGAGGGGACCCCTCCTTGCGGGCCTCCGCTACCAGGGCCGCCAGGTTGATGCTCCGGGAGGGGCTGACCGTTGATATGGCGTGCTTGTAGATCATCATCTGGCGACCGTCGTTGTCCAGTACCACCGTGAAGTTGTCAAATCCCTTAACGAGGCCCTTCAACTGAAACCCGTTCACAAGGTAAACGGTCACCGGCACAGCTTCTTTACGCACCTGGTTGAGGAACAGGTCCTGAAGGTTGACGGCATCTTTCGGCAAAGGTTTCCCCTCCCGCAACACGCTCTTGACTTGCGTTTCCTTCTACGGGGCTCAGCGATTTCCTGCCACCATACGTATGATACGCTCGCTGGCCTCTTCTTCGTCATCCTCTCCCAAATCCATCCAGACCATCCCCGTCTCCCGCCTCATCCAGGTGAGCTGCCGGCGGGCGAAATGGCGGGTGTTGCGGGCGAGGAGCCGCCGTGCCTCCTCCAGGGTGGTGCGCCCGTACAGATAATCGACCATTTCGCGGTAGCCCAGGGCCCGCATGCTGGGAAGGCGGGGACTGTACCCGCGCGCGAGCAAGCCCCGCACCTCTTCCACCAGCCCCGCCTCCAGCATCCGGTCCACGCGGGCGTCTATGCGCCGGTAAAGGACGGGACGGGGCCGGGTCAGGCCCACTACCAGCAGCCGGTAGGGTCCGGGGCACCGTCTGGCGGCGTGGGCCGATATGGGGGTCCCGGTCAGCAGGTACACCTCCAGGGCCCTCACTATCCGGCGCAGGTCAGCGGGGTGGAGGCGCCCGGCAGTGACCGGGTCTACCCGCGCGAGCCAGTCGTGCAGGGATCCGGCCCCTTCCCTCTCGGCCCGTTCGTACAGCTGCCGGCGCAACTCGGGGTCGTAGGCGCCCTCGGGGAAGGAATCCCCCGCCGTCACCGCGCGGATGTACAGCATGGTCCCCCCCGCCAGGATGGGAAGCCGACCCCGGGCCGCCACCTGAGGGACGAGCCGGTCCACCGCCTGACGGAAGTCGGCCACGCTCCAGCGCTGGTCGGGGTCGAGGATGTCCACGAGGTGGTGGGGGATCTCGCGGCGTTCTCCGGGGGTGGGCTTGGCCGTCCCGATGTCCATGTACCGGTACACCTGGGCCGAGTCGCCGGATATGATCTCACCGCCCACCCGACGGGCCACGGCCATGGCCACCGCCGATTTCCCCACTGCCGTGGGTCCGCATATGACCAGGAGCAGGGGCAGGTCGCTCATCTTCTCCTGAAGTGCCTTTCCAGGTCGGCCCGCGTCACTTTGAGCACCGTAGGCCGCCCGTGGGGGCAAACCCAGGGATTTTCGCACCGGGACAGCAGGTCCAGCAGGGCCTGGGCCTCTGCTTCCCCCAGGGGCAGGGAGCCCTTGACGGCGGCGCGGCAGGCCGCGGCCGCACGCCGTACGTGGGCACCCGCGTCTCCCCGCACGGGTTCTTCAAGCCGTTCCAGCAGCGCGCGCAGGCACGCCTCCTCGTGACCGGCCGCCCAGGGCGGCACGGCCCGCAGGACCACGGCGTCCCCTTCCCAGATTTCCGCTTCGAAGCCGACACGGCGGACCTCTTCCGCGAAGGCACGCAACACTTCCCTTTCCCGAGGGCCGGTGCGGATCACCAGGGGTACCAGGAGCAGCTGGCTCCGCTCCGGGAACCCCATGGTCTCGTAGTACACGCGCTCGTGGGCGGCGTGCTGGTCCACCACGTACAGACCGTCGGGCCCCTCCGCCAGGAGGTAGGTGCCCATGGCCTGGCCGATCACCCTCAGGCGGGAGAGTTGAAAGTCCCACACCGGCCCGGCCTGCCTTACCCGGGACGCCTCACGTGAGCGGAGCGTAGGCCCGCACGCGCTCTCTTCTGCAGGCAGCACAGGCACGCGAACGCGTTCCCCGGCCGCCGGCGTGACTTCGCCGCCCGGCCCGCGTGCGGTCGGGAGCGGTGCTGTCGCGGTGGCCTCCTCGCTACCGGATGGCCCGTCCAGCAGGGGCTGGGCCAGGTCGGCTGCCGCCAGCGTCCGCTTCACCAGCTGCCCCAGGAAGGACCTGACCGCCTCCTCCCCCCGCAGCCGGACCTCCGCTTTGGCGGGGTGGACGTTGACGTCCACCCAGGATGGTTCTACCTCCAGGAGCAGGATCACGAAGGGGTGGCTCCCCGTCGGCAGCAGGGGGCCGTACGCCGCCTCCACCGCCGCCAGGAGCCCCGGTGCCCTCACCACCCTGCGGTTGACGTACACGGACTGGTCGGTACGCCGGGCACGGAAGGTGGCGGGCCCGCCCACGTATCCGCTCAGGGAAACCACCCCCGGGGGGTAGCCTTCTTCCGGCGGCCGGAGGGCTATGAGCGAGCGGACCGTGGCCGGCCCGTACAGGGCCGCCAGGGTCTCGAGCAGGCGGCCGTCGCCCGGGGTGCTCAGCACCAGGCGGCCGTCCATTTCCAGCCGGAAAGCAATGTGGGGGTGTCCGGCGGCCAGACGCATGACCACGTCCACGCAGCGCAAACCCTCCCGGTGGGCGTCCCCCAGGAACTTGCGCCGGGCCGGGAGCCCCGCCAGCACGTCCCGCACGGTGACCCTGGTCCCGGGCCGGGCCGCGGCTTCTTCAACCCGGACCACCTGACCGCCTTCCACCACCACCCTGGTGCCGGAGGAGGCACCCGCCTGGCAGGTAACCATCTCCACCCGCGCAACGGCCGCGATGCTGGGGAGGGCCTCGCCGCGGAAACCCAGCGTCGTCACACGGGCCAGGTCTTCGACCCCGGTCAGCTTGCTCGTGCTGTGGCGTCGGAAAGCCACGGGGGCGTCGTCGGGCGCCATCCCGCAGCCGTCGTCGCTCACCTGGATGAAGTCGAACCCGCCCCGGCGACAGACCACCACGATGCGCCGGGCGCCCGCGTCAATACTGTTTTCCACCAGTTCCTTCACCACCGAGGCGGGGCGCTCGATCACCTCCCCGGCGGCTATCTTGGCCACGGTGGCGGCATCGAGCTCGCGGATCACCCCCACCGGCCTCACCCCCCGCCGTGCAGTTCCCGCCGAGCCCGCTCGCTCAGATCGTGCAACCGCGCGATGGCCTCCAGGGGGGTCATGTGCAGCACATCCAGGTCCGCCAGTTCCTGCAGGAGGGGGTGGGGGCCGACGGGGAAGAAGGTGAGCTGGGCGGGCGGCATCCTGCGAGCGGCGGGCGCGGGCCCGTCATCGGGGCTGGTGGCGCTCGCCTCCAGACGCGAGAGGATTTCGCGGGCCCGTTCCACCACGGCGTCGGGCAGACCGGCCAGCTTGGCCACCTCCACCCCGTAGGAGGCGTCGGCCCCGCCGGGCACCACCCGTCGCAGGAAAACGATGTCCCGTCCCTTGCGGCGGACCGCCACCGAGCAGTTGGCGGCGGCCGGGAGCCTCTCTCCCAGGGCGATGAGTTCCCGGTAGTGGGTGGCCAGCATGGTGTGGCATCCCACCCGGTCGTGCAGGTATTCGGCTACCGCCCAGGCGATGCTCATGCCGTCGAAAGTTCCCGTCCCCCGGCCGATCTCGTCCAGCAGGACCAGGCTGCGGGTGGTGGCGTGGCGCAGGGCCCGGGCCACCTCGCTCATCTCCACCATGAAAGTGCTCTGGCCGGAGGCGATGTCGTCGTACGCCCCCACCCGCACGAACAGGCGGTCCACCACCCCCACCCGGGCCCGGCGGGCGGGCACGAAGCTTCCCATCTGGGCCATGATCACGATCAGGGCTACCTGACGCATGTAGGTGGACTTGCCCGCCATGTTGGGGCCGGTGATGACCAGCAGGCGGCACCCCGCGTCCAGGGCCACGCTGTTGGGGACGAACTCACCTTCTCCCATGGTCCTCTCCAGCACGGGGTGCCGGCCGTCCTCGATCCAGATGGCGTCGCCGTCGTCCACCTGGGGCCGCACGTACCCGTACCGCACCGCGACCTCCGCCAGGGCGGCCAGGGCGTCGAGGTCGGCCAGCGCGGAAACCGCCGCCCGCAGCCGGTCTGCCTCGGCCAGGACGGCATCCCGCAGCTGACAGAACAACTCGTACTCCAGCTGGGCCAGTCTCTCCTGGGCCCCGAGGATGGCACCCTCCAGTTCTTTGAGGCGGGTGCTGAAGAAGCGCTCGGCCCCGCTCAGGGTCTGCTGGCGGGTCCAGTCGGGCGGGACGAGGGGCAGGTTCGGCCGCGTGACCTCGAAGTAGTAACCGAACACCTGGTTGTACCCTATTTTGAGGGACCTGATCCCCGTCCGCTCCCTCTCGCTGGCTTCCAGTTCCGCCAGCCAGGTGCGGCCGTCGCGCGCCGCCTGGCGGAGCCTGTCCACCTCGGCCGAAAACCCGTCCCGGATGAAGCCCCCCTCCCGGGGGGACACGGGGAGGTCTTCCCCCAGAGCCTGATGCAGCAGTTCGCACAGGTGCCCGGGGACGTCGAGGCGTTCCGCCAGGGACCGCAGCAGCGGGGAGCTGGCCCGGGATACTACCTCCCTCACGCGCGGCAGCAGGTCGAGGGTGCGCCGCAGGTACCCCAGCTCCCGGGGGGTCACCACCCCCATGGCCACCCGGGCGAGCAGCCGCTCACCATCGCCGGTGCGCCTGAGGAGGTCACGCAATTCCTGCCGCGCCAGGGTGTCACCCACCAGCTCCTCCACGGCGTCCAGCCGCTCACCTATGCGGACGGGGTCACGCAGGGGCCGGTCCAGCCACGAGCGCAGCCGCCTGCCGCCCCCGGGCGTGACCGTCTGGTCGAGCACCCAGAACAGGGTGCCCTCGGTCTTGCCGTCCGGCCACCGCCGGAACAGTTCTAGGTTGCGCCGGGCGGTGGGGTCGATAACCAGGTGGTCGCCCACCTGGTAGGTGACCAGTTCCCGCACGTGGGCGCAGGTGCCCTGGGTCTCGCCCAGGTAACGGAGCACAGCACCGGCCGCTCCCACGGCGGCTTCCAGCCCGTCGCACCCGTAGGCGCTAAGGGAAGCCACCCCGAAGTGGGCCAGCAGTCGCGCCCGTGCCTCGCGAGGGTCGAAGTCCTGCTCGTCGCGGGAGGTGACCACGCCGCCCGCCTCCCGCACCACCCTGGCGATGGCCGGGTCGGCCTCCAGGGCCACCGGCACCAGACACTCGGCGGGCGCCAGGCGGGCCAGCTCCTCCAGGGCGAGCCGCGCGGCGTCGGGCCCCTCCAGCTGGGTAGCCCGGAATTCACCCGTGGAGGCATCGGCGCTGGCCAGTCCCCCTGCCTTGCGGTGGACTGATATGGCGGCCAGCCAGCGGTTTCCCTTCTCCTCCAGCAGGCGGCCCTCGCTCACCGTGCCCGGGGTGACCGTGCGCACCACTTCCCGGCGCACCAGCCCGCGGGCCTTGCTGGCGTCCTCCACCTGTTCGCAGATGGCCACCCGGTAGCCCCGCTCCACCAGGCGGGATATGTACCCTTCCGCGGCGTGGCAGGGGATCCCGGCCATGGGGGCCCGGTTCCCCTTGCCCATCTCCCGGGAGGTGAGGGTGATCCCCAGCTCCCGGGCCATCACTTCCGCGTCCTCGTAAAACCCTTCGTAGAAGTCGCCCAGGCGAAAGAGTAGGATGCTATCGGCGTGCTTCTCCTTGAGGGCCCGGTACTGCCTCAGCACCGGCGTCAACTCGCACCTCACCACCAACCGGCCGGCCGTGCAGAGTCCAGGTCAGGGCCTTCTCCACCTGCACCAGGACCATCTTGCCCGCCCACTCGGGCGGTCCGGGAAAGACGGTGACTTTGCCCGTGCGGGTGCGCCCGGTGAGCTGGGCGGGGTCGCGTTCCGAAACACCCTCCACCAGCACCTCCACCTGCCTGCCCACCAGTTCCCGGTTCTTTTCCAGGGAAATACTGTTCTGGAGACGGTTGAGTTCCTGCAGGCGTCTCTTCTTTTCGGCCAGGGGGATCTGGCCGGGCATGGTGGCGGCCGGCGTCCCCCGCCGGGGCGAGAACATGAAGGTGAAGGCGGCGTCGAAGCGGGCCCTGCGCACCAGGTCCAGCGTGTCGGCGAAATCCTCGTCCGTCTCGCCGGGGAACCCCACGATGATGTCGGTGGTCACGCTGCACCCGGGGACCCGCTCCCGGATACGGCGCAAAAGGTCCAGGTACTGGTCGCGGGTGTAGCCCCGGTTCATGAGGGCCAGGATGCGATCGGACCCGGCCTGCACGGGCAGGTGGAAGTGCTCGCACACGGTGCGGCACTCGGCCACGGCGGCGATCATGCCGTCGGTGAAGTCACGCGGGTGGGAGGTGGTGTAGCGCAGGCGGTCCAGACCCGGGATGCGGTCCAGTTGCCGCAAGAGGCTGGCGAAGTCCGGACCCCCCGCCAGGTCGCGCCCGTAGTCGTTGACGTTCTGCCCTAGAAGGAAAACCTCGCGGTACCCGTTGCGCACGGCCTCCTCCGCCTCCGCCACCACCTCGGCCGCGGGTCGGCTGCGCTGGCGGCCCCGCACGTAGGGCACGATGCAGTAGCTGCAGTAATTGTCGCACCCGTACATGATGGTGATCCAGGCACGCACGCCCCCTCCCCTGCGCACCGGCATGGGGGGCGGCAACCGACCATCGTCCTGCCACACCTCAGCCACCAGGCTGCCGGGCCGCACCAGGGCCAGCAGATCGGGCAGACGGTACAGGTTGTGGGTGCCAAAGACCAGGTCCACGTGGGGCGCCCGCTGCCGCACCTCGTCCGCCACACCCGGCTGCTGGACCATGCACCCCCCGAGGGCCAGGACGACCCCAGGGCGCCGCTGCTTCAGGCGGGCCAACTCCCCCACCCGGCCCCAGGCCCGGTCCTCCGCCGTCCTGCGCACGCAGCAGGTGAGGATCACCACCACGTCCGCGTCGTCCACCGACGCCGCCGGCTCGTACCCCAGCCCCTCCAGCATGCCGGCCACGTTCTCGGCGTCGTGCACGTTCATCTGGCAGCCGTACGCCTCAACGTAGTACCGCCTCAGTTCCCGCTCACCTCTCCCACTCACGGTTCGCCCCCAAATGTAACAGACTACGGGCCCGGGGGCAACCCGGACTCAGGAGCGGCCGAAGAGGCGGGCCCAGAAGCTCCGGCGCTTGCGGTCGCGGCGGGTACCGCGGGCCACCAGTTCATAACGGAGCTGCTGGATTTCCTGCTGGGTGCGCAGCAGGGCCATGAGCAGGCGGTCTCGATCCTCCACGCGCTTTTGTTCGCTGCGGGCCAACTGTTCGCTCAGGTGCTCGATTTTCTCGATGAGCAGCAGGTCGCGGGCCGTGGCCCGGTCCACATAACGCACCAGCTGACCCGGGCTGCCGGGGCCCTGGTAGCCCGGCACCACTGCGAGCCCCGCCGCTGCTTCGGCCAGAGCCCGCAGGCGATCCCGGATTTCTTCCCGGGACATCCCCGCGTTCCGGAGTGCCACGGCCTCCCTGAGCAGCCGGAAAGCCCATTCGGGGACCCGGCGCCTGCCGGCCGGCACGTCCTCCTGCCCCGTCGCCTCCAGGCCGAGCACGTCCCCGTACTCGGCCAGAAGTCCGCGCAGTGTGTAGGGAGAAAGGTTGAGGAGGGAACACACTTCGGCAAAGGTGTAGCTGCCGCCGCCGACCACCGCCCGCGGTACAGCCCGTTCCTGCCCGTGGTCGGGCAATTGGGCGGAAACCTGCTCCTCCCCCGGGCGCCCGGCCACAGCCCCTCGAACGGGGGTGCCAGTCTCCCCCCGCTCGCGCCGATCCAGGAGTTCTGCCAGCTTCTCCAGATCTTCGTCCTCGTGTTCGCAGGACAAAGGCAGGTGCCCCTTTCCCGCGATTGGTTCTTTCTCTATAAATCGATTTCCTGCCGCCAGGAGCCACGCTACGACGCAGATGCCCGTTCGCAAATAGGACGTCGCCCGCCCCTGCATAATAGGCCAGGAGGGTCGTCTCATGCTGCCGCCGCGCCACCGGCACGAGGAAGAACGGGGCTGCTTTGACTGGTGGACAACCCTGTACTGCGACCAGAGCTTCGGCCCGCCCGAGCGTTGGCTCCGCGAGCATCCCCGCGGGGCCTGGGACCGGGACGTGGCAGCAGCCTGGAATGACCAGATAACCTGCGCCGGGGAGGACGACTACCCCTACCTCAGACGGTCGCTCTGGCGCGCACGCCTGCGCCCACCCTCACCCTGTGGAAGCGAGCCGGCGCGGCACCGTGGCCCACGCTGACCACCTGGCCGGGTTGCCCTTTGCCGCAGTTGGGGGTACCCCACATCTGCCACTGGTCCTCGTCGCCCACCGCGTCGCAGTTAGCCCAGAACTGGGGCGGGATGCCCGGGAAGGGGGGGTTTTTCTGCTAGGCGCCCGGGGAACCACCCCTC
>Ga0080004_1134653_pt1 | contig 10427 bp, 8 predicted proteins | sample WasSprMetagenome_FD_69207 | JGI IMG/M metagenome (GOLD analysis project Ga0080004, IMG submission 69207) | Sulfidic aquatic microbial communities from Washburn Spring, Yellowstone National Park, USA - WS (SPADES assembly) (version 2) | ecosystem: Environmental > Aquatic > Thermal springs > Hot...
GGGAAGTTGGAGTCGCGGAGGAGTGCTCACTAGAGGTGGCATTCCGTGTCCACCCATATGTCTTAGACCTACTAGCTCCAACGGCTCAAGAGCAGTATCAAATGCTCCGTTCATTCGACACAGCTAAGAAAGAGCTCGCTAAAGTCTATGGTATGCCAGTAAAGCCAACGCCACCTACGCCAACACCCACCCCACCAACCCCTTCAACCCCTACACCAACCCCCACACCGACTCCTACATCGACTCCTATATCCACTCCAACCCCCACAGCTATAATACCCCTCCCACCTCCAATCGCAATACACAGTCCAAGCCCCACCCCAACACCAGTAGAAACTCCTCAACCTGCACCAGACTACACGTGGATCATAGCGGCAATAGTGGCGGTCATAGCTGTGATCGCGTTGGGAGCGCTTCTAGTGAAGAGAAGATCTAAGTAACCCCCTCGCTGAACTTTTAAAACTTTTCTTTTTATATTCAACCGTTCAAACCCTAAATGCTCGTTCTCGTTGATATACGCTTACCCATCGTACCAGAAGCTTACACCTCACCCTCGAGGCCCTCAAGAAGTTGCAATGAAGCCTTCACCCCTCCAAGCGTGTTCTAGGGGCTTGGTAAGGTCTAAAATAGCCCCCTACCTCATTTATAGCTCTAAGGGTTTTGTGTAGAGTGTGTTATTGATGGCTCGTGTTGAGCTACGTGATGTTGTTAAGCGCTTTGGGAAGGTTGTTGCTGTAGACCACGTCAGCCTAAAGATCGATCATGGGGAGTTCTTCACGTTACTTGGTCCAAGTGGTTGTGGTAAGACGACGACTCTTAGGATTATTGCGGGGTTGGAGTTTCCAGATGAAGGAGATGTTCTTATCGATGACAAGGTCGTTACAAACCTTCACCCCAAAGACCGCGATGTAGCAATGGTGTTTCAAAACTACGCGCTCTACCCACACATGACTGTCTACGAGAACATCGCTTTCCCATTAGAGGTTAGGAAGAAGAAGCTTGGTTTGACCAACGATGAGATCAGGAGGAGGGTGATCGAGGTTGCGAGGCTTCTAGGTATCGAGGACTTGTTAGACAGGTATCCGAGTCAACTTAGCGGTGGGCAGCAGCAGAGAGTGGCTCTAGCCAGGGCCATCATTAGGAAGCCTAAGGTGTGGCTGCTAGATGAGCCGTTGAGCAACTTAGATGCAAAGTTGAGAGTCTTGATGAGAGCTGAGCTTAAGAAGCTTCAGAGACAGCTTGGCATAACCACTATATACGTAACACACGACCAGGTGGAGGCTATGAGTATGAGTGATAGGATCGCTGTGATGAATAAGGGGAGGGTCCTTCAAGTCGATACCCCTGACAACTTGTACAATAGGCCGCAAGACGTTTTCGTCGCTACATTTATTGGTAACCCTCCAATGAACCTCATAACGTGCGATCTCGTCGAGGAGCCCAGCGGGTTAGAGTACGTAGTGCCCCCTGAAATGACTGGCGGTATACTAGGTGAGGGTAGAGTCAAGACAACATACTTCTTGAGTTGTCACGAGGTCTTGAAAATACCCATCGCTCCAGAGTATGCTAAGAGGATTGTTAAGCACGGCTCTAAATCGGTGTATCTAGGTGTGAGACCTGAACACATGGTGATCTCAAAGTCGATCATACTAGAGCCCTTTGGAGTTGTGAAGGTTAGAGTAGACATGATAGAGGCCCTCGGATCGGAGAGCATAGCTAATATATTGCTAGATAGAGACCTGATCAAGGTGAAGACCCCTCCAACAATCAAACTAGAACCAGGCAGTGAAGTGTACCTCAAAATAGACTTGAAGAGGGCTCTAATATTCGATAGAAACACAGGCAAGCTAATAGTGTAGTCTCGGTTTTCAGCGTCGTTTTTAACTAAGAGGTAGGGCTTAACCCTACTAGTGGACACTACTAAAGCTCCTATGTGGTTTAGTAGAGCTCAGAGAGACCTAGACATAGCAGAGTAGACACTACATTTCATCAAGGTACTCAAACGCTTCGCCTTCTGGAACATCCACGAGACCAGCAACAAGGCGTCTCTTTGTGAGCTATAAAGTAGCTGAGGGGGTTGTAGGATCGGTGATGAGAGGTCGAAGCTCGAAGAGCTTAAATGCACTATTTAGTGTTTATTGTCTAAGCTTAAATTCTATGAAGTCGCACTCTCTAGGTCGAGGTCATGGAGATTATAAGTCGCGTAGTGACCGTGACCTATCGATCATTTGAAGCCTACGAACAACTCTTAAATTTTAGGTGTGTATTTTAGTGAGTGGGCTGCAAGAACTTGCAACTTCTAGCGCTATTGTGGACGCTGATAGTGCTGTTTACTAGGAGGAGGCTGTATACTCCGTTACTAGTTGGTGTTTTGCCCCCAATACTAATCTCTGTCGCGTTGTTGTCAATACCTAGTGCTAGTAGCTTACCGGTGAGCGCTCCGGATTTAGATGAGCCAGTCCTCGCGATCTCTTCGACCACTAGCAGTAGAGACTGCTACCCAGCAGGGGTTGTCGAGGGGGCTCTACTCATCGATAACATGAGGGTCGAAACCCGCCTACTCGTAGTTAAAGCTGACGCTAGCAAGCTCTTAGACACCCTCAATATCGCTAGAGGCTACAGCTCACGTAGCGGGGTCGCGTTGCCAGTAAAGATGTATGAGTCTTTAAAGGGGCTTAAGGTGGTTAGAGTCGAGGTTGATGGGGAGATCTACGAGTACCCGGTGACCTATTCTTGGAGGTCGAATCTCGCTTTCCTAGTAGACCCCGATCTACAGGGGCCTCTAGAGCTAAACCTGTGTATTAAGAGGCGTGGAGATCTACTAGTGGATAGCCTTGTACAGGTGGAGAGGAACCTGCTAGATACCGCTCTCGTGTGGATCGCCCTGTTGATCGCATCGTACACACCAATACTATACGCTGTGTTTAAGCGTGTTGTAGAGTCCATTGGTGTTGATGTTAGAGTTCTCCTAGAGCTTGGTAGTTCTAGTCGAAGTGTTACGCTCTCAGTGTACACGGCTCTAGTCGTAGTCTACGTGGTAACCTCTCTATACGCTTGTTGCCTCGGAGTTGTAGTTGTCTACACGAGCTGGGCCCTCGTAGGCAACATCATCCCGACCCCTCCACCAACCCTTAGACCCACAGTACTCTACGTGTTAACGCTCTACCTACTAGTAGGCTGTCTTGTAGCTATACCAGTCTCTAGAGGCGTTCTACGTTGAGTCTAGTAGTCGCTATTGCAATACTTAAAACCAGGGCTAACGCCCTAGTGCTTAGTGCATTGACACTAGCTATACTAGCTTGGCTAGCGCTCGTGGCCCTCGGCTTAGTTTCATCGATGCTCAGGCTCTACGAGGGTATTCTAGGGGTTGGAGACGGCCTAGTGATCGCTAGTAAGGGGTTTTCACCACTAACATCTCTAGTATATAGAGGAGATGTTGAACAAAAGCTCTCAGGGATCGCTGGGCTGACGGTGGAGTATCATTTAGTGTCTCTAGTGCTTGTTGAGGGTAGACTCCTAGTTGTGAGGGGTGTTGAGGGTCTAGAAGGAGGGGACTGCGTCTTGATCCCTAGAGAGGTGATGCGAGAGCTTAATGTTAGTGTTGGAGACAAGTTACTAGTATCATCGATCTTCACGAAGAGCGTGTATGAACTTAGAGTGTGTGGATACGCTAGTAGTGGGGCTTTAGAGACCTCTATAGAGCTCGTCTCTGAGATTCGAGGGGTTGCTCCAGGCTACTACTCGTTTATTGTTGTCAAAGGGCCTCAGGAAGCTATAAGGGAGGCTGTGAAAGCCCTCGGTGTGGAGCCTAGTCGACAGAGGATACTTGGACTCGTAGTGGCCTTGATATCTAGGGTTGGCAACGAGACAAAGATCTCTCTACATGAAGCGTTGACAGAGGCCTACATATCCGACTTGGGCTTGCAGAGAGATCACGTGCTCTACTTCGCCATGGCTGTTTCACTCGCGAGTATAGCTGGCTCGGCGATGATCGGGCTGGACACCTCTAGGAGGCTTAGAGACGTGTTGAGGTTCTATAGGCTTCTAGGCGTCTCCAAGAGATCTCTAGTGCTGAGCTCAGCTCTAGTGGGGCTCTTAACGTTGATCTGGGCTTCATTAGTGTCGATAACGCTTTATAACTACGTAAACTTGTTTAGTCTCAACCTATTGGGTTACACGTTGAGACCTAGCTTTGAGCTAGATCACGCGTTGACAGTCTATGTCGCTCTACTAGTCATGTACAGTGCTGGGTTGATAGGTGGTGTTGTAAGTGAAGTCGAGTAGACTACTAGTGGTAGCGCTGGTGTTGATAACACTATTGAGAGCAGCCCCAGCTCTAGTGAATAATGCCGTCTTCTCAACCGACTCTTGGCCGCTCATAGACCTAGCTATGAGGATACAATACAACCCTACAGTGAGGGTGCTAGAGATCAATTCGCGCCACGCTAAATACCCATCAGCTATCATCTCGTCGATAATGCTCTCTGAGGTGTTAGGAGTAGATGTGTACTCTTTCTACACTCATATTGGGTCGTTGGTATTGGCGCTACCTACCGCCCTACTATTCTACGCTATCTTGAGGAGATATCTAAGCAGCGCGCTCTCCCTGATCGCTCTTACATCGCTAGCAGTATACACGCCCTTCACCGTGTTTACATCAGCTTACTTGAAAGAGGTCTACGCGTACCCAGTAGCTCTAGTGCTCATATTCTTCGCATTCGCTGGGTTGAATAGGCTCTCCTGGATACTGGTGCCACTAGTATCCTATAGCTTAGTATTGAGTCATCCCCTAACATCGCTCATTACACTAGCCTACTTAACGTCGCTCTTGTACGTGAAGCTTGTTGCGAGAGTAAGGATGGGCCATACCAGCGATCAAGCGCTTCGTCTAGACCTAGTGTGGCTCCTATTGATCCTCGGTTCACTATACACGCTCTACATGTACTACGTTGGAGTACCAGTCGCTCTAGGTCTACTAGATGTCGTGGTCTTAGTGGCCTATGCTGTAGTCGTCTACGTCACGTACTTCGCTATATACCCAAGTGCTAGACGAGAAGGGTTGAATGTTAAATATGGCCTACTAGCTCTGATCGCACCTCTACTACCTCTCCTAGTCTTCTTGTACTCTAGCCTATTAGAGGGGGTTTCTGTGGGGTTGCACATAGTTTTACATGGTATCTCGCTAGTCACATTACTAGTGCTTGTTTTCACTTGGAGAGAAGAGTTGAGCTGGTCTATAGTGTCTCATGCAGAGTCGATACTTCTACCACTCACTGTGGGGGTTGTGTACGCTCTCACCTATGCGAGGTGGGTTGCAACTATTACTCACAGACTGCTCAACTACCTTGTAGTCCCAGTAGCTCTAAGCCTCGTGTTGATCGCGAGGAGTAAGCCTAGACTGGGTCTAATGGTGGTCGCAGCCCTAGTGGTGAGCGCCTCTATCGCTCTTAGTAGTGTGTATCGTGGTTTAGACCCAGTAACATTCTACTGGAGGTACACTGTCACAGACCTGGTGGTTAAGAGGTATGTTGAAACACACATATCCACTAAGCTACTGGGTAGTGTTAAGTACAGCTACATGCTTAATGGGCTTGTAGAGACTAGTCTAGATCTCGCTAGAGCGCTGGGCTCCTGTGGAGGCTTGAGTAGAGCTACTATTGTGAGTCAGCTAGAGCTTCGCCACGGGCTCCCCGTCACTCCACTACACTACGTCAAGCTCCGCGTAGACCCCTTAACTTGTAATAGCCTTGTCTATAGTAGTCTATACGAGTACATAGTGGTGTCTTAGAGTGAGCGTGCTAGTGTTGCGAGGAGTCTACAAGGCGGTTGGTGGCGAGCTGGTATTGCGTGGAGTAGACTTGGTTGTTGAAGAGGGCTTAATAGTGGCTGTGAGAGGTCGTAGTGGTGTTGGCAAGACGACATTAGCTAAGATAGCATCGTTGATCGTGAGGCCTGATGGTGGCAGTGTAGTGTTTATGGATAGAGAGGTCAGCGGGGTAGGCGACCAAGTGAGGTCTCAATTGAGACTCAAATATATCGGCTACGTAGACCAGGAGTGTACATTGCTAGAAGAGCTTAGTGTGTGGGAGAACGTCGAGTTGCCACTGAGGTTGCTGGGGGTTAAGAGAGGTGAGCGCGAGAGAGTTGTCTACGAGGCTCTCGAAGCCCTGGGGTTGAAGGGGCTTGAGCAGCGGAGACCTAGAGAGCTTAGTGGTGGTCAGAGGCAGAGAGTAGCTATCGCTAGAGCTCTCGTTAAGAAGCCTAGGTTGCTAGTTGCTGATGAGCCACTTGCACACCTAGATGACGAGACAGCAAAGCTTGTAATGAGCTACATTAGAGAACTAGCTAGAGAGGTCAAAATGGGGGTTTTAGTATTAACAACAGACCTGTATTCAAAAATGGACGTAGACCTAGACTACGTATTAGAGAATGGCGTGTTGAAGACTAAGTAGCATTATAGACGTCGGCAAAGACCGCGTGGCGGCGAACAAGAGCCTTACATCCACCACGCTCTATCACAAAGCCCGGTTGGCAATAAGCGTGAATGCTACTCAAGGAGGTGTTGTAGGGGATAACCGGAACCCGCTCTCATCGCGCCGGGTGACAACCCGGTCCTCCGCGGGCGAGGCCTCATTAATACAATATACTGTAGACCCTCTTAAAGGCGGCTTGCTAGGAGTATCAGCTGGGTAACCGCGGCATCACCACTCAAGCTCCCCGAGACACTCATCATCTATAGCATTGAGTTGTTTAAGGGAGTTTATTTACCACATCAAACTTGGTGAAGCGGTTCCCTCGTCGCATTTCTCGAGGGGTCAACCTTATTATTCTTTATTAACTAAGTGTAGTCTCTATTATATTCTATAAGGTGAGAATTTGAATAGAACACTGGCTATAGCCCTCGTTGTAGCGATAATTGTGGGAGTTGTGGGCTTTATCGCTGGGTACAGCGTCGCCCCTCCGAGAATAGAGACTTATACCGTGACGACGACGGTGACGACTACTGTTACATCTCCGGTGGTGGTACCAACACCTACCACTCCAACAGTCACTTCACCAGCTCCTAAGTGCAATTTCACTCCACCTGACAAGATAGTTATAGGTCTCTCAATAAGCTTGAGTGGAGCGTATACTTTAGCGGGTCAACAGGGATTGTGGGGGATGCTGGCGGCTGTTAAGTACATTAACGAGATCAAGGGTGGGATCGACCTATGTGGCAAGAAAGTTAAGATCGAGCTTAAGTACTACGACGATCAATCCAGTAAGGATCTGGTTCCAAGCCTATATGAAAGGTTAATCACAGTTGATAAAGTAGACTTCTTACTAGGTCCATATGGGTCTCCACTAACATTGGCGGCGACGCCTGTAGCAGAGAAGTATGGTAGAGTTCTTGTTAGTTGGATGGCTAATAGTGATAAGTTGATTCAACAAGGATTTAAGTACTTCGTCATGGTCCCTGCACTAGCTAGCACTCTTTGGAGAGCTACGCTTGAGATGGTTAAAACGCTAGATCCAACGGCAACCATAGCTATACTTCACAAGGAGGACGAGTTTAACACTATGGTGGCTAAAGGTGCGAGAGATTACGCCTCGCAAATAGGTCTAAAGATCGTGTACTTTAGGTCTTATCCAATTGATATATCAGACTTTACACCAATATTTAACGAGCTAGTGACCTATAAGCCCGACGTAATACTCATATGTTCACATGAAAAAGACGGTATGTTGGCAATGCAACAACTAGTACAAATGAAGATCAACGCCAAGCTCATAGGAATAGCTGTGGCGGCAAGTCTACCGGACTTCTACAAGAACTTTGGAAATATGGCTGAAGGCATAGTTGATGGAACTCACTGGACACCATATGCTAAGTGGTCTCCAGACGTAGCTAAGCAACTGGGCTTTGAGTGGCTAGGTCCCACGCAAGAGGAATTCTTAAGTCTCTTCAAGGAGGTAGCAGGACCTGACAAATCTCCATCATATCATGCAGCTGCAGGTTTCGCTGCAATACTTATTGTTGCAAGAGCTATAGAGGTGGCGCAATCGCTAGATCAGAGCACACTAAGACAGGTATTCAACGACTTAAAAGTCATGACTATCTATGGGCCATTTAAAATTGACCCAACGACAGGTGGATAAATAGGACATACAATCGTAGTAGGGCAGTGGCAAGCAGGGAAGTTTAATATTGTTTGGCCACCGGGAGCAGCTAACTCTAAACCGGTCTATCCAATACCAACTTGGGATGAAAAAGCTAAAGGCGCTTTAGCAACACCAACTCCGTAGTATATGGTATTTATAGTATTTTCCTTTATCTACCTCCATGCTCTTTTTTAACTTGATCGCATTGGTGTTATCGAGAGGTCTCTTTAATTTTAAAGCATTAAAGGTAAACCTTTAACTAGTTTACCTGTTACCGGGTCTACTCTAAAGCCCATTTGCTCTAATGCAACTACTCCTATTAGTGGCGTTGTCCCCTTAAGTCTCTTAATTATAGGAGTTTCAGCCACACGGTCTTCAATCATGATTATAACCATTCCCATGAGCTCTATTTTTCTAACACCTTCAGCTGTTTCAGCCACGTGTTCACCGATCTTGGGTAATCCAAGCTTAGAGACGATATCTTCTGGTAACGCTGGAAAAGTAGCACCAGTATCGACTAAAGCTTCAACTTCAACTTTTCTAACATCTTCAAGTCTCAATTCACCTCCTAAATAGCGGACATAGTCAATAGCATTAAAGATCGTTGCTTTCACGTAAATATGTCCCAAAAATCTCTCACCTAAAAAGTAGGGTAAAATGAAGAGTCTAAAATACTAAGCTTCCAGCGTGATAGAGTTGTCGAGTGAAAATGGCGGGGTTCTTATATTGGTGTTAGTGTTTTCGTCTCTGAGTATATTCCTGTGCTGTGTGTGGGTTTATTAACTTCGAGTTGATTCTTTTTAAATATGCGTGATTTGCTGTGACTGTTCTTGCTAGTGCTTGGTGTGAGCTTGTTGAGAGGGGTGTTAGTGAAGACGCTGTAGTGTTAGCTAGGAGTATTGTGTCTAAATTTCTCATATCTAGGGTGGTAGATAGGAGGGTTATTGAATACTATGTTAGAAAGGCTTTGAGGAGTGGCGCGTGGTTTAAGCTTAAACAAGAGTCTAGAGCTCTTATCCTTGCAACTAGATTTCTCCCCGTAGTTAAATCACTCGTGTTAAAGAGTATTCTACGAGAATTATTCTTAGAAATAGAGTTATGTACTCTACGCGGTAAAGCCGTCTTCTATGGCGTACTCGTAGCTCTTAGACAAGGCCTAGTAGAGGCCCTGGGAGATCTTAAGAGACTTATAACTCTCGGTGTAGGATATTTAAATTTACCAGTAATGTGGAGAATACTTGGTTAAACTCTACTACTTAGAATTAGAGTAGATGTATGAATAGAGTTAAACTCCGCTTCGCCGACTTAGAGGTAGAATTTACAGATAGAGATAGGGGTATTAAGCAGATTTATGAGATTGGTGAGAGAGGCACTAGGTTTCCAATAGTTGTTTTTGGACCTAAGGGTTGTGGTAAAACGAGTTGGCTTAAGCAAGCTACCGTGATCCTTAGTGAAATGGGTTTTGAAGTGTTCTATGTCAACCCTCTCTACAGAGATTTCATCGTTAAAACGGATGTTCGCGAGGTTGTAAATAGGTTTATAGAGGTTGTCTCAGAGACTACTGGTGTTCAACTTAAACTCGCTACTCTAGTAACACTCGTAGTTAAAGAGCTCCTTGCGAGGTGGGGGAGGAAGAGGGTTGCAATACTGGTTGATGATGTATTTCAAGCTATAGGTCTTGATAGAGCTGAGTTCTACGTTAAAGAGCTTTTGGGGCTTATAGAGCACCCTCCAGCTAGTTATGAGAATATAATAGCTATTGTAGCTACTAGTGAAGGCATTACGAGGTGGAGGATCGGTAGACATAGGTGGGCCGAGCTTAGAGCTATGTGGAATATGAGTAGAGAGGGTTTTGAAGAGCTCTACGAGGCGTTGAAGAGAGTTTTGAGCAACATGCCGGATTTCAATGATGTATGGCTATTAACTGGTGGAAACCCAGCACTGTTCTCGCGACTATGTCAAGCTAATTGGAATGTCGACGCCATCATATACGCACTAATAGAGGATAAAGGCATAACTCCTAGCTTCACTAGTAAGTGGAGGGTTTGGCTTGAGAGGGCTGTTGAAGACCCCGACGCGCTCTGGGCTCCTGATACTCCACGAGAGCTCATAGATGAGCTCGTCGAGAGAAACCTCATCATGTACGATATGCACAGGAGGCTAGAGTATCGGTGGGTCGACACTCCTCCACTCGAGAGAGATCTCGCGCTGGGTGTAGGCAGACACGTTGCTTGGCAGACACCACTACATAGAGAAGCTGTGAAGAGAGCTCTTCAAGAGTCGTA
>Ga0080004_1146838_pt1 | contig 10424 bp, 12 predicted proteins | sample WasSprMetagenome_FD_69207 | JGI IMG/M metagenome (GOLD analysis project Ga0080004, IMG submission 69207) | Sulfidic aquatic microbial communities from Washburn Spring, Yellowstone National Park, USA - WS (SPADES assembly) (version 2) | ecosystem: Environmental > Aquatic > Thermal springs > Hot...
GTTCGTTTTGGAGAGGGATGGTCACCCTCTCCTCATCTACAAGCACGCGGTAAAAACCATCGAGGAAGTTCCTTTCCCTTAGTCAGACAATTGATAAAAGTCTGACATTCGTGTAAAGTCAGAGTTGGTGAGCGATGCCGAGAAAGGGGAACGTAGTGCGGGTGGGTCGGCGGGGGCAGATGGTTCTTCCCAAGGCGGTGCGGGAGGCCCTGGGCGTAACCGAGGGCGACCAGCTTTGGGTGGAGGTGGAAGGAAACCGGGTCATCCTTAGACCCGTTTCCTCGCTCGTGCGGGAAAGCCTGGGCTCGCTCCGGGGCACCTGGGGCGAAGAGATTGCTTCCTACCTCAAAGAGGAGCGCGAGGCTTGGGACAAGGGGAGCTAACTTTCCTTTCCCGCCATAAACGAATCGGGTTAGATACCGTCCTTTTCATCTACCATCTGGAGGGAACAGAACCTTATTCCCGGTTCACCGCAAAACTTTTCACCGCCCTTTCCCAAGGGAGGTTCTCTGCTCTCGCTTCGAGCCTCGTCCTTGCGGAGCTTTTGGTCCGGCCGTTTGAGCTTGGGGATGAGGGGAAAATCCGGGCCTGCGAGGTTTTCCTCAAAGGGCTTCCCGGCTTAGAGGTCCACCCGGTGGATGAGAGGGTGGCGAAGGAGGGCGCGCGCCTTCGGGCCCGCTTTGGCCTTCGCACACCCGATGCCCTCCACCTGGCCACGGCATTGGTCCACGGGGCCACCGCTTTCCTCACGAACGACCAGGAGTTCCATAAGGCCCAGGGCTGCGGGCTGGAAATCCTCATTCTGGACGAATTTTTGCCGTCTAGCCCTTAAAAGAGGTGCAGATTGCCAACTTTTCTTCTATTCCCCATTCTTGGTAGCGGTGGGTTTTGACAGAGGCGGGAAAGCGCGTGCATCTCCTCCTCGATGGCCCGGATTCTCGTGAGGAATTCCGGCGGTAGTTTTTGGGCCTTGGCTTTCCCAAGGAGGGCGGCAAGTTCGGCTACCCGTTCCGCGAGCGCGGAGAGGAGAACCCGAACGGGCCAGTCATCCTGAAGGTGGGAGAGGGCCTCCTGGATTTTCTCGCTGGGCATTTCCTCCCCTTAGGTGCCGCGGTTAGCGTAGATCGGCGAGGGTTTTAGCCTCCATCGATTTCCAGAATTCCCGTTCCAATCTTTCCCAAAGCCCAGCTGTGGGATCCTTCTTATCCGGGGTATAGGGCTTCCCCCGCCTTCCCCGTTCCGAAAAGAGGGCCAGAACCGGATCACCATCCGCCAAAGCCCGGAGCACGGAAAGGAGGGGGATCTTCTCCGGTGGTTTGGCCAGGCGGTACCCACCCTGGCGTCCCTTTTCCGCTTGGAGGATCCCGGCCCGCCTTAGCCGGACGAGGCTCTGCCGCACGGGAATTTCTGGGAGCCCGAGCTTTTCGGCAATCCCCCGAGCGGATTTAACGCTCTCCCAATTCTCCGCGAGTGCCTTAGCCGTAAGCAGGCCCAAATAAATCCTTCGATCTATTTTCATAGCCTATAATTTTAAGCATTTTCTTTGCACGAGCAAAACACCCTAGAGCAACCCAAAAAGGGTTGATCGTTGGAAAAGGAATCTATCAGGGGGAGCGAGCGAGGGATGTGCATTGCTACGCTTTTTCCGGGCGGAGCTTCTGAGACTCTATAAACGAGCTTGCACAAAAAGGGCGTGGTAGAATGCTTAAAAGGAGGTGAACGATGAATGAGGGTTTCATAGTTTTGGTATTGATAGGGGTTCTAGTGGCATTTTTAGTTGCGCCTGTACTCACACCACCTCCCATTGCTCATTTCGAAATTTTGAACCCTCAAGAGAGTTATGTGGCTCCAGCCATCATCAGCGTTGTAAGTAAAACGGAAAATGTCGCACGTTTGGAGTGGGATTTTGGGGATGGGACAAAGGTTTTGAATGAAAAAGCTACCACTCATACGTATTGCTTCGATTCCGATGAAGCAAGGGTTTTCACCATAAAGTTAACGGTTTGGGATAGGTTTGGGAGAACTAGCCAGGCCAGTAAGGATGTGACGATCACCCCTGCTCCTGCCCCCACGGTAAGGGCGATACAAACCAATCCCCCGATCGCGGGCGTTCTTGAGCCCTTGACTGTGCTGAGGTGCTCTGCAGAAGTTGAGCAATGGGGTGGGCCAGATATTGTCGTTAATAGTTATGAATGGATCCTAATGAAAAGAGGTTCCCCTAATATTGTCCAAAAGCAAACGGGTAAAAGTGTGGAATTCAAGGTGCGTCCGCCAAGCGGTGATTACGATCTTATTTTAACGGTGACAAATAACGCTTGCCGCAAAGCCGTATGGCATAGCCAATTGCGGGTCGGTGAGGTGAAGCGCGCGAATATAGGTTCGTTCATTGCGAGTCCAGAGCAAAGTGACTATTACCCGGCCAAGGTCAGTATTAGTTGGACTGCGACGCATCCCCAGGATTCTGGCCCTTTGCGTTATTCTCTGGATTGGGATGGTGAGGGAGGGGAATCCCCTATCTATGGCACATTTAGTGGCTCATTTAGCTCTGAATATACGTATACCGCTCCTGGAACTTATAACGTCATCCTCAGGGTATGGAGCCCCGAGCTGGGTATGGATGAGAGTGTAGCGGAAGCGAGGAAGACGATAACGATAAAACCATCCACGCATTTCTTGATGCCAGCCTGGGCTCCTGCTCAACCTTCAGGCACAACGGCAACCACCGCGAGGATCGCTTTCGTCTTCCGCGATGAGCAGAGGCCGACCTATTTCGAAATATGCGTAGGCACACTGAAAATCGTGAACGATCGTGTCGTCCCAGAGTTTGAATACGAACCTTATTTCACCCTCGGCACGGAAGGGCGGGCTACCAACCTCTGCCCCTCCTGGGATGCCGAGGGCAAACGCCTCGTGATTATGTCCGATCAAAATGGCCAGCCGTCAACAACGACGGATCTCTACATCATCTCGCAAAAGGAAGTTTCTACCCAATTGACTTATTTCAATGGGTCGGCTACAGCGGCTTTTCCGTTTTGGACAAGCAAGGGCGATATTCTCTTTTGTTCCAACGAGAATAAGCTCTCATCGGAACTTTATTCCATACCTGCTACAGATTTTTATATCCAAGAGCTTCAACGGAGCCCGATACCGGAAATAACCTTAAAGGGGCCGTTCGACATTTATAAGCTCAACCCGGCAACGGGGACGAAAACAGCCGTTGTTTCTTTTGTGGCGTACAACGCTTCGTGGCCTGCGGCGGATCCCACGAACAAGTGGTTAGCCTTTGAACTCAAGGGTGACATCTACGTTGCCAGTCTCGAGGGGTTTAACAAAGATATCGGGGTTATCAAAAGTAGCCCATGGCGTGAGACCTATCCCCGCTGGAATCCTAAGTTCAACGAATGGTTGGCTTTCATGCAATACAGGGATGGGCGCTGGCAGGTGGTCATTTACAACATCCGCACCAAAGAGGAAGCCAGGCTCGAGACGATTGTGGCCACGGATGTGGCCTTTCCCTCCTGGTCCGCCGATGGACGCTACCTCATATGCCAGATCAAAAAGAGAGAGGGTTGGCGGCTTGCGGTATGGACTGTGCTGGATAGCACGGGGAAATTAAAAGAGGTGCGAGATTATGTTGAATTGATACCCGTCAGCAAGAAATAAGAAAAGGCGCCGAAACTAAACGGATTGGACCAGGATTAGATAAAAATCCCCCTAAGGCCTGCCTCCTATGGGGGCCGCGCGCGATTTTGCAAGCTCAATTTTTAGCTTATCTTTATTTTTTCAGGCCTTTTCGTAGAGCATTTTGCCTACCGAAATCAACAGAAGAAAAACCAACGCTCCAAGCACAACTCCTAAAGTAGTCACACGTTTCTTGTACCGTTTGAGCAATTCTTGGGATTGCTTGAGCTTTTCCTCTGTTTCCACTAATTTCCAGCCGAACTCGTCGCGAGTAGCGCGGAAGTAATTCGCGGTTTCCCGCCAATATTTCAGGCTATCCCTAAGCTGTGCCAATTTCTCCTCAACCGCCGCTTTCATCTTTTCGAGCCTCCGCTTTTCCGAAACGAGGGAGGCCTCCTTCATGTAGAGATTTTGGAGCTCCTTTTCTAGCGCAGCTTTTTCCTCCAGGGCTTTGGCCAAAGCGGCGTTTTTCTCCTCGCCCAGGCGCCTAAGGTCGTCTACTTCCTTTTCCTTCGCGGCAAGAGCGTTTTGAAGTTGCGTTATGGCGGCGGCATTTTCTTTAAGTCTGGCCTCGAGAGCCTGCCTTTTCTCTTCTACCTCGCGGAGTTTCGCCTCCAGTTCTGTTTCCCTCTTTTGCTGTTCTTCCTCCGCACTTGCCTGCGGATTTTGGGCAGTTTGAATGAGTCGGGAAATCCCCTCGCTCATGCGGAAGAAGATCTGGTACCCGCAGACGGGGCAAACGCCGTACGGCTTGCCCTTCTTGGACTGGGAGAGAGTAAACACATGACCACAAAGGAAACAGCGAACTTGCACAGGTTTTCCATCCACCATCCATGTTCTCCACGTAACGTTATGTTCATTCATAGGTTCGTTGGTATTGGGCTCCATAAATTATCACCACCTAGCCACAAGTATATTAATACTGGCTGAAGGGTCAAGATAGTTGACGGACGCCGCTTCTCCGTTCGAGAGGCGGGAGGGCTGTTTGGGGTTAGCGTTCAAGCGGTGAGGAGGCCATCCATGAGGAGTGGCGGAAGGCGGCCCGCGGCCTCGGGGGACCCCAGCTTCCGACCCTGTGCCCTGAGGGCGGGCCGGTGAGGCCCGTGCCCGTCGATTAATGGGGGTACACACCGAGTAACAGGGGGTTACAAGCGGAGTGGGAGGGGGTTCGGTTCCGGATGGTTATGGCCTTTGGGCTGGCTCCTGGGCGAACGATCGGGGGACCGAAACGCCTGAGGTTCAGAGTATAATGTTCGAAAGTTTTACTTTCCTACAAGGAGCGGGCGATGGCGTTGGTGCGGGTGAAGGGGAAGTACCAGGTGACGATCCCCAAAGAAGTGCGGCGGAAGCTCGGCCTTCGGGTCGGGGATTACCTCGAGGTGGAGGTCCAGGGCTCCACCATCCTCCTTAAACCCAAGGCCCTCCTGGATAAGGACGAGGCCCTCGAGAAGCTTCGGACCGTCTTAGAAAAACTTCGGGAAAAGCGGGCGGCTCTGTCGGAAGAAGAGGTGGAGCGGGAGGTTTTGCAGGCGATCCGGGCAGTGCGAAGCGAAGGGCCGGAGGGTTGAGGGCTGTCCTGGACACGAGCGTTCTTGTCGCCGCCTTCCTCCACCCAGCTGGGGTGAATGGCCGGGTTTTGGCATTGGCCGGGGAGCGCTACGAGCTTTGCCTCTCCACAGGCATCCTCGCTGAGGTCCAAAAAGTTCTTTCCTATCCGCGGCTTCGGCGCTACGGGTATTCCGAGGAGGAAGTGGAGGATTTTCTCCGGGCTTTGCGGGAGGCCGCTTTTCTTGTCCGCCGCTGGCCCAGGATCCAGGTGGTCCGGGAGGATCCCGCGGATGACCATGTTTTAGCCTGTGCCTTGGCGGCAAAGGCCGATTACATCGTCTCCAAGGATGAGCATCTGCAGAAGCTCCGGGAATACCGGGGGATTCGCATCCTTCCCACCGAGGCCTTCTTGACCCTAATTACCGGGGAATGAACCAACGAACGTAATGTAACGTAACGTTCGTTGGACCTCCCTTTATCTTAACCACGACCACAAGAATTCAACTGGGCCCCCGGGTCGTTCTCCAGCCACCAGGAGGACGAGGTTCCAGGTATAATAATCCGGATGAAACGCTCCGGAAAGAGGGTGGGGGAAAAGAAGCGGACCGAGGTACTTCTTCCCAGGGAGCTTGTGGAGAGGATCGATGCCTTAGCTGGCGAGAGGGGGAGGACCCGGTTCATTGAGGAGGCATTGCGGCGGGAGCTCCGGCGCCGGGCCTGGGAGGAGTGGCTGGCGTTCGGGGAAAAGCTCCGGGGCCTGACCCTGGAGGACACCCTCTACGCCGCGCGGTCCGAGGTGGAGAAGAGGGGTTACTAGTGCCGGCAAGGGCCGTCATCGATGCCTCGGTGCTTCTGGCGAGCCTTCTTCCCGACGAGCCCACCCATCCTGAGGCTCAGGAGCTTTTGGGGCTGGCCCTCCTTACGCCGGCAAAAGTCGAGCTCCTCTCCACCACCCTTCTTCCCTACGAGTTGACCAACGGGCTTTGGCAGGCGGTGCGCCAAGGCCGCCTCACCCCCGAGGATATCGAGGAAATCCTTCAAAAGTACGAACTTTTCGAGATCCCCCTCTATCCCGTGCGGCCGAAAGCGGTCATTGCGTTAGGGAAAAGCTTGGGATACCCATCCGCTTACGATTTGGCGTATTTAGCTTTGGCAGAAGGGGAAAAAGCTCCGCTTGTGACTGCGGATAGAAGGCTCTATAACGCAGTCCACGAGAAATTCCCCAGGATCTCGTTGATCCGAGATTTCTTAGCGTCCCTTGGAAGCACAGGTTGAATTCCGTTAGCGCACGGAGAACTCCAGGATCTTTGGCTCGCTCGCGAGGCCCAAGGAGTCGGTCACCGTGAGGGTTAGTCGCACCTTTTGGGGACGGGTCACCGTGACCTGGAATCCGAACGAGGCCTGGGTTTTCCCGGAAACCTTCGGATCGAAAGAGGCGCCGGGCGAGAGGCTCACGGTGCCCGATAATTCGGGTTCCACAGAGATCCTTACGCTCACAATATCCGCGTTGGGGTCTTCCACGGTGACGAGGATGTACTGGGAGCGGCTGATTTCCTGGGCATAGAGAACCGCGGTGATTTTTGGCCGCAGGGACAAAAGTTTCGGTAGATCCCATACCAATACCCGGCCATCCTCGGAAGCGGTGGCTAAGAATTTTTCGTCGGCACTTACGGCGATTTTGTTAACCTGGGCCGCGTGGGGGCGAAGCTCCGCTATTTCGTAGCCCGTGGGGAGGGAGAAGAGGCGGAAGGTGAGATCGGCGGACACCGTGGCCAGGGCCTGGGTTTGTTCGAGGAAAAGGAGGTCCCATACAGTGCCTTTATGGCTGAAGGTTGCCAGGGGTTCGGCCTTGGGCACCCGGAAGAGGCGGGCGGTGCGATCGGAACTCCCTGTAGCGAGAAATCCTTCAGGTCCAAAGGCGATGGCCCACACCGGGCCGCGGTGGGCTTCGAGGGCGAAAAGAACCGCGCCGGAAACCAAGTCCAAGAAAATAACCTTTCCCTCGCCTGTTCCGGCAGCGAGGATTTTTCCGGCCTTATCGAAGGCCAGGGTATAAACGCCGGACTTCCCCGTAGACCAGGTGCGGACCAAGTTTTGGGTTGTCCTCTCCCAAAGGAATACCGTTCCATCACCTAGTCCTGCGGCAAGATACTTTTTCGTTAGGGCGAGGCTAAAAACCTCGGCGGGGAGCTCCGAAGAGGTCCAGAGAGGTTCGCCCGTTTTGAGGGTCCACTCCCGGACCGTTCGATCCAAAGCGCCGGTGAAGAGAGAGTCGGAATCCGGGGAAACCACGAGGCACCAGACGAGCCCAGAATGGCCAAGAAAACTTCGGATGAGTTTTCCGGTGCGGAAATCCCAAAGCTCTACCCGGTTCTCTTGGAGGAGAAGGAGGCCATCGGGGGTGAAGGCCATATCCGCCACGCGGCCAAGCCTAAGCTCCGCCACCGCTCCCGGTGGAAGGGCGGCGAGCCCCCAAAAAGAAAGAACGCACATGAATATGAGCCCGCGCACCGTCGCCCCTTTTCCCATGATATCCTAGGTTTTTTAAGGTGAACTCATAGGGGAGCTATTAAGTCCAGATTCCAAGGAGGTTGAGCGGTCTCTGTGCCGTTGGCCAAAGAAAAGGCCAAGATCAGCCCAAAGAAGATGTGCCGGAACCAAGTTCTCTTTAAGCCTCCCCCTATTTGGACGCTCATCCCACCTCCTATCCGGTGTGGCTAGCAAGGTTGTCTTGGGGACTGAATCGAAAAGAGAGCAATGACTTAGGACGGCCGAGATGTGGAGAGGTCGTTTGCATCAAAACCGCGTTGGCTCAACGCTTCCCGAGCACGGCCTCCGCGTCCCAAAGGAGAATCGTCCCGTCCCCCAACCCCTGGGGCGAGGACCTTTCCGTCCCAGGGAGAAGGCTGCGGAGTAAACATAGTTCCTATAACCTTCAAGGGTGTGGATTTCCGTCCCCTGTGGCCGCTTAGCAGAAATTGATCGTGCTGTCATAGTAACCCTCCCCCACCTCCTTTAGGATCTGTTCGCGGGTTTTGTCCGCTATAGGGCCTTCTTTCCTTCTTTCCTTCTTTTCGAGGTCTTTTCTGGGAAGGCCGCCATCTTGCCTCATGGGCACACTTCTTGAGGCACTAGCGCCTTTACCACAGGGAGAACCCCCTAAACCAACGTGCCAGCAACAATTGGTTTTGTTTTGGGATTACTTAGTTTGTCAATTGCTCTGCTGATTTTTGGCGCCGCTTTTTAAACCTACTGCTTGGGCCTTTTGGTCTTTAAAGGCCAAGTGTACCTCTCTTAGCAGGTCACGCTGTTCATCGGGTCCGCAGCTCTTTTTTATGACTTGAAATCGTGCGCCTTAGCCGATTTGCCTCTAACGTTTGCGTTGCTGTAGCATCATTGACACTTTTTTTAGGCAAGGAGGTTTTATGACAACCTATCGAGAGTTTATTCGCAGGATTAGAAATTGGGCCCTTTTGGTTTTGGTGATTTTCGGGGTTTGGGGGCTTGCAGAGCAAGCAAGTTCTCCGCTCCTCGAAGTGCACTTCATCAATGTTGGACAGGGTGACGCGATTCTTGTTGATCTGGGAAGTTTCGAGGTCTTGATCGATGGAGGACCTAATGACAAGTGGGTTTCTTATTTGGAAGGCCGTGTGGATGGTCCTGTTGAACTTTTAATCGTTACCCATCCTGATGCCGATCACATAGGCGGGTTACCTACCGTACTACACCTTTACAAAGTCGAGTCGGTTTGGACAACAGCAGCGAAAAATACAACCGCCGCTTACCAGGCATACCTTTCAGCCCTAAGGAATTCCGGGGCTTCCACGGTGACAGTCAGCTGTGGCTATACGAAAGTATTTGATAGCCCGGGGTTAAAGTTAGAGGTGCTTCATCCCTGTTCCCTTTCTGGCAACCTAAATAATGATTCGCTTGTTTTGCGCTTGACCTACAGAGGAGTGGCGTTCCTATTCACTGGTGACATAGAAAAAGAAGGGGAACAGGCTCTTCTCCGGCGTGGGGTTCTTGCCCCAGTTGACGTACTGAAAGTGGCGCACCACGGGTCGGCGAGCTCTACATCAGATGACTTCGTTAAAGCAGTTAAGCCCAAGATTTCTGTGATCAGCGTGGGGAAGAACAATTATGGTCACCCTAGTGACCGAACTCTTAGCACTCTTGCGGGCGTGGGCACGTGCGTTTGGCGCACGGATATACATGGCGCCGTTGTCGTACAGGTAGGAAAAGATGGATTTTCGGTAAGGCCAGAGCACGATGTACCACTCGCCCCTATAAAGTTCACTGCTCGGCGATCAGAAGGGAACGATGTTTTGTTGCAATGGCGTGATATTGCTGGCAATGAACTGGGGTTCGAGGTCAAAAGAGGCCCGCTGGGCTCATCATTAACGACAATTGCTTACCTTCCGCCCAACACGACGAGCTTCACTGATCCGACCGCACGGCCCGATACTGAGTACTGCTACTCAATCGTAGCAGTTGGTCGTGCTGGTAACTCCGAGCCTCAAACTAAGTGCATACCTATAAAAATAGACTACACAGAGGTTGTTCAGCGGGGTAATTACGCAAGTTTAACAATTTGGACAAAACCTGGGCGTACCTGGTATCTAGAGTATATAACCCCGTCGGGGCGAGTAAGTACTGCAACCGGATTAGGTAGTAAAACTGCTGACGCAACAGGTGTGATCACCTGGAAATGGCTTATCAGCGGGAACACCTCTCCTGGTATAGGTAAGCTCCGCCTATATCAAAGTATTGTCCCAGTTGGAGCCCCCTACTGGGAAGGTGCAATTCTTATCATAAGCAAAGGTGGGTAGTGTAGTTGTGAGACGAATTAACCCTTGAACCCTGATGAACTGGCCTGCGTGCGAAGACAATTCCGTATAGCTTATAGGATCTCCCAGTTATGTCGTGTTGATCCCCGCTTTCGCAAAATAGTGAAAGGGGAAGAGGCATTGGCATTGCTTCATGTTAAACTTAAAAAAGCGACATCTGGAGCAAGATGGGTAACATTGTCAGACCAGGAACACAGGAGTAAGTTATTGACGTCGTAAAACTGCCCTGGGTTCAGGGTGGACTTAGCGGAATGACTTCAAATCTTTCCTGTTTTTCTCGTCCGAACCGATAGATATGGAAGTGGGCATCGAAGGTGAAGGCCTTCTTGATGCCCAGGCGTTCCATCA
>Ga0080004_1128907_pt1 | contig 10423 bp, 7 predicted proteins | sample WasSprMetagenome_FD_69207 | JGI IMG/M metagenome (GOLD analysis project Ga0080004, IMG submission 69207) | Sulfidic aquatic microbial communities from Washburn Spring, Yellowstone National Park, USA - WS (SPADES assembly) (version 2) | ecosystem: Environmental > Aquatic > Thermal springs > Hot...
CCCCCCCAAATCCCCCTCCACAGGATCCACACGGGCCCACGAGTAAAGCCTCCTAACACTCCTCAAAACAACCCTCCTCACAATCAAACCCCAGCACCAGGATCCAAAGCCTGAGAGAGGAAAGATATAAAACAACCAGTCAAATAGATCGGTGGAAATCCCATGCTGAACATGGGAAGAAAACTGGAAAGGGCCTCCCATAAACCTCTGTCCCAGAGACCTGAAACATGGGAATTGGCGAAGAGCTATCACACATGCAATCAAAAACACTACAGATAACGGAAACAAGAATTTTTCAACTGTACAATAATCTTCCCATGTCCCTCATGGGAAGTAAAAGCGGAACCATAATTATAGAGCAACCACCAACACCGGAGAGATCCGAGGAGAAAGCGAAAACCTTTAAGAGAAAAAGCCTAAATTCCAGGCTAAACGGATAAAGTAAAAGCTAAATTAGCGGGTTTTCTAGAAGAAAGGTAGTTCTTCTATAGTTACAACAAAACAGCAGACCTTAAAGTCTATCATAAACTCCAATGATAATAATTTGATCCAGGCTAAGGAATAAAAGGTTAAAAAGATACTTGCAAGCATACGGGCTTTAGACTAATGTTTGTTAGCTTATTACGGTTATGGCCTTGAGAACGTAATTCTCAAATTCCTTTTGAACATTTTCATCAGTGATGTTTTCGAAGACTGCTATACCTAGGGATTTCAAATTGGCTTTCAGTAGGGGGTCTATACCACGGAGAGATACTAGTACAAAGTTTTTCGGATTCAATAATTCCTTATATGTCTTTACCTGATTGATTATGTAATCTGATTGCTCCCACTTAACGAATTTAAGACCTGTTTTAACCTCCACGGCTAATAGAGGTCTATTACCTGATTCTAGTAACTCATGTAGCCTACCCGGTTCAATATTCACGAATCTACCTTCGAAGACTATTACGTCTGGTATCATATGTGCTGGGGCACTTGGTTCGATCATTCTTATTATAGGTGGAAGTACCGATGGCTGGTAGAGTATCGTGTATTCTCTACCTGTTATCTTAGATTTCAATATCGTTAATGGTTTATTCCACACAAATTCAATCCACCACTCATCCTTAAGGGATACGCCATCCATAGCCTTTACTATCCTCGCTATAATGGCGAGTTCCACAATATGAGAGATTTTAACTAGAAGCGACTTAACCCGTCCTCCCTCTGTAGTAAGAGACATTGTTGTAAAGAGAGAAAGTCCTGGACTATACATTGTCTCCTTGAATCTCTCCGCCTTTCCCGCGAAAGATATTCCTCGAGCTCCAGATCTCTTTACTGCGTCAAGGATTTCTCTAGATAGCCTAGGAACTAAGTCTAAGTACAATTTGAGGAGTTCAACCTCTTTTCCTAGAGGTTTGAATAAAGATGCGATCTGCATGATAAACTCGTCGTCTCGCTCGAGTGGCGGGCAATCACAGCATTTAACAACATTGTTCTCAATAATACAAACTCGTGGAAGAACGTATCCTTTATTTGAATAGCTTATATGTAATAGTAACTTGCCATCGAGCGTATCCCTAGAAATTCTATAGGTCTCTTTGTACCTCTTGCGTCCCCATTCCTCCCTACCAACTACTCTACACCCACTTAGGTATCGAACATTTATGAAAGAGCCTCCATCGTATACAAAGATATAATCAGTGCCGCGAGTTCCTCCGATAAGTTGATCAATTTCGAATTCAGAGTCTACAACCCTAATTTGACTAAGTGAGGCGTCCTTACACTTTAGACACTCGTAGAGTTTACTTTGCACGCAATTCCCCAATTAACTTAGTATTTTGAAGTACTTAAAGTTTGGCGGCGTTTATGAACCCCTATCAAAATGAGAGAGATATTGAATGCCTTTACGCAGATCATTTTAGCCAGTCTTGATATTCTGGGATGAATTTCTCGGTGATCTCGTCCACGAGTGCCTCGCTTACGAATCTAAGCATGTAGTCTGCTGGTATGTACTTCACAGTTATTATTCGCAATGGATTTATCGGCCCTACGTAGATTATCGAGTCATCGATTATGACTGCCTTGAAGTGGAATTTATCCTTCTCGATCACTTTAATACCGCGGTCTCTTAGTATTTTAATACAAAGAATGCTCCTCCGGGTCCTCGACTTCAGGAATGCGCGCAGGCCTTGTTACCACCACAATCTTCTTCCCCTCCCTCAAAGCTCTATCAACCTTCCTGAGATTGCAGAATTTCTCAACAGCGGTTCAGTCGAGAAATGGCGATATAAATAAGAGTTACGTATTGAGCTTCTCCATATCTCTACATAGTGCTAACAGGGATACATCTGGATGAAGAATCTCCGCAGCCACCTTAAAGAACTTCTCTCTAAGCCCTCTGAGAACGAACCCTTTTTCAACCTTCTTCTGAGAACATCTCGAAACAAGAATACCACCATTCTCATAGTATATATTAACATGAAAAGTAAATTTTGCCTAGCTAATATGCGGAGATAAACCAAGTTCGAAAATAGTCCATTGATTGAGTACAGGGTAGCTTTAGGCTCCCACAGGTTTCGCGAGACGTATATCCTGTCTAAAGCTTGGTATGTGATAGAATCGTAATAAAAAATAGTTTACTAATGAGGCAAGAAAATGCTGGGAAAAATCTCAAAGGAAGGCTAATTGAAGTCCATTTTTCGCTAGGAAAAAGTGCTCGCTACAGGTCAAACTCTTCGGTAAAAGTTGATATAGCATCAATAGTGTAAGACTCGCAGTGCGAAACACTTAGGCCTTTTTCCGTGGTTAAATAGGCTTCACCACTTCTTCGCTCTTTATATAGTCAATATAGCAAAACATTTAATGTGAAAGGTGTGGAAATTGAACGATATTAGGATAAAGCTACGCATAGAGCTTAAATACATCCATGAACCTTCCAGCCCTGAGCTCCGTAGATGTATTGAAGAAAAGAAGGCATATGGAATGTTTTACATAGGGAACCTCAATAAGCCTATGGACTACGTAGCGTGGCAATGCGCAGGGTACTGGCTTACGCCAATTTGACGGACGTGGAGACCTAAGCTGGAAAGTATTTGTGGATTAAAATTCAACGGCTTCAAGCATTTAGCTAGCTATACATATCCAGGAGAGTGGATTGCGGGGAGAATCACGTGGCAGGAGCTCCTAATGAAACTTGTTAAGGTAATAGGTGGAAAGAGCAATGTCGAGTTTTACCTTGAAAAATAAAATGTAGAAAACATAGTGTAAAGGGGAGGTTATCCGGGATAAGAGTTGGTAAGGTATACACGTTGAGTGTGTGAGCTGCTTCTACCAATGTGAAAATACCATATAAAAAGCAAAATACTTAATGTTTTCGATGATACAATACGATAATTTCCTCTTCGAACAATTAAAATCACAATTAGATATTTAACAGAGTAAGAACGGAACACCTAAAGATCAATTATGAAGGCTTGCGCTTTAAAGGTACTGCGTATAGTTCTAGGAGCTTCTAAACTTATATCACGGCGGAGGACAGGTCTTGCTCGTAACTGGAAGATTTGCGAACTATCATAATTATCTAGTTTCGTTAGATTCTCCTCAATCTTCAATAGATCATGGGACATCGAAAGCACTCTGTTAATCTACATGAAACGTTGTACGTTTTAAAAGAAAATTAAAAAGATCAGATTTAAAGCAGGTATTATTACTTTATCTTGAATAGTAGAGGTTTCTTATTTCATCAAGTATTATCTCTCTGTATTTTTTCACATCGTATACCAGGAGGTGCGGCGGCTTCTCTTTGATAAACGGCGATACTACTCCTAATTGTTGGAGTCTTTTTGCTACATTTTCAAGATTTTCTAGTTTCAAGTCCAGGGCTTGAAGGTATTCATATAGATATTTTATTTTTTCTAAAGATTCCACTGGGAAGTATTTGTACAGCAAGTTAAGTAACGCTAGTTTTTCTAACAACTCCTTATTCTCGGAGAACTTAGCTATATCACTCGCTATGAGATCTATGATGATACTACGAGCTTCAGGAAGCAACACAAGGAAGTCCTCGCATTTAAATGCTAGACTTAATTTTTCCATTTCTTCCCAGAACCTCGAGTATTTATCCGCTATTATAGGCGCAACCGCTCCTACGGCCACCACGATCTTAACAAGTAATTTTCTTATTTCTTCAGGCAGAACATACAGCCCTGAAGGTAACCAGTGTCCGGGAAGGCTTAGACTGCCAAGTAGATCATCGAGTTGCGGTTTGTCTAGAGCCCATAGTTTTTGGCCTCTTATCCATGCTAGTAGAGCTACTTCCCATCCATACTCACCTATCAATTTTTTAATGTTCTCCATGTTTTTCTCCACGTGCTTTTCAGCCTCGATCTTAGCAATTTGTTCGTCAACAACATTCACTCGGTAAGATCTAGAGCGAGAATCTCTCACGAGATTAACCAAGCCTATTTGTCTAAGGACATTAAAGGCCGCTTCATCTCCTACAACAAAGTATTCCTTTTCACTCGGCATACCGGGTTGCCACCATTTATTATCAACGTATAAGTCGTAGCAGGTAGTGTAGGCATGAAGGAGTAGTCTTCTCGCTCTTCCCCTCAATTCCGTTGGTACTTTGAAGGATTCGAAAGCTTCATCGAGATCCCTATATGTAGGCCTTGGGACTTCGCTGATTACTCTTGGTGTAATCCTAGGATAGTCTTCGAGTATTTTCAGAAGTTCTCTGATTTTGTCTTCTAGTTCCTCCAGGCTAGTTACAATGTATATGTTTTCCCCTTGGAGGGAAGGAACGGTGACCGGTTTTAATGCAAGTACAAACCCGTATTTAGTATTTGACGCGTAAACAACATGGATGTCTTTATCTAGACTAGATGAAATGCTTATCTCGACTGCTATGGTAAAGTCATCGCATAAGTCCCTTCTACCACATCTCGCGTACACATCGAGTCTACGAAATTCGCCTCGAGCAAGAATCCAGTACTCTAATTGCGTAATAAACCCATAGTGTGTAAGGATCTTTGAAACAGCTTCTTGGTAATCTCTATGAGTAAAATATGGAGAGATGCTCAAGGCAACACACCCTCATGTACTGCTATAATTCTAATGTTAAATAAACCTTTACATTACAGTACGAAACCATCGGAGATTCTACACTTGCCATCACAAACACGTGGAGCAACACAATCCCGGATGGAGCAACCATAAGCGAATCGAGTGGAAAGATCTCTAGGGAGAATCGGCACAAAATATGTTGTGGGAATTTGCGAATAAATGGTGTTTTAGACTCTATTATGGAAAGCCTTGAGAACAATTATAGAGCAAGAGAGCCGGTGAGCCTTATACCCTGCGAGTTGAAAAGTTACGCTCAAGTGATATTCCTTTATTCTTCCCACAGGTTGCGAAACTGAGACTAAATAACTAACGTAGGTGCGAAGAATCTTGTTCGCATAGCGTATCCTACCTCTCAGAGTGCCTAGGAGTAAAATACGGTGTAGTCCTGGATATTGAGGACTTTCCCCATTCGGGGGAGAACTAAAAAAGATGGGAATTCACAATTGGTTCTCTGGGTGAAGCTCCTCATTTCCTGAGGTTAGGAGGTATTAACTGAGGGTGTAAAAATAATAATAGAAGACATTGTATAGGCAACACCAAACTTGAACGAGGCACTATTGTATTGTCATTTAAAATTCCTTGGTGTAAGTGAAATTAGCGCTTTCTCCTATTAGCCAAGAACGCTATTAATAACGTTGTGAACCCGAGAGTGGCTCTGAAAATTAGGTTAGAATTCGAATCTTGCGAAGCCACATTTACTAAACCTTTATTCCCACGACGAAGCCGTAGGTTGGAGAATTGGGGAAAAGAAGTACACCTTGATGAGGAACTCGATACCTGGCGACATTAATGTTAAATTTATAAATTTGAAACCGTTTATTTATCGTGATTTGCCTTAAAGGAGAACATCTCATGGCTTCTAGAGACCAGAATAAAGAGCAGAAGTGGGATCCTCTCTCGGAGTGCAAGAATTCCTACATTCATATAACTCATAGTCCATACCCGGGAGGCATAGGTAAGAGCTTGTGGGCTCCTTATGTGGAAAACCACAAGTTAATGGAGAGACTCGAAATAGGGGACTGTGTATTCCATTACCTTACGAGTAAATCACGGAGTAAACCAAACAAAATTATTGTAGGCATGTCCCGTGTAAGCAAGAAACCGGTGAGGCTCAGTAAAGAGGAACTAATTAAAAAGGTGCAGGAGATAGGTGAGCCGATTGACAGGCATGCGAGGAAATGGCTGGATAACCCTAAATACACATCGTTTTACTTCGTAGAGCTCTCCAACTACATTGATTTCCCAAGGAAAATTGGTCTCAAAGAATTTACTCATTTAACGGGAATTACTAAGTCCCGGAGCCTTGAGGGAAAAATTCTCATACCTCTAGCCCCAGACCGTGCCAAGAAAATACTTGAACTAGCTTTTGAAAGAAAGACCCCGTCTAGAGGTTTACCAATGGGAGTCGGGAAAATCGCTTGGTCCTATAATAACTGGAGTGGTATAGATGAGAAGACAAGCGAGAAATGGAGAAATTTAAAGGACGAGTCATTTTACAGTTACGTCCGGGAAACTGGTTTTGCCTTCGAGTGGTGGAACTTCTACGAGGGCTTCGATAAGGATTACTACTATGGGTACATAGAATGGGTCAACCAAAACCGGTCAGAGGACTTCAAAGACGGATTGATACTGTTCATATCGAAGAACCCTGACGACGGTAAAATGTATTTCATCGGTTTCTATGGGGGCACCGAGATATCGTCCACGTCTTATGATACAGGGAAGAAAATATCAGATTTGATTCCAGGTGAGTTAAGGGAAGAACTAATAAAATACTGGCAGAACCGAGGATCACAAAAATGCCAAGAACTTTATAATGCCGTGAAACAAGGAGTGACCTTAAAGTTGAATATCAGAGCCAAGAAAGAATTGAGTGTTGTTTTCCTAAGTGGAAAATACATTCGTATCAGCCAGGCAGAGGTTTTCGGAGAAGAAAAAGCATTAAGGCAGATAAACTTCACGAGGAATATAAAGCCTGAAAAATTAAGGAGACTACTGGAACGGGCTTTAGAGGAGCATGAAAAAGCGCTGAAGAATACACGTCAACCTGAGGAAAGAAAACATGTTGAAGAAGTGATCAACAGAATTAGGAGGGTTCTCTCCAAATACTTCAACTATCCCGAGATTAATTGCGACAAGGAGTGCGAAAAGATTCTGGGGGTTTTAGAGGGCTATAAGAAGCAAGTAGTGTTGTATGGTGTTCCTGGTACTGGTAAGACGTATATTGCTATACAAGTTGCGAGAGCCTTGACCGGCGAGGACACGGATAACCTATACTTCGTCACCTTCCACCCGTCTTACAGCTACGAGGAGTTTGTGGAGGGGATTAGGGTTAGGGCAACAGAGGGGAACGGGGTGGAGTTCAGGGTTGAGCCAGGAGTATTCAAGGTGATAGTTGTCAGGGCCACGTGCGGATTAGTAAAGCATTTATACGAGAATGGATCAGAAGGCCTCAAGAACATTATCCCATGGGATAAGATTCGGAAGGCATGCAACGAGATATCTAAGAGTGGATCCATGGGTGAGATAAGGGATGAAGATGCAAACAAGGTGTTAAACACTATTGCGGAGTGGGCTTGGATCACCTTGTCGCAATTAATCTCGGGATTCCAGTTGTTGAGAAGCGAGGAATTAACGAGGCTTCTTGATGGAGCTCCCAGGTACGTACTGATCATCGACGAGATCAACCGTGGTGATATGGGGAGGGTTTTCGGGGAGCTGGTCACACTCCTCGAGGAGGATAAAAGGCTCTTCGGCGAGAACTACATCTATGTCACAACACCCTACTCCAAGGCAAGGTTCTTCATCCCGCCAAACCTCTATATCATAGGAACCATGAACTCTTCCGACAGAAGTATCGCTTTCGTGGACTACGCTTTGAGGAGGAGGTTCGCGTTCTACGAGCTAGAACCAGACAAGGAGAAAGTCCCCGATGTTAAAATAGGGGAGGTCGGCCTAAGGGAATTCTTCGAGTACTTAAACAAGTACCTCGAGCTTACACTAGACAGAGACCACAGAATAGGCCACTCATACTTCATGACCATAAAGGGCGGGGACAAGGCAATAAATGAATTCAAGAGGGTATGGGTTAGACAAATCCGGCCCCTCCTAATAGAGTACTTCTATGGGAGAGAAAAAGAGTTAATAGAGACATTCAAGGGATTGTACACAAAAAGCCGCGTCTACGAGATCGAGGAGAATGACATAAAAGAAGTGTTTGACTTCCTCAAAAAGAAGGCTGTGGAGAAAAGTTAGTGCTTCTCGACTTCTCCAAGGGCTAGTTCACCATGACTACAAGGCAGTGTGATAAGACAATAGTGGTAAAAGAGAACGAGCGAGTAGATTTGAAAGACGTTGATGAGTCCTGTAAATGGCTGGAGGAGATCGTGACAAAAGCGAGAGAGGTCAATCGCGATTTAGAGAAACATGTAGAAGTCTATGAGAAAGAGAAAGGATTTAAAATCCGCGATATTGTTGGGTTTATATTTTACAGAGATCGAACGCTGGTTGTCACACCTAAATTCTCCCCCTCCATGCAACCCGCGAGAGCTGTAGTATATACTTTAAGGCTCTTTACTATCATGGTCTCAACGATAGAGGGATATGAACCTAAGCTTCCTGAGATCTACCGTCCCTTGGCCCAGGAAGAGAGTCTGCAGAACCTAGATAGCCTACTTGGCTGGTACTATGTCAACGTATTAAACACCGAGTTGAAGAAAGGGGTCTACAGGGAGTATCAGGAGTACGTGGAGGACTCTGTCTTTATTCGAGGCAATTTAATGGCCAGTAGCCTATTGAGGAACTACCCTGTTTCCATGACTAAGCCCATAGTAAGGTATCACAGGCTAAGCATAGATAACCCGTTGAACCGCGTGTTATACAGGGCCCTCGAGGAGCTGATACGCGTTGATAACTCCGGTTATAGGTCTATGCTATATGAATCCCTAGAGCTCCTAAGCGACGCCGAGGAGCTAGACTACATGCTCAACAGGGACATCGCCTCCGTTAAGTTCAACAGGTTGAACGAGAGGTTCAAACACCCTTACATGCTTGCATTACTCATCCTAGGATACAGAGGTGTGATTGCTAGAGAAGAGCCATTTCTAATAGCTAAGAATATGCACGAACTATTTCAGAGATACATATTTACCGTTTTGAGGGAAAACCTGGATAATGTCGGGCAAAAAAAGTGTAGGATTAGTCCAGGTAACAGTGTATTCCCCGAGGTGATAATACCGGATATCACAGTGGAGGCTAATGGTACAATGATTCCTATAGACGTGAAGTATAAGCTACTTGAGGAGGATGGAGGGAAAGTTAACCCGAGCGACTTTTACCAAGTGATGACCTACGCGCAGTTTCTCGACTCCCCGATCGCATTTCTTGTATATCCGAGGCGGGAAAAAGATAGAGAAATTGATAACAAAGAATGCATAGGATGCGAAAAGTACGAGATAGACCAAAAAGAAAACGATATCAAGGAATGTAGAAAGTATAAAAGTGTTGAAATATGCGTGACAATGTACGATTTCGATAAAATCCTCTCGGGGGAAGAGGATCCCGTGAGGGCGTTGAGAGAATACAATAAGAGGTTCACCCGTGAAATATGGGATATAATAGAAGAACATACTGGAAGCGGATCTTCACAAAGCAGGCAGGAGCAGACGCCGGAAAACCCTTGCCGGGTGGAATAATTGCTTCCACCATCAAATTTTCTATTTCCTGCGAACGGACAAATGGGATTGCTTAGGCTTTGAACGTAGAAGACATTTCGCAAGGCTTTTCGCATGTCTGAATATTAAAGGGAAAAAGACCCACTCGACTTGAGTATTAGACGGGTTTTTGCGGGTTGACGAGGCTTGAGAGTAGTGTTGCCAGCTCCTTGTTTCTCTGGTATAGTTTCGAGTAGAGGAGTTCGTATACGAGCCTCTTGATGTCCTGCCTCACGGATGCGAGTGCGTCGACGTAGTCTAGTGGTGTGGGGAACCCCGTGCTCCCTGTTATCTTCGAGAGTGCTGAGACCACTTTCTCCACGCTCCAGCCACCGGCCTCAGCTATCTCTGCCTTGACCGCGAGCTTCACTGTGCTCAAGATGGGCTTGTAGAAGACTACTTTAACTCTCTCAGCGTCCTGTCTATACGAGTTTAGGATCTTCTCAATCCACCTAGCCCTTGCAGTAGCCCTGGGGTGGGGGACTCCATCCCTGAGCTTCTCCCTGAGTCTCCTAATCATTCTTTCCCTGATCTCCCTGTAGGATCCGAGTACTAGGTACTCCCCGTGGTTGAGTATAATGCAGGCTATCGCCCTATCGTTGAAG
>Ga0080004_1133206_pt1 | contig 10423 bp, 9 predicted proteins | sample WasSprMetagenome_FD_69207 | JGI IMG/M metagenome (GOLD analysis project Ga0080004, IMG submission 69207) | Sulfidic aquatic microbial communities from Washburn Spring, Yellowstone National Park, USA - WS (SPADES assembly) (version 2) | ecosystem: Environmental > Aquatic > Thermal springs > Hot...
GAACTCCAAGTAGAAGCTACCGAGCGCCTTACTGTCGCCCAGCCCCCTCAAGACCCCTTCGACGCTGAGGAGAGCCTCCCTAGCGCTCACGCAGCCCACCGATGATGGAAAGGTACCTCTTCGCCACCTCGACGTGGTCGAACCGCTTGACGAACTCCAAACCGTTCCTAGAAAACCTCGACCACAGCTCCCCGTCGACCAGCAGCCGCTCCAGCGCGCTAATAATTCCATTGATTGAAGTTAGAATCATCTTAATCTTCATTGCAACATCATCTTACTCCAAGTATATATCGTAAAAGTCCAACTCTTCTGATTCTCCTAGCCGAAACGAGAACAATATTGTTTGGATCATAGCATATTGCTTTTAATCCAAAAGCCATTGCTACATCATAGCCAAACTTAAAGTCATCTTGACCCACATCAGCATTTATATCAAACTTCACTTTATTATAAATACCCTTCCGGAATGCTATGAAGTGACCAGTTGTTTTCCAGATATCGCGCCAATATTTGTCGTAGAGATGCGCCATTAAATTCTCCAAGATATTCCCGTCATAATATAAGTGGCCTACATGATATAACACGCATCTATCGTTTGAATTAAATACTTGAACAGTATCGTATATTAAATTAGGTGGGAAAAAGGTATCAGCATCTGTCTTGATTATTATCTCTCCCTTAGCATTTAATACACCTAAATGAACTGCATACCCAACTCCTTTGCGACTAACCGAAATAACTCTTGCCCCATATTTCTGAGCAATTTCCGTAGTTCCATCAGTAGATAAATAATCTACACATATAACTTCGAAATTTTTATATATACTCATTTTTAGAGAGGATAAAAGCCTAGGTAAATAATTTCTCTCATTTCTAGTTGGAACTATTATACTTACCTTTGGATTACCATAATATGTAGGGCAGTTTTTTATCTTAGGCAAATAAATATCTCTCATCTTTTTCTGCAATTCTAAAATTTCACCATAGAGACTTCCAGACACGAAAAGCTTTAGTATATCGAGTCCTCGCTTTAAGAGTAGCTTATTACTCACGAAACTTGTTTTGTGTCCAACAGGCTTAAAATATTTGCGCGCTCAAAGCGTTAGCTTCTGCGCCTCCTCGAAGATGCGGTCGGTGTTCCAGTACTGCCAGCTGCCCCAGCGGCCAAACGGGATCGCGCCCAGCTCCTGCAGGTAGCGCTCCAGCGTGGCGACGTCGCTGGAGTGGGTCAGCGTGTAAACGGGGTAGCCGTACTCGTGGAACCAGGCGGCGACGACTTCAACTTCGCCCTCCCTCAGCTCGCCGAGCTCCGCCAGGCCCTGGACGACCTCCAGCTTCAACCCCTCCAAGTCCACCTCCCGCCCAGGCGGCACGGTGACCTCCGCGACGAGTGCCGCGCGCAAGTGACTCCTCCTAGCCTACGAGGAGCTCCAGAAGCCAGACCCCAACCCCTGGAGGATCTGGGCAATGCTCAGGAGCTTCGGCTTAAAGCGCTGGGACACCGACGCCCACCCCTCGAGCGCGCGCCAAGCCAAAAAGCACCCCTAACCGCACGACCAACACCACCAGACACCATAGCACTCACAACCAATTCTCCCCTAGTATGTATAGCGGTAGGCTACCCTAAAAATCAGAGAGAACAAACCTGTATAGCCCAACTAGTTGACGCTTTTCATGTATCTATTAGGTATTCGACTTTTGCGCGTGCTCATACACCTCCAAATTTATTTTTACAATAGATATTTCGAGGCACTTCAGCCTCTCACAAGTTTCTAGAAAACTTCCCTTTCAGCCTACTACACATTTACCTCCCAGCTAAGCAAAGAAAACACTTCAGAAAATGCAACAAAATACCTCGCAATAAACATCGCCAAGCACCTCGCGCGGCGCGCGCTCGCACATGGCGCGCTAAAGCCGCAACCCTTCGAAAGTCATACAGTAGACTATGTGCTAGATTCTGGAAGCGATTTTTATCAATAAACTCGCATTAACTTCCCCTTCATTAAGCCTTTAATAATATCAAATACTTCAAGAAAATTATTTTAAGTTTGATATAACTATTATCGCACCATGGAAGGGGGGCTTCTTGTCGTCTTTCTTCCAGAGTAAGTAGTAGAGAAAACCGCAAAATAGACTTAATAGAGGTTTGTGTGAACATAGCATGTATTTAAGCCATACCTCACAATTTTTGAATCCATGTATTATAGGGTCAGAGAACTCCTTTTTAATTTCTTCTAGGGTTGGGTGGCCTGCGACAATATGCTGTGCCGTATTTGGTTCTTTAACTCCATGAATTTTTTCATATAAGGTTTGAAAGACAATGTCATAATTTTTTCCTTGAAACATACCATCATTGCTTTGCAGAGGACATGAGAGAATGATTTCTTCATTTGCAACTCTTAACAGTTCTTTATAGAAGTTATGACGAATAGGTTTTGGAATGTGTTCAATCACGTCAACTGAGATAACTATGTCGAATGCTTTGTCTCTGAACGGTAGTCTACAACCATCGCCAACTATGCAATGTGCTCCTTTTAAACCTTTGAATACATTTTCTCGGATATCAACAAGAAATATCTCATAATCTTGACTATAGAAGAAGGACATAATACCGCTCCCTCCCGACCCCACCTCTAAAATCTTACCCTTTGTTTTTAATCTCTTAATCTCTTTTACAACGTATGCATATCTACTCCATTGGTCAATGTTCCTTGGGTAAAATAAAGCTTCAAGTATTCCATAATCAGTTGACCGAAGCCTGTAAAATCTTTTAAAATTTTTAAATATAATATTTATGAAGGTTGTGACAGTAAAATCGATTATAGTTATAATTCCTGCTTTCTTTAAAAGTTTATAAAGACCACCATATTTCAATAGCTTCAGTATTTCTCTTCGATCAATTTCCATTTTCTTCTTGTGTAATAGCTTGTTTTGCATTTCTTTTCTTGAAAATGTAAAATATTATACTTAAAGAGAAAATTATGTTAAATGCTAGATTATATGAGGAGCTAAGGACTTCAGACCATGGAATTATTGGTGTTGCTATTGAATCTAAGTTTAGGATTTTCCCATTAACCTTAAAGCTTGAAAATATAACTAGCGGGTTACTGATGTATGCCGTATCAAATTCGACTTGACCCTCAACTTTAGCTTTCTGTTGTACAATTCCCGCTAGAGGTACGTATAATGCCTCATGAACATCAAGTTTATCAAAAGTAATATTTCCAAAAGCATTCACTAAGGGTAACCTAGCACTCAAGAAAATGTTTGTTGATCTGAATTTAAAGTTTAGTAATGTACTAACATTATAAAGAATGTTTTTGTTTATAATTATTAATGTATTGGGAGCTTTTACAAGAACTTCGCCTTCGATAGGGTATCCTTCTGATTCAATGACTAAATATGATTCTGATGGAGAAATAAGCAAAGATGCATTCTTGATGGTTAGAGCGACCTTGCCATAAATTTTAATTTCATCAATTTCGTTAGGTTTAAAAGGTGAATTTATTAAAATTATGGGACCTCGTAATCTTAATACATCCGTTAGAAGTTTTAAATCACCGAAAATTTTAATATTGCCAAAGGTTGAATTGTAAACTGGTAGCACATCTATTTTATGTGGATACTCATCTAATTCTAAAAACTGTCTGATTTCTTTAGCAAGTTTCTGTATAATTATATTAGATTGTTTATCGACTTTATCGAGGTTAATATATGCTATTTTACCTAGGCCATAGTTTCTTACTGTTAGGGAGGTATTTGACTTATCTATTTCTAGTAAATTAGCAAAAAATCCATTTCCATGCGTATTGAAAACTACTATTTTGCCCCCTGATGAGACCCAGCTTAATAAATCTCTTACAGAGATTTTTGGATCCGATGTCAATATAATTCGTGAATAATGTGAAAGATAGGCGCGTAAATTTTCCAATAATGTATCATCGACATACAAAAATGAGTACTTTGATTGTAAAGAAGCCACAAGTAAAGCAGGGAGCACATCAACACTATCAAAAGGTCCTTTCGCAATCTCTATGTAGTCTACGTAAGCACGTGCCGTAGTACCTGCAGGAGCACCCTCGACTGTTTCTACTATAATCTCGATTCTAGTGATCATCTGATTCTCGGGTAAAGTAAATATTTTTGTGGTAAATTCTCTATCTGTTTGATGCCCAATGTAAAAGAATACTTTGTTTGACGAATTCCATAGTTGCAAAGTAAACCATGTATAATCGTTTTCTACACGATATCTAAAAGCAAGAACAGAATAAACTGATGTATTTAACTTAAGTCCCGAATACGCATAACTGACCCATACATTTCCAGATTGATTTGAAGTTACTGATATCGTTAGAATACCATTTTTCACCTCCCATCCGTAGCTTTTAATTTTACCGTAGTGTCTGTATGGATACCATCCTTCGGTAAACGAATCATCGATCCATACATTATTTCCTGATTGTTGTAGTAAGGGAGAAATGTAGAGGACCCCAAGAGAGGCAGTAGAAGAGGGTGGAGTTAGTGAAGGAACTTCATATATTGTTACATGATCATTTTCGAAAACTTTTGGAAAATAGTTTATCATGGATGCCAGAACTCTGTTAGACCTTATGAGCTTAGCATCTTTTTGAGACATAAAGATGTACTTTACGTTTGACGAGCCAAGCACGTAAGTGATAATGTAAGGATTTGATGTTGAAAGTATCAGGTTAGACCAGCGTTGAGCATCTTGCACAGCGTTAACAGCAGCGAAATTTCTCAGTTTATTTGCAGAATCCATAGTAAAGGTAAGAACACTAGAATTTTGCGGAAGATGCTGGCATATATAATCAAGGGCGTCTAACTCGTCCTGCAATATTTTTGCATACTTAGAGTAGTAAGATGCATTAACATAGTAGAGACTTGTGCTTAATTGGCTAGAAATCATAAGTGCAGTTAAAATGATACATAGAACTACTGTTAATCTTATTGACTTCGATACAGATTTTATGAGGTTTATTATTCCAAAGGCCGCTATAACCAAAGCTCCGACAAAGGTTAGGGTAGCATATCTATAGGCTGGGTAATATGGAAGCAAACCATAGCTGGCCGCCTGTTCCAGCGCAAAACCTAACGGAATAAACATTAGAAAGAAAAGTAAAACTCGATCACGTATGATCTTGGTAAAGTAGAGGAAAACTGAAATAACAATTAATAAGCCAACAGCACCAAATCGTAATGGAAAAACAAAGAAAGGCACATAAGATCCTTCCCACTTCCACAGATTGAAATTCTTTTCAACAGCCAACCAAACTATAAAAGAAAAGAAATATGCATAGAGCAAAATCCATCTACCAAACCTCCAAAAAACCTCCAGTTTTTTTGATATAAAATTCTTAATGTTCGCCAAAAAATAAATTTCAAACTTATCTTCAATCATTTCTATAATGATAATCAGCATCAATAGAGATAGCGAAGCAAAAAATGGAATTGAAAATGTCTCTTTAACGGAACGTAGATAGATTTGCGCTGGTGCTACTAAGTCCACTATAGCTACTAGGAATAAACCTAGTATCACATAGGGAGCAAATCTTTCTCCACGACTTTGCCTGAGAAATAGCGTGTAGACAAGAAGTATGAATATGAAGATAATGGGTTCTGCTATATGACCTAACCATCCAAGGGCAATTAAAATTGGCACAATTATTTTTTTAGTATAGCTACATGTATCTTTTCTAAGAAAATATAACAGTATAAAGAAGACGGGAATACCTATATTCCAAATTGGAGCAACAATGTCAGGCAAGAAGAGAATACGCATGTAGATGTCGTACGTTTTGTAAGTTGCAATACTTAGAAGCTGAGTTATGCTAGACGCTGGTTGTGCATACTTTAAGTACAGCGCATATAGGCTTCCAAAACCTAAAAGGGTTGAAAGAAACATAACAATTATTGGAATTTCCTCTTTCCTCTCGGGAAACCAGGCTTTCATCGCCGAATACAAGGCAAGAATTGGCATAAAAGAGATAAAGTATAAGCCTTGTTCCGCTAAAGCGGGAGGAATACCTGATAAAGAAAATACTACAGCTAAGTAAATATGGAATAGGTATCCTCCCTGATAAGTTATCATTTTTCCTGCATAAATGGGGAATCTTTGAGAGAACTGTAGCGCGAAACCATAGTGTTGACGCATATCACCCGCAGTCAAAGGCATATTGCTGAGCATTACAGTTAGTGCTCCAAGCATAACTTCTATGAAGACAGGTAAAATTATCCCCAATTCAAAAGAGTTTAATGTTAAAGATTTATACTTATCGGTCTTTTGGCTCATAAAATAATAAATGATTAAGAGAACTAAGTTAATTACAACTATTACAGGCAAGCTTAGCACGCTTATAGAGTTTGATGATAAGAGAATTAAGAATCCTGCAATAAAGGATAAAAATAGGCTTAGAAGATAAGATAATACGATTATAGCACATCCATCTATTTCCTCTTTCCTGTCTACTATCTTAAGTATAAAATAGCCTGGCAGAAAGCTAGTAAGAAACAAGGCAGATATGTATCTAGCCCAGCTTAACGGAGGTATTTTCATCCATTCAAGCATCGAAACATCGAAAGTCGGAACAACAAGGACAAGAAACATAAAGAGAATAGCTAAAGCTATTAATAGAATTTTAGGATTAAACAGATATACGATTTTGAATGTAATTCGATTTCCCTCACTACGCAAGAGCATTAAAAAGAAAAAGAATAAGCTTACCGCAAAAGGTATGTTTAAGTAAAATATCAGCCATTCTTTGAATAAAGATGAGAAGAAAAGAGAAACTATCAGACTAAATGCAGAGAGTGTAAGAAATATGAAAATATGTGATTTTATTTTTATTCTCATTATTCTTTTACTCCCTCAATCCACTTTAATCCTCTCCTTGAGTAATAATTTTGATAGTACTCCCAAATAAACCTGTACATTTTTGGAGATATATAAGCCATCATTGCCTTAAATTCCCATGGTCTGTATTGGATTGCCCTAAAGAATTTTTGTTTTGCCTCTTCATATACTCTTTTCTTTAACATAGCTATACCCCACATATAGTAGAGATTAGCTATTTTTTTTCTTACAACTTTTTTTAGGAAAGGATATCGTTTAATAGCCTTAATTGTCAGCAGGAACTCATCATGTAAGCACTTTTCTAGAGCTACCTTCGAGAACTGAAGCTCATGTTCTCGTTTTTTAACTAAGACCGAATTTATGTAGGCTATGTTGAATTCTCCGGCTATTCTAAGCCACATATCGTGATCCGAGAACCCTGCCATTCGTTCATCGAATAAACCAACTTCATCGAAGCATCTTCTCTTCACAAGTACTGTCTCAAATCCGATGAAATTGTTTATGAAAATATACTCAATCAATTTTCTTCTCGAAGAAAACTTTGGTATTTTTATATTATTAACCCCTATTATCCGTCCATCGGAATCTATGAAGCAGTAATTTGAGTGGACTAAGTCTACATCTTTATGCACATTAAAGTATTTTACTTGAATCTGCAACTTGTTTGGCATGTAAAGGTCATCTTGACCTAAGAATCCGATAAACTCACCTCTGCTTTCCCTTATCCCTCTGTTTAAGGCAGCAGAGAAACCCTTATGCTCCTGATAAATGTAGCGCACGCGTTCATCGTACAAATAAGAGGATATTATTTCCCGCGAGTTGTCCGTTGACCCATCATCTATGATTATGAGCTCAAAATCCTTATATGTTTGAGCTAAAACGCTTTCGATAGCTTGACTTATCCATCTAGCACCATTGTAGCAAGGTAGGATTACGCTCACTTTTGGCGTAATTTGTATCATAATTTACGTATTTCTATTTCCTATCGTTCTGATTTAAGGTTTTGCGTGCACAATGCCCTTAGGTAAGCCTCTGCCTCTCTGCGTGCCGCCTTGCTCCAGGGGTTTGCCTTGCACCACTCCACTGCTGCTTGCCTTAGGCGCTCGGCGAGCTGGGGGTTTTCGAGGATTTCGAGGACTTTCGCGACCATCGCGTTGGTGTCGCCGATGGGGACTCTGGTCACGGCTTCGCAGCTGCCGTACGCGAACCGGATGCCGGGCAGGTCGTAGGTTACGACGGGTGTCCCCCTGCTAAGCGCTTCCCCTATGACGAGGGGGCAGACGTCCTTCCTCGAGGGGTACACGAAGACCTTGGCTTGGGACATCAACCTGAGGATTATACTATTAGGTACTGCCTCCTTTCTCGCGATCACAGTCACGTTGTTCTCAATTCCTTCTCTCTTAATTTGTTCTTTAATAACATTAACATTAAACACCTGATCCTCCCTGCCAGCGATTACTAACTTAGCATTGGGTTGCGATTTAACAACTTTTCGCCATACTTCTAACGCGTCGAAAACCTCTTTATGAGGATGTAGCGGAGAAGCAACATAGATGCCATCGTACCATCGCTTGTTAGCTTCTAAGCTGGGTTGATCGCATCCTACTCCGGGATATATTAGAATGGGATTCAGGCCTATGTTTTTGAGATCCTTCATGAGGTGCGGCGCTAAAGGCACTACCGGTGTATTGCTGCATATGCAGCAATACATAATAAAAGATAATAGCATTTGCGAATGCTATTATCTTATTCTGCCCCGCTGCATTCATTGAACTCCAAATACTAGAGAAAGAGAGAAAACTTTTTGCAGTTTTCTTTGGACTCTCATAACCTATGTATCCCTTTAATGGTACACTATTTGCAAAAACTATTAATTTCACTTTTAGTAATTTTGATAGTATATAAGCGCGCGCTCTGGATACGTGTAGCCAGTACTCTAGGGGATCGCGCACGTCGATAATCAGCTTTGAGCCGGAGAGCTTCGCGGTAGCGTAAGCCATGGGCAGAACATCGTGCCACGGTATCGATACTAAGAGCACATCAGGCCGAAGAACTAAAGCCACGATTAGTACCGGTAGAGAGCCCAAAATGTTTACAATGAGGGGCAGCCAGCCTAACAGATCCAGTCGAAGCTGAAGGTTGAGCAGCGCGTATTTTCCAGAGCGCTTCACAGTAACTTGCCTAAGAGGGGACTTCAAAAACTCCCTAGTGGGCGAGAACGCTCCCAGAACAAATACCTTCCAGCCCTTTAAGGAGAAGTATTCTGCAAAGTAGCTCAGTCTCCTCCACGCAGCTCCTGGCATCGGTAAATGGAATGTAGAAATTATAACAATTGTGTGGCTTTTTAGCATTTATTAATTATAAATTCAAATATTCTTTCAAGCTGTCCTATAATAACGTTCCAATCGTAACATTTAATTATATGATTTCTTATAACTTTGTTTATCTCATAGTACTGGGCCGGATCCTGTAACCACAGTAGGTAGTAGTCTTTGATGGCTTCCGCGAATGACTTGACATTCCCTGGCTCGACAAGCCGACCCGTTACCCCCTCGACGATAACGTCCGAGATCCCTGGGATTTTTGAGCCCACCGCTGGTAGGCCGCATGACTGTGCTTCGAGCAGGCTTAGAGGAAAGCCTTCCGTTCTTGAGGGGAGCAAGAAGAGGTTTACCTCCATATATATTTTCGGCAGGGCTCGTCTATCAACATACCCTAGATGGACTACGTTTTTATAATTCTGCGCAAGAGCTCTAATCTCCTGCTCATAAGATCCAGACCCAACAATTATGAACCTGATATTCTTTAACTCTAACTTATCATTAACATACTTAATTACGTCAATTAAAATATCTGCACCCTTATCTTCTATTAATCTCCCTGTGAAAATAACATTGAAGTACTGTGATGATGAGGGGTCTTTGCAAAGCTGGAAGGTTTTGGTGTCTACACCATTAGGAACATAAAATATCTTTTTATCATCATCAATTATGCTTCGAAGCCAAGCATAAGTGCCCTTGTTTAGAGCATGGTATGAATCAAATACCTTAATAGCTTCTTTCAATACTGGGAAATATAGTTTCTGTAATAGTACATCTGTTCTTAAAAATCCATGGAACCCAGCTATAAGCTTAGTTTTCAGAGCTCTTCTAAACAGCTTAACCCATATCTCAACTGGGGCGAAGGGAACCATCGCATAAACTATATCGCATGTATTAAGCATGTTTAAAAGGAAGTTAGTGTACATAGGGTGTGGCAGGGGGAATCCACGGGGCAACTTGACAGAGGGTAGCTCGTAATACTTAGTTCTATTGCTATGGAAAAGGGATAATATCTCCTGGTTTCTTAATCTTTGTGTCCAGGCATGGTTTAACCCAGCTATGATTACTTCATGGTTTTTTGAAAGTCTTGAAGAAACATCGATAAGCCAGTGCTCAGCTCCTCCGCCTTCCCGAAGGCTATTTGGTTTAAAGAAGCATATTCTCATGTTTTAACAGTTAGGTCTTACTTTGAGATTTTTGTAAACTATATGAAAACTTTCTACTGCTTTTC
>Ga0080004_1213156_pt1 | contig 10421 bp, 10 predicted proteins | sample WasSprMetagenome_FD_69207 | JGI IMG/M metagenome (GOLD analysis project Ga0080004, IMG submission 69207) | Sulfidic aquatic microbial communities from Washburn Spring, Yellowstone National Park, USA - WS (SPADES assembly) (version 2) | ecosystem: Environmental > Aquatic > Thermal springs > Hot...
AAGGCACCCGTTCCACTATATTTGCGTATGAACGTGAGCCTTAAGAAAAGCCGCTTTAAGAGTTATTCCTTTAGGCTTCCCCGTCATCAGCAGCTAGCTCTGCTCCCCGGCCACGGAAGTTCAACCATAATCCCCAGGCGATCATGATAAAAGCCAAACCTATGAAGCTTGCCGAGATGGGACGAGTAAAGAAGATAAGAGGAGAACTCCCAGAAAGGACCAGGGATTGTTTAAGGGAGGTCTCCAGCATCTGGGCTAAAACAGAAGCCAAAACCATAGGAGCCAAGGGATAGCCCAGCTTACGCATAAGGTAGCCTATAATGCCAAAAAGAAGGGGCGCCCACACATCGAACACCAAGAAACGCCCGCAGTAGGTGCCTATGACCAACAAAAAGGATGATCGCTGGACCTGGTATCGCAAAGGAAATCAAGGCTATGTGTGCCCCGAAGCCCACCAAAGGTAAGTTTTAGGATCAACAATATACAGTCACCTATATATGGCAACTACTGCCCATACTAAATCCGGCTAGAAAAAGAGAGTTCTAACCCCCGGAAAGCAAGGGCCATATTTCTACCTTCCCTTTGTGGATTACCGTATCCAAGTCAACTTTCTTCCCGTCTACACAGATAAGACCTACTTCACGAGGGTCCAGGCCCAGCCGACAAAGGAGTTCCCGTGCAGGTGCTGGTTGCCAATCCTGTAGAATTTCGATCCCACGTCCAGCAAATTGTCTCCTGAAGCCACTGGCTACATATACCTCCAGCATACGAGGCCCTCCGAATACTAATTCTTTCCTCTACCTCTCGCTCTTTTACATTTTCAAATTTTTTCATTCCCCAGCTAAGAAACGAAAGAGAAGTTAAAAGTTACCAATGAATATTTTTGAGCATTTTTTATCCTAAAGGTTTTGGGTGGACCCTCACCCTGAAATTCGCCCCCAGCTACCCTATCATTTCTCGCAGGGTCTTACCCCTTCATTCCTTCGTTCTGCCTTAAGGGGAGCATAAGCACGCATGTTTTAACTGCTTGCAAGCTGGTCCAGTTCATTTTCGCTTGGCTGGTGTGCAATATAATTGAACCCACTCCAGGCCAGAGAATAGGAATTAATGTAGAATTAATGCAGATTACACAAAATATTAATATGCTATATCGATATTAATATACTATCCCCGCCAGCCCTAGCCGCGACAAGGTCTCTGGAAGAGGCCGTCCCTGGTCATCCCAACCCATAAGCCTGTAGTACTCATCCAACATTATCTTCAGATCTACAATTTGGTTTCGACTAGGGCCGGCTGTGACGGTTTCATTGAGCATCCTGGGCGGTAAGGTATCCTCTTGGCGTCCCAGACCTTCCCGCAGGTTGAAAAGCCTTTCGAGGGTGACAATCCGGTCTCCAGCTAAATAAGCCTCCTCTTCCGAAAGTTCTACGCCGGTGACGGCTGCATATATTTCTGTCATCATGCTCAGATTTAAGGCAAACCGCATAGACGAGCACAGTCCCATAGAATCTACCATAGCCATCACTGCTTGCGTTTCCTTTACCAGGGCCGCCTTACCCTCTTCCTCAAAGCGATTATTCTGAGCTATTTCCACTCCGAAAGTGGGAGCAAACATGTGATGAGCTCCTTTAGGGGAGACAGCATAACAAAGGCCCATACCTTTGGCTCCCCTAGGATCGTAGGCTGCAAGACCTGAGCCTTTGCTATGCATAGCTAGTTCCGGAACACCCCATCTTTCGGCCGCTTCCCTTATACCCTCTGCCAAGACATCTCCTATACCTTCTCGCCTACCTATCATTTCCACTATCCGGCATAAAGCCTCCCCATCGCCAAACTTTAGGGCCAAGCCTCCTGTCTGCTCTTCCGTCAGGATACCCTTTTCGTAGGCTTCCATCGCCAGAGACACTGCCGCTCCGCAGGTCATGGTATCCATCCCGTACTGATCAATGAGATCTACAGCTTTTATAATATAAGGCCAATCGAATACGCAGGTATTAGCCGCTACCAGGGCTAAGGTTTCAAATTCTGGCCCTTCTATAGCTATTCTTCCGTGCCCTGGCATTTCCACCGCGCAATTCTTGCCGCAGGCTATAGGGCAACCAAAGCATGAAACATCACCGAATACGTACCGCTCTTTCATCACTGGTCCAGAAATCTCGTAAGCCTTTGGCGAAGTGCCGTCGCGGAAATTGTTGACGGACAAGAAACCTAGTTCATTAATGGGCCCCACTAATTCACAGGTGCCCTGTTCCCTCCTCAGCTTTGCCTTGGGATGCTGGGCCAAGATATCGTATACTTTTCTAGTAAGCTGGACTAGGGCCTCTGGGTTTTTGACGTGAACTGCCCGACGACCCCGTACGGCTATGGCTTTGAGGTTTTTGGAACCCATGACCGCGCCACAGCCTCCTCGGCCGAACTCCCGGTGGTAATCATGTTGTATACAGGCAAAGCGATTTAGCTTTTCCCCCGCTGGCCCTATCACTGCCGTCTTTATAAAAGCATCCTTCAGCTCCTGTCTAAGGACATCTTCCGCTTGGTGGGTAAACAAACCCCATAGAGACTTTGCTGGTCTAATCTCCACCTTATCCCCGTCTATCCACAAATAGCACGGTTCCTCTCCCTTGCCTTCTATAATTAACACATCATAGCCGGCAAATTTCAGTTCCGGTCCCAAAGAACCCCCGCATAAGGAATAATAATAAGTACCAGTCAAAGGGGATTTAAAGGTGACACTAAGCTTGTTTGCCCCGGGAGCAATAGTACCTATCAGGGGTCCAGCAACGAAGATTAATTTATTTTCCGGTCCTAAAGGGTCGGCATGCGGAGGAAGCTCCTCCAGCAACATCCGCGCACCTACACCACGACCTCCTATAAACTGCTGAAAATATTCTTCTTTGGTTTGCTCCACCCTAAACTTACCGGAGGTCAAATCCACCCGTAAGATTCTACCGGTCAACCCCCCCATACCGCATTCCACCATAAGTATTACACTCCCCCTTTTTTAAGCCTTCGCCAAAGTGATTAAACCTGAGGTGCCCCTGCCACTGCCAACCCTGCCACATTAGCCTTCTACTGCACCCAGAATGGCTGGCCGGTGTGCATAGGCAACCTCGATGTAATGTAAAGCCCCTACTGGACAAACCTCCACACAAACAGGCTGCCCACCGCATAAGTTGCACGTTAAGGCCGTACGCTTTTCAGGGTGAAAAGATATCACCTTATGGGGGCAAGCCTTAAGCAGAGCCTGCAGCCATTACATTTAGATTCGTCCACTAGGATGCCTCCAGTATGCTCATCCCTGGACAGAGCCTGTTGTGGGCAAGCATTAATGCAAGGTGCCGGAGTACATTGGACACATACTATAGGCTCACAGGTATATTTGGAGTGGTGTTTGAAAATTTTTAACCGCGATAGGTATGGGTTAACCACCCCACAATTCTGGTAAGAGCACCAAAGCTCGCAAATGCGGCAACCTACGCATCTTTTGGAGTTAGCGACAAGGGTCTTCATTATACAAATCGCCTCACTTAGCAATTGTCTTTAATAATGAGAGCATTTTTATTAGCCGTGGCACCCCAGAACCTTATAAACTGCAGCACAATCTTCTTCGCCCAACCCTTTATCCTGGGCCTTCTTATATCTCTCTAGAGCTCTACTGCATAAATCTACAGTACATCCCCACGCCTGAGCCATTTCCACTCCCAAACGCACATCCTTTAAAGCGAGATTCACGGCAAACCGAGGTGCAAAGTCACCAGCGAGAATCCATGGGCCCCGTACTCGCAACTGGAAGGAATCTGCCCCTGTATCCTTTAGCAAGTCAATAAGCTGACCTAGATCAATGCCTGCCTTAACCCCTATATGCAAACACTCACTCAAAACCACCAAATTGGTCATACCAATAAGATTACTTATTAGTTTAAAGGCTGTGGACTGCTCCACATCGCCTAAATAATATACTGGATTGCCAATCTTCTCTAATACCGGTAACCATTTATCAAATATTTCCCGCTGACCTCCAGCAAAAATGGGCTCGCTGCCCTCTTCCGCTTGAGCCGGTCCCTTACCCAAGGGGCACGCCAGGAAGTTTAACCCCTTCTTACTGGCCGCATCCGCCAGCTCCCGGGCAGTCGCCGGGTCAATAGTGCTCACATCAATAAGAGTGGCTCCAGGCTTCATGACATTGTAGATTCCTTTTTCGCCTAGTAAGAGGTTTCTGAGGTCTTGGGGCAAAGGCAAACTGGTAAAAAGTGCGTCCACCTCGCTGGCAGCCTCTGCGGCAGAAGCCGCTCTTCTCCCCCCTACCTTAAGGCAGGCTTCTATAGCCGCAGGATTGAGATCATAGAGTTTTACATCGTACCCGGAGCGGATTAAGTTGCGAGCCAACCCTCCACCCATCTTACCTAATCCGATGAAACCAAATTTCATAGGCCACATCGTCCCCCCATCAGATAAATTATTGGCCTCGTGCAAAACCTCGAGAGTCTTGAAAGAGAAGCATTTTGCTAACTTTTCAAGCAGGGTTTCCTCCAGGGTGATTGAACATTTGAGGAAAATTACTCTGAAGGCCAACCCTTACTCCCCAAACATAACCAAGTTTCCTTTTGTGGTTTCTAAAAGAATTTGGACAACCATCTAGCAAGAACAAGACGGCCTTGTCCGAAAGGCAATCCTACTTCAAGGTCAAAAACTCCAAAGATATTGAGATTAGTTGGTGTAGGATGTTAACTATCACCATAACTTTTTTTGTTACGAGTTTTTTTGTCAGGGACGCCGCGTTCGACAACCTAAAGCTTCGGCTACCTGATGTAGGATTGCAACCTTCAGCCGATTATCACCGTCAATCACCAGAACACTAGGGGGTTATACGTTAATGCCGCTTCTGTCGGTTTTTATGCAAAATCGCTACTGCCCGGTTTTCTGGGGCTGTTTCCTGCTTTCCTTCAGCGCCAGCACTTATTTCAAAACTGTAGGGGTGGAGAAAAGATAGCTATAAAATCCAATCCTCTTGAGCCACTTGCTGTCTGGTGTTCTTTTCCCGGAGGTATATAGACAACTACTCCTGGCTCCATAACAAAAACTTCTTCCTCTACCGTCACTGTACCTGAGCCGTTCAGACAGTAATAAATCTCTGTTTCCGTCTGATGGCAATGGCGAGGTCCTTTAACCAACGGTTGGTAGGTATAACGCGCCAACGCTACCGGGGCATTTGGCAATCTTGCGCCGTCTATTAAAACCTGCACTTGGCGCTTACCACCCTCTATTTCGACCGGCGCCACTTCCCGACAATCAACCCTTTTCGGTAACACTACTTCCACCCTCTTTCGCGGAATTTACTTCGCCATTTCCTTTTGTGAACAATCCGCCAAAAATATCTTTTCCGCTAAGCTAGCCATAATCGCCTTTTTGTTTACCTACTTCACAGCGTACACCCCACTCCTTACCACCACTTAATCATTTCTGTAACTTCCTCACGAATTCGTACAAACTCCGGATCCGCAAAATTACGCGGTCTAGGCAACTCGACTTTAACCTCCGCCTTGATAGTTGTCGGCTTTGGTGTAAGGACAAGGATACGCTCTGCTACATAAACTGCTTCCTCAATATTATGGGTAACAAAAATAACTGTGCTTTTTAGTTCTTGCCATATGCGAATAACCTCATCTTCTAAATAGTACCGTAACTTAATGTCTAATTGTCCGTAGGGCTCATCCATTAGTAGTAAATCGGGATTCATCGCAAAAGCTCTAGCAATTACCACCCTTTGATCCATGCTAGCTGATAGCTGGCGGGGGTAATAATGCCGAAAATCCTTTAGACCTACAAGCTCCATCATCTGTTCTACCCGTCTTTTGATCTCCGCCTCAGGCAACCTCTTCACTTCCAAGCCAAATCGAATATTTTCTTCTACCGTTCTCCAGGGCATAGTCGATGGTTCCTGAAAAACATAAGCTATATTGTGCTTGCGTGGATCGGCAGGTTCACCGTCAATTAAAATTTCTCCAGACGTTGCGGGTATAAGCTTGCTTAACACATTAAGAAAGGTAGTCTTTCCGCAACCAGTAGGACCCACTATACAAAGAAATTCGCCCTCGTAAACATCAAAGGAGATTTTGTTTAGCACTAATAGTTCATCGAACCGTTTTGTTAAATCACGTACTTGCACTTTGACTTTACGCTTATTAGCACCCATTTTCCTTCCCTTCCTTCACCTAAAGAGCTAAGTCAGTCTTGCTGGTGATCTCCTGCCGTAATTCTAAAAATCTGGGGTCCGTATACTGCCGCGGTCTAGGTAAATCAATAACATATTCCGCCTTAACTGTCGCTGGGCACCGACTGAAAACAACAATGCGATCACCCAAATAAACCGCTTCTTCAATATTATTAGTTACAAAAACTACCGTTCGTTTAGCCTGCTCCCAAATGCGTAAAAGTTCGTCCTCCATCTGATACCGAGTCTGAGCATCTAGGTGACCAAAGGGTTCATCCATAAGCAGGACTTCAGGATCATTAGCGTACGCTCTGGCAATACCTACCCTTTGCTTCATGCCGCCAGAAAGCTGGTGGGGATAAGCCTTCTCAAAGCCGGCAAGGCCTACTAATTTAATATAATAAGCTGCTATTTCCTCTCGCTCTTTTTTGGGTACACCTCTAAGTTTGGGGCCCATGGCCACGTTTTCCATTACGGTCTTCCACGGAAAAAGAGCTATACGCTGGAACACCATCCCTGTCTTGGAACTTGGCCCCACAATTGGTTCCCCATCTAGTAAAATTTGCCCGGACGTAGGAGGCTCTAGTCCAGCCATAATGTTGAGAAAGGTAGTCTTGCCACATTGACCCGGCCCCAAGATTACCAAAAACTCATTCTCAGCTACAGAAAGGTTAATATCCTTTAAAACATCAATTACGGTTCCATTTAAACCAAGAAAAGATTTAAAAAGATGGTGGCAACTGATTTTGGCCTTTACACTGATATTTCGCGCTTCCATGGACAAACCCACCTTTCGACATAACGCAATCCTACTGCGATTAAAGCTCCCACAGCACCTATAATCAACATACCTGTAACAATCATGGCTGGGTTACTCAAATCCATGCCAAGCAAGATCAAGTATCCGACTCCCTCCCTTGCATTAACCATTTCCGCAGCTAAAACACACATCCAGCTCAAACTAAGACCATTTTGTAAACCAGCAAAAATCGCAGGCAACGCTGAAGGTATAGCTACTTCCACAAATAACTGGCGAGGATTAGCCCCTAAGGTTCTAGCAGCATTAAGTAGAAGGGGGTCGGTAAAGCGGATACCAGTATAGGCATTCACAACCGCTGGTACAAAGGCGCCTATGAAACATATAAAGATTTTCGGAGTCTCATCAATCCCAAACCACAAAATGGCGAGAGGAATCCAAGCAATAGGCGGAATGGGCCGAAAAATCTCGAAAATGGGTTTTACTATAGCCTCAACCTTTTTATTCCAACCCATAAACAATCCTAGGGGTACACCAATTCCTGCGGCCACAACAAATGCAGTCAACACCCGTCGCATGCTTGCCCAGACATGGCCATAAAGAGTAGTTTTGCCAACAGGTTCGGTAAGCATAGCTATAAATTGGCTGGCTACCGCAACGGGGGAAGGCAAAGACTTGCCAAAGTAACCTCCAGCCGCTATCCCTTGCCAGATAATTATAATTACCATAAGAGAAAGTAGGGACATCAAGCGAGATATGTTCTGACGCTGAGAAGTTTTATAAATCACTGTTGGATTACGCCCTCCTCCAAGGTGCTAGTTTGCCTTCAAACTTTTCCAAAACGTATGCCATGACTGCACCTGTAAAACCAATTGTCAGCATGCCAACAATGATAATATCCGGTCGGGCTAGTGTACGCCCCATCTGGATCATGTAGCCCAAGCCTTCAGTAGCTGCAAGCAATTCCGCTGCCACTAAGGTCATCCAAGCCGAACTTAAAGACAAGCGCAAACCCGTAAAAACCATCGGTAAAGCTGAAGGAACTCCAACCTTCAAAAATGTCTCCCAGTTAGTGGCACCGAAGGTTCTTGCTACATTAATTAACACCGGGTCCGTTAACTTGATCCCAGCATAAGAATTAATAACGCTGGGGACAAAGGCTGATAACCAGATTATAAAAGCCTTGGCCGGTAAACCAATCCCAAACCAAAGAATGGCCAAAGGTATCCACGCTATAGGCGGAATGGGCCGCATAATTTCAAATACCGGTTTGACGAAGTCATCCACCTTTTTGTACCATCCCATCAGTAGTCCCAGCGGTACCCCAATAATTACAGCTAGAATATACCCAGTTAAAGCTAAAGTTAAGCTGGTTTTAAAATGGGCTCCTAGGGTGGCCCCATCAGGAGCTCGGTTAGATAACTTTATCCAAAAGGTAGTAAGTACTTCTTTGGGTGACGCTAATAAAGTCTTGGAAATAATGCCGAAATATACCACTTCATACCATATCAAGAAGAATAGAATTAAGCTTAAAAATGATAACCAGGTCATTGGGTTTACTTTCACACGGCACCCATTAGTTTTAATATTCTCCTGGGGAAAACTATGGACCGGCCTACTCATTCCTAATCCCATCCTTTTAACGCTGATTGTGGCTGCCGCCCCTCAAAAGGAACGGCAGCCAGAACTAACAGCAGTAACAACAATGCTAGTTACAGCTTTATTCATTTACTTTTGTTTTCTTCGGCTGCTACCATTTTTAGGATTTTATCCGTGATGTATCCACCCTTGAACAATTTATCCTTTTCATCAGCAGTAATACGTCCTTGCTGCACAAACATGTCAGCCAGACCAGATATCCATTGCTCTACTTCGCTCATTCCACCATCCTTTTTCGCAAATAAGGCCAACTGTTGCTGTGTATCAAAGAGCGGGCGTAAGGAGAATTCCTGTGATAGTGCCTTCTCGTCTAAGGTCAAACCATGTTCCTTGTAATAGGCATCCAAAAGCTTAGCTGATTCCGCAGGGTTTGATTTCATTTCCCGAATACCCCTCATATAGAGCTTAAGCCATTTGGCAACCTTCTCTGGCGTCTCTTCCATTGCCTTTTTACTAGCTACCACGACCCCTGGGATTTTAACACCGGCGCGCAGACCGGAAGACATTTTGACCCAACCTTTTGCTTCTCCTATATAACTATAGGGGGCCCAAAGCTGAACAATATCACCCTGTCCAGCTTCAAAGGCAGCCATAGCTTGGGATTGTTCCATATGAACCAATTTAACGTCTTTTTCCTCGAGACCCAAAGCCCGCAAAGTGGCAATGACTGCATAATGGCCTGTAGAAGCTGTTGTCAGTAGAATAGTTTTCCCTTTGACGGTCTCAGGTGAGCCATAAATTTGTGGATATTTTGGATTATAACCTTTAACTTTTAAAATGGGGCTGTCCGGTCGTACCCAAAGGTCATTTGTTTCTGACTCATCATTGGAAATGGCAATAATATAGGCTCCATATCGGATAGCTGCCAACATAGCTGCGGTACTACCGATAGCGCCTACTTCCCACTTGTTGGAAGCCAAAGCTTCATTCTGGGGCGGACCAGAAGTATAAAATTGAAAGTCAATTTGTAGGCCTTCTTCTTTATCCCAACCCTTCTGCATAGCCATATAAGTTGGTAAGGCATGGAGGCAGGGCTGGTGACTTACCGAAATTGTTGTTAATTTAGCAGAATCTCCGGCACCACCGCCACTACTGGCGCTACTTTTTTGATCGGTTGGTCTGTTAGCGCCGCAGCCCGCTATAATAACGCCAAGCAGCGCCAATGCCACTAAGATAAGCGAAATTTTTCCTTTTATTTTCACGGTTTGCCCTCCTTCCAGTCAGAATAATATTGAGAAAGGATATCCCCCGAAACTGGTAGCCAGTTCTACTACCAAAAGGCCGTTATGGGCTTGTGGCAGGTTGGATATTATGTGTTAAAAGCTTTTCAGAGCAGGTTGCCGCCGGTTATTGTTCTCCTACCTTCTTTGATGTCCGAAATTTCAAACTGGGGATGTGCCAAGCCATAAGGCATTTGACACTTCGACCATTCCTCTTTCTGACTTTCTTTTAAGTATTTGGTATTTGTTCAACTTTTTAATTACCGAATACTGACCTCCCCCCTTCCTTAATGTGTTCACCAGATAGCCTTGACATTGGATAAGGGCTCTTGTTTTTAAAGTACCTCATTTTTGCAAGCGTCTATAAGTATATGACTTCAGTGGTCTTACCACTATAATATAATTCGACGTATCTTTATAAAATCCTTCTGGTAAAGGACCTGTTGCCAAACTTATTGGTATGAAGGATTTTCGTGGATCATGTGGAATCTTCCTCTGTAAAAAGCAGAACAAGGAGTGATACACCTTTGATGGACCGCCGCACACCTCAGCCTAAGCTCTTCTACCAGATAAG
>Ga0080004_1148497_pt1 | contig 10417 bp, 13 predicted proteins | sample WasSprMetagenome_FD_69207 | JGI IMG/M metagenome (GOLD analysis project Ga0080004, IMG submission 69207) | Sulfidic aquatic microbial communities from Washburn Spring, Yellowstone National Park, USA - WS (SPADES assembly) (version 2) | ecosystem: Environmental > Aquatic > Thermal springs > Hot...
GCAACAAAATAGAAGTTTTTGAAAAGGAGTTTGTTTGTAATGAGTGTAGGAAATTTGTTAGTAGAAAAATAGAAGCAATTCTTCAGCTTAGGGGAGAAAACGTTGAAGAGATTGTAGAAAAATATGATTTGATTGGAAAGCCAGTTAGAGGAGGTTTTGATATCAATTTTTCGTTGAAAAGATATGCTTATGAATTAATTAATAAGCTCAGAAAAAAATATAACTTATCGATGAAAGTTTCGAGAAAGCTAATGGGATTGAGAGAAGGTAAAAAAGTGTATAGAGATACGATATTGGTGAGGATAAATGGCAAAAAAATATGAGCCTACTCCAGAGGAAATGGAAATAGCTAGAATTAGGTTGCCCAGAGAGGGAGAAGTTTTGGGTATTGTTGAAGCTATGGTAGGTGGAGATAGAATGAAGGTTATTTGTGATGATGGTAAAGAAAGAATTTGTAGAATTCCTGGGAAATTAAGGAAAAGAGTTTGGATCAAAGAGGGAGATTTGGTTTTGGTCATGCCATGGAAAGTTCAAGGAGAAAAAAGAGGGGATGTTATTTTCAGATACACGCCAACTCAAGCTTCTTGGTTGAAGAAAAACGGCTATATAAAGAACCTACAGGTATAAAAATGGAAGATTTTTTATCTGAAGGAAAAGTTGAAGGAAAAGTTTATGATAAGAGAACTTTAATGGCAATTTTCAAACTTATGAAAAGAGGAATTATAAAAACGCTAGAATCTACTGTCAAAGAAGGGAAAGAGAGTGTTGTAGTTGCGGCTAAGAATAAAGAGGGAGAATGGCTGGCTGTAAAAATTTACAGAGTTGAACATTGTGATTTCAAAAGCATGTGGAAGTATCTAATTTCTGATTATAGATTCGAAAGAATAAGAAAAAGTAGGTGGCATGTTGTTATAAATTGGGCAAAGAGAGAATTCAAAAACATGCAAATAGCTTATGAAGCTGGGGTTACTTGTCCAAAACCAATTTCAGTTTATGAAAATGTTTTGGTTATGAGTTTTATTGGAGAAGACGGAATTCCAGCACCAACTTTAGCTCAGCTAGAGAAAGAAGAATTGAATTGGGATGAAATTTACAATCAAGTTAAAAATGAGATGATTAAATTAACTAAGGCAGGAATCATTCATACAGACTTAAGTGCTTTCAACATTTTGTATTACGATAAAGCTTACATTATAGATTTTAGTCAAGGAGTAACTGAGAGACATCCGTTAGCTTTACAATTTTTAGAGAGAGACGTTAAGAATATAAATGAATTTTTTAGGAGAAAGAATGTGGAAATTGATGAGAATCTATTTGAAACTTTAAGGAGGTTGATTGAATGAAAGAAACAGTTGTTTTGACTGAAGAAAAAGCAAAAATGCTCAGAAGTAAAAAGGAATGGATAGAGAAAATAGAAAAGCTTAGCAATTGCAAAATTTCTTTAGAAGATCAAGAAGTTACAATTGAAGGTGAAGACCCAATAATTGTCTTGAGAGTTAAAGAAGTTTTTAGAGCTCTTAATAGAGGATTTGATTTGGAGTCAGCTTTGTATCTTTTGGATGAAAGCTATTTCTTAGAAGTTATTAATGTTAAAGATTATGGAAAAACGAGGAATAGGAGAATCGAATTGAAAGGAAGAGTTATTGGTACTAGGGGAACTATTAAAAAAATGATTGAGGAAATGACTAAAACAAAGATTAGTGTCCATGGTAACACAATAGCTATAATCGGAAAGTGGGATAACTTATTGTTAGCAAAGAAAGCAATAGAAATGATTTTAGAGGGGAAAATGCACTCAACAGTTAAAAGATTCTTAGAAGAGAATGTAATAGAGTAAACAATTTATAATGGGAGAATAAAAATATTGGTTTATGGAAGACGGAATATCTACAGAGGAACTTGCAGAAAAAATAAGAGAAGTTAGTATAGCGGAGTTTTTCGAAAAAAACAGACATTTGTTAGGATATGAAAATCCGACAAAAAGCTTATTTACTGTTGTCAAAGAAGCTGTTGATAATAGTGTTGATGCTTGTATAGAGGCAAGAATTTTACCAAAAATAAAAGTTAGTGTAAAACAAGTTGGAGAAAATATTTACAAGGTTAGAGTTGAAGACAATGGTCCTGGTTTACCACCAGAAAAAATTCCAATAGCATTTGGTAAATTTTTAGTTGGAAGCAAGTTTTATAGATATAGGCAAAGTGTTTGGAAAAACGAGGTACTTCCTGTAAAAATGAATGACAGAATTAAATTTGTTAAGATTGGAGAATTTATTAACAAGTTTATTAAAGACGAAGAAGGAATAGTTAATGTTGAAGATAAGGGAATAGAAGTTCTCTCTTTCAATCCTCAAACTCTTAAATTAGAATGGTCTCCAGTTTCCCATCTCATTAAGCATGTAAACGATGAAGAACTGTTTGAAGTAGAAACCGAAACTGGAAAAAAGATTAGAGTGACAGGTTCGCATAGTCTTTTTGTTTTAACGAGAAGTGGAATAGAAGCAAGACAAACTATTGATTTGAAAGAGGGGGATTATCTTGTTGCAGCAAGAAAATTGCCTGCGCTTGATGCAATAAGCGAAATAAACTTGCTAGACTTTTTAAGTGAAGATTTTCTTAAAAAACATCTTTATTGGATTGAAGGTGTAGATAAAGAAATTTTTGAAGAGATAAGAAATAAAGCAAAAAAGGTAAGAAAAGGGAAAAGACTTTTCTACAAAATTGATGACTTTGAAATAAGGTCAGATTATCTAAGAAAATTGGAGAAGGAGGGAAAAATAAATGCTTGGATAGTAAAAAAACTTGGTTTAGAAGATTTTGTAAGGAAAGGAAAATTAATTTCTTACAATAGAGGGAAGAAAATAGAACTGAAGTTAAAGATAAATGATTTAGAAGGATTTGGTTTTATTTTAGGTTGGTATATTGCAGAAGGAAGCATTAATACAAGAAAGATACTCTTCGATCTCGGTAAAAATGAAGAAAGTGTTGCAAGAGAATTGAAAAAGAAAATAAAGAACATATTTGGATTGGATGTAAGCATTAGAAAAGAATCATCTAAAATCAGATTGTCAACTTCATCTACCGCCTTGATACATTCTTTAAGAAAAATGGGAGTTAAAAGTGGCGCGAGAAATAAGGAAATTCCATGGATAATTTTCAACTTCCCAAGAAACGCACAACTATCTTTTATCAAATCTCTTTTAATGGGAGATGCCCACGTATCTTCTAATAAAAACAACATTATTTTTACAACATCTAGCAAGAAATTGGCATTTCAATTCCATTACTTACTTTTAATGAATGAAATTTATTCTTCCTTTTCTTCCTTCTTCTCAAAAGGCGGAAAATTGAAAACTTTCAAAAAAGAAAGATATAAGAATTACAGACTTTACATCTTTGGTAAAGATATGAATAAACTCTTTGCTATACCAAAGGACACCCACTCATTAATAGCTGATAGATTGCCAACATTCTTGCTTGAGGATTTTGGCAATAATTGGATTAAAAGATACGAAAGAATTAATAGAGAAGAATTTGAAAATTATATAAGAATTGGTTATACAAAAACAACTGAGAAATATCTCTCTTTACTAGAATCGCTTTCAAGCGGAGAACACATAAGTTTACAGAATAGCAGCTTTCTCATTAATAGGTTAGAGAATATGGGAATTATTGATGAGAATCTTAACCTAACATCGAGTGGTTTAAATGTCTATTTTCGTATAAAATTCCTTAAGAAGCTAGTCACTTCAGACTTATGTTTCCTGAAAATCAAAAAAATAAGAAGAATAAACTTAAAGAAAAAAGAGTATGTATATGATATTTCTGTTCCAGGAAAAGAGAATTTTGTTTGTGGGTTGGGAGTAGTTTGTCACAACAGCATTGGAACACAAGGTATAGGTATAAAAGGTGCAATTTTGTATGCTCAATTAACTACAGGCAAGCCAACTAGAATAATAACTTACTATAAAAAGAAGAAGCATGAGTTTGAATTAATGATTGATGTTTTGAGAAACGAACCGAAAATAATTTCTCATAAGGTTGAAAATTTGGAGAAAGACTTGCATGGAATTTCCATTGAATTGATTGTTGAAGGTAGATACATAGAAAAAGGACAATCAATACCAACTTATTTGAGATATCTTTGGCTAGCAAATCCTTATCTTGAGATAACATATGATGGTCCAGAAAATGGTTTTAAATTGGAACCAGTTGTTAATGAGCTGCCACCTTCTCCAAAAGAAATAAAGCCACATCCTTATGGAGTCGAGCTTGGAAAATTCAAAAGAATGTTGCATTTAACAAATGCAAGAACTGTTGCTGGTTTTCTATCATCAGAATTTTCTAGAGTTAGTTCTCAAACTGCTGAGAAAATTTGCAAGTTAGCTAAGGTAGATTCAAAGAAAAATCCAAAAGAAGTTACTGATGAAGAAGCTGAGAGATTACACAAGGCGATGCAAACTGTAAAATTGATGGCCCCACCAACAGATTGTCTTTCTCCATTAAAAGAAGATTTTCTTGTTGAAGCATTGAAAAAAGAATTTCAACCAGAGTTTGTTACTGCTGTTATAAGAAAGCCAACTGTATATAGAGGAAATCCATTTCAAGTTCAAGTTGCTTTGGCGTATGGAGGAAAAGTCGCTGAACTTCAGCAAAATCAACAAACAGCAATTTTATTGAGATTTGCTAATCATACTCCATTACTCTACAACCAATCTGATTGTGGTATAACAAGAGCTGTTGAGGAAGTTGATTGGAGAAATTATGGCTTAAGTCAGCCTTCTGGAAGTTTGCCCCAAGCACCTTTAATAATTTTTGTTGATTTCCTATCAGTTTGGATACCTTACAAAAGCGAGGGTAAGCAAGCAATAGCAGAATATCCTGAGATAATAAAAGAAATAAAATTGGCTCTGCAAGAAGCTGGTAGAAGATTGGCAATTTACTTACATAAGAAAATACGTGGCGAGCAATTAAGAATGAGAGCAAACATTTTTGAAGCGTATTCAAATGTATTTAGTGAATTTGTTTCAGAGCTAACAGGAAAAGATGTTGAATATGTAAAGAAAAAAATATTGGAGCTTATAAGAAAAGGAGAATATAAAGAAGGAGAAGAAAAACAAATAAAAGAAGAAGTAGTTGAGGTGAAGTAGATGCAGCTTTATATTAAGCCAAAAAAGAAAGAAGAAGTTTTATCTACTCTCAAATCTCTTGGAGAAGGTCTGTTAAAAGACATAGAGCAAGGAAAAAATCCAAGTATTGATGTTCCAACCAGAACATTGAGAAACGTAAAGTTTGATGCAAAAGAAAGAAGACTTTATCTTGGAGGATATGTTTCTAGAAGATATTTGTTACACTTAGGTCAAATAAGAAGTTTTACCCAATTAGCTGGAGTTGCCGCTCTTGCTAAAAAGTTGATAGAAGAAAACAAACATGTAAGTCTTAGAGAAACATTTTACATTTTAAAAAGAACAATTCCTGGCTTGAATAAGAATATTGTGGATGAGCAAGAGGAGTCTAATAGAGCTGTTGAAGAATTGGAGTTAGTCATAAATGCTTTGAGAGAACAATTGCATATAAATGCTAACAAATTAGGTGCTGTTGCAGGTAATGTTGTTATTAGAGATAGAGGAGACCTTATTGATTGGTCAAAACTGGGTTCAGGAGGATGGTCAGTTCCAAGTAATGTAGAAGACATAGAATTTGTTAAGGTCGATGCAAAGTTCATTCTTTATGTAGAAAAAGCCGCAGTATGGGAGAGATTGCATGAAGATAAAGTTTGGAAAAAACTAAATTGTATAATCGTTGCTTCTCAAGGTCAAGCAACAAGAGGAATAAGAAGATTGCTACAAAGATTGAATTATGAACATGGCCTACCAATTTATGTTTTAACAGATGCAGACCCATGGGGAGTTTATATTTATTCAGTTATAAAATTCGGTTCTATTGCCTTGGCTCATGTAAGCGATAGACTTGCTGTTCCATCTGCAAAGTTCTTAGGGTTGAAACCAAGTGATGTTAAAAAGTATGGCTTAGAAAAGCATCTAATAAAATTAAAAGAAATAGACATAAAGAGATTGAAAGAAGTTAGAAATTATGATTGGTTTAAGGATAATAAGGAATGGCAAAAAGAGTTTGATTTGATGGAGAAAATGGGCGCAAAAGCAGAATTAGAAGCTTTGGCTGCAAGAGGAATAACATTCATAAGCGAGAAATATCTCCCAGAGAAAATAAAAGAGCAAGATTGGCTAGACTAGAAATTATTTAAAGTGTGAAATTAATTTGGGTTTATGGATTTGCTTTTGTTTAGTAAGAGAGAAAACAGTAAGAAACTAGAGGAGAAATTGAAAAAGGATGATTTAGTTTCTGGTGCTTCAATAAAAGTTAGAGATGCAATTATTGTTAACAAAGATGGTGTATATTTTTATCTTGAGGGTACAGAGGATAAAATAAAGAAAGCAAAAGAGTTGGCAAAAGATCTTGCTGAGGAAGTTTTAGGAGAAGAAAAGGAAAAGGTTGTTAAAATTCTCAAGGAGGAAGAAGAAAGAGCAATAGAAGGTTTTGGAGCAATTTTAGGTTAAAGTCGATACTTTATTTTCTCTGGAGAGAGACTGTCCTTTATTTTTTCCATTACTGTTTGAGGTTCTGTTTCAATTTCTACCTCGGGTATTTCTATTCCATATTCGCTTGCTGAGTAAAGTTGAATATAGTCACCTTTATATCCTCCAATTAACTCATATTCGTACTTGTTCTCATAATCTTCTTGAAGAGAGAAATTGTAAACTGGAGTAGTCCAGGCATCTGTTTCCGATTGTTGGCCCATCTAAGTTTTCACCTCTATTTATCAACTTATATTTATGCTTTCTTATTTAAAATTTTTATTGATATACAAAAACTACTTATAAAAATCAAACAAAAATTTAATAAATGCGCCAGTAGTCTAGCCTGGTTAGGACACGAGCTTGCCAAGCTCGGAGCCCGGGTTCAAATCCCGGCTGGCGCAAATCTTAAACTTTCTCGAGTAAATAAAGTATGAAACTTTCTAAATTTTTTGTTACTCAATACTTGTAAAGCTTACTATATATACAATCTTTATCAGCTTTTTTTCTTCTTTTGTTTTATAAACTCCTGGAAATTTTCTTCTGTATAGATTATTATTCCATTTCTCTTGAGCAAAGCTGCTGTAACACCATCACCTTTAGAAACTTCTCCACGAATGTAAGTTTCTCCTAATCCACAAGAAGGACTTCTTGCTTTTAGAATTGCCAGTTTTATTTTTAAAAGTTTTGCCAGTTTTAAAACTTCTTTTGCACCTCTGAGAAAATTTAAGGTTACATCTTTTCCGCTTTTTGTCAAAACCTTTGCTTTTCTTTTTAAAACATAATAACCATCTCCAGTAAGATATGCAGGTTCTCTTGGGGTTGGTAAGCCACCTAATTGTTCTGGACATACTGGAATTGCCTTTCCTGCTTTTACTAGTTCTCTAATTTTCTTTTTTAGATTATTTCCTCCGTTATACTTACAATTAACTCCAACCAGGCATGCACTAACTAGAATTAACCTTTTTCTCATTAACTAAACTTTTATATAGATTTAAATGCTTTACGCTCTTACTATTTCATATGAAAAAGAAGGTTGAGGAAAGTATAAGAAAGTATCAAATGTTATCTAAAAACAATCCAGTTCCTGTAGGGTTTAGCGGGGGTAAAGATAGTTTAGCTGCTATTCTTCTCCTCAAAGAATTGGGTTATGACGTTCGACCAGTTATAGTTGACAGAGGGGATATACTTTTTAATAGTAGAAAAATTGCCGAAACTTTGTATCAATATTTTGAAATGAAGGCAGATATCTTAAATCTGAGGGATACGACTTTTTACAAACTATATCTCCTTCAAGTTCCGAAATGATAAAAATGTACCTTCATAAAATAGATAACATTGGTAGTGATGGAAGTTTATGTACACCTTGCTATAATGCCAGGACAATTGCATTGAAGGAATACACAAAAAAAAATTGGGTGGCAATTCATTTGTAATAGGGCAACATAAAACAGATATGATTACATCGTTATTGAAGTGTTACTGGACAGAAATATATTACTACACTTTTACTAAACCTAAAGGAATACCTTACGATGGATTTAGAATGAAAGAACTTATAGAGTCAAGTGAGATTGATATAAATTATCTAGAGAAAATGGTTAAAGAAGGTAGAGCAGCTACAGATGATCCACCAGTCGAAATAATTGGTGATGTTAAACTAGTTAGACCTTTGGAAGCAGTAAGTGAGAGTGAGATTAGAGAGTTCGTAAAGAAATTTAGCTATCCCTATGAAAGTGGAAATTGCTCATATCGTGAAAAAGAGCCACGTCCCTTTAGACTTTTAGTTCAGTTTGATCTTGAAAGAAGGTTGAAAGAAAATCCCGAATTGGAAGACGTGCTCTATAATTTCGTCTTAATGGGTTTAAACAGTGATGGTACACTTAAATACAGACCTAGAAATCTACGTGACAAATTATACCCAGGTTTCAAGCCATTTCAAAGAAAAGTTGGTAATATATGAGCAAGATTTTGGTAAGTGCTTGCTTAGCTGGAATTAAATGTAATTATAGAGGGAGAAGCAGGACAAACAAAAAAGTATTGGAATTGGTTGAAAGAAATATAGCCATTCCTGTATGTCCTGAAGTCTTAGGTAGATTACCTACACCAAGAAAAGCGGCATGGATTTTATCAAAAGACGAGAATTATGATGGTAATGATGTTCTTGATAAAAGGACAATCGTTATCGACGAAAGCGGAAAAGATGTCACAGAAAATTTTATCAATGGTGCTTACAAAGTTGTTGAGATTGCCAAACAATATGATATAGAACTTGCTTATTTAAACCAATATAGTCCTTCATGTGGACATGGAATAACCTTGGGTGGAGATGAATATCGTAGGAAATATATACGTGGAGATGGTGTTACAACAGCCTTACTTAAAAGGAATGGAGTTAAAATTTTGACAAAAGAGGAATTTGAGGAATTTTACGAGCAAGAAATGTGTTGTTTGAAAAAGGCTTCCAAAAAATTGGAAGATTTCTTTAATAGTTACAAAAACGAACCTAAAAATAGTTAGTAAAAAATCCATTTCTTTTTGTTGATTCCTGATTCATCATTTTGTTGTTAACTTGATACTATTTTTTAACTACTCTTAAACCCAGCATCATGCATAAAAACCTACCATTTGATTGTACCAAACGCACCTAACAACATAACTTTTTAAGTTTTGAAATGAAAATTAAAGGTTATGGTAAAAAGAACAGGACCAACGAATCCGATGTTGAAAAAACTAATTGAAGAGCTTAAGAGGAAGTCTTTAGAGGAGAAAGTTAAAATTTGGAAGAGAGTAGCTGAGATTCTTGAAAAACCTACTAGAAGAAGAGCTGAAATAAATCTGAAACATATAGAAAGAGAGGCAAAAGAGGGAGAAACTATTGTTGTGCCTGGTGTGGTTTTAAGTGAAGGAGAATTGACAAAGAAACTCACTATAGCCGCTTGGAGATTTTCCGCTAAGGCTAGGCAAAAAATTGAAAAAGCAGGCTCGCGAGCTATTTCTATTGAAGAATTAATTAAAGAAAATCCAAAAGGAAGTAATGTTAGAATAATGGTGTGAGTATGAAGATATATGATGCTACAAACCAAATTGTTGGAAGATTGGCAACTTATGTAGCAAAAGATTTGTTGAAGGGAGAACAAGTTGTAATTGTTAACGCTGAAAAGGCTGTGCTATCTGGAGATCCAAAAACTAAATTCAAAGAATATAAGCAAAAAATTGATAGAGGAGACCCAAAGAAAGGTCCATTTTATCCTAAATATCCTGACTTGATGCTAAGAAGAATTATCAGAGGAATGTTGCCTTGGCATAAGGATAAGGGAAGAAAAGCTTATAGAAGACTTAAAGTTTATATTGGTGAACCAGAAGAATTTAAGAATAAGGAGAAAATTAGAATAGAAGAAGCAGATGCAAGTAAGCTGAAATGTAAGTATATTACACTTGGAGATTTGTCGATAATGTTGGGAGCTGAGAAAAGATGGTGAAGAAAGAAAAAACGATATTGGAAGTTGGAAAAAGAAGACTTGCAATAGCTAGAGCCGTTATTAAAGAAGGAACAGGTAAAGTTTTCATTAATTCTAAACCTTTAGACCTTTGGGGAACTGATGTTTTGAGACTTTGGATTAAAGAGCCTTTGATTTTAGCCGGCGATTTAGCTAAAGCTGTTGATATTCATGTTAATGTTAGAAGTGGAGGAATTGTTGGACAAGCTGAAGCTGTTAGGCAAGCTATTGCTAAAGCATTAGTTAGATATTCAAAAGACAAGAAGCTCAAGCAAAAGTTTTTAGAGTATGATAGAAATCTTTTGGTTTATGATCCAAGAAGAA
>Ga0080004_1209914_pt1 | contig 10416 bp, 4 predicted proteins | sample WasSprMetagenome_FD_69207 | JGI IMG/M metagenome (GOLD analysis project Ga0080004, IMG submission 69207) | Sulfidic aquatic microbial communities from Washburn Spring, Yellowstone National Park, USA - WS (SPADES assembly) (version 2) | ecosystem: Environmental > Aquatic > Thermal springs > Hot...
TTGGGGGGTTAAAAGGGGTACTAAAGCGTTTAATAGGAGTGTTAAGATGGTGCTCTACTCAATAGCTCTGGTTCCCTTTGAGAAAAGGTTAGTTCCAGAATTTGTAGCTGAATGACGACACTATGCGTTGCATCAATTCCTTTCCCTCATAGGAGACAAGTATCTACTTTGTAGTACATTCATATAAACCTTTTCATGAGATGCTACTAATTTGTCCAAGCTGTATTCTTCTATGATTAGCTCTCTCGCGTTTTTACCAAGCGTTAAGCGTAATTTTTGATCGTATAGCAACCTTAATAATTGTTCAGCTATGCTATTAGGGGTAGGCTTGGCTAGTAGTAGTGTTTCCTTTTTCTGTACTAAATTTTTTGTTTCTCCTACATCTGTTGCCACAATGGCAAGACCAGTAGACATAGCCTCAAATAGCGCAAGACTACTTAGATTTTCGTAAGGAGAAACTGCTACGTAAATATCACTATTTTCGAGGATATTATTCACATCATTTCTAGTTCCAAGGAAGCGTACATATTTCTCAATATTCATTTTTTTAGCTTTCTTAATTAAATATATTTTTTTTGGGCCATCTCCTACAAATTGGAAAATCGTATCCGAGTAAGAACGTATAACTATAGGAATAGCATCCAGAAGAAGTTCCGGTCCCCTAAAGTCATCAAGTCTTCCAACAAATGTGATTTTTAAGTGATGATTAATATATTTCGTGGTCCGAGGTTTATATTTTTTCGTGTCTATTGCTCCTCCTTCAAGCATCCTAACTTTATCTTGCTTATAACCCCATGAAATCATTTTTTCTAAAACCGTCTTTCTTTGGCAGATTATCAAATCGCAGAAGCGCAACAATGCTTTCTGCGCTTTCTCCTCTATTCTATTACGGGCCAGTCCGACACCGTGAATGGTTATTATGCAGGGCCTTTGTGTCATGATTGAAACTATTAAGGCTTGGATACCGCCCCACTCGAATGTATGACCATGAATTATGTCAATTTCCTCTTTCCTTATAATCTCAGGGCCTTTTATAATGCACCATAACGTGTAAAGCAATAGGCTCCAAAGACCACTCACGAAGACCAAGAATCTTGGCGGATTTATATAGTTCGAACGGTAGATCTTGAGGTTATTAGATATCTCCTCAACCTTTCTTAATCCCTGTCTACCTACACAAAGAATCACAATCTTGTGTCCTTTCTTGGCCATTTGATGGGCTAATGCTTCTATGTATCGAGGCACTCCATAAACATCCCACGGAAGGTACCCGTGAACAAAAAAGGCGATTTTCATGAATATCTTAGTTTCAATTTAATCTTGAATTGATACTGTTTCTTAATCTCATTTACAGCTACAATTGCAATGATGACAGAAACTAATAAGAGATGATATGGTGAATTCAGTACAGCTAACCATGGTATGTTCCATTCATTCAATTGAACTAATTGCTGACTTAAGACTTTGTATTTTCCTTTAATATCCAGTTCTGAGATCAAAATAAACTCTTTATCCATTATATTGACATAAAAAGTTACAGGTCCATATATTTCCATAGGTAAACCAGGATTATATATTGTCACATAAGGCCAGCTTATGAAAGCTTTTTCAAATTTAGTATAGCCGTTAGCTAAAACTCGAGCATCACTCATATACACAACAAGTTCTTCTTTTAATGGAGTTAAATTTATATGGATTTTACCTCCTTTAATAGTAACATTTATCGGCTCTTCATTTGCAAGTATAGTGAAACTAATTTGTGAATTATTAGTTAACCATAAAGTTAGATTACATTCTTTACTGAATGTTATTTTAGAATATCTGCCTAAACCAGGTAGGGTGAGTCTTGCTTCTGTACTTGTAAAAGTGGAGTTGAAATCACCGGAAATCTGCATGTCAAATATTTTCACATTAGCAAAAGCTTTTTCGGTTGTAGGAATGCCATTAATAAAAACCAAGTTACTTTCTGAAAGATCCAAGGAGGCGGTTATGTTTCTGTAATTTGTCGGAGTTATAGGTGAGTTGGTTAGCATTATATAGTCTAAATATAGTTTTGCTGTTCCACCATTTTCTCCTGTTGAATAACCTGTCCAATAAATCTTAGTTATATGTCCTTTCGGTGGCGTTGGAGCCTCACTTTTCTCTGGAATAACATCGTACAAGTCAAATATGTAGGTTCTCCAAGGATGACCTGGTGGTTTAGTTTCGTTGGTCCAGCCTCTAACTACGTATACATAACCTCCGATCATGATTCTTATATAACCTAAATTGTAGTTATCAGCATTAATCATTTCTTTTAATATAAGATAGCGATATTTGCTAACTTCGATATTTGGAATGTTTAAACTGAAGTACTGCCAAACATTTTTGATAGAAGCATTAAATGCTATAGTAAGGTTTTCTCCATAGGAAACAGTTATGCGTCCATTTTCAGGCTTGTTGATCAAAACAGACCAATTATTTTGAAAAACATCTTCTTTCCAGCCTATAAATGATTCCCTATCTATCTCTGGGATATATAAGGATTTTGTTTGGATCATAATGTTTCCTTCTAGGTATACTTGACCATAGAGTATCGCTCGTCCTTTGGGTTCTGGTGATGACTTATATTTTGGGAGAGGCAAGCCTAGAATCCTAATTAGGTCACTCAGTTTCGTGAACATTCTCCTGCCTTCATCAGTTCCAGCCCGTCGCTGCAAAGCATCAAAGTATGGATAAACCTGTATATATATGATTTCATAGTCACCGATTTTCTTTAAAAAGGCATAAGGCGATACAGGTTTGCCATCTTTAGTATAAAAGGCTATAGGCATGACATTTGTGTCATGAGAATAGGTGAGAGGCACTTCTATGGGTGGAAAAATTGCCTCTCCACCAGGTCCTACTACCCCATTTACAACATTTGCTTGCTTTACTGGTGAAAAATCTAACGCAAAAAACGTTGCGAAAGCTCCAAAGGGTTCTTCAAACTTTGAAAGAAATGGATTTTCAATACCATCCAGCACCCGATTCTCGAATGTTAGGTCAATTTTAACTTTGGCAACATTATCTATGTAACAGTTACCCTTCGAAATAATATTTAACTTGTTTCCTTTAATCCATTGGTACTTCCAGTAATTGTAATTGAATGCTTCGCCGTTAATATATCCAGTTCCATAAAGCGCAACGCCTAGGTAATCTGCGTCCTCTTCAAACAAGCTGTAGGAATCACCTATAGATAGTTTCTTGCTTAAGTTGCCACTATACACTACTTTGTCCTCGTCTCCATCTTCTTCAAAGTTGTTTAATATGGTGATGTTTGCTGGCAGAATAGACACTTGATTTGCCATATTCATAGTCCAGTAAACGCGGTACGTCTTATCGGGAATAGTACCACTCAGATATATGAAGGTGTTAACATCAGTTATAGATGGTTTAACAAGTCCTTTGGTTGATGTTATGTTCGTAAATCGCCAAGCAGGAGGATAACCAGTAATATTATACTTTGTTGCGCCCCTTAGATCTACATAAAAGGCTATGTTTTCTGGTGATATATATTGATAGCTTGTGCGTAAGAAGGTTTTTGAGAAAGTTTCGTAAACAGTTGGCCCTTTACCGTTGAAGTTAGGTTTAGCCTTGGCTCCTAATGAATTAAATACTATCATTATTTTTTGAGAAACAGATTTTTCCGACATTGTATATGGTAAAGTGCTTTGTATACCAAGATTGGGATCGTTTGGTAGTATTATAGTATTTGCTGCAGTACTAGGTTCGAAATTCAATTTAATTGAGTAGCCTAAGTTAGCTAACGAAAGCATCTCAAGAACAATTTCTTGATCAGAAGTAGCTAAAGGATCTATGTTGACCACCAAATCTGAATGTTCTAAAGGAGGAGAAAAAGAGGGTATTTCAAATATGGTTACTTCATCGTTCTTATATATGATGGGTAAGTAGTTCAGTAGATGCCTTACAAAGAATCCTTTTTCGTATTTTTTTAATTCGCTGATGTTAGAATTGGTCAGCCAGACGTATTTAATAGGGAAATGAGCGTAAAGATTGTATGGATTATTTATCAGTATATCCAGAAAAGCCTCAAAACTGTCTGCCCCGAAAATTGCTGGTTGATAATACTCTACAGGAAAGCGCCCTCCAAAGTCGTTTATCTTGTTTGGTGAATAACCTAAAGCTAATACTGTAACATTTTTAGGTGTTTCATTCTGCAAGTAATCTAATGCTTTTAGTTCACTATCAGTTAGAGTTAGAAAGGGCATAGATCGAATTTCCACATTGTATAAGGTTGATGAATAGCTGGAGAGAATTATCCCTATCAATAAAATGGTGATTGCAGATTTCTTAGATATTCTAATGAGTTGCCGTTTATTAACATCAGTATTCGCGCACCATTTAAGAATATCTATAAGAATTGGAGTACTAAGCAAAGCAACACCAATCCAAGTAAAATCTACCATTCTACCTGGTGGAAAAAAGATAAACGTGGTCATATTTTCAATAATTAAATAGCTCATTAATCTCTCTAAGACTATAGAAATCAATATGATGACTAACGAAAGTTTAATGATTTTAAACTCTCCGACTTTTAAAAGCTGGTAAGTTCCAAGAATTGCCATGAACAATGGAGTTCCGAGCCTTACTGCATAAAGGTACCAAACAAATGTGTTACCAGTGTAGTCTATGCTAAAAGTTGGAAGTAGAAATGTCCAGACTATTATGCTAAGGGTTGAAAGATAGATGAATGTAACTACAACAGGTAAAGATAACTTTCTGGCGGCTTTTATAATAAGCCCACCAATAGATGAGAATAAATTTAACCTTAAATATAGAATTATGTACAAGAAAGCCACCATGCCAAGCACTCCTGCTGGAACAATGCTGAAATAGCCCTTAAGAAGATAATAGAACCCATATTTTTTTTGGGGAGCGATGAAGTCGACCATAATTATCATGATTAAGCCTAAGGTTAAGCCATAAGATATACTTTTTGGATCCATGATGTCCTTTTTAGAAAAAATCAACAAAAGTGTATAAACTATTAGAAAGATGATCATTTCTGCTACGTGAGTTAGATAACCTAAAGTAAAAATTGCTGAGATAAGAATAATCCTTGGTAATTTAGGTAAGTTACGATCGTAAGTTAGCCAAAATAATGTGAAAAGTGCAGATAAACCTATTAACATTGGAACTAAATAAAAACGAAAACTGACAGCACCTATAGAGATATCAAAGGTTTTACTTGCAGCAAAACTACTGGCCCAAATTATGTCTTCTCCAGTAGTTAGTCTGATGTAGTTTGCATAAATACCTCCAAAACCTGAGAAAGTAGCATAAATGGTTGTAGCGACTAGTACTCCATTTTTATCTAAAAACTTACTACACATAAGATAAAAAGATAAAATAGGAAGAAGACACAGCACAAATAATATCATGTACATATTGATGAACGGAGGCCCAGTCACATATATAAATAAGCCTACATACATATAAAACCAGTAGAAATTTGGCATAAAAGAGAATAATGTGCCATTAAGAACCTTTAAAATTTCTCCGTAATGATACCATGTATCAATTGTTGGAACAAGCTTGTCAGGAAAGTTAACAGAATATACTGAAAGTAAGACAAATACAATTAAAGCAAATAATAACAAATTTCTTGTTATATGCTCTAATTTGATAATTATGATATGACTTGTACTTGCTCTGCCAAACAGATTACGTCTCACCAAGTAGCTTGTCAGAATGAACAAGAGAATATTCATTGAAAGCAAGATGAGAAAACTCGTGGTTCCTATCGAATGACTGATCAATATTCCAATAAAGCCTATGATAGAAGATATTGATATACTTAAAAGAATTGAAAGGATAGATTTTTCTAAAAAACGAACTCTTCTTCGAGCAAGAATGTAAACCAATGCGTAACCTGGATATATTGTTGTAAGTGAAAAGCTCGCTATTAATCGAAGCCATATAATAGTCGGAATTTCGTTCCATGCCAAAAATTGTGAGGATGTGTTTAAAGGCTTAATTAGAACGACGAGTATTATAGCAGAGAACCAGCTCAGCCACCATATTTTTATGGTAATGTCGGTTCGGTTCAAGACAAAAGAAAAGGTTTTATTATGCTTAGCATAGAGACTCATTAAAGTAAATACTAAGATTGAAAGTGTAAATGCTAGAGCATATTTTAGCGGAAGTGCTTCTAAGATCCACAAAGTGGCAAATCCTATAACTAATGAAGCTACCAAGCTTGGTACGATGCTTATAATGTTACTCGTCTGAGTCATATGCTTTTTAGGCTTTTTGTGGATTATAAAAATTGGGCGACTCTAGCTTTATTCCGGCATAGGCCGAATTTCTTAGGAAGCTTAGCAATTGCATTGATATAAGCACTAATACCTTTTATATCCTAATGAGTCGTTCCACTCCTCGCTCAGGGATAGGCTTGTGAGGTTCAAGAGGGCTACTAAAGCTGTGAATAGGAGTGTTAAGATGATGCTCTACTCAATAGCTCTGGTTCCCTTTGAGAAAAGGTTAGTTCCAGAATTTGTAGCTGAATGACGACACTACGCATAAAATCTCAGCTATTGCAAGTTAGATTCGGGAAAAATGATCAAAATCTCATGTTTACCTTCTGGCACTTCAATGAATTTCTGTAAACTCTCTATTTTTGAATTATCTACAAAAATTTCTATGGCTTTATATCGTGGATTAAACCATTCAATCCTTACTGGAATTTTAGCATCTATCTTACATGCAATTGTATGTTTGCTAATCGTAGCTTCTAAAATAGATTCTTCAAATGCAAACAAAAGTTCGCCAAGTTCGCTTAAATTCATGTATTTTTTGTCAGAATATTTATTTATCAATGAGAATAACTTCACAGCATAATCATATGTAAGTTGTATTTTGTAATTATGAGAACTCCAAATAAAAGGTATACCTAACTCATTAAAGACTGTGAGAGATTCTTCAAAACTTCCTGCTGGACCTACGAGAGTAGCAGAAACACATAGTAAAGCATTATTGGCATAACCCCTATCGCCTATAGGACAGGGATTCTTCCTATATGCATTACCCGCTTCATACAAGTAGAAATTCATATCACATGAAATATAAGGAATGTGTAGTTTTGCCAAAACATTCTCAAGATTTGAATCCCAGTTATGTGCAGGGGGAACAAAAACTTTTGGCGAAATCATAAATGTCTTCTCGATAATTTTCTTTGCCTCACTTATTCTTTTATATTGAATCTCATATGGTATCTCCTTTCTATTATTGGCGTCGTAGAACTCTCTGTATATATGCGTTGGCTTTTTCATAATTCTGTTAATTAGTGGTATATGTCCTATTAGTGGTATATGTCCTACCTGAGATTCATAACCTGGTGTTACATGAGTTAAGCCGTGACAGGCTATCTCCACAATTCCAGCCTTCAAAAACTCTTTCAGGACATGTAGTATTCTTTGAACCTCATCAACAGGCATATCAGCCCAAGGTGTTATTTTTCCATTGGTATCAATATAGGCTGGAACTACTGCACATGTCAATTTTGCATGATGAGCTTCAAACAATTTAAGAAGAGAAGAAAGATACTTGTGGTTCATCGTTTTGGTTTTTTTAGACAATTGTTCTGTTGTTAATGGCAGATCATCAATTCTGAAAGCCACAGGAAAATAAGGCAATTTAAGTCTAACGTATCCAATAGGTAAAGTTTTTAACAGGTTATCAAGAATTCTAAGATAATATACAGGTCTATTAAATTCAAAATGGAGGTCCTCTCTTGGTATTAGAATACTGCGCTGACCTATGTACATATTACTCTTGTAAAGAGTTGCTACTGCTTTGCCATTAAGTGAAAGAAGTGGGTAAAATTCACTATTATCCTTGATTGGCTCCACAAGTATGAAGGTATCCCTGTCCTTTGTGGTATCTTGTTGTTTATAGAGTCCTTTAGTTGCTGGATAATAAACTCCAGAACCAAATAGCCTATTCTCGATTTTCACATTTCTTATATATTCCTCAATTTTGCTTATAGGCTTAATATTAAAAATATATCTAGTTCCAATTTCATTGTAAATAGGATAAATTGCATCATAAAATAAAATCATCGGAATTTTATCATTAATATCTCGGATCTTTTCTATAAACCAATTTTCTGAAGTTGCTGCTAATATGAATATTAGCGAATAATTGAACGTGTGATTTTCTTCTAACTTAAACCTAGAAAAGTCTTTGAGTTCGACTTCTGATACCGGTATCCTATACATTTTACCATAAAACCATCTCAAATATCTCATTGCAACTTTATTATCTTCATCAAAAACTATTGCAATTCTGTTTTTGAAAATTCTGTCAGTCATTTTTCGAGTATTAATTTTAATAAGGAGCTAGTAATTTTTTGTTTCATTGGAATGCGTGTATACAGATTGTGTCCAATCCAAAACACATACCTTAGGATGGCATCTCTATAAATGGCACGCTTACCCTTGATGATTGAGCCTCCAAATCCCATCTTAAACAACGTTGGACCTGAATAAGGATTATCCGGATCAAGTCCTCCTAAAAAATACTTCATATAATGCTTTTCTTTTAGCCATTTTATTATCATCCACTGAAGCAATAGTGGCGCACCAAGCTTTTTAGCTACTTGCGTGGAGGCTCCAGCAGACCAATAACTTTGTTTTACACGCAGAAAATTGTTCGACATATAGAGTACAGCTCCACAAAGAGGGGTATCTCCTTTATACAGTAAGAAGATATTACACAATCCTTTGGATGATAGAATATCTATAGACCTTGCGTAGTTCTCAAACTTGAAAGATTCGGCTACTCTATGTATTCTTTCCTTGCTGAGCTGTTTTTTCATTTTTTTAAAGGTAATCATCCAGAGGCTATAAAAATCTCTTAGATTCCTTATGTCATTGCCAATTTCGAGCCTATATCCAATATTTGTAAGTTTCTCAGGTTTTATCTCAATAACATCCTCATTGTTAAGTCCAGTAATTTTCCTAAGGACGTATCTATGTCTCTTTGCCATGCTGTAATAAAGAGTAGGCAAATCTATACTAAGATCTAAAAATAAATCTTGTCCTTCATCCATGATATGCCATTTCTCTAATGATGGTATGCCATTCAACAATGGAGGATCATGAGGATATTGAATGATGCTTAACTCTTTACAGGCATAAGTATTGCAAATATACTCTTTTGTCTTTTCAAGGCAGATGCTGACGTCTTGAGAAGAAACATGTATGTTAAGTGGTTGTGGAGGAGAAAAGCTTATAGCATTGTTATAAATTCTAAGACCTCTAAGTCTAAAAGAATCAAGTACTATAGAAACCAGAAACTCGTTTCTCGTTGTTTGAATATGAAGAAATCTAAATGGTCGTTGAATTGCTAAGGCCTTTACAAACCATGGCAAAGCAAACATACTTTGCAGGCTGACTTCCTCTACTAGTCTTTCTACTTCATCAATTTTCAGTTCATTCACGATCATAGTATCAACCTATATTTAGCCCCATACAATATTCAAATAATATGTTCCACCCCTTGCTTTTCAGTAAGTTTATAAAATCATAGTAGTAGTCAATGTCTTTGTCAAAAATTAGCAACCTAGCTCTTTTATATCCATTTTCTACCAAGATTTTCTGAACAGATCCAAATAATAATTCGGGAACTTTTTTTTCATTTTTGTTTAAGGCAAAAAGTATCAATAAAGGTGGTACTTTCCTCCGGAAAGAACGTTTAATTATAGTAAAGCCAAATGCTTCATTCGCTTTCTTTCCAATAAGAAAGATGTCTCTAAAGAGTGTTAGTCGAGGTATTTGCCTGAAGAAAAGAGGATCAAATCTATTAACAAAAGTGAGCCAAGAAATCCTATCGTTAACATCAAAAAAACTTTTGAGACTGTCTTCAATACAAGATATGCATGTTTTTCTAAACATCTTTTCATTACTTTGCTCGAGATGTATTTTCTTTTCTAGTTCTAGTCTACCTAGGGGACCTTCGCCATAGAAAAAGGGCGTTAAAACATTAAACCCTAACTTTCTATATAATTTTTTGGCAGGTTCATTGTCATACAATACATCAAGGATTACCTTTTTAGCACCTGCTTGCTTTAGAAAATCAATAGTGCACGAAATAAGGCTACTTGCTATATGGCGCCTTCTGTAAGAAGGTGTAGTATATACGTATCGAATTTCCCATATCTTTTGTGTGTAGTACCTTACTGTCAGCGTTCCAGCTAGCTGATTGTTAACTAATGCGACAAAGAGTTTTTCCTTTAAAAAAAGCGCATTCAAAAGTTGTTCAAGTGGTGTTCTTGAGATACTAAATGGATAATCACTTTTTAACAGCGCATCTTTTAACAGCGCATCAAGATGCCTGTAGATTCTTATCGTAAGTTTCATGCTTGCTTTTAAT
>Ga0080004_1111487_pt1 | contig 10415 bp, 9 predicted proteins | sample WasSprMetagenome_FD_69207 | JGI IMG/M metagenome (GOLD analysis project Ga0080004, IMG submission 69207) | Sulfidic aquatic microbial communities from Washburn Spring, Yellowstone National Park, USA - WS (SPADES assembly) (version 2) | ecosystem: Environmental > Aquatic > Thermal springs > Hot...
TCTCCGTCCTCACCACAGGATGTAGGTGGATGGATATGCCTAGGTTCGTATAAGACTGCTTGGAGGAGGCTTAAGAAGTGGCAGGATGAAGGGGTATGGTATAGGATACTCAGAGCGTTAGCATCTATTAGAGAGCATGGAATGGTTTCTGTAGATAGCTCGACTGTCGAGGCTAAGAAGGGGGGAGCTTGTAGGATACGATGGTTCAAGTATAGGAAGGGGGCTAAGATACATGTAGTCGTAGACAGGGATTCCATGCCTCTAAGAATAGTTGTAGGGCCTGGGAATGAGCATGACTCCAAGAGACTCTTAGAGCTTGTAGGAGACCTGGATTGGAGGCCTGAACAGCTCTACGCAGACTCAGCATACGATACGGAACCCATGAGGAGAAGACTAGAATCCATGGGTATAGAGCCTAATATACCTGTGAATCCCAGGAATGGTAGGAGGCAGGGACCATACAGTATCGAGCTATATAGGAGGATGAGATGCGCCGTGGAGAGATTCCTCGGATGGCTGAAATCATTCAGGAGGATAATATTAGGGTATGAGAGGCTAGCATCAACATATAAAGCCCTAGTAACAATAGCATCAATAATCATCCACCTAATATACGGAATTTTGAGATGAGTTCATTGGAATTGTAGATGAGCTGGAAGGCCTATTTATATAAAAATGAAGACTAGAGTCTCATTATCATATCGGTCTTAATGGTGGAGTATCTATTCCCATCTTCTCATCTATCCCGAGCATAATATTCATGCATTGGACAGCTTGACCCGCTGCACCCTTAACTAGGTTATCTATTGCACAGAAAGATACCACCCCAATACCCTGGTGTACTATAGCTTTAACATCAGCATAATTTGAGCCTATCACGTTTGCTGGGTCAGGATACTTGAATAATCCTTCACCGACAATTCTTACAAATGGCTCACCACTATACCTCTTAGCATATATTCTCCTAAGAGTATTATCGTCAATGTTCTGACTGGTTAACCATGTATGGCATGTAGCGAGAGCTCCTCTTACAGCTCCAACAGCATGAGGAACAAATATTACGTTTATTTTCTCTTTTGAGAAGCAGCTTAGCTCTTGTATTATCTCAGCAACATGTCTATGTCCTTCTACACTGTATGGTCTCATAACATTTGCTCTCTCAGGATGATGGGAGCCTAGATTTGGTTTACGTCCAGCCTCGCTACTACCTACCTTGACATCAACTACTATATGCTCAAGATCAATAATATTTGATTCAACTAGAGGTGTCAAAGCAAGTATGGATGCGGTAGCATTACATCCAGGGCATGCAACCAAGTCAGTATTCTTTATCTCCTCTCTATGTATTTCAGGTAGACCGTAAGCAGCTTTAGATAGAAGATCAACAGCCTCATGCTTCACCCCATACCAAACCTCATAATCTCTTGGATTCTTAAGCCTAAAATCTGGACTGAGATCCACGATCTTCAATCCACTCTCTAGAAGCTTAGGTGTAATCTTCTGAGAAACACCTGTAGGAGTATTTATGAAGGCTAGGTCACATTTTGAAGTTAATTCATCTATTGATACATTTGTAAACTTAAGGTTGGAATAGTATCTCCTCAGGTTTACATGGACGAATGATACAGGTTTCCCCGCAAACTCTCTAGAAGTAGCAATAGTTACTTCAACTTCTGGATGAATCGACAGTATCCTCAGCAACTCCCCTCCAGTATACCCGCTTGCACCTACTACTCCAACCCTAACCATCGGGAAACTTACAATATTGGTTGTATTTCAGGCTTACCCAACCGAGTAAGACTACGGCTGAGAATCAATGAAACGTACTAATAGATTAAAGAAAGTAAATAAACTGAGAATAGAGTTAATATCTAGTGTTAACAAGTTATCTTCAAGCGATGTCTTTGATAGTTGTAAAAGCTGGTGGAAGAGCGCTTGAACAGAATATCGATAACATATTGAAGAGTATTGCTTTTAGAGTGTGTAGGGGGCTGAAGATAATCTTTGTTCATGGTGGTGGAGATGTTGTTACAAGATATGAAGAATTAATGGGTGTAGAGCCGAGGTTCGTTGTCTCACCGCAGGGTATAAGGAGTAGGTATACAGATGAGAGAGAGCTTGAAGTCTATGTAATGGTTATGGCTGGAAAGATAAACAAGGAGATAGTTGCTAAGTTAAACAGGCTGAGGGTGAAAGCCATAGGATTAACAGGTGCGGATGCAGGATTCATTAAAGCAGAAAGAAAGAAGAAGATAATAATCCTAGATGAAAATAATAGAAGAAAGATCATACCGGGAGGATATACAGGAATGATAAAAGAAGTTGAAGCAGAACTCCTCACAGTTCTTATCAACCAAGGATACCTACCAGTAATCGCACCAATAGCGTATGGAGAAGAAGGAGAATTACTAAATGTTGATGCTGACCAAGCTGCTGCGAAGATAGCTGAGTCTATACGGGCTGAAAAACTACTCATACTCACAGATGTAGAAGGCGTATTAATTGAAGATAAACTAGCTAAGAGAATAAGAGTAGATGAAGTAGGTATGTTAGAGTCAAAGATAGGCTTTGGAATGAATAGGAAAGTCTTAATGTGTACTAGAGTTTTACAATCAGGTGTAAAAGAATCAATAATATCTTCAGGGTTAATAGAAGACCCATTGAAAGCTCTAGAAGAAGACATAGGTACCAAGATTACTCTATAGCTCTAACCAAATTTTCTATAAATCTTTTAGAAACAGCTATATATTGTATTCTACATATATGTTTCTCCTAGTAGGTAACGATAAACCTTTAACCTCTTCTCATAAGCTTCTTTACTTATTCTTCCCTCATCATAGAGTTTATTGAGTTTGTCTATACATTTATTTATTGATGCCCTTACAATATTTCGTTCTAAAACGAGTGAACTTTCTATTTTATCCCTCCATTCTTTTTGCTCCTCTTTATAATCTATTTTCTCAATTGGAGTTTTCCCAGCTGATGTGTAACTACTGATAATCGGTGGTGTTTTCAAACGTGTCAAAATCTTTGTAACATGCTCATTCACACGTTTTAATATCAGGGACGTGTTTATCTCTCTAGAAGGCACCTCGCTTCCCCTCTTATATGTTGCGTTGGTCCATTTCTTAAAAAAAGACCTTATCTCATCGGTTGTTATATCAGGTCTTTTACTGAGAAGTTGAAGAAACTCATAAGTTATTTTAAATGCTTCTTCTTTGAAGAATTGCTTATCATTTAATTTTATCAATGGGACTTCTGATATTCCTAGAAGATCCTTGTTTTCTAAAAAGAATGCTCTTGATATTTGACATGACTTAACGATTAGTAGGTCAGACCGTTTAGATAGGTTGAGTCTAAATATGCTAAGTTTAACCGTGCCTGAAGATAATACATAAGGAACGAAATCTTCAGATGAATAACTATGTATCTCTTCGAATCGTGTAGTAAGGGTCTGCATTACTTGATGAATAAGAATCATGACCTTCTTAGATAGGTTATCGTCATCAATGTAAAAGTATAGTCTAAGCATCACTCCATACTAGCTTATGAAAATATACGACAATAGTTAAAGTTTTCTAATGAGCAATCTAGGACCCCATCTCTTAATACTTATCCATCTAACTAAATTACAACAGAAGAAAAGAAAAAATTGTAAAAAAGTTAACAGTTTTCCAGCATCTTCACTTATCTCTATACCTAAAATGTTCTAGAAATTATTCTTGAAGGTGCAATAACAATCATGTTGACGATTTTTTATCACTATTACAATTCTAGCATATTATGTTATAACAATATTTTTCCTCAACGTCTTCATTTCTGTGAAGTGAACACAGCTATAATCAGTAAATTCAGTCTAAGCTTTTCTCTCATAATCATACTTTTACCCACTATACACCTTTTTCTCGTTTGAACATGCATTTGAGAACTTTGATTTAAAATCTGAGACTACATATTCATTGAAAATTATTTTATGATTGGTGTAGCTGGTGCTTGGATTGGTGTTAATCCAAGTTTTCTCTCAACTGTTCTGCTTTTCCATTTTACATACTTCAAGAATGTTTTGAGTATGAATCTTAGGGGAGCTGCAGCAAGTTTATTTAGGTAGAATTTATTTATTATGTCTTCCGCCCAATATACGGAGTGCCATAAACATCTCCTCATAACTTCTATATGCTCTTCTGTTATCTTGACATCTGTAAACCAGTCTTTGTTCTTCAGTACACCCATCGGTACGAAGAACATTGGAATGATTAGCGACCTGTATGGTCTGAGTCTATCTATTAACTCTACAGTTTGAATCAAGTCTTCAGATGTTTCTTCAGGTAAACCAAGTATTAATGTTGCTGCAGGTATAATATTGTTCTCATGCATTATCATAAAAGCATCTTCAACTACTTGTGGCCAAGACTCAGGAGAGTATGGGAGAGACTTAGCAGGCATAATCTTCCTAGCTAGCTTCGGAGAACCAGTCTCTAATCCAACTTCTACGCCTAGATAATTCTGAACACCATTACTCTTAACAATCTCCATTATCTTAGAGATTAGATTGTATTTTTCTTCAGCATTCTTTATTGCTGCTAAGCTTGCATGACTCCAAGCAATCTCTTTAAGATGTTTCCTAGCAACTTGATGAAGCTTTATTAAAGCATCTGGGTTAAGATTTAACCCACGCCCACCATATAGCAGTACATCTTCAGAGTGAAGTATACCGTTCTTAACACCCTGTTCAACATTAACTATTATCTCTTTCTCAATCTTCTCTAGAGGTATATGTCTAAGGCTTCTAAGAGTTACTGAGCAGAATCTACAACCTCTAGGGCATCCACGCATAATCTCAACAAGCCCATTTATACTTGCATACTTTATCAATGGGATCTCATCAATAGTTGGAACATCTCTAGGTCCCACGAAGACGTATCTTGGAAGAGGCTCACCATTAAAGATTCTCTCAACCAAGTCTAAGGCTATTCTTTCTCCTTCCCCATCTACCACAGTATCTACCATCCACCTACTCCAAAGATCTATCTTATAGAGCCACTGCCAAGCAGAGGGTCCTCCAACAATAATCTTTAATCCTCTCTTTTTAGCTTCACTTATAGCTGGCTTCTCCATGAACTTCTTAAAGCTTCTAGCATTCACGGGCTCTCTCTTAGTAACAATCCACCACTCACTACTCGGTGGGCAGAGTGCAAAATAATCGTGATGGCTTAACATTAAGATCTTTGCATTAAGCAAGTACCTATCTACATAGTCTGGGTCTACTACTGCAGCATTGTAACCATGGTCTAAGAGTAGTGCTTCAAGTTTCCTTAAAGCGTATGGTGCCTGCCATGGTCTACCTCTTTCATCAGTCTTCATCTTTGGTGCTGCTATCCACATCCATAGATCCTCAGGCATACCTATCGGTGGACCAGTAGCCATAAATCCTAGAAACTCTTTACCATGATGATTAGACATCATCGTTCTATCTGTCGTCAAGATTATGTCAATCTTCTCACTAGACATACACTACACCTCTATTATCTTTATCTTCTCATTAACATGGATCTCTAAGCCTACCATATTTTTTATTAATACTATTACATCTCCATCTTTAGCTAATTCGATATCTTTCTCTAAGTCTTGTATTGACTTCTCTTCTATCACTATACTTAAACTAGTATTCTGTAAAAGTATTCTTCTAACGTATGCCATATACGTTAAATCTCCAATGTTTTGAAGATAAAATCTTAATCTAACTCTCCCAGCTGCTTTACAGGAATAATCAAGTAGACGCTCAATTATCCTGTCTACGCCCTCTTCGCTTAACTCTCCAACATACCAGACATCATAGAATCTTTGACCCAGGATTGTCATCGGCATACCCTCCACTTATTCGAAAGAGATCCAGAAAGCACTCTATAAAATTTTACTTACTACTTCACCCTTAATAAATTGTATACTTTTAACCCTCTTAATAAAAGCGAATCATCCCTTTCAATTTACATTTCTTGAAGAATGCCCCCTTAAGCTCTAGGCTTTAGTTAGAATAATCTTAGAATAACCTAAGTATATATTGAGCTCCCTTCATAGAGATATAGTAATATATCTCTGCATGTAGTTTGGTTTAGAGGTTGAGTGGATTGCGGAAGTTAGAGTGCCCCGTATGTAGTGGATTCTTAGAGATACCAGATGATGCTGTTTCAGGGGAACTCTTTGAACATGATGAATGTGGTGCTCAGCTTGAGCTTGAAGTAGATGAAAGTGGGAACTATAAACTTAGAGAAGCTGAAGAAATCTCAGAAGATTGGGGAGAATGATTATACATCGTTCTTAACCATCCTCTACTACATAGAAATCAATAAACACTCAGAAGATTAGCTACCATCCATGAATGCTGTTATATCTAGAAGCCCCATCTATTCTACAATCATTACTTGATTCCATAGTTTCAGCTATACGAGAAATGCAACAAAAATGATATTTTATATATCAATATTTATGAAATACGTAGATTCTTTCACAAGAAACGTATGGAGTCATAAATAGATTTATTAGAGTCGGAGTTTATATGCTATTTGTATAGATGGAGATAGGTGTAGCTTACGATTATATTAGATGGGAAGAGAGAGCGATTATTGATGCGATAAGAAAACTTGGTCATGAAGTTAAACCCATACAAGTAAGTAAGAAGGTTTTCTGGTTAACTGAGATGAATGGATTTAGCGGGTTAGACTTCGTGATTCAACGTTGTGTAAGTTTTTACCGTGCATTAACATCCACAGCTATCTTTGAAGAACAAGGAGTAACAGTAGTAAATAGTTTTAGAGTTATAAGAGATTGTGAAGATAAACTCTATACAACGTTAAGGCTTTCCAGAAACAATATCCCAGTACCTAGAACCGCTGTATCTTTTAGTAGAGAAGGATGTCTAAGTATCGCAGAAGAATTAGGATACCCACTTGTTATTAAGCCAATCTATGGTAGTTGGGGGAGGATGGTAAGTAGAGCATTAGATAGAGATAGCTTACTTGAGATAATAGAATTCAGAGAATATATGCAGAGTCCACATTTTAAGGTCCACTATATACAGGAATACGTAGATAAGCCTAGTAGAGATATTAGAGCTTTCTATTTCTGGGGTGAGATTCCAGCAGCAATATACAGAGTTAGTAGTAGCTGGAAAACGAATACAGCGCTGGGTGGGGTTGCTGTAGAAGCAAAACTAGACAATGAATTAATTGAGATCGTTAAGAAATCTGGAGATATCATGGGTGGAGGCGTTCTGGGGATCGATATCTTAGAATCGAGAGATGGACGATACCTAGTAAGTGAAGTAAATGCGATACCAGAATTCAGGAATACGGTTAGAGTAACAGGAAAAGACCTTGCAAAGATAATGATAGAAGCAACAATCAAGAATATGAAAAAATAGAATAAACCCTAAACATTTCAGTGAAATTCTTAATATCAATATTTTTAGGTTGGCTTTGAAGATGAGTAGAGAGATGGAGCTCGCAAAGAATCTGCTTTTTGATCTACTAAGCGTATATACTCCTCCGAGGTATGAGTTTAAGTTAATACCAGTAGTTAGAGATTGGGCGGACAAGCTTGGATACGATGAATTCTACGTAGATGATGTTGGAAACATCTTCCTTAGACTTGGCTCTCATGGGAGAACCATTCTCCTCGCAGGACATCTAGACACAGTCCCAGGAGAGGTTGATGTTAAACTATCTCAAGATACAATTTATGGTAGGGGTGCAGTAGATGCTAAAGGACCTTTAGCATCATTCATTCTTGGAGCAGTGTTAAGTAAAATAGAAGGGGGTAATTCTAAAGTTTACGTTGCAGGGCTTGTTAGAGAAGAAGATGATGGGTTAGGTTCTAGACATCTTGTAGAAAGCGGGTTCAAGTCAGACTACATTATAGTTGGTGAGCCTACAAATCTTGGAGTTGCGATAGCTTATAGAGGAAGTATATTGATTAGAATTTCAGCAAATACGTTAGGTGGACATAGTTCTGCACCACACATAGGAGAATCAGCTCTAGATAAGTTAATACAATTCATAAACATAGTTAAGGGTAAGTTTAATGGTGTCAGATTCGACGATGTATCATGTGCTTTCACGGTTTTAAGAGCTGGAGACTGGCCAAGCAGCCTACCTAAGAAAGGAGAAGCATATGCAAACATAAGATATCCTCCAAGATGCTATTCAGAAGATATAGTAAGAGAGATTAAAGAAGTAGCTCAAAGTGTTGGAGTTGAATTAGAAATTCTAAGTATAGAGAAGCCTGTTGAAGTTAGTGTAAATACAACTGTCGTTAGAGCATTGGTTAGAAGTATCCTAAGATCCAGTCTAAAACCTAAGATTGTTAAGAAGACTGGAACAAGCGATATGAATACACTAATAGCTATATCGAAGAATATATCAGCTTTTGGTCCAGGAGACTCTAGACTAGCCCATACAGATTATGAAAAAATTAGAGTAGACGAGGTCGTTACTGCAGCGAGAATAATCTCAAATGCTTTAAAAGAATTATCAGAATCGGGCGTGTCCAATAATTCGTAAACTCTTTCTAGATTACTTATAAGTGTAGCTTTAAAGTTTATAAATAACAAATAGAAGTTGGACACGCCCTCCAGAATCTAGAAGCTATAAATATATTCTTCTAGACCGAGTTCTTCCAGCTTCTCGAGTAGAGGTTTTCCTTGACGGCTCCATCCTCTAAAACGATAATATTCATCTACAGACTGCATATACTGGTTCATTTTCTCAAAACCTCAATATTGTTAAAGTTATTGAAAATCCTTAATGTGAACCCTCTATAGAGTATCTTATCTTCTCTGATTCTGCCTGAAACATAAACGTATAGGTGATCATCAAATACTTTCCTTACAGCCAATACACCATACCCTGTAGATTTAAGCCCACACATTATCCTATAAAGAAAGCCTATGTTATCTATCAACCTCTCTCTACATTTATGATGTACATGATCTATATCCGCTAAAACTCTTGTCTTTCCATCCTTGAGATATAGGGATATTGATCCTGGATTGAAGATATACTTCTTCAGATCTCTCAGGATACAGTAGTTAGACTTGCTAGGCTTAGTATCATTCTCTTCTTCAATCTTTACATTCTCCTCTCAAGATATTCATCTAGGGATATCTGGCTATAATACTTCATGGAAAAAAAATCTATGTATCCTCTATTACCGCTCCGCACTTCATACATTCTTATGGTTACACTGAATTGTCTTCAGAGCCTTAATGTTTCTAATCTTAGTTTAGCTAAATACCATGGTATGGTTTTGTATCTAGTATTGTTATCATGGTAGTTGTTGTTGGTCCATTTTCAGGGTAGTGTCTAAGATTTATTAGTTGGTTAGCTCTAAGAAAGATTAGAGATCGGTGGGTTGAGGAGTTAGCTGGTCAGACCATAATAGTTTGATGCTCACTTCTTGATGAGCATGGGCGTCCCCCATGCGATACAGAATGGGGGAGAGGGGCTGAAGAAAGACGCTTATAGAGGGATTGAGTAACCTCTATAAGCTTATTACGGAGGTATTGCCTCCGAAAACGAAGCAATTGACCCGTGTCATGGGGCCGGCTTGGAGCGTGCGTCACGCCCAAGCTGAGAAGGGCTGCATGCGTGCGTCTACGCTGTAGCCCCCTTCCCGGACACGGCTGGAGACCTTTGTCTCCAGACAGCAAACCCTAGACCACGCAGCATCGCTGAATCCCAGAGCCTCTGTAAACAGTCTACCAAACATGGAGGAGAATAATCTAAAGAAAAGTGATGATTCGTTTTCCAGCTACTACTAACTCTATATATTGCTGCTGGAATCTCACCCCAGAAATAGAAGGTTCCTAGAGAATACCTTAGAGCTTTGACAATCCAAGAGATGGAGAAGAAGGTCAAGCTACAACCGCTGATTAACAAGTATGAGCTATTATCTAGGAGGATTAAGACTTTGAAGATGTGGAATAAACACGGCGGATACGATTAAGGCTGAGAGATAGTATAAGGTTGACGGACAAGGATAAAGAGAAGATTGCCAAGAAGATCGTTGAAGTTTTCTCTGACGACATTATCTACATGGAGGCTTGTAGAATGCTAGGGATAAGTGAGAGTGTAGATTTAGCGGTACTTTTAAGCGGGCTAAGGCTGGAAGCTTCATCCGCTGCCATCAAAGGTATCTCGGATTAACAAATAACAGTAATAAGTAGGTACAATAAAAGTATGAGGAAGCATCTCGTATAACTAGCTAACATGACATATATAAATGTCAAAAAAGGTATAGTAGAGCCACCATATAAGAAGCTTACCGATATAGCCACTGAGGAGCCGAAGAATAAAGCATTATTCAAGTTACAAGCAAATATTCTAAAGATATTGAAGAATGTGTGGAAGACTATTAATGAA
>Ga0080004_1125847_pt1 | contig 10415 bp, 12 predicted proteins | sample WasSprMetagenome_FD_69207 | JGI IMG/M metagenome (GOLD analysis project Ga0080004, IMG submission 69207) | Sulfidic aquatic microbial communities from Washburn Spring, Yellowstone National Park, USA - WS (SPADES assembly) (version 2) | ecosystem: Environmental > Aquatic > Thermal springs > Hot...
GGGTCTCTTCTAACCCAGACAATCATAACCTTTAGTCCTTTCTCTCTGGCTTCGCTGGAATACAGTTTTATGGCGTCAGTTATTATTATCACAGTTGGTTTTTGACATTTTCTCGGGTCTAGACCCAAGTCGCCGACGCCCCGCGTTACTATTAGGCGTATGTACGCGTCTTGCAAACGGTTTTTCCGCAAAGTCTTCAAAACGGCGTTTATCATTTCCTCTTTTGTTAATGGAATATTCAACATCAAAACCTTAGCTGAGTTGTAAAGTCTGTCTATGTGTTCTTTCAGTTTGAACACTACGCCCTTGTAGGCGCGGATACCCTCAAAAACACCGTCTCCATAAAGGAGCCCATGGTCATAAACTGAAATTTTCGCTTGCGATTTCGGATAGTATTCTCCGTCTATATAAACGAGAAGTTCTTTCTCCAACAAGCATCCTCCATTTAGAAGGTGTTAGTTTGTCCGTTTAGTTTGATATATCTTTTGCAAAAACCTGGCGGTTTCAGTCATTGCTAACCATAGAATTGTGGGCGTTTCGAGAGATGTTTTGGTAATGGGAGCGGCTTGAAGGGTCTGTTTTTCGTCAAGTCTTTGATTTCGCTTATTAGTTCTTCAAGCTTTATCTTGCGTATTTTTCTGGCTTTTCTGTCCCTGACTGGGAGCACTTCTGACTTTACTTCTTGTTGTCCAACAACAATTATGTAGGGGACCCACTCCATTTCTGCTTCTCTAACCCTTTTCTGCAGAGTCATCGCTCTATCGTCGATGTCTACACGGATTTGGTTAGCCTCTATTTTTTCAGCCAATTTTTCTGTGTAGTCAATGTATTTGTCTGACATTGGAATTACGCGCACTTGCGTTGGCGAAAGCCATAAGGGAAGCATTGGTGGCTTGCCATTTTCCTGTTCTCTATATGCCTTTTCCAACAGTGCATAGACACACCTTTCAATTGCCCCGCTTGGGGAACAGTGGAGAATTAGCGGGTACCGTTTTTCGCCCTTCTCATCCACGTAGGTTATGTCATACCTTTTCGCGTTTTCCACATCTATCTGGTCTGTGGAGAGGGCTGCAGCCTTATCTTGATTATCCACGAAGTTGAAGTCCCATTTAAGCCTGAAATAGAAGAAAGGTTCCTTCCACATCTCAACCAAAACTGGTTTGCCGAAGATTTTTGCAAGCGAATTCACAAAATCCCTGTTTTCTTCGTAAAAGTCTTTTGTGAAACGTATCGCCGCTTCATAATCGCCTTTTGACAACCCAATTTCTTCCAGCACGTTTATGCACAGTTTGAATCTTGTTATGAACTCTTTCTTTGCTTGTTCGAGGTCTGTGCAGAAGGCGTGGCAGTCTGGCATGGTGAACGCTCTTAAACGTCTTAAGCCGACAACCTCGCCGCTTTTCTCCCTTCTGAAGCTGTAACGTGTTAGTTCGTAGACTCTTAGAGGCATATGCTTATAGGAAAACTGGGCGTCGTGAACCATGAGGAACTGTCCGAAGCACGCGGCAAAACGCAAGAAAAGCTCCTTATCCTCAGACTTTAGGAGGTACTGCCTCGCCGGAAAACGGTTTATATAATCTGCTAAACTTGGATGTTGAAAATCATACATTACAGGCGTTTCAACTTCCATCGCACCGTACTCTACAACTTTCGCTGTGACAAACTGTTCAAGCAAGGATTTAATTAGCCGCCCCTTTGGGTACCAACGGATATTTCCGGGGTCGCTTCCAAGCTCGTAGTCGGCTATTTCAAGCCTCTTCATCAAAGGCACATGGGGCGGCATTTGTTGGCTTGCCCTAACCTTTGAAATTTCGTATTTCGCGAATTTCTCCAAGTTTTCGTAACCTTTGAAATTAAACTCTTGAACTGGGAGCATTTCTCCGTCTGGCTTAAGTATGAACCAGAATGATTCCAGTTTCTCTTCGGCTTTCACAGCTTCAGAAACCTTTTCTTCGGCTTTCTCTTTTGTTTCCGCAGGGAGAATTACGCGAGATTGCTCAGCTAGGGGATGCCCCTTTATTGACACCGTAAACTGCTTGTTCCAGCCGAATGGCGCGCGGTATGTCTCTATACCCTTCTCTTTCGCGTAACTTTCCATGGCTCTAACTACTTTTAAGGCGTCTGAGGGTTTTGCCAAGTTGCTGCTTAAATGTGCGTAGGGGTAGATTAGAATGCGGTTCACCTTAAGCTTTTTGAGAAAAGCTTGAACTTCGTCTATGGCTTTTTTGGCTACGTCTAAATTGTCGCCTTCTTCAACAGCCGTGAACAAGACAAGGATTTCTTCTAGGCGATTTTCCTTCTTTTCGGCTTCTTCAGCCATTGCTATCTCTTTCTGGATTGGCTTATACTCAATATAGTTCGAGTGTAACTGCAATATTCTCATATGCCCTTCCCTCCTACATTTTAGCCGCTATATCGCCATTTTTCAAGCATCTTCTCCTTCTTTGTCTTCTTCTTATACTCTTTATAATGCTCCTTGCAAAGGTAAGCGCGCCTTTCGCCGCTGCCGACGTTTAACCCGGCTGACCTAACCTTTTCCGCTGAAAGAGAACGAACAGCGTCGTTTTTGCAGTTGGATATGCTGCATTTAACGCCTTTGTCGATTTTTCCCAAAGCCCTGCGCCTCTCTCAATAAGAATATGGGTTATTCCTTAATTTCTTTTCCATAAAGCGTCTTCGCCCTCTCATAAATCTGTCTCTTATCACCGAAAAATGCTGGTCCAATAGCCTCAACAACAATTGAGGCCACGGCTGAACCAACACACGCACACCACAGACAGTCTTTGCCTTTAACCAATTCGGCGAGAAAGCCGCCGATAAAAGCGTCTCCAGCCCCCGTAGGGTCAACAATTTTCCGCGGCTTGTATGCTGGAATCTGGTATAGGACCTCTTGCGCTGACAGTAAAGCACCTCTCGTTCCTAAAGTTACGATGACTGTTCCGACGCCATAATCGTGAATTGCCTTCATGGCTAATTTAAGGTCTGACAGTTCAGTTACAGCTTCAATCTCTGCGGATGAAGACTTGTAAACATCTATAAGTTCAAGTATACGCCTTTCTTTAAGAGACCCATGCGTGACATTGCCCCTTTCGTCGAAATTTCGAACAAGTCCCTGCGGGTCAAGAGACAGTACCTCAGTGCAACTTCTCAGTTTTTCCGCTACGTCAAATGTGATTTCGCCCGCTATAGGCGCGATGTGAATGGATTTAGCCTTTAAAGAGCGGGGCAAATCAGAAACGGTTATGTTTGGCGCCTTATTTCTCAATTGTAAAACACGCTCGGACAGGTCTTCACTATATCTTAGCTCAAAACTTGTTGTGCAAGCGTCATTGACTTTAATAACCCAGGAAAGGTCGACGTCTTCGTCTTTAAGTAACCAAAAATAAGCTGTTGGAAAATCCTTCCCAACCTTAGAAATAACAGCTGTCTCGGCGTTTAGGCGCCTTGCTGCTAGGGAAACATAAGTTGCAGAACCTCCTAAAACTGTGAAGGGTGCGCGTCTGTTTGGCAAAAGGATGCTGTCTATGCATAAGTGCCCAACAGAAACAACATCAAACACGTTTAATCTGGACTCCTCTATGGATTGATATGCTGAAATAAATCTATTTTAAAACTTCTGCAAGGCTTTTATGATAATAAAATGCAGTCGAGAAAGCGTTAAAACTTTGACTGAAGTAGGAGAATGGCTTTTGCTAGGTCTCCATCACTTTCTTCCAGGGCTTTTCTGGCTTCTTCTAAGCTTTTGCCTGTTTGGTCCGCCACGAGTCTAACATCTTCCTCAGGTATTGTCTGTTTGCGCTCCATGGCTTTCTCTGTTATTTTTCCGCCTGTTACTTGGAAGATTTTTTGTCCTTGAACCTCTAAGATTGCTACTTCAGGCTCTTCTATTGTGATCTCTTTGCCTGCCGTTTTTATCACGACTTGTTCCACGTCTGGAACAGCGTCCATGCTCATTCCCATTCGCTGCATCATGCGTCTTGCTTCGCGGGGGCTTATGCGCCTATGCATGAAATCACCCTTTTCGCCCTCACTTTTACACTTAGTGTTTTAGAACCTCATATACTTAACTTTCTTCCATGCACCCGCGCCTCACCTTGACGGCAACACCGCAACGGAAAACTTTCATTTCCTCGCCAGACAAAACAGCGCGTCCAACAGCCAAAACATTGCCATCTTCATCTAACACGATGACTTCGTCTTTTGGGCGAATTTCACCATCAGCATCAACAACGTGAACTGCGAAGACATCGCCGCCCTCAGCGATAAACTTTGAAACATCCTTTCGAACAGTGACAAAACATTTTGCATCACAAGCGCTCTCGACTATACGTTTTGCGCCAGCAATGCTTAAGGAAAACAAGCCGTCTGTGGGACGCAGTGTGGCAAGCCTCTTGCCATTCAAGTAAACATAGCGAATTCTCCCAGTTCTCTTTGAATACTCAATTTTCACGCTGTCTGGGAAAAGTTTGACGCCAACTCCCTTTCCGAACTGGTAGTCTGCAACACTTCGGATACGCCTTAAGGGGTTTTCCAAGCCTCAGCACCATCAACTATAAACACAACCAAATAGATAAAAACAGTTTAGGGTGCGTGCCACTATTTGCGATGTGAGGTTTGCGGACGCAAAATCTACGGCAAACCGTATAGAGTCATAATTGAAGGAGCAAAACTGTTAGTTTGCAGCGAATGCTCAAAACATGGGAAAATAATATGGGAAGAAGAACCTAGACTGAAAACTCCAACACTAAAACCGAAAACTGCGCCCCAGATAACCCGTATACAAAGTAAGAAAACAGTAGTGAATGTTGCCGATGCAAACTTGGAACTTGTTGAAGATTTCGGCTTGAAAGTGAAGCAAGCACGAGAAAAGCTTGGGCTTTCCCATGAGGAGTTAGGCAAAAAGTTAAACGAGAAAGTTTCAGTTCTCAAAAAAATCGAAACTGGAAGGATGAAACCTAACAACACTCTGGTGGCAAAGCTTGAACACGCCTTAAAAGTAAAGTTGCTTGTCCCCGCCAGAGAAGAAGAAATTCCGAAGGCAACACTTCCTAAACTTGCAAGTCGCGAACTAACATTAGGAGACTTAATCCAATTAAACAAAAAGGACAAGGAGAAGGAGGAAGCGACGGAACGAAAGCAATCATAGTCCAACGGCGACAACAATATGAGCCCTCAAGCTTAGAAGAACTTAGAAACTTGGCGGAAGCCGCTGGCTACACTGTCGTTGGAAAAATCGAGCAAATTAGAGAGCCTGATTCTCGATACCAGATAGGTTCTGGAAAGGTGGAAGAACTCGCAAAGCTTGTAAAGGAAACGGGCGCCCAAAAAGTAATTTTCGACAACCCGATAAAACCAGTTCAGTCATATAACCTAGCAAAAGCCACAGGCGTCGAGGTCATAGACCGTTTCCAGCTTATTCTAGAAATTTTCTCTAGGAGAGCAACAACAACTGAGGCGAAGCTGCAAATTCAACTGGCAAGACTAGGATACGAGTTGGCTCATGCAAAAGAGAAAGTTAGACTTGCAAAAAAGGGTGAACAACCGGGTTTTATGGGGCTCGGAGCCTATGAGGTGGATGTTTATTACGAGGCTGTGAAGAGGCAAGTGCACACTTTACGTAAAAAGTTGAAGCAAATTCGGGCAAAACGCCTTCTGCACCGCGAGAGGAGGGCTGAACTGGGCTTTTCCTCCATTTCCCTAGCCGGATACACGAACGCTGGAAAAAGCTCGCTTTTCAACGCCTTAACAGAGGAGGAAGTTCCGGTTGACTCCAGTTTGTTCACAACCCTTTCAACAACAACTAGGCTCGTAAATTTTTCAAAGAGAAAATTTCTGTTAACAGACACCGTTGGCTTCATAGACCGTTTACCCATATCCTTGATAGAGGCTTTCCACTCGACGCTTGAAGAAACCATATACTCTGACCTAATTCTCTTGGTTGTAGATTTAAGCGAACCCGTAGAAGTTATTGAAAGAAAACTTTCAGTCTGTCTAGACACGATAGAGCGCATAGGAGCAGCTGGCGTCCCCGTAATAACAGCTCTAAACAAAATCGACCTATTATCAGAAAAGGAAATCCAAGAAAAATTCGAGAAAATTAAGGAGAAGGCGCCAACTCCAGTTCCAATATCAGCTCTACACAAAACAAACATTGACATGCTGAAAAAGGAAATACTTAAAAGACTGGAAAACTACGTTCGCGCCTCGTTTACAGCGCCGTTGACAAGCGAAACCATGCCTTTCATTTCATGGCTCTTTAATAGAGCAGATGTGCACACAGTCGAATATGGGGATGATTCGGTTCATGTGGTTTTTGAAGCAATCCCATGGTTCGCCGACAAAGTAAAGAAGAGTGTGGAAGAGTTCGGCGGAAAATTCGAGAAAATCCAAAAATAAGCTTATGTTAACAGGGGGTCAAAAATGCAAAAGGTGGTTGTTTTAAGGTGGGGACACAGAGCAAAAAGGGATGCGAGATTAACAACGCATGTTGCCCTAACAGCCCGAGCGCTCGGAGCTAGTGGTTTTATACTCTCAGATGTAGAAGACGAAAAAATAAAGGCAACAGTTGAAAAAGTCACTAGGAACTGGGGTGGCCCATTCTTTTTTGAGATGGGTGTTCCATGGAAAAAAGTCGTCAAGGAATGGAAGACCAAAGATGGAATAGTGGTTCACTTAACAGCTTACGGAGAAAACATCCAGACAAGCGACGTCCTACAGAGGATTAAGGCGCTTGGCAAAGACATTTTAGTTATTGTTGGAAGCCAAAAAGTTCCAAGAGAATTCTTTTCAGAGGATGTTTCCGATTTTAACGTGGCAATCGGAAACCAGCCGCATTCCGAATGCTCAAGTCTAGCCGTTTTCTTAGACCGCTTATTTGAGGGAAAAGAGCTAACAAAAGATTTCGAGTCTGCGCGAGTTAGGATTGTTCCCAAAAAGAGAGGAAAAGAGATAGTTAAATGTTAATTTCCGACTCAGACTTCATAAAGAGATTTAAATTAAAGCTGAACTATGATATAGTAGAGGAGAACACTACTTAATAGCTTCAAGGCAAAAGGATGAATATGTTATCAACAGTTGACGATGCAACTTTGACGAAAGTTGCAGAGGCTCTCGGCGAAGAAGAAGCCATTAAACTAATTGAGATACTCAAAAACTCAGACGAAATAACGGATGATGAAATAGCCAACAAAACTGGTATACGGCTAAACTCGGTTCGAAAAATACTATACAAACTTTACGACCACTCTCTTGTAAGCCTCAGAAGAACACGCGACCCAAAAACCGGATGGTTTGTTTTCCATTGGAAACTGCAGCCAGACCAGTTTGAGGGCTTTATACTAAGCCAGAAACGGCGGGTGCTTGAAAAGCTTAACATCAGGCTGGAATACGAGAAAAACCACGACTTTTACTACTGTTATACGCCAGGATGCAAAAGAGTACCTTTTGAGGATGCTGTGGAACTTGTGTTCAAGTGCCCAACATGCGGGAAACCGCTCATGCATTATGAAAATGAAAAGCTCATCAGTGTTTTAACGAAAAAAGTGGAACAGTTGAGGAAGGAGCTTGGCGAGTGAGAAACTCCCTTCAAGAGAACAAGCAATACAGTTTCTGCGTCAAGCGGGTTGCTCAGAAAAAGTGGTAAGACACTGCTTGGCAGTGGCGGAACTAGCACTAGAAATCGCCAAAGCTTGTAAAAAGAGGGGATTAAACGTTGATTTAGAACTTGTGGAAATAGGCGCGCTTTTACATGACATTGGCCGCTCAAAAACCCACACAGTTCACCACGCAATTGTTGGAGCCGAAATAGCAGAGTCGCTTGGCTTGCCGGAACCGCTAATTTCAATAATTAAAACTCACGTGGGCGGCGGAATAACATCCAAAGAAGCAAAAAAACTCGGATGGCCAAAGGATATTTACTTTCCGCGAACACTGGAGGAAAAAATTGTTTCATACGCAGACAAGCTCATTGAGGGTTCACATCGAGTTCCTATAGAACGAACAATAGAAAACTTTTCTAAAGAACTGCCACCTCCAGCCGTGATGAGAGTGCGAAAGCTACACGAGGAAATGTCCGCCTTAATCGGAGACTGCAAATGCTTAAAGTAACCCTTTCAACAAAAATCTACAACAATTCCCAAACAGAGATTGTCAGCAAAAGCTTGAAAACAATGCTTAAGGGCTTAAATGCTAAGGCAGAAGTTGTTGGCACAACACCTCGAGGATTTGTTCAAGTGGCAATTTCAGGCGAAGACGAAAATGTTGCGCTGCAATATTTGGCCGATGAAATAGGAGTGTGCCCAGAAAACCTTGAAGCCGTGAAGAAGTTCTCCACATTAAAGGGGCGAATAACCGCTCTGGACAGAAGCAAAAGTGAAATATACATTGACGTGGGAATTCATTCACCCGCTGCTATCGACGCTGCAATTCCCCTGCAAAGTTTGCAAGCGCAACTCGCCGATGGAAGAAAAATCGCCCTTAAAAAACTAGCAGAACTTTTCGGCTTCAGCGAAAACCTACCATTAAAAATAAAAATTCTACGCATAGACGAAGACAAAAATCGCATAGAAGCCGCGCTCTCCGAAGGGCAAATCAACAAATACAAAGGTTGGACAAAATCCCTCATGGACAGGTTAATAGTTATTGGCTCATCTGACAGCGAAGTTAAATTAGCAATGAGAGAGGCTGGCCTCAAAAGAGACATAATAGCCGTGGAACCCCTCGGATTTTTTGAACATGCAGTCACATGCAAGTTTGGAACAGACGCCGTGGGATTAATCCAAAAGATTGGCAAAAAACTCCCAAGCGCAAGCCTAAGCATATTCAGCCCGAGAAAAATTTTGGAATTTTTCGGAAATCTCAGCTAACACAAACCTTTTCAGCCACAAAATCGTTTAATCATGCTGAAGACTCAAAATGATTTACGGAATAATAGCCGTAGTCGTCCCCGTTTACAGGACGCAGCGCAGGCTAGTTCTGCTAATCTGCCCAAAATGTCAAAGCCGCATACCAGCAACCTCAAAATTTTGCCCAGAATGCGGTGCCGACCTAAGACCAAAGCAAAAACATCCTGAAAAGCTGGTGGGCCGGGCCGGACTTGAACCGGCGACCTCAGCCTCGTAAGGGCTGCTTAAGGCTTGTCTTTTGCAAGTGTCCTAACCAAGCTAGACGACCGGCCCTTTCTTGATTTAGAGACTGTTTTGTTTTATTAAAAGTTTGGTTTTTAAGACAAAAATATTAAGGCGTCTTTAATACTGTTTGACGCTGTAGCTGTTCGGCATGGTTTGATGGTGGAAAAATGAAGAGAATTCTGGTTACAGGAGCAGGTGGACCCGCTGGAGTAAATTTTGTCATGTCACTTAAGATTGCACCTGAAAAAACCTTTATTGTTGGAACAGAAGCAAGCATCTATTTCATTCACCTTATCCCTACGGATAAGAAGTATTTGGTTCCAAACGCTGCGGAACCCTGTTACATCGCTAGGTTGAGTGAAATAATACGAGAGGAACGCATAGATTTTGTTCACGCTCAGCCAGATGTCGAAGTGGCTGCAATATCGGAAAATCGTGAAAAGCTAAAAGCAAAGGTTTTCTTGCCCTCAAAAGACACTATCCGCGTATGCCAAGACAAGCTAGAATCAGCGAAGGTTTGGGAAAAAAGCAACATTCCAGTTGCAAAATTCCTAGAATTACAAAATGAAAGAGATGTCGACCAAGCTTTTGAAGAACTTGGGACCCCCATATGGATTAGAGCGAGACATGGCGCTGGAGGAAGAGGAAGCACCCTTGCCTGTAATAAAGAGACAGCACATGCGTGGATTAAATATTGGAAATCTCGCGGAATGAACTGGCAATTCATCGCCCAAGAATATTTGCCCGGAAGAAACATAGGCTTCCATAGTTTGTGGAAAAACGGCGAACTCGTCGTTTCGATGGCTAGGGAAAGAATCGAGTACATTTACCCGAATCTAGCGCCTTCCGGAGTGACTGGCACCCCCTCAGTTCAGAGAACAATCCACGATGACTATGTGAACGACGTGGGGACAAAGGCTGTTTTAGCTATAGACAAAAACTTCACGGGAATCGCTTGCGTTGACTTAAAAGAAAACAAGGATGGAATTCCGTGCGTTACTGAAATTAATGCTGGCAGGATGTTCACTACATCCTTCTTCTTTTCATACGCTAGCCAAGTTTTGCGCGGGGACTATTACGGGAATATACCGTATTTGTATGTTAAGCTCGCGTTCGGCGAACAAATACCACATATACCAAAGTATAACGTTTTGCCAGAGAATATATACTGGATTCGCCATATAGATGCGCCGGCGAAAATTGTTAAAGACGGAAAAGTCATTGGAGAAATGTATAAGCCGCCTACAGAAATGCACATCAGGTCCTTCAAGGAGATGAAGCAATGAA
>Ga0080004_1081650_pt1 | contig 10414 bp, 8 predicted proteins | sample WasSprMetagenome_FD_69207 | JGI IMG/M metagenome (GOLD analysis project Ga0080004, IMG submission 69207) | Sulfidic aquatic microbial communities from Washburn Spring, Yellowstone National Park, USA - WS (SPADES assembly) (version 2) | ecosystem: Environmental > Aquatic > Thermal springs > Hot...
TCCTCGCTCCTTCGGAGAAATCATACCTAGGCCGCGATTTTTTCCCACGTCGAGGGGGTGAAGTTTTAGCTCAGCCCTTCACCACGCCGATGGGCCGGACCTGCACCACCATCCGGGAGATTCCCGCGCCGTGGCAGGCCTCCACCACTTCCGTCACGTCTTTGTAGGCCTCGGGCATCTCCTCCACAAGGGTTTTTTCGCTTGCGGCCCGGACAAGGATCCCTTTAGCCCGCAGTTCCTCCGCCACTTCCCTTCCGGATTTTTCGCGCAAGGCTGCTGCTCGGCTCATGAGCCGGCCCGCACCGTGACAGGTGGAACCGAAGGTTTCCTGCATGGCCCGCTCCGTGCCCACAAGGACATAGGAGAGGGTTCCCATGTCGCCGGGAACCAAAACGGGCTGGCCGATCTCCCGATAGTCCTTGGGAACCGCGGGATGGCCAGGCGGGAAGGCCCGTGTGGCTCCCTTGCGATGAACGCAAACTGTTACCCTCTTCCCATCCACCGTATGCTCCTCGATTTTGGCGATGTTGTGGGCCACGTCGTAGATCAAGAAAAGCCCCAAATCTTTGGCGCTCTTTTTGAAGACCTGTTCAAAGGCTTCCCGGACCCAGTGGGTGATCATCTGGCGGTTGGCCCAGGCGAAGTTGGCGGCACAGGCCATGGCCGCAAAATACCTCTTCCCTTCCGGCGACTCCACCGGCGCGCAAACTAGTTGCCGATCGGGAAGATAAATCCCGTATTTACGCACGGCGTTCTGCATGACTTGGAGGTAATCGTCGCAGATCTGATGACCGAAGCCCCGGGAGCCAGTGTGGACCATCACCGTGACCTGCCCCTTTTGGGTTACGCCCATTTTGGCAGCCGTGGTGGGCTCATAGATCTCTTCCACTACCTGGATCTCGAGGAAGTGGTTTCCCGCTCCAAGGCTCCCCAGTTGTGGTCTTCCGCGCTCCACGGCGCGGTTTGAGACGGCCGAGGGATCCGCGCCCCCTAGGGCCCCGCCTTCCTCACAGTGCTCGAGGTCCTCGGGCCAGCCGAAGCCGCGCTCCACTGCCCAGCGCGCGCCCTTCACCATCACCTGGCGCAGCTCCTCCGCGGTGACCTTGATCTTTCCGCCCATTCCTACCCCGCAGGGAACATTGGCGAAGATGGCGTCCAAAAGCGCAGGAAGCTTCGGCTTCACCTCCTCCACGGTGAGGTTTGTGCGGATGAAGCGCACCCCGCAGTTGATGTCGTAGCCCACCCCGCCCGGAGAGACCACGCCTTCCTTCACGTCGAAAGCGGCCACCCCGCCGATGGGAAAGCCGTACCCGAAATGGATGTCGGGCATGGCCATGGAATAGCCCACAATCCCCGGAAGGCAGGCCACGTTGGCTACCTGCTCCGGCGCCTGGTCCTCGCAGATAGTGGGGATCATCTTCTCCGAGGCGTAGATGACGCCATCGGTGCGCATCTCCTTTTTGTAGGTGCGCGGGATCTTCCAGCGGTATTCGTCAATTCGCTCTAATGGGCCTCGCCAGGCCTGGGACATCTCCTTCACCTCCTCAGGACTTCACTTGGATTTTACCCAAACCTCTTTCCAAGGGGCTTGGGAGTCTAAGTCCAAAGCGGATGGGGTTGGGGAAGGAGGGTGGTGAAGCTGAGGGGATATTCGTAGCGGAGCTCTGGCCGGCCGCAAGGGGGTGCTGAAGGATTCGGGCAGCTCCGCAGACAATCGGCATAACAGTCGGGAAGAAGCTCGAACTTCCCTGAGGGCCCTTTTTTGGCGAGCCTCCCTTGGGGAGCGGCCTCGCAGTGAGGGATCCCTGGGGAATCCCATTCCCGTCCCATCTCCAGACAAGAAGCGTAGGTCATACCTCGTCGTTCCGCTTCCTCTCGCATGAACCGGTGGAATTTTTCGCGCACAGGAAGATGGGCCCGGATCGTTCCTGCTTGGAAAAAGCCCTCGTTTCCTCCGGATCCGTAGAACCGGCGCACCTCCTCAGCTTCTTTATGGCAGCCTGCGGAGTGCAAGGCCGCGAGTAACCTGGTGAAGGAGAGGCGGTTGAAGTGGCCGAGGGCGGAGATGATGTGTTTGGCCCCGGCATCGCGGGCGTGATCCAAAAGCCAAACCTCATCTTCCTCCCGCACCAGCCCCCAGATGGCTGGATCGGTGCGCACCGCCACGAATACCCCGGCCTTCGCGCAGACCTCGGCAGCCCGAAGCCTTTCCTCCACAGGCGAGGCCTGCGGGCTAGTGATCCGTTGCTTTTGGGGCGGGGCCTCGATGGTAATGGTGAGCCACCACCGAGGATATTGGGAAAGCCCGGGGACGCGGCAGAGGAGCCAAAGAACGCCTTCCCCGTTTTTGGTGATGATGTGGAAGGGGAGGCCAAAACGGATGGCCACCTCCACCACGCGGGCAGTGAGCTCCCGGACCTCAGGTAGGGGCTGGAGGGGGTCGGTCACCTGGCTGAGGTAGAGGGGCGGACAGATTTCCACCTCCGCTAGTTCTGCGGCGAGCTTCTCCGCGGTGTTCACGTACAAAGCAGGTGCGTCTTGGCTCCAGGGGTAAGCCCGGGCATAGCACATGGGGCAGCGGTGGAGGCAGCTTCCAGCCGGGGTGAGGGAGACCAGTGCCCGGTGCGGGCATTTCCGGCGTTCCGGAGGATAAGGGAAATCGTGGATCACCCGGCCGCGAAGCTGGATCTCCTGGACCATGACTACGCAAAGTGTACTTGCGGCTTCGTATAATCGGGCATGCGCCTTTTCTTCTGCTTAGAGCTAGCCGAAGAGGTGCGGAAAGCTTTGGCCGAGGTGTCGCGCCTTTGCCGCGGGGCTCTCGGCAACGGCTCCTGGGTCCCCTTGGAAAACTTCCACCTCACCGTGCGGTTTTTGGGGGAGGTCCCGGAGGATCGTCTTCCTGAGCTTTTAGAAGTGGGAAGGAAAGCGGCTGGGGAGGCGAAGCCTTTTACCTTGACTTTTGAGGTCCTCGGCGGTTTTCCTCAACCTAAAGCCGCCCGGGTTCTCTGGATAGGCCCTAAAGAAGAACCTTTGGAATTCCAAAAGCTCTGCCAAACCGTGGAGGAAGCCGTACAGTCTTTGGGTTTCCCAGAGGAGAAAAAGGAGCCGGTGCCCCATGTGACGCTTGCCCGGTTCAAAGGGCCCAAAGACCTGCGACCGGTTTTGGCCCGGAACTTTCCCCCTGTTCCCGCGGCAAAAATCGAAGCCCTGACCCTCATGAAGTCCGAGCTCCGGCCGGAGGGCGCAAAATACACGCCCCTCTATTCCTGGAAATTCGGAGGATAGGATGCCCTACGAATACCTTGCCCATCCCTCGGACATGGGGATCCGCGGGATCGGGGAAACTGTGGAGGAGGCGTTTGCTGAGGCCGCGCGGGCCATGTTTTCGCTGATGTCGGACTTGGAGAAGATCGAGCCCAAAGAGGCCGTTTCCCTGGAGGTGGACGCAGAAACTCTTGAGGAACTATTTGTGCGTTTCCTTTCCGAGCTCCTTTTTCTGCGGGATACGCAGGGCCTGCTCTTTTCCCGCTTTTCATTGCGCATAGAAAAGGAGGGCCAGCGATTTCGAATCAAAGGCCAAGCCCTCGGAGAAAAATTCGACCCAGCGAAGCACCCAAGGGGGATTGACGTGAAGGCCGCGACCTATAATTGGGTGAAAGTGGAGAAGCAAAACGGAACTTGGATAGCCCAAGGCGTGGTGGACGTCTAAGGGTTGAACCAGCGCGTCCAGGAATGACGTAGCGCTTTGCTCTCCCGGGTCAAGAGCTTGGCGAGCTTTAGAGGATCGTGCTTTACCGTGGGCTTTCCCTCCATTTCCACCACCATAAGGAGTGGGGCCCGGATCACCCGTATCCCTAAGGTTTTCGCTCCCCGAAGGTCGTCCTTAACCGGCTCGCTTCCCTCCCGGCGGTAATGCTCGAGGATTTCCGGCGGAGGAAGCTCAGTGTTCACCACAACCCCGGTGAAACGCCGCAAGTCCAGGTACTGGGCCAAAACCCTCAGGTGGTCGTGGGCGGTGTAGCCGATGGTCTCGCCGGGCTCGGTCATAAGGTTCATGATCACGAATTTTTCCGCGGGAGAGCGGTCAATGGCCTCGGCAATGCCCTCCACGAGGAGGTTGGGGACGATGCTGGTGTAGAGGCTACCGGGGCCAATGATGATCACGTCGGCCTCAGCGATGGCCTCTATGGCCCGCTCGTAGGCCCGAGCTCGCTGGGAAAGCCAAATCCTCTTTATGGGCGTGGGATCGGCGGCGATTTCCGCTTCGCCTTCGATTACGCGGCCATCGGCGAGCTCTGCCACAAGCTGCACCTTGTCCAAAGTGGCGGGCAAAACCTGTCCCCGCACCGAGAGAAAATAACTTGCTTCCTCGATAGCCCGATCGAATCCGCCCAGGGCTTCTTCCAAACCAGCGAGGAGGATGTTGCCCAGGGCGTGGCCAGCTAGGCCCTCGCCGGCGGTGAACCGGTACTGCAGGAATTTGGCCATGCGCTCCTCATCCTCAGCCAGGGCCAAAAGGCAGTTCCGCACGTCTCCAGGAGGAAGGACATCCAGCTCCCGGCGCAATCGGCCAGAGCTCCCGCCGGTGTCCATCACGGTGACCACGGCGGTTAAGTTAGCCGTGTAGTGCTTTACGCCGCGCAGGAGGTTAGAAAGGCCGGTTCCTCCGCCTATGGCCACCACGTTGGGCGCACTTTTTAGGATCCGGGCTTGATAGAGGGCTTCGGCCACGGACCCGCCGCGGTCCGGGGAGACCGCGGAGAGGACCCGGCGCACCATCATGGTTGTGCCCAGGATGATTCCGGCTAGTCCGCCGGCAGCGAGGGCTGCGCCCACCGCCGGCCGCCAAAGGGTCGGGAGAAACTTGGTCACTGTTTGGTAGAGGCTGCGCATGCCCCCTTCCCCAAGGAGGCAAAAGGCCCCAAAAACGAGGATGGTTACCCCGGCTGCGGATAGGAAGAACCAGCGTTTGACCCCCATCCCGGGGAGCAGGATCTTGAGAAAAGTTGGGATCCTCACCCTTTCACTCCAAAACCATTTCCCCGCCCAGGCGGCGCAAGGCTTCCCTCAGCTCCGGCGTGGGTTGGACTGCGAATCTGGGCCCAGCCTCCACGCGGATCTCCCGTTCGCCATCGGCCACCACCACCGTTAGCGGCACCGGGCCCACGTGCTCAGAAACGATCCGCACGAGCTCCTGGATCTTCTCCGGGCTTAGCGAGGCGAGGGAAAAGCGTACCCAGCACCGGCTAGTGAACCCCTCCGCCTTTAAAGGCTCAAGGGAAAGGGCGACCAGCCGGGGCATTCCATTCCGCTCGCTCCAGCTCACCCGCATCACCACCAGGCTTTCTTCTTGGAGCCAGGGGGCTTCCTCCAAAATTTTTGGCCGCACCACTACCTCGGCTTCCCCAGTTTTGTCCTCAACAGTAACGAAGGCCATTCGGCCTTCCCCGCTATTTATGAGCTTTAAGGTTTTCACCCTTCCGGCTATCAGGGCCTGGGACCGGCCCGCCACCTGGTCCAAGGGAATAACTCCCAGCATCCGAAGTTTTTCGGCGTAAAGGTCCAGGGGATGCGCGGAAAGGTACAGGCCCAAAAGTTCTTTTTCGAAGCGGAGAAGCTCCTCCTTTTCGTACTCCTCAGCGATGGTGGGAAGCGCAGGGAGAACGTATTCCTCGCCGAAAAGGCTAGCCTGCCCGGAGAGTTTTTCCCTCCGGAACTTCTGAGCCAAGCGAAGCCCCTCCTCCACCAGGGCCATCATGGCCTTGCGGGTGAGGCCGAACCGGTCCATGGCCCCGGCCTTGATCAGGCATTCCAAGGTCTCCCGGTCCACCCTCTCCGGATCCACCCGCAGGCAGAAATCCAAAAAGTCCCGGAATGGCCCGGAATTTCTGGCCAAAAGAATAGCTTCCACCGCGCTTTCACCCACATGCTTTATTGCCCCAAGACCAAAGCGGATCTTCCCCTCCCCAACCGGAGTGAAACCCACATCGCTTTCGTTCACATCCGGCGGAAGAACCTCAATCCCCATTTCCCGGCATTCCTCAATATAGGCCGCCACCTTCTCGATATTGTCCTGGATGGAGGTGAGGAGGGCGGCCATGAACTCCGTCGGGAAGTGCGCTTTGAAATAAGCCGTCCAGTAGGTGATGAAGGCATAAGCTGCAGCGTGAGCTTTGGCAAATGCATAGCTTGCGAACTTTTCGATGTCCGCAAAGATGGCCTCCGCTTCTTCTTGGGCGATGCCGTTTTGCACGCAGCCAGCCACAAATTTCTCCCGCATCTCCGCCATGACCTCGGGCTTCTTTTTGCCCATGGCCTTCCGCAAAACATCGGCTTCAGCGAGACTGAACCCCGCGAGTTTCTGGGCCATGAGCATCACCTGATCCTGGTAGATGGGGAGGCCATAGGTCTCTTCCAGAATGTCGCGGACCCGCTCATGGGGGTAGGTCACGGGCTGGCGGCCATGCTTGCGCTCGATGTAGTCATCCACCATTCCCGATTCCAAGGGGCCTGGCCGATAGAGGGCGAGGATGGCGATGAGGTCCCGGAATTCTGTGGGCAGAAGCCTTCTGATGAGGGCCCGCATCCCCGCCGACTCGAGCTGAAAAACCCCGGTAGTCGCGCCGGAGCGGATGAGCTCGTAAGTGGCTGGATCGTCCAAAGGGATTTCCTCGAGCTTTATGTCCAAGCCCTTCCGCTCCCGCACGAGCTTCTGCACGTCCGAAAGGATGGTGAGGTTCCGAAGGCCAAGGAAGTCCATCTTGAGGAGCCCCAAGGCCTCCAGATCATGCATGTCGAATTGGGTTACGAACTGATCGTCGGGGAGGCGCAAAAGGGGCACGAACTTTTCCAAAGGCTCGGGGGCGATGACCACGCCAGCGGCATGGGTTGAGGCGTTGCGCAAAAGCCCCTCAAGCTTTAGGGCAATGGAAAAAAGCTTTGGCTCCTCCTCGGAAAAGGCGCGAAGTTGCGGGCTTTGCTCGAGGGCTTGGGCCAAGGGCATGCCGAATGGGACGAGTTTGGCGATCCGATCGGCCTTTTCGTAGGGAATATCCAGGACCCGCGCCACATCCCGAATCACCGAGCGGGAGGCCATGCGGTCGAAGGTCCCGATCTGGGCGATATGGTCCCGGCCGTATTTCTCAGCCACATAGGCCAAAACCTCGTCCCTCCGGCGCATGCAAAAATCGATGTCGATATCCGGAAGACTCACGCGCTCCGGGTTTAGGAAACGCTCAAAAAGGAGGCCGAACTTGAGGGGGTCGACCTGGGTGATGCCCAAGCAATAAGCCACGAGGGAACCGGCGGCCGAACCGCGTCCCGGACCGACCGGGATCCCCTTCGATTTGGCGTAGTCCACAAAATCCGCGACGATGAGAAAATACGGGGCTAGGTCCATTTTCCCGATCACCGAAAGCTCATAGGAAAGGCGGTCCTTCACCGCTTGCGGGATTTCCTCCCCATAACGAGCGCGGGCGCCTTCCCATGCCCTCCGCTCTAGCTCCTCTTGCGGGGTACGTCCCTCCAAAGGGAAGCGGGGGAGCAATTTTTGCCCAAAAGAGAGGGTGAGCTCGCAGCTTTCCGCAATCAAAACGGTGTTCGCGAGGGCCTCCGGGATCTCCCGGAATTTCTCGGCCATTTCCGCTGTGCTCAAAAAATGGTAGTCGTTACCATCCATGCTCCGGGCGTCGGGGTCGGTGAGTTTTTTCCCGGCCTGGATATTGATCAAAACCTGGTGGGGCTCACGATCCTCGGGGCGAAGGTAATGCACATCGGCTGTGGCCACCACCGGGAGAGCGAGGTCGCGGGCCAGGGCCAGCTGCTTTTTTATGAGCTCTTCGTTCCTCTCTAGCCCATGGTCCTGAAGCTCGATGTAGAAACGGCCAGGGAAGATTTCCCCAAGGCGGCCGGCAGCCTTTTTGGCTTCCTGGACGCGGTCCTGAAGGAGGAGCCTTTGGATTTCCCCTGATTCGCAGGCGGAAAGGGCAATGAGCCCAGCGCTATGCTGGGAAAGGAGTTCCAGGTCCACTCTAGGCTTGTAATAGAAGCCCTCGGTGTGGGCGCGGTTCACAAGCACAAGGAGGTTGCGCCAGCCCTCCTCGTTTTGGGCGAGGACCACAAGGTGATAGGGCGAGCGATCGAGCAGGGGATCATGAGCGAATCGGGATCCGTGGGCCACGTAGAGCTCAGCCCCCAGGATCGGCTTTATTCCCGCCTCCTTTGCCGCTTGGTAAAACTTGATGGCTCCGGAGAGGACCCCGTGATCGGTGAGGGCCAAGGCCCGCATCCCCTGCCGCACCGCCTCCTCCACAAGCTCAGGAATCCGACACATGGCATCAAGAAGGGAGTACTCGGAGTGCACGTGCAGATGCACGAATTCCATAAAGCCCTCACCTCTTGCGGATTAGAATCACTAGATCCTCATCGGGATAAGCGAAGCGCAGGATCTCTCTAGCCTTCTCTTCTATCACTTTAGGATCGCGAGCCCGCTGGATAGATGCCTGAAGCCCTTCGATATCCGTCCAGAGCTGGTTCTGTTTTTCCCGGAGGTTTCGGACCTCGCTTGCTGCGATGGCGATGGCTCTGAGCCGCAATCCAAAAAGCGTACCAATCCCCGCCAAAATGAGGAACCCCAGGGCTAGCCAAGTCCAAAATTTAGCGGACTGGCCACTTCGCCATCGGCGGTTCATAGAGATCCTCGATGCGCAGAAGCTCGTTGTACTTGGCCACCCTTTCCGAGCGGGAAAGCGATCCGGTTTTGATCTGGCCGCAGCCAGTTCCCACGGCAAAGTGGGCGATGGACACATCCTCCGTTTCCCCGGAACGGTGGGAGATCATGCGGTTATAACCAGCGTTTTGGGCGATCTCCATGGTCTCGAGGGTCTCAGTGACTGTTCCGATCTGATTGAGTTTGATGAGGATGGCGTTGGCTACTTTGTTTTGGATCCCGCGGCGCAAGCGGTCAGGGTTTGTGACGAAGATGTCATCGCCAACAAGCTGGATTTTCCCGCCCAGCCGGGCAGTGAGGCGGGCCCAGCCGTCCCAGTCCTCCTCAGCCATCCCGTCCTCAATCGTGATGATGGGATAACGGTTCACCCATTCCTCGTAGAGCTCGATGAGCTCCTGGGCTGTTTTCTCCCCGTTTAAGTTGTAGATCTCCCGGTGCTCGTCGAAGAAGCCGGTGGCGGCACAGTCCAGGGCCAAAGCCACATCCTTCCCCGGTTCATACCCGGTTTCCTCGATGGCCCGCACGAGGAATTTGATGGCTTCCTCGTCGGAGGGAAGTTTTGGGGCGAACCCGCCTTCGTCGCCCACAGCCACGGAATACCCTCCGTCTTTGAGGAGCTTTCGGAGGGTATGGAAGACCTCGGCCCCGTAGCGCAGGGCTTCGGCGAAGGTCTCGGCACCAATAGGGACAATCATGAACTCCTGAATGGCTAGGCCGCTATCGGCATGAGCGCCGCCATTGATGACGTTCATGAACGGGATCGGCATTTTTCCCGAGCGGGCGCCGGCAAGGTACTTGAAAAGGGGGAGCCCCAAGGAGGCGGCCGCGGCTTTGCATACGGCCAAGGAGACCCCGAGGATCGCGTTAGCGCCAAGCCGGCTCTTATTGGGTGTGCCATCAAGCTCCAACAAAATCGCGTCGATATCCTCCTGCCAGAGGGGATCGAGACCGACGATTTCCGGGGCAATGATTTCGTTTACGTTACGCACCGCTTGAAGAACGCCTTTTCCGTGGTAACGCTGGTCCCTATCCCGAAGTTCCAGAGCTTCGTGGGTTCCGGTGGAAGCTCCGGAGGGGACAGCCGCCCGGGCCTCAGTTCCGTCGTCCAAAAGGACCTCCACCTCTACGGTGGGATTGCCCCGAGAATCCAAGATCTCCCGCGCCCAGATATCCTCAATTACCGCCATCGCATCACCTCAAAAAAGAGTGTAGCGGGGCAGAGGAAGGCCGGCCAGGGAGAGCTGTCCCCAAGGCTTGGGCAAAAAGAAAGGGGGCCGTAGTTCCGGCCCCCTTCCGCCCAAGCTCGGAAAACTTACTCCTTGTAGAGGAGATCGAGATGCGGCTCCATGGTGAGGTCGAGAACGATACCCTTCACGTTCTTTTGAGCCACGAGGTACGCCTGCTGGTTATTGGCCCAAAGCGGGATCCACGGCACATCCTCAGCGGACATCCTCTGGATCTCCTGGTAGATCTTGGCCCGCTCGGCCTCATCGATGGTGGTGAGAGCCTTGGTCATAAGCTCCTTGTATTCGGGATAGCGCGGGTGCTTGTTGAAGAAAGTGCCCAAGGACTCCGGTGACTCCGTGGTCCAAGGCGCCAGGAAGTTCGAGGCCTCGAGGTAGTCCGGGTACCAACCGAGGAGGAACATATCGAATCCGCCCTGGGACATGCGCTGCACATAGG
>Ga0080004_1175699_pt1 | contig 10414 bp, 13 predicted proteins | sample WasSprMetagenome_FD_69207 | JGI IMG/M metagenome (GOLD analysis project Ga0080004, IMG submission 69207) | Sulfidic aquatic microbial communities from Washburn Spring, Yellowstone National Park, USA - WS (SPADES assembly) (version 2) | ecosystem: Environmental > Aquatic > Thermal springs > Hot...
CGCCAGGTCGCTAGACGGCGTTATCTTGCCGGTGCTCTGGTCGTAGGTCAACACGTCTTTGTATTTGTTCGCAACGTCTAGCACCTTCTGCTTCCACTCCTCAAGCGCCTGCGGCAGAAGCTCGTTGTTGATCACCAACACGGCCTGCACATCCGGCTTGAGCTCATATATCGTCTTGCCGTCTACAACCCTCTTGTTGAGCAGGTTTCCGTATTTCGAGTAGAGGTCTTCCATGTTTTTTCCATATTTCGCGTTTATCTCGTTGAGCTTGGCGGAAGCCTCCTCATATTTAGACAAGTCAGCAACTATCTTGTCGCCCTCGATCTTGAGGCCGTACTGCCCGGCTATGCTCTCCAGCTCGCTTCTGTACTTGTCCATGAGCTCGTTGTACTTAACCCTAAACTCCTCGTACTTAGACGGGTCGTCGGAATACCGCTTCCACAAGTTGTCTATGAGGATTTTGTAGCTGGTGTTGAGCTCGTCGATTTTCTTGAAGCCCTCCTCATACCTAGACGTGTCTATCGCTATCTTGCCGTCTTTAACCGTAAGGCCGTACCGCTTAATCACGTCGTCTACGGCGCTTTCGTACTCATGCCGCACGTTCGCAAGCTCCTCAGTTAAGTTCTTGTACTTGTCTAAGACGTCTTTATAATTCGGCGCCAGGTCTATCACGGTCTTGTCGCCTTCCTTGCGGATGATCACAAGATCGCCGAACTTCTCCTTCAGCCAAGCCTCAAGATTCGGTATCTGGCCCAGCGCTTCTTTGTACTTATCCAGCAGGCTCTGCAACTGCGGCGACATAACTATGTTGTTGCCGCTGTATTGAAGCACGTCGCTGTATTTAGAAACAGTCTGGTCAAGCTGGCTCTTGAGATACTCGTACCCCATCGACAGGCGGTTCACCACGTTCTCCGGATTCCTTTGATCCAGCAGATAGTCGGGGGATATAGGCGCAGTGTAGTTCGGCGGCTGACTGGAGCCCGGCGAGCCGCCGTCAGACGACGAGCCGCCGGAACCAGAGACGCCCTGCAGGCCCCGTCCCTTGGTGTAGTCGCGGTCGTCGGCTTTCGAGTCGTTTGACGGGGGGCCGCCCGACGTCCATACAGTCAACTGCTGGTTCTTCATAGTGTTGTAGTAGTTATCCACAGACGACTGATCCGCCGCTGTGGGGTCGAGCGATTTTGCGGCGTCTTTAATAGACGGCTTAGCCTGGCCGCCGCCGGCCGACTGCTGTTGCTGAGCCGACTGCTGTTGTACAGTGCTCCTAACAGTTGTCTCGATCTGTTTCTGTATCTGCTGTGGATCTAGGCCAGTCTGCTCAAGATACGTCGGATCCAACGCCCCACGGTTCGGCTTCTGCGAAGGCGTCGCCGCATTGTTGCCGCTGGAGCTCGGCGTCGAGGAGGCGGCTGAAGATGAGCCGGACTGGCTACCCGACGGAGACTGCGACGGCTGAGGCGGAGGCGGCTGAGGAGGAGAAGGAGGGCTGGGTGCGGGAGGCGACGCAGATGGTGCAGGCGGCGTGCTCTGTGTTTGAGCTACTGTCTGCCTGATGGCGGCGTCGATCTCCTTCTGCAGTTGTTGCGGGTCTAGGCCGGACTGCTCAAGCGCCGTGGGGTCTAACTGCTCTGCGGCGCTCTTAGCGCGGGTCGGCATGTCAATGCCTGCGTGTCGATATATAAGCTATTCTCCGGCGCGCGACGCCAGTATGAGGAGCGCGCCTATTGCCAGCAGGACCATGGAGACTGCTACGGCTTGGTTTGGGCTGTATCCCCACATGGGGTAGGCCCATGCGTTGATTATGGCTGTGGCTATGGCGACGATGCCGGCGACTTCGATCCTCCTCCACATCAGCGCCCCCACCACCGGCACCATGCCGACGAGCCACAGGTACTGCGGCAGTGGGAACGGCGGTATCTCCTCCCTCATCGGCACCACGGCGACTGGGTAGGGGAAGCCTGCGAACCAGCAGACCGGCCTCGCCGAGGTGTCCGGTATCTTGACCGCGCCGGTGCCGTTGAACCACGCGTTGTTCCAGTAGCAGGCGATCCGCTGGGTGGGCGGGTTCGCCGCGACGTAGACGCCGGAGGAGTTGGCGTAGGCAAGCGCCGTGAAGTTGGCCTTGTACTGCTGAGTCGCGTTTATCTTGACGGCGATGTAGGTCTCGGTGCCGACCTGCACCTGCACCACAGACACCTGCCCCAGCGCGGCGGCCGCGGCGAGTAGCAGAACGAGGAAGGCGCACCTCATGACGAGCCCTGCCTACGGGACTTGTTCCACAGCCCAAACGCCAGGAGGAACACCCCAGCGACGCCGTAGATCGGCGCGTTTATGAGCACGCCCAGGGCCGCAACCACGGCGCCGGTGATCAGCGCCGCCAGCGAAACCTCCCGCATGGTGACGTACGCCGCGGCGAATATGCCGAGCATGAGGACGCCGACTGCATGCGGCGGCATCTGCATAGACACCGCTGGCACAAACACCGGCGGCTTAGGCGCCACCGGCGTCACGAGAGAGACTGGGTTCACCGGCGTGAAGACGGGTATGTCGACAGGCCCAATTATCAGCTTCGTGTCGGGGGACAGGTAGGCGTTCTTCCCCCACACCTTGTCGGCGTCGCGGTACAGCCGCACCTCGTAGTACCCAGGCGCCGGCACGTACACGCTGAACTGCATGGGGCCCGTGAGGGGAACCGCCCACACGTACGTCCCGTTGTCCAGCACGCCGACGTAGTAGCTGTAGCCGCCCGGCGCGTTCAGCTCCGCGGCCACCGCCACCGGACTGCCCGTAAACGACGAGATGTACGCCACGGGGGCGTCCGCCAGGCCAGCCGCAGATATGTAGTACCTAACGCCGTCTGCCCACCACTGGCTTACCAGGGTGGTCGGGGAGCGCGGGGCGCCGAACACCCCCGACACGGCGCCGCCGGTTCTGGAGACGTTGGGCGGGGTCTGAAGCGGCCCCGCAGACGCAACCGCCCCGGCGCCGGACGTGTATATGCTCCACGTCCTGCCGTCCACAGCCCTAACAGACAGGGCAGGGACGGCGCCGCCGCGCGCCAACACGGCGGAGCCGGAGCCCAGGTACACCACCGACGTCGTGTTGACCCTAAACACCCGCATGACAGACACAATCAGCGCCCACCCCGGCGCCGACTGCCCCACGTGCCCACCCGCGAAGTAGTCAGACGGCGCACACGCCCACTGGTCAGTCACCACGGTGGAGCTGGGGGCCTTCACGGGGAGGAGCGGAGTCAAGAAGTGCGCCGCGTCGAGAGAGCAGAACCTGGCCCCCGGCACCGAGTTGGCGGCGTATGGGTGCTGAGTCGGCGGCGACGCGAAGTACAGCTGAACCGGCGCCGTGGCGTTGAACAAAACAGTTGAAGTCGTCCCCGCGGGCGGCGCCGTCTGGAGCGGGACGGAGCACGACGGCTGGGCTGAGGGCGACCGCCACGCATACCTAACGCCGAAGGAGACGAGGGATCCGTCGGGCAAGCGGCCGGGGCAGACCTCGCCGAAGGGGCCCCAGACCGCATTAGTCGCTTTCACGGCGCCGGTCAAGACAACTGGCTCCAGCTGGCCTGGCTGGCCGCCTTCCCTCGCCACAGCTGGTAGCGGCGGCAAGAGCCCCCAGGACGACAAGATCGGCGACCAGTGGGAGTCGATGAAATACGAAGCCTCGGTGGGGTACGGCACATCCGCCTCGTCTTTGGGCCAGCAGTCACACGTGCCGCATCTAACAGGTCCACAACAAGATATCTCTACCCCAGGGTTTACCCATGCGTAGCGTAGTAGCACCCTCAGGTTGGAGTTAAACGACGTAAGCAGGGTCGTGGCAAGCGGGTACTGGCTCGCTGGCAACTGCGCGGCTCGCTCCGCTACCAGCGACTTGTTGGCGTAGAGCCGCACCGTGGAGCCGTCATACGCCAGCGCATACAACCCGGCGTGTCCGACAGCCCTCAGCCCCGAAGCGGCAACGCCGTGGCCGCCCACCTGCGTGATGTTGAGCCAGAGATTCGTGGCGTTGAACACGCTGATCCAGCCGCGCCAGTTGTCGCTCTGAGTCCACCTACCAGACACGCCGAGAGAGTACCGCGAGCTGAGGAAGATGTTGAGGCGCGCGTAGGCGCCGCTAAGCGCCGCCGCGTCTACGTAGGCGCCGGAAACCCTTGTCAGCAGGGTCATACGCATTTTCGACGTGTCCCACGAGCCTGCATATGCATAGAGTTGCGGCGGACTCACCGTGAAGTTAGCCGCGTAGAGCAAGCGCAAGCCAGGCGGAGCGCGTCCACGGGACAGCTCCGCGAACTCGCTGTCAGACGCGGGCACCCCGCTGAAGAGCCTGATCCATGCGACTCCAAATGGCTGAGAATTACTGCAACCTACGTAAAAACTCACAAACCATTGCAAAATTGGTTGCAGGTAAATAGGTGTAACTATATCCCTAGTGGAGACCGCGGTCTCCCCGTTGAACTTGATGACGTGGCCATCGGGGCGCGCCGCAACCACGACATGAATCCAGCCGCACCTCGGATAAAACTTGTTTTCCGCCCCCCATGAATCAAAATGCCTAAACCCCTCGAACACTGTTAAAGCCACCCCGCACGGATGCACATTAAACGTATAGCTGGATGTTACGTAATCACGCCTGCCTATAGCCACCGGATACCATGAGGGATGCGGTGTCGTGTATACCAGCGCCTCCAGCGTGAACGGTGGGAATAGGGCGTGCCTGGTATAGTTCACGCCGACCGCCGTGCCTCCTTGCGAGCCGCCTGCCCTGTCCATCCATGTTGTTCCCGTGAAGTCGGAGTCGTCCAGCGACGCTAGCCAGACCGCGAGTCCCGCGGTGACGGGGCGGTCGGGGGAGAGGTAGTTCTGCCACACCTCGTCATCTGAGAGCATTCTGTTGTAGATGCGGACGTGTCTCACGTAGGCCACCAAGCCCGAGGCGGCGCAGTCCTTGCCGATGCGGAAGCCAGAGGTCGCTGGCTTCGCGCCGACGGGAAATGTGGCTGACGTCCGCAACTTCCCGTCAATATACACCACCGCCTTGCCAGACGCCCTGTCTAGCATGAGCACCACTTGGTGGTGTGTGGTTCTGACGCGCAAGTAGGGTGAGTCGGGCGGCACCCACAACGTGCTGTTCCCGGTGATCCAGCCTACGTTGTACGCGAGCCCATAAGTAGAGTTGTAGTTCGCCACGGTGTGGATGCCCCAGAGACCTCCGCCGTAGCACACGCTACTGACTATGTCACGTGTGTTGTCTGCGCCAGGTTGCCAGAACAGATTCACCCAGACCTCCACCGTGAGCTGGTCGCCCGTGCCGACAGCAGAAGTGGGCACCTCCACGTAAGCGCTCCCGTTGAACCACGCGGCGTGCATCTTGGGCTCCACATATGGCCCGTGGTTATCCAAATACCAAAAATTCATGAGCGTGTCGACGGAGATCGTGGCGACGGAGATAAATCCAGGCGCTGGGGCGCCCGACCACAGCGTATCGATGTTCTCTATTTCCGCTGTTACATCCCTGGCCGCGACCAAGGCGACAAGCGCAATAACAACAACTAGATATATTCTGGCCCCAAGCCCCGCCCTCATCTTTCCTCCCTCTTGAACGTGCACGGCACGGTCGAGACTGCCAACAACGTGGCGAACGTCTTCGACCGCGGCCAGGAGGTTTAGGGCTAGGAGGAGTATCCGCATGGAAAAAAATGGGGGCTGGTTTAAAAGCTTAGGCGGCGACGGCTTTCTTCGTCTTGCCTCCCTTCTTCGTCGTTGTGGTGTTTTTGCTCCTCCCGCTCCTCCTCGGCGTCTTTGTGCTCTGCTCGGCTTGCGTGGAGAAGGTTGCCGACGTGATTTCTTCGATCTTGGGTGGGGGTGTCTGTGCGGCGGGCTTCTCCGCCTCTTTGCTTGTTTCTTCTTTCGTGATTTCTTCGATCTTGGGTGGGGGTGTCTGTGCGGCGGGCTTTTCGGCTGGCTTCTCTGTCTCTTTGCTTGTTTTTTCTTTCTTTGGCCGTATCCTAAGCGGCGTGTAGGTCAGCGACTTGCGCGCCGTTTTGCCTAGGGGCCTTATGCCTTTGAGGTCGATGTTTAGCGTTACTGCGTTTCTGCGGCCGAAGTTCAGCGTAAGCGGCCCCTTCTTCCTGATCACTTGGTACATCAGCTTGCCGAACACCGTCTGCGGCACGGAGAGGACGTATTCGCCCTCCTTGGCCGTCAGCGTCACCTTGTATCTGCCGCGGTGCTCGCCCCGCGTGGTTCTTATCGCCATTCGATACACCGTAGGCATTGTGGAGCTCTGCGTCCCAGATATTTAAGCTATTGCTGTCTCTTGACGGCCTGCTCGGCGGCGTACAGCACCAGGGAGATGGCTACGAGGATGGTGAGCGCCAGCGGGTTGGTGAGGAGCGTGAATATCCAGTCGGTCATGGTCTTCATGGCGCTTTTGCCCAGGTCGGCTTCGGTCTTCGCCTGGGGGATGGGTACGGCGGCGAGGATGTTGGCGACGTTGGTGAAGAAGGCGGCAAGGAGGGGTAGCGCAACCACCGCGAAGACGATGACGAACAGGATTATGGTGACTGGGGAGGGCCTCATCCTCCTCTGAGCATTGAGGCTATGGACGAAATTATCCACATCCACGCCAGGGCCTGCACGGCGTAGCCGACTGCCGCCGCAAACGCCACGACGGGGCCGTGGAGCGGCGTGCCGCTGAAGAGGACGTGGGCTAGGGAGGCGAAGAAGCCGCCCATGTTCACCACGGCTCCGAGGACGTACGTCAGCGCCTGCACCACGGCTTGGAGCGAGAGGAAGGTGACGGTCTGCGTGGTCTGGACGTACTGCACCGCCACGTCGTAGGTCTGGTTGCCCAGGGTGGCGGAGGGCTTGATGTCGGGGAGCTTGCCGTACTGCTTGGCTATGTCGGGCGGCTCTGCGCCGGCTACTTGATACGCCACGGCGACTACGAACGACACAACGACGAAGAACATGTAGAACATGAAGGCGCCCCTTCCAATCCTGTCCAAGACCGGAACCATGTGAGGCACTGCATGTAGACTTATAAGTCTTCGCGCAGGTGGGCACATGGTCGGCTGGATCTTCGTCATCGCCACCGCCATCCTCGTGCTCTTCACAGCAGACTCCGTCGTCTACTTCATAACGTGGATAGTTTCCTACCTCAACGCGGCGCTCTCCTCGGTGGGCATCCGCATAGAGGTCTTCGACTACCTCGACATCTTGTATCCCTACTTCCGCTCCGCCGTGCAGGTGATGGCCATAGGAACCATCGCGGTGGCTGTCCTCCACATAGTCACCTCCATCAGGGAGCAGGCATGATCAGGCTCGCCGCAGTCCTCGCCGCATTCGCCGCCGCGCTCCTAGCCGCATACTTCTACATCTCGGTGTCGGACTACATCCAGGTGAAGATGACCGGCGCAACAAACCGCTTAGCCGCCGAGTTGGGCTACGGCGGCAACGTCTCGGTGCCCAGCGGCTACAACCTGAAGGTGTCTGGAGGCTCCTTCTCCGTCTACGGCACGGCGAGGACGTCCACGGCGCTCAACATCACAGACTCGACATGCGTGGTGGTGGCAAACGCAACGTGGCAGTGGCACGGATGCGGCCCAGCCGTGGTGCCGATTGCGCCGGGCTACTACTCCATCTCCGTGGTCAGGTACCCGCCCCTCCGCCGCGACTTCACAGACGCGGCGGCGCCGATGGTGCCCTTGGCGGTGATCGCAGTCCTCACCCTTGTTGTTCTGCTGATCTACACAAGGTGGAGGTAAGCCTCCAGGCGAAGGCGGTGGCGATTATCGCAAGGGAGCCCACCACCCCGCCGCCCCACACCAACGCGGCGGCCGCCGCAGGCCCGCCCAGCGCGACCATCACGGCAGACACTGCGAATGCCCCGCCAGCCAGGAGGCCGGCTAAGAAAGATGCGAGGAAGACGACGGAAAGGGGGCACATAGAAAAAAAGGGGGATGTGTTTATTACTTCCAGAGGTTCTGGGCCTCCTTTCCTACGTTGAGCAGACCTAGCAGTATTACCACGAAGCCGACGATCAGCATCGCGATGCCGAACAAGCTGAACACCGCGCCGAAGTTGAAGCTCTTGACCGTCTGGGTGATGTTGGCCTGGACGCCCATGTTAGAGAACACCTTGTCTATGTATGCGCCGATGCCGGCGGTGGAGCCGAACAAAACTGTGCCTATCACTACGCTGACCATGCCCATTATCGCCACCACTATGCCTATCATCAGCGACTTCGGCAACTTTTCGAGCGAGTCGCCGCTCATGCTCATGCGTATTGGCAGTTTTACGTTGGGCATTTGTGTTCTATACATGTGCCGTCTCTTGGCGGCAGATATTTAAGCTAACATCGGCGCGTCGGAACATGTACCTCCTCTTCGAAACCTTCACACAGCCGAACTCGATGCAGAGCCTCTTGAGGGCTTCACCGCACGGCTTGGGGTTCATGTCCCTGCAGAAGTCTTTGGTCGAAAGCGTAACCACGTCCCCCATGCCGCTCCTCAGCTTCCTGCACAGCGCCTTCACCGCCAGCTCCACAGCCTTCTTAACAGTCAGCGCAGGCATTGCAGTCCTTTACGCATGTATTTTTTAATACCTCCAGACATTTCTAGATGCGGCGGCGTTGCCTTGTGATCCGCACTGCGGTGAGGGTCGCCGCAGACTAAGCGTCTCCAGATGGGGGGCTTTGTGGCGTCGGCCCCGACGGGGGCCCATGCGGCGCGGGGCGACGCTGATGAACCCGCGCCTAGGCCCAACCCCGCCGGCGGGTGAATCCGCTAGCGGGAAACGCATATCCTCCACCCCTCTTCTGATATTTTACCTTCCTCCTGGAGCTTCTTAAGCGCCGCCTTGATGGTGCTGGCGGCGCACATAACTGCAAGACCCACGTCAGACGTCCGCATGTCTACGCAACCCCCAGCCAGCTCCAAGAGCTTCAGTATCTTGTCTGTGCATGGAAGCGTGAGGTACTGGCGTGGAAAGGCAGGCAGTTCTGCAGTGGCAGCGACGGCCTTGACGGGAGCTGGCACCGCGCTCAGCAGACGCACCTCCAGCCTCCTGCCCAACAGCTGAAGCGCCTCTCTGTTCAAGCCAAGGGACAGGTAGTGGTAGACGTACTCCCTGCCGCCGCTCCTTACGCGCATCTTCAGATGCTTAGCGCGGAACCGCCTCCCATCCACCTCCACCTCCACCACGTCAGACGGCGGCGGGGCGGGGATCCTGATGCAGACGCTCTTAGCCACATGGACAGCCACGGCGGGAAACGCGTCGGCCGTTGAAGGCATGTTTCATGTGAACACCATAAATAAATAGAATATTGAAAAGACGGCACTACTCACCCGTCCTATAAACACGGCGTTAGTCACCCTATTTTAGAGCTCTAAACGGCGTCTCCCAATAAGCACCATAGATAAATAAAATATTGAAAAGACGGCGTTAGTCACCCTATTTTAGAGCTCTAAACGGCGAATCCTCGCGCCGACGCCGAGGAGCCTGGAATCATAAATGAGGCACCGCATAAACACATAGGGGAATTGAGGCGCCTCGTGGTTAAGGCGGGGAAGCTGGACTGCTATATAGCCTCCGCCTTATTTCGCGCCGTATATATGTAGCGTTTCGGCGGAGATGTGTATTAGAGCCTCAGCTGAAGCGGCTTCACCACTTCCACCTCAGCCGGCCTGTACCTCCTCAACATTTCGCACAGCAGTCTGCAACTGCGGCAGTCCACCGTGGATCTGTAGTAGCTATACTTCCTGCCTTTCACAGCCTCCGTAAGTATGTACTTCTTAAGCGTGCATCTGAACCGCATGTTACCTACGGCCACTATGTATTCGCCCTCCAGCCACGCGTGGAAGAGCGGCCTCACCCACCCCCAGCCCCACGACCGGTAGGTAACCCTAACCTTCATTCCTCTTCTCCGGCCGCCAGGGCTAGGCTGTGGAGGTACGACGCAGATGCGGCGTAGACCGCAATCTTGCTGTCTATGTACATCACCTCGGAGATGGAGGTGGGGCTTCTGACCACCTGCATCGCCACCTCCTCTGGCCTCTCGTACTCGTGGGCGCCGTTTACGATGAACACGTAGCGCCTGCAGTGCTGTGGGGTGCATTCGCTGAGCGCGCTCTTCCTAACCGCCGAAATTCTGACTGACATGATCGTCCTGAGCGACCTGGCGTCTGGCTGTGCCGGCGGGTTCACCTTAACCCGCACCTTCGGCACCTTCGGCACCTGCCCGTCCGCCGTGTACGCAATGGCAAACACGCCCGACCTCCCGTAGACGCTCTTCACCAGCGCCGCGAGGTTTGCGTACTGCCACCGGCTCGGCCTGCACTTAGCCCCGCCGCCTTGAGGCTCCCTGGGTGCGGGCGCCAGGCGCTCGCACGGGGCGG
>Ga0080004_1133913_pt1 | contig 10413 bp, 8 predicted proteins | sample WasSprMetagenome_FD_69207 | JGI IMG/M metagenome (GOLD analysis project Ga0080004, IMG submission 69207) | Sulfidic aquatic microbial communities from Washburn Spring, Yellowstone National Park, USA - WS (SPADES assembly) (version 2) | ecosystem: Environmental > Aquatic > Thermal springs > Hot...
TGATGAATGAGGGATCGTATTTTGAATATAATTAAGCTTTCTATCCAGTGATAAGCAAATTATAATTCTTATCAAATAGTTTAATTGACCTTTTATTTTTTAAAAATCTTTAACTGTTTTTGGGAGCTCCCCTGCTGTACTCCCCTCCCCGTGGTGGGAAAAGATTAAATTAATGTCCCCCCCGGTATGGGTGTCCCCCCTCAGGGAGGGACTGTGAATTCGATGGATGGTGATGCGCATGGGATCGGAGGTGCCCACATTATTCGTTAGGAGGGCCTCAGGTCTTGTCAGAACCGTTGGACCTTTCACGGCATTCATGATAGTGTTCTCACACGTGGTAGGAGGAGGAGTACATAAGATGGCCGTGATTGGTATATACACTGCCCCTGGAGCTGATATTCCATTGGCATTCTTGTTAACAGGGGTCCTCCTAGCTCTACCGACTGCCCTGATCTACACATTGATGGGAGCTATGATGCCGAGGACCGGAGGGGACTACATATTCATCTCGAGAGGTATGAGCCCGGCCATGGGCTTTATCGCCTCCTGGGCTTTCTGGGTGAAGGAGGCAGTGAGCTACGGACTCCTGTCATGGATGTCGGTCGATTTCTTCGCAGGCTCTATCACTGCTGCTGGCATAGCCCTTCATGACGCCTCCCTCCTGGGAATGGCCAAATGGATGGCGACGACGCAGGGTCACTTGGTCCTCGCATTCACATTCGCCCTCATATTCGGGGTTATAGCATACCTAGGTATGAGGGTTTATGGCTGGGTAATAAACGTACTCGGTGTAATAGCTATTTTAGGATGCCTGACCAACTTGGTGATCTTGGGGATATGGGGGCTAGCTCCGATGGGAGCTGTTAGGGGATGGGACAGTCTTTATGGCGCTGGTGCCTATGAGAAGATAGTTAGCAAGGCATTCGAGATAGGAATGGCAAAGGGAGATCTCCCTCTGGCCCCATTCAGTATAGCGGATACGATGAATACTACAACCGGAGCTGTATTCGCATATCTGGGAATAACAGCAGCAGTTTACGTGGGAGGAGAGCTGAAAACCCCGGTGAAATCACTCTTCATTGCTCAGACGCTAGGGACACTGATAATAATGATTTATTACGTTGGACTGCCGTTACTCGCCTACTCAGCCTACGTAGTTCCTCAGGATGTGCTCGCGAAGGTACCTGGAGCCATGGACTACCTAGCTAAGCATAACATCCCAGCGGATAGGGTCTACTTCACCGTACTTTACAACTACGTGCTGAAGAGTCTCGGGGCCAAGGATGTCGCAGCTCTTATAGGAGTTCCTGATACCTCCTATCTGCTCCCTCCGGGTGCTGTGACCTCCTTCACGATACCCCTCGTTCCCAGGGGGCTTGAGTGGTTGCAGGTGATTAACGGGGTCTTCGTCGGGATAGTGCTTCTGAAGGATCTCCCCGCCTTCTTCTTAGTGGCCACTAGGATAGTCTTCGCGTGGGCATTTGACAGGTTCTTCCCGGAGATGTTCGCTGCTGTGGATTCGAGGTTCCACTCCCCATACTGGGCGATCACCTTAACACTGATATTTGGACTTCTATTCCTCATACTGCCATACTTTGGAAGCGATTGGGCTGTGGCTGGAGTCTCCTCTAACTTAGCCATGTTTACTGGAATGCTTGGTTGTTTTGCTGGAGCCCTTCTACCTTATACGAGGAGAGATCTCTATGAGAGGTCTCCTATCGCTTGGAGCATAGCGGGGGTGCCTGTTCTCACTATAATAGGGATATGGGGGTGGGCCGCCAACTTCCTCTTCTTCCTGATATCGGCAACTCAAGTCCAAATCATCGGAATGCTCGTGATAAGCATATTCCTCGGAGCGGGCTCTGCTGTGTACATAGCATACCTAGCATATAATGAGAAACGCGGTATAGACGTCAAAACGATCTATGCAGAACTGCCTCCAGCTTAATCCCCTTTTTCCCTTTTTATTTTAAACTCCTTTCGAGTTATCAACCTTAGCCTCCCGAAACCAATGAGAGGTGATGAGTTGCTTAAAGCCATAATGCTCATACTCATCCTGCAGCTCCACGCCCCTTCCCAGGCTTCTGATCTCTCCTTCAGAGGGGCTAATATCGCCCTCTGGGGATTCAATTATGATTGGCTCGAGTCCACCCTCCGGAAGCTGAGGGAAATAGGGTTCGATAGCGTCCTCCTGACCGTATACCTCAAGATGGATTCCCATAATTCGAGTTACGTCAGGAGGTTCGAGTACACGCCGGAGGATGATGAGATAAGGCTCGCTATCTCTAAGGCGAGGGAAATGGGGTTCAAGGTCCTCCTGAGGGTAGCTATCTACCTCGACTCTGGATGGGGAGGGGATGTGATGCCAGAGGATATGAGCTCCTGGCTCGAGAGCTACAAATCTTACCTCATCCGCTACTCCAGGCTTGGAGCTGACGGCTTCATCTTAGGGGCTGAGCTCTGCTCCATAGATAAGAGGGAGGAATTCAGGGAACTCGTGAAGGAGATAAGGAGGAATTACAGCGGAATCCTCGGTTACTCGGCCAACTGGGGGTCTGAAGAGACTTCCTTCTGGGACCTGCTCGATTTCATAGGGATAGATGCTTACTATCCAGTGGGGGACTGGGACAGGATTCACGCAGAGAGCATAGAGCCCCTCCTCAAATACGGGAAGCCGATAATATTCACGGAGATCGGTTATAGAAGCATAAAAAATGCTCATGAGAGACCATGGGATTGGAAAATTAAATCTGAGGTGGATTACGGTGAGCAGGCCCGCCTATGGAGCCTTTTCTTGGAGGTAGAGGCTCCCAGGATATCGGGCTTCTTCCACTGGGCTGAGGCCCCCTGGGGGGATGATGGGACCGGCTACTCCATAATTGGAAAGCCAGCTGAGGGTGTGATGAGGAGGGGTCTCATGAAGCTGCTCCTATCATCGAATCCAGCTTACTGCGTGGCATCTGAAGTGGATGAGAGGTCGCTTAGGGAAGCTCTGCCGGGGGCTGAGGTGGGGGAGGATTGCAGGATAATAGTGGGTGGGCCCTTCGCAAACCCGAGGAGCAGGATCTATGAGGCCAACTTCGGGAGGGATGAGCTCAGGATAAATCGGAGCGTTTACAGGAGCGTATGGGGGAAGTTGGATTATGCCCTCCTGACCTTCAGGGAGGGGAGGATTTACCTCATGGGGGTGCACAGGTTCGGGACCAAGGCTGCGATAATGTGGCTCTCTAAAGGGCTTTACTTCACCTCAGCTGTAATAAGGTGGAGGGACCTCAACGGGGACGGGGATGTCGAGATGGAGGAGATAGATGTGATCTATATGAGGGCGTGAGCTCCTTGGGAGGGCCTAGCGAAGATAAGAGCCTTCTGCTCATCCATAAATGCTATCTCAGCTCCTCTCTGGTAGCCAGGAGCGTTGAAGATAGCTCAATCATCGGCCTCTTTGTTAGATAATTTAGGCCGCGTCCATCATGTAAGAGTGAGCTGAAGAGATCCTAAAAAATTGATGGTGCTCATGCGAGCGTTCTGCGGAGTTGCATGTCTCGATTCCCCCTCTATAGCATTCCGGAATATGCCGGAATCCCTAGTGCTCTTAGAACAATAGGAACTCAATCGAATAAATGTGGAGTAATCCCCTAACCGGAGACTCTGGCCTCACTCCATCACCAGCTAGAGCTTTATCGTCTTCCTCTCCGAGAACTTCACTTCGACTGGTATGAAGATGACATTGACTTTCATAGTCCCGTTGACGTTCAAATCGACCTTCCCCTCGGAGAGGAGATTTGCAAGCGCTTTCCCGAGGCCAGAGTAGTAGAGATCCATGAGACCGCTCTCGCACACCCTCGATTTGGGAGGAATTGCTATCTTATTCAAGCTCCCGTTGCCTACTTTCGCATCCTCAACGTATATCCCATACCTTATTTCCTCGGCCGAGTAATAGTAGCTGGAGGGGTTCTCCATGCAAAGAGTCACATTTATTGTGACTTTTTCGAAGCTGGCTCCTGCTATCTCCATCCTCTCAACGTTCACGCTTATCCTCTTAGCCGATGAGATCATATCGTTCAGGTAGAGAGCTGAGGCTATGAGGATGAGCAGTATTATGGGGATCAGGATGAGAGAATTCCTCATAAGGGGAAGAGGAATGGAAAATATAAAAATTCAATTGCTTAGGATTTCATGCCCAATTAAGGGAGAGGGTAGTGGTGCGGACATGCTCTTTCCAGCATGAGCCTCCAGATGATGTGGAATTCTCCTGAGGACTAACTCCACTGACTCAAGTTTTTAGGGGGAACCGCATGGGATAAAGTATGGACCATATATGGGTTAAGGTGAGGATAGGCAGACCCGATGGAACTAAGTACGTGGATACTGATGCTCTAGTCGACACTGGAGCAACTCTCACTGTAATCCCGAGGAGCTTGGCATCGGAATTAGATCTGCAAGTGACTGGTAAGACTTACGTCGAGACCGCTGCTGGGAGGATCGAGCAAGATAGGTCGAGAGCGTTCATAGAGATAGAGGGTAGGAGCGAGATCGTGCCCGTCCTAGTATCTGATGTAGATAAGGTGTTGATAGGAGTAACGATGCTGGAGGTACTGGGGCTCAGGGTGGATCCCGTGACGGGTAAGCTCGTGGAGTGGACTATACTCATGTTCTAAATATTCTAGTCGTTCTCCAAAATTTATTTGGAGCTCAATGGTCTCTTTGAAAGAAGTTCAGGGATGGAGCGGTCTCAAGGCCCCTGAACGCTTAGCTCCTCCGTAAATCCCCATCAACCAATCCTTTCAATCCTCTTTTCATCGAGGCATATACTCTAACAATTCATATAATAGCTCAAGACTTCTATTTAACCTTTTCCGAGGATCCCCTCCACGAACATAAGCAGCTGATGGAAAGGTTTAAGGGTCATCAGAGGAATGTCCGGGGAAAGTTTTATATCCTGAGCCCCTGGAAGACTTATGAAAGGCATTCTCTACATCCATACCATGGATCCTCTACTGGACACTCTGCGGGATCGTAATTCCACTAGCGATAGCTCAATTGAGTTTCGTAACACTATTCGCTAAGCTTCCCTGAGTCCATTAATCTGCAACTCAGATATAGCTCACGTTTCGTACTCCCAGCGATTATATCGACTGGCTCCACTCTAGGTACCTCTGAGCGGTATCAAAGGAAATAATGGCCTCCGCTCCGATCGAGAGCAGCTGAACACTGTGTATTACATCAATTCCTTCCCTCGCTCAATTCAACTGCCCTACCCTCAGCTATAAGCCCTGATGCTCAGCGATCAAGTCGCTCATTAGGAAGGCCCTCCATCTGTTGAGACCGTCCGGGAGCACCTTAAGTGACCCGAATACTCATAGCACCCTGCAGTGAGTTCTGCCAATAGCTAGTGCATAGGTACCTCTCATCGGAGGGGATCCCCGATGCGAGTAAAGGGCTGAGAATGGCTTCAGGGGTCGAACGGGCTGAGATAACTCCAAGATCGATTCATGAAAGATCCTAAGTGCGGAAGTACGCATTACCTATCAGAGTCATCCCGGAAAGCTTTTATTTTTTCCTGAGGGGGGAGCGGAGGTGTTCCTATGGATGTAATATTCGACCTAGCACTAGCTCTACTCCTCTTCGTCATAATAATCCTGACCGTCATACTGACCAAGAGGTTCAGCAACCCCTGGGTGAACAGGAAGGTAATACACCTCTCCTCAGTACCGGCTGTCATCAGTTATATGTACTTATTCACTGAGCCCTATATCTTCTTCTCATTCGCCCTCTTCTTCACTCTAATGCTCCTCATACCTCACTTGAAGAAAAGGGAGATGAGCTGGTTCCAATTGAAGGAGAACTACGGTGAGGTCTATTATACAGCGAGCTTCGCCGCCCTATCCCTGCTCCTCTGGGATTTCGATAGGATCTTAGCCGGTTTATCGATGCTATTCATGGCTGTGGGAGACTCCGTAACTGGATTGGTCAGATCTAGGATATTGAAGGAGAGGGGGAAACACGTATCTGGGAGTATAGCGATGTTCATAGTATGCTCGATCATGGGGTACTATCTGTACGGAGCTAAGGGCCTGCTCCTATCTGCTGTAGCTACTCTCGCGGAGTACCAGCCTTGGCTCGATGATAATATCGCAGTGCCCCTCGTGACAGCCCTAACAGGTATCCTGATATGAAGCTCACGAGAGCTTCGATTTTTCAGGAGTTTCGATGCCTCCAGCTCTATCGCAGCCTCACTGAATTCACTTCAGGTGAACACCCTAATTGCCAAGGAGAATGTTCATGAGATCCCCTATGTCCTGGATCTTCTGCTCAACATAGGAGTTAGGAACTGGGAGCTCTTCTTCCTGATAAAGACGGGAAGAGGGGTTGAAATGAACGATCTAAGCCCTTGGGAGTGCGAGGACATCCTGCTGTTTCTATACGAGATCTCATCGGAGATAAATGTAAGGACTGTGGAGGCTCCTTTCATAAGGAAGATAGCATTGCAGGGTGCTCTGACAAGAGGAGGTCTATATAGAGAGCTTATATCCGTTCATATGCCAAGAGGAGAGCCCAGCAGGCTATTGCCATGCCCTTGTGAGGGGAGAAAGCCATTAGAGTGAGGAGAAGGGAGTTTGTGCCCAAGCTCATGGCCAATGTCTGTAGCCGAGTTTATCCGCTAAAGCTCCGCCAACATAGTATGAGGGCAGGGCTAGGAGGGAGGAAAGAGTGAACATGAGGCCTATCTCATCTACTTTGAGCTCCAGAACTTTATCCGCAAAGAGGGAAACATAGGGGATTACTATCTCAGTTCCGAAGCAGTAAACACACCAAGCAACATAGTAGAAAATGAGGGATCTTCTCAGCTTTGGGACAAGGGCTAGGGCTTTCAATGGCTTGACAGCATTGTGAGGCATTTTCATCATGGAAATCGTTTCCCTCACCGATGTTAGGGAAATAAGCGAGATTATCATGAGGAAGGATGAGAAAAGGAGGACATTTGGGAAGCCATGAGCTCCAATTAAAATCCCTCCTATCCCAGGAGCAATTGCTGCTGTTAAAGCAATTATTGTGAAGATTACCCCTATCCCCCTTCCTCTCAACCTCTCTGGAAGTTTCTCCGCGATGAAAACCCTCAAAACTGACCTCAAGCTTTGAGAGCACAAGCCGAAAATCAGAAAGGCTATTACTAGCATGTAAATGTCCCTAAAGAAGACGAGAACAACAACTATTCCCGCAGTTCCCAGTGTTGAAGCGATTATTGCAGGCTTTCTGCCAAAGCTATCAGCAAAAACTCCCCCTAAAACAAGGGAAAACATTCCTCCAATCGAGAGAAGGGAGAACAGCAGGCCTACCTCCTCTGTTTTAAGGAATAAGCCCAGATAAAGTGAGAGAAAGTTATACCACAATGAAACTGAGAAGGTATAAAGTGAATAAAACAAGGTGAGCACCACCATCTCTGCATTAAAAATTTCGCATATTCCGTTGCTCATGCACTCCTTTATGAGGTAGAGATTCATAATAATAACCTTTTTACTGAAATCTTTTTATAAATTATTAGAGGAATTCTGATCTCATATGCCTGTGATAGTTGAGATAGCAGTGGATCCGATAGGCACCAGCTCTCCGAGCGTTGGGGATTACATAAGGAAGGTCGTGGGGGTGCTGAAGGAAAGAGGACTGAAGCAGATTATAAAAGAGCAGGGGCTCCCATTTAAGAGGGCTGATCAAGAAGTTCAAGTTAAAACTGTCGTTGGTAAGATCAAATATCCTGATATAGTTATCTGGAACGGTACTGGAGAGAAGGTTGCTTGCCTCACAGAACTCAAAACCCCAATAATTATCACTTATGATGGAGAATTGGTTGAAGATGTGTTAAAGAAATCTAGTGATGCAGGGATTCCGTTCTCTGTGACCCAATTAAAATGGTAAAGAGGGGTCTTTCTATGGAGTGGCACGCGCTTCCACTGCAAGAAGTAGTTCGGCAATTAGAAACTGACCCCAATAGGGGATTAGAGGATGCAGAGGCAAAGCGAAGGCTGGAAAGGTTTGGAGCGAACATTCTCGTCAAGGAAAGGAAAATCAGTTTCTTAGGGATAGCTCGCGAAGAGATTACAGAGCCCATGATCCTCCTTCTCCTAGCTGTGGGTGTTCTCTACAGTTTTTGGGGCGAGTTGCGAGATGCCTTAACTATCTTCGCTATTATCCTTGCACTGGTTTCAGTCGAAGTTTGGAACGAGTTTCGAGCAAAACGTTCAATTGCGGCGTTGAAAAGATTAGCTTCTCCTTCGACCATCGTGGTAAGGGGTGGTCGCCCGCAAGAGATCCAGACTTCCGAACTTGTTCCAGGCGACCTAATACTCTTAAAGGCTGGTCAAAGGGTACCAGCCGATGCAAGACTTGTTGAAGCCTATGGTCTCCAAATAGACGAATCTTCTCTTACTGGTGAATCATTCCCTGTTCCTAAAGATGCTATGGTTGTTTTACCTGAAGAGACGGAAATTGCGGATCGGAAAAACATGGTCTTCGCCGGAACAGTTGTGATCAGAGGCCAGGGCAAAGCAATTGTCGTAGCTACCGGACCTAATACAGAATTAGGGAGAGTTGGCAAACTTGCCCAAGAGGTCAAAGAGCCCAAAACGCCACTACAACTAGCTATGAAACAGCTTTCGGGCTCGCTCCTCTGGATTGCTCTTTTCTTCAGCGTGCTCGTTCCAGTGCTTGGAATTGTCAGAGGGCTGGATTGGCGACAAATGGTTCTCACTGGTCTTTCACTTGCTTTCGCCACAATACCCGAGGAGATGCCTATAATCATTACAATGGTGCTCGGGCTAGGCGCCCTTAATCTCTCTAAAAAGCGTGCTTTGGTCAAGCGCTTACGCGCAGCGGAAACGTTGGGAAGCGTGACGGTTATAGCCACTGACAAGACCGGAACCATCACGCAGAATAGGTTGACCATAAAGGGCTTCTATTTTGATGGCAAGATTTCTCAACTTGACAAGCCTGGGAAGATTCCTAAAAAGCTGTTGGAAACAGCTCTCTTGGCAGAAGGTATTTTCACGGTTCTCGAGGGCGAGAAAACATCGTTGGCAAACTCTTTGCAAAAAGCCATTCTTGATGCGGCGCAAGAGGCTGGCATTAATGTTCGGGAATTGCAAAGTAGTTACGCTCTCAGAGATGAGCTCAGCTTTGACAATACGCGGAAGATGGCCTCCTACATCTATGAATATGACAACACTCTCTACATCTTCTCCAGCGGAGCACCCGAGGTAATCCTTGAGAGGTCCCTCAAGATATGGAAAAGTAACAGAGAACTGGACCTATCTGCCGAAGACAAAGAAAAAATAGAAGATGCCATCTCCGTTATGGCTCGCAGAGGATGGAGGCTTCTGGGGTTTGGCTTTCGGAGAATCTCGGATAAAGATGGGCTATGGACAGAGGATTTGGAAAAGGGTCTAGTCTTCGTCGGTATCATTGGTTTTGTTGATCCTCCGAGACCAGAAGTCAAAGATGCCATTCGCTCCTGTCGTAATGCAGGAATAAGAGTTGTAATGATTACTGGTGACCACCCAGAGACAGCTAGAGCCATTGCCGCGGAAGTGGGAATCGATAGCAACCGGGTTTTATCTGGAGTCGAAATTTCTAAGATGAGTGACGAAGAATTAAAGAAAGCACTGAAGACCACTTCTGTCTTCGCTAGAACCACTCCTGAACACAAGCTACGGATTGTACGCTCCCTCAGGGAGGAAGGGGAAATTGTTGCAGTGACAGGTGACGGCATCAACGATGCTCTAGCTCTTAAGGAGGCTGAGATAGGCATAGCCATGGGCATCCGAGGCACAGATGTTGCTAAAGAGGCCGCCGACATGATTTTGACAGATGACAATTTCGCCACTATTGCAACAGCGGTGAGAGAAGGGAGAAAGATATATGACAACCTAAGGAAGGCAGTGCGCTATTACCTCGCCTGCAAAGTAGCATTGGTGGCCAGCTTTCTCCTCCCAATCATTCTGGGCGTTCCTCCACCCTTTGCTCCTATTCAGATCATTGTCTTGGAACTCTTCATGGATCTCGCAGCTTCGGCGACATTCGTTAACGAGCCTGAAGAACCCAATGTAATGGTCAGGCCGCCCCGTAATCCTAGGGAGAAATTCATGGGGAGGGCAATGTGGAGCAGTATCTTCATAAGCGCCTTAGGACTTTTCCTAGCAGTCTCAGTGAGCTATCTATTCCACTTTTATCGAGGTTACAGTCTTGTTCAGGCGCAGACCGCTGCGTTTGTGGCTTGGATGCTTGGACACGTTTTCCTAGCTTTTAACATGAGGTCTGAAAAGGAGCCGCTTTATCGTGTAGGCTTCCTCTCAAACAAGCTCATGTTGATCTGGGCAATTATCACAGTCCTCGCGCTGCTCTTAGTCGTCAATGTTGCTC
>Ga0080004_1116943_pt1 | contig 10412 bp, 8 predicted proteins | sample WasSprMetagenome_FD_69207 | JGI IMG/M metagenome (GOLD analysis project Ga0080004, IMG submission 69207) | Sulfidic aquatic microbial communities from Washburn Spring, Yellowstone National Park, USA - WS (SPADES assembly) (version 2) | ecosystem: Environmental > Aquatic > Thermal springs > Hot...
TATGTCCTACCGCATAACCCCCCGCTGCTTCAGCCGTCAGTTCCTCGTGCCCGCTTCTCTTCTGCGATATCAGTATCGCCGTTTGATGCCACTTCTTGAGGAAATTGAAGATTCTCCTCACCACCGCCCTAGCCATCATCTCTTTGTTCTCATAGAGACCCGTTATTGAATCTATCACCGTGAACCTGACTTTGTAATTTTGGATAACATAGGCAAGAGTGGCGAGAAGTTCCTGAATGTTATCCCGCAGATTGCCATAGGATGCTGCGTCTATTATGAGGATGTTATCGGAGAAGTCGTTTAAATCACAACCCATAGCTTGAGCCCTCAATCTCAAACCGCTTACGAGGAAGGGAGCAGGTGACTCAACCGTTATGAAGGCTACCTTCTCTCCCCTCCTCGCTTGCGCGACCGTGAATTGTTCAGCCATCAATGATTTCCCAGTATCGGATACGCCAGTGAGGTTGAAAACGGAGTAGGCGGGTATCCCCCCAAGGGACTTCTTGGTCAGCTTGCCATTTACCGACTCCACTGTGAAGAAGAGGTCATCCAAACCCTCAATTCCAGTGGGAATACCGACGATTTTGGGGGCTTTGGCGAGGGCTTCCTTAGCTGTGAAGATACTGCGCTTATCGGGCTGAGGAAACTCCCTCTCCTCTGCTTCAAAGCTTGCTCTTTCTAATTCCTCTCTTTCCATTGCCATCGCAAACCACCTCCAGTTAATAATTTTTAACGATTATAAAAGAAAAGTCAAAAATCAACAAATAGAAAATAAAAGGATTTTTATGCTTAAATACCTTGCTTGGAGAGCATTTCGTGGATATATTTGTTTAAAATAAAAATTCAAAATGGTGAATTGATATGAAGGCACGGTTCTTTATCATCTTTCTCCTTTTTCTATCTCTTTCTTTGTGTAAGGAGGCGAACATAATGCAGGTCTATTCCGTCCCCATACCTCCCACTGAGGGAGAGAATCCCTTCTACATCGGCAATCGCCCACCTCTTCTTCCCAATCCCCTCATCAGGCTGCCGATTGGCTCAATTGAGCCACGGGGTTGGCTGAGGCATCAGCTTCTCCTGATGGCTGATGGGCTATGTGGTCATCTTATGGAGATAAGCCCGTGGTGCAAATTTGAGGGAAGCGCCTGGGCAAGCCCCAAGGGAGAAGGTGAAAGGGGTTGGGAGGAACTGCCCTATTGGCTTAAGGGCTTCATAGACCTCGGATATATACTCAAGGACGAGAGAATAATCAATGAAGCGAGGAGATGGGTGGAGGCTGTCCTCTCAAGCCAAGAGGAGGATGGGTATTTCGGTCCAAGGGAAAACAAAAGAAACAACGATTTGTGGCCCAATATGATTATGCTTTATGTCCTTCGTTCTTTTTATGATGCAACGGGTGATGAGAGGGTGCTTCCCTTTATGACGAGATATTTCCGCTGGCAGTTCAGCCAACCCCCTGAAAGCCTTCTTCCGGGAAGCTGGCAGAAGTGGAGGGGAGGGGATAATCTTGACAGCATCTATTGGCTATATAACCGCACGGGCGAGAAATGGCTTTTGGATTTGGCGAAGATAATCCACGAAAGGACCGCTGATTGGACGAATGGAATCCCCACTTGGCACGGAGTGAACATCTGCCAGGGATTTAGGGAGCCAGCACAGTTCTATCAACAAGCAAAGGACCCACGCTATCTTGAGGCAACGGAGCGAAACTACAGGACGGTTATGGATATCTACGGTCAGGTTCCGGGTGGTATGTTCGGGGCGGACGAGAATTGCCGACCGGGCTATATCGACCCGAGACAAGCGGCTGAGACCTGCTCAATGGTTGAATTTATGTTTTCCGATGAGATTCTCCTATCAATAACGGGAAATCCCATCTATGCCGACCGCTGTGAGGAAATCGCCTTCAATTCTCTTCCCGCGGCTTTTACACCAGATTTGAAAGCCCTCCACTACCTCACCGCTCCCAATTTGATTCAGCTTGATAGCAAGGACCACTCTCCCCTTATCCAAAACGGCGGGGAGATGCTCTCCTACAATCCCTATAGCTACCGCTGCTGTCAGCATAATCACTCCCACGGCTGGCCCTATTTCTCTGAACATCTCTGGATGGCTACGAGGGATAATGGGATATCTGCTACGCTTTACGCTCCCTGCAAGTTAAGGGCAAAGGTGGGCGATGGTAAGGAGATTGAAGTGATAGAGGAAACGGATTATCCCTTTGATGAGAAGATAAAATTCACTTTTCTGACGAAAGGGGATGTTCATTTCCCCTTGTATTTGAGGGTTCCCGGTTGGTGTAATGCCCCAAGACTTGTTTTGAATGGGGAGGAATTGAAAGTTGATGCGAAGCCGCTTTCCTATATCGTGATTAAGAGGGATTGGCGAAATGGGGATGTGCTTGAGCTGACTTTGCCTATGGAGATAAGGGTGAGGGTTTGGGAGAAGAATCATAACGCTGTATCGGTTGACAGGGGACCGCTCACTTATTCCCTGAGGATAGGGGAGAAGTGGGTGCGGTATGGAGGGACGGATGAATGGCCAGCCTATGAGGTTTATCCCACAACTCCCTGGAATTACGCCCTGCTCGTAGACATCAATAATCCGGAGAACTCATTCAAGGTGGTTAAGAAAGAGGGAGCTTTGCCCTACCAGCCTTTCAGTTTAGAGGGCGCGCCCATAGAGATTATCGCAAAGGGGAGGATTTTGCCGGAATGGAAGGAGGAGAAGGGGATGGTTGGTTTGCTTCCCGATAGTCCGGTGAAATCGGAGATGCCCATGGAGGAGATACGGCTCATCCCGATGGGCTGCGCCCGCCTCCGCATATCGGCATTTCCAAGGTTGGAAAAATAGAAGGATTATAGCCCTTCCTCTTCGCTTCTCTCTATTATCGCCCTAAGGGCGGTCTCAACTGAGGCGGTATCGCCGAAGATGGCTATCATCGTCATATGCTGGGGGCAAACACCCCTTATCTCCTCAACAATTACATTCGCCGTCTTCTCCGCTATATCCGCCGCTGCGAATATGTCCGCTAAATTTCCCTGAACCAAACCAACAGCGTCCCAGACGCCCTTTATCCTCTCCCTACGCTCCGGGCTTACCCTCTGGGCAAGGAGGGCAATGGTATTGGGCGTAGGAGATTTGATAAACTTAATTCTCAATGTTCCTCTTCGTCTTTCTTGCATTTCTCTTCAATTATACACCAGCAAAAGCATTAAATCCACCATCAATTGGAATAACCGCTCCAGTGACGAAGGAGCTTGCGGGAGAGCATAGCCAAATCACCGTCCCTATCAGCTCTTCAGGCTCACCGAATCTGCCCATTGGCGTATGGGCGATGACCGCCTGACCCCTTGGCGTCAAATTCCCCTCCTCATCTAAGAGAAGATATCTGTTCTGCTTCGTCAATAAGAAGCCGGGCGCTATTGCGTTAACCCTGATTTTGGGAGAGAACTCCTGCGCTATATATACCGCCAGCCATTGAGTGAAATTGCTCACCGCCGCCTTCGCAGCCGAGTAGCCAACGACCCGCGTCAAGGGTCTAAAGGCGGACATAGAGGAGAAGTTTATAATAACTCCCCCATCATCGTTCTCCAGCATCATCTTACCGAAGACTTGGCTGGGTATTATAGCTCCACCAAAGAGATTGAGATGAACGACCTTCCTCAGAGCCTCAACATCGATATCGAAGAAGGGAACCTCCTTGGAGACGGTCGCATCGGGAATATTCCCACCAGCTGCGTTTAGGAGGATGTCAACCCTGCCGAATCTCTCCTTGATTTTTCCCGCTACTTCCTCAACGCACTTCTTATCCAGGACATCCATATGATAGCCCTCAGCTTCTATCCCTTCCTCCCTCAATTCCTTGATTCTTTCCTCAAGGGAAGCGATATCCGTGAGGGCTATCCTCGCTCCCGCTTTTCCCAATCCCCTTGCGATTGCGCCCGCCAAAACTCCCGCTCCGCCAGTGAAGACGGCGACCTTATCTTTCAAAGAGAAAATCTCCTCAATGTAGCTCATTTTATTACCTCCTTCTCAAAATTTTTCCCATTCTATATGAAAAGTTCCTTCCTTATCCTTCCTTTCAAATGTGTGGGCGCCGAAATAATCCCTTTGAGCTTGAATTAGATTTGCGGGAAGCTCTTCCTGGGTAATACTTAGAAAGTAATCCAAAGAGGAATTCAAAACGGGAGTGGGGATGTTGAAGTCCTTGGCGAGTTTCGTAATGGATTTTAGCGCATCTATCTTATCGGATAGGAAGGCAACTGACTTATCGCTATCCAGAAGATAGAAATTGGCGGGATTCTCATTGATTATTTCTCGGAGAAAATTCAGGAGCCTTGCCCTTATGATGCATCCGCCCTTCCATATCCGCAAAATCTCCGAGAGATTTATCCCATAATCATAGGCTTCGCTCGCCGTGCTTATGAGCCAAAGACCCTGAGAAAAGGACATAAAAATTGAGAAGAGGAGGGATTTCCTCAGATTTTCTAAAGTGGGAGATTTATCTATGGGGTGATTCGGAGGCGTTTGAGGATACCTTTGAGAGAGTCTCGTTCTCAATTCCTTGAAATAAGAGATGGTTCTCGCAACGACGGCGAGGGTGAGGGAGGGCGTTGGAACGCCAAGCTCCAAGGCAGATTGAGCAGTCCATTTCCCCGTTCCCTTCTGTTCCGCCTTATCCAAAATCATTTCCACAATCGGCTTGCCCGTTTCCTCATCCTTGAATCTCAGGATTTTCGCCGTTATCTCTATCAGGAAAGAAGCCAATTCTCCCTTGTTCCATTCCTCAAAGACATCGCCTATCTCCTCAGAGGACATATTTAAAACCTTTCTCATAAAATCGTATGTCTCAGCTATCGCCTGCATAAAGGCGTATTCTATTCCGTTATGCACCATCTTCACGAAATGACCGGCGGAATCTTTTCCCACATAGGTGCAACAAGCTCCATCCTCGGTTTTAGCGGCTATCTCCAAAAGGATTCCCTCAACCATCTTATATCCCTCATAATCCCCTCCAGGCATCAGGGATGGTCCGTAGAGCGCTCCATATTCACCTCCCGATATCCCCATTCCCAAATAAAGAATGCCCTTCTCCCTCAATTCCCTTATTCTCCTTGATGTATCCAAGTAGTGGGAATTCCCGCCATCTATGAGCAAATCGCCGGGCTCCAGATAGGGTAAAAGGGAATTAATCATCTCATCAACGGGATTTCCCGCCTTTATCATAAGGATAACCTTTCTTGGTTTCTCCAACGAATCGGCGAAGGTCTTCAAATCATAACAGGGGATAATCTTCTCATCCTTCACTCTCTCCTTAACGAATTCCTCTGTTCGGGCGGCGGTTCTATTGAAAACGGAGACGATATGATTTTTCCGTGCGATATTTAGGGCGAGGTTTTGCCCCATTACGCCCAAGCCGATTAAGCCGATCTCTCCTTTCATTTAAGACCTCCTTTTACAATTGGCTGTGTTTTTTAAAAGCATTTTTGAGGCTTTTCAGCAAATATTTGAAGAATTCGTATCTTCTCTCATAATATTCAAGCATTTTCTCCTCGGGATGATATATTCCCTTTACTTTCACCAGCTTTTCCCTCGCTTCCTGTAAGCTCTTGAATATCTTGAGGGCATAGAAGCCGAGCTGGGCGGAGCCGAGGAGAGCGGGTTCATCGCATTCCGTTATCTTTATTGGCATATTTAAGACGGAGGAGAATATCCTCATCCAAAGAGGCGACTTCGTTCCTCCGCCTCCCGCCCTCAGCTCTTTTATCTCTATCTCGTTCTCTTTAAGAGCGTCAAAAGCCATTCTCAGGGTAAATGCCACTCCCTCCATCCCCGCCCTTATCATATGGCTTTTCGTGTGATAGCTTCTCAATCCCCAGAAGACTCCCGAGACTATGTTCCCAATCTCCGGATATCTCTCCCCAGTGATGAAAGGCAGGAAGAAAAGGTCGGGGGCTTGAACCTTCTCCGCCAGGGATGTGAGTTCATCGTAAGGGAGGTCAAAGAGGTTATCTCTTAACCACTTAAGGACTACCCCCGCGTTGTTAATCGCTCCACCTATAAACCATTTATTAGAGCAAAGATAATAGGCTTGGAATCTCATCCTCTTATCTTTATCAATGACCGGCTTGGGATAGGCTATCCTCAGCATAGCGGTGGTTCCTATGTTCATAACCCCAACGGAATCCCCCATCGCCCCAATTCCCAAACCTATAGCTCCTCCATCATAAACCCCCGGGAGAACATATACATCTTTTTTCAATCCCAAGCTTTCCCTTACCTCCGGCGATATCTTGCCCACTATCTCCTCAGATTGGGCGATTTCAGGAAGGTATCCCTCATTTATCCCCAAGATATCCAAGGGATAGGCATCCCATTTCAAATCGTTTATATTCATCAGCTGGGTGGCGGAGGCGATGCTGGGCTCTGTGTAAGGCTTGCCGAGCAATCTGAGAAGGAGATAATCTTTGGAGCTGAGGAAATATCTGGCGTTTTCAAAGATTTCCTTTCTTTTTCTCTTGAGCCAGTAAATTTTTGAGAGGGAGGAGATGAATAGAGGAGGTGCGCCAGTTCTCCTATATAATTCTTCAAAATCAAGCTTTCTTGCCAATTGATCAAATGTCTCCCTTGGTCTTATGTCCAGTAGGGTGATTAGTCCTGTAAGGGGTCTAAAATCCTTGTCCAAGGGGATGAGACCGAATTGATAAGAGGAGAGAACGAGAAGGACGATTTTATCCTCATAGCCGTTTAAGACATCGCGGCAAATTGAGATGAAATTGGAAAACAATTTCTCGGGATTATGCTCCGCTTTTCCCGTTTCATCCCTCTCTACCTCCAGTTCGCTAGTCTTTGCCCTTAAAATATTCCCCTCAGGGTCTATGATTCCCGCCTTTATATTGGTAGTTCCGATATCAACGGAAAGGATTAGGTTTTCCATTGCTTCAGCACCTCTTTGTTGATGACCTCATCTGGAATCTCACCTTTTGCCACTCTTTCAACATCGCAGACGACCTTCTCCCCCATAGCTCTCAAACATTCGTAGGTGTAAGCGGCGGTGTGGGGTGTGATGATGACATTATCGAATCTCAATAGGGGATGATTTTTATCTATGGGCTCTCCCTCAACGACATCCAATCCTACCCCAGCCACCTTGCCCTTATCAAGGGCATCAAGCAGAGCCTCTTCATCTATCAATTCTCCCCTTGCGGTATTGACTAATATAACCCCTTTCTTCATAAGGGAGAATTCTTTAAACGACAGCATATGATAATTCTCGGGGTTGAGGGAAGCGTTTAAAGAGATGATGTCTGAGTTTCTCAGGAGTTCCTCTAAGCTCACCGGCTCCGCTCCCTTACTCCTAATCTCGTCTTCCGAGAGATAAGGGTCATAGGCGAGGACATTGGCGGAGAAGCCGTTTTTCAGTATCTCTCCCACTCTGCTTCCGATATTTCCGAACCCTATTATCCCCACATTTTTCCCCTTTATCTCCCATCCGATAAATCTCGCCCTCTCCTTCCATCTCCCTTTCCTAACCGCGAGTGAGGCTTCCATCAATCTCCTCATTACAGCCATCAGTAAAGCGATTGCCATCTCCGCCACCGCTTCCCTCTCAATCTCGCCCTGAACCTTCGTGACGATTACGCCCTTTTCAGTAGCGCTTTCCAAATCTATGTTGTCATAGCCAATCCCGTGGCGAGTTATGAGAATGGTTTCGTCTTTATTGGCGAAGAATTCCGAATCATAGCGAGGAGATACGCTGGCGATTATAACGGAATAACCCTTGAGCTTCTTCGCAAGTGTCTTTCCATCAATATCAGGGGGGAATTCAAATCTTTTTACTTTTCCCAATCTTTTCAATCTCTCAATATGCTCGGGAAAGTACATTCCGAAGCTGCTGGAGTTAACGATTGCTATGTTCAATTTTTTCCTTGCTGTCATATCTTTTAAATTCTATCTTCTTTTTAGTAAATTGGGCAACATATTCAATGATTGTCGGCGCGAGGAGCGATAGCGAAGTATTCTCAAAAAAGATTGCCACGGCTTTTCACTGTCATTGCGAGGAGCGAAGCGACGAAGCAATCTCAAAAGAGATTGCCACGCCTCCCTTCGGGAGGCTCGCAATGACAAAGGGGGAAATGCCATGCCCGCCTTTGGCGGGCTCGCAATGACAGCAGCCCTCATGTCATTGCTGGCATAGGTAAATGTTTTTGAAATGGATAGGAAATAACGAGGGGGAAATTTAATTCGGCTAAAAATCCAATTCTTTAAAGGTTTTGAGAAAGAAAGGACATATTGTATAATTCAAAATTTCCCAAGCCGAATCATAATCCAAGGGTTTTAAAATGAAAATTTGAGGATGAATTATAAAGGAAGTAGAAGGCAAATAACTCATCAAAAACCTATACCTATAGATGCGAGCGATAGCGAAGCAATCTCCATTTCATACTCCTAAAAACGAGATTGCGAGCCTCCCGTAAGGGAGGCTCGCAATGGCAGAGACTGGATTTTCCCCTTATAAAAGAAGGGATTTTCAACCTCTCAATATTTTCTAAATCTTTCTGCAATTATCTTCATATTATCCCAAATAATTCTGACATTTAATCAAAACAATTTTGACAAATATTTTTTCTAAAATGATTCCGAAAGGAGGTGATTATGGGTGAAAAAGGGTTTCACCTTGATAGAGCTTCTCGTTGTGATAGCTATCGTGGCTATTTTGGCTGCGATACTCTTTCCTGTTTTCAGCCGAGCTAAGGAAAATGCGAGAAAGGCTACTTGTATGAGCAACCTGCGCCAGCTGGGCTTAGCCCTCCATATGTATGCAGAGGATTGGGATGAGAGGTTTCCCATTGATAAGTGGACAGGGAACTCGGATGAGAGGTTGTGGAGGCTGGTTTTACCCATCTACCCATATGTTAAAAACAGGGGAATTTTCTATTGCCCGAGCGCATCGGTTGCAGCCTCTTGGGACCCTACTATTGTTGATACAGACGAAAACTGGGCTCGTGGCTGGATAACTTATCTTTATTTCTCCTGGTATGCGGATGACCCTAAACGCCCAATGGTTCAGGTGCGTCCCGACCTCAGACCCTATATTCCCCGTGCCCTAACTGAGTTAAGCCCACCTTCTTCCTGGCTGATGTCCTGTTGGTTTCAGTCCAAAGCTCCTTTTCTCCATTCTCAACAGCACGCATATATATTGCCGGTTCTCTACTTGGACGGGCATGTAAAGACCATACCTGCTGGGAGACCAGTTGATAGCTTTGCCTACGACAACTTCGGTTTACCTTTACATCCCTGAATAAAAAAGGGGGGCGTCCGAAAGGACGCCCCCCTTAAATCTCCTCAGGATACGGCTCCCTCAAAGAGCCTGATGTATTCCTTCACCTTCTCCTTTACTCTATCCCTCGCCACCTTGCCCAGATTGCGGAAATCCTTCTCGCTTGGATTGGCGTTGTATGCCTCTATAAAGCCTTGTATGAAGGATACGGAGAGAATCGTTGCTACATTGACCTTTGTTACTCCGCCCGTCTGAATTGCATCAAGGAGCGTTCCCTCTCCTTCCATCAATTCTATGCCTTTCTCCTCCGCATCCTTGGGAGTCATAAGGATTCCGGATGAGCCATGGGAGACGAGGGGAAGAGGCGTGCGCTTCTGTATCTCTATCAAGCGGTCTACTCTAACGGGCCAGATGTCATCCCAGATACCGTGGATGCTCCCGAAGGCGGCAGCGAGGAAATCGCATCCCGTTTTCTCAACGAACATCTCCACATCCTCGGGCTTTGCCATCAGCTCTTCAACGGATTTGCCAGCCCTTTCCCTTATAATCTTAACTGCTTCCTTAGCGGGAAGGGAGCGGAGATGGGCTATTTCATCCTTGCTGAAGTAATCCTCTATCTTTGGAATCTTGCCCAACTCTGCCTCTACAGGGACGCCTCTAGGATGGCACATCTCAACGACCTTGCGTGTGAGTTCAATGTTCTCCTCTAAGGGGAGGGAAGAGCCATCAAAGAGGACGGCGGTGAATCCATGTTGCAGAGCCTTTTCGATTTCCTCCAATTTCGTTGCGTGGTCAAGATTGAGGGCGATGCGGATGTTAGTTTCCTGAGCGACAATCTTGACCATTCCTGCTCCCAGCGCCCAGCCGGCATATCGGCTTGCTCCCGGGCTGAGCTGGATTATGAGGTCAACGGGCTTGCCGAGCTCCTGGGTCATCTCCTCGGCTGCCCAGACGAAGGCTTGAATCATCTCCATATTGTTGGCGTTGAAGGCGCCGACCGCTCTTCTTTCCTTGAGAGCGGGTAGGAGAAGTTCCCTTTCATCAACTAAGGGCATTCTCTATTCCTCCTTTCATAAAAAAATTTCAGATTGATGGGGTGGGCGACGGGACTCGAACCCGCGCTCCTCAG